>Ga0138256_10004294_pt1 | contig 15154 bp, 12 predicted proteins | sample KNB2016incub_MG_FD_105486 | JGI IMG/M metagenome (GOLD analysis project Ga0138256, IMG submission 105486) | Active sludge microbial communities from wastewater in Klosterneuburg, Austria - KNB2014incub_MG | ecosystem: Engineered > WWTP > Activated sludge > Unclassified | place: Austria... | reverse complement strand
TTATACAGCATACATGAGCGATTATGAGCCTACACAGGCAGCTCGTGTCATAGAGAAATTTGTGACTGATGATTTGTCGAATTGGCATGTGAGATTATCTCGCCGTCGTTTCTGGAAATCAGAATCATCTGTGGACAAACAAGCCGCATTTGAGACGCTTTACGAGTGTTTGATGGTCATAGGGCAGTTAATGTCCACACATGCACCTTTCTTTGCAGAGTGGCTTTACAAATCACTTTCTGATCCGATTCGCGAGAAAGCTAAAGCGATGAATTCACCATTGCGTTTTGAATCAGTACATCTCTCCAATCTTACAAAGTGTGAAGAGAATCGCATCGATGAATCACTTGAGCGTAGAATGGATTATGCGCAGCGCATTTGTTCGTTAGTATTGTCATTGCGCAAAGCACAGAAGCTGAGAGTGCGACAACCTTTGACTCAAATATTATTGCCCGTATTGAATACAGAGTTCAAATCTGATATCGAATCAGTAGAAGAGTTGATCAAATCAGAAGTGAATATCAAGCAGATCAATTACCTCACTGAAGATGATTCAGTCATCAAGAAAAAAGCTAAACCAAATTTCAGAACACTAGGTAAAAAATTGGGCAAAGCCATGCAAGAAGGAGCGCGATTAATACAGGAGTTTGGTATGGCTGATATCAAACAATTGGAATCTGGCAATACAGTAAAATTAAGCTTGCACAATGAACAATATGAAATTGCAATAGAAGATGTTGAGATCGTCACAGAAGACATACCAGGATGGTTGGTAAGTCACGATGGCGAGTTGACAGTTGCATTGGATATCGCATTGAATGATGATTTGATCGCAGAAGGTTACGCGAGAGAATTGATCAATAGAATCCAGAATGTGCGCAAGACCAAAGACTTCAATGTCACAGATCGCATACAAGTCAAATTAGAGCCAAACAAAGATATCGAGATCGCAGTAAACAAATTTGGTGACTTGATCAAATCTGAAGTATTAGCGAATTCGATTCAGATCGATCCTAGCGGATTTACAGACAGTTTTGATTGGCTAGAAGATGTTGTGGTGCAGTACTCTATAGAGAAAGCTGCTGTTTAATTTTTTAATTGCTTGATATGGTAATTGGATAATGGTTGAGAGTATTTTAAGGAGGGACTTGGATTGATTAATTGAAATTATCTTGCGATTATAAATTGTTTAGCTAATAACACATCACCGTTTATTGAAATAATATATCCTCCATTTGGAATTTCTTTTGGAATATGAAGCACATATTGTACGCCTTCTTGTGGTTTGAATTGGGTCGTTTGAATTGATTTACCTGAGAGTTCTTTAATGCTTAGGAAATAATTTTTATCTGAATTAATTCTTGATAAAATATATAAATAATCTCCTTCAATTGGGTTCGGATAGATTACAAATGCTTCCTTTTTTATATTTTCAATTTCATTGGTTTTGACAAAATCTGCACAGCCAGGTATTATACAGCCATCTGAATCAAGATGCAAAATCCAAGGATGCCACCATCCCGTGGTTTGGTCTGAAATAGATCCTACTATAGCTATTGTATTATATGGTGTGATGTTCAACTGTTTTAGAGTCATTGCTGCTCCCTTAGCTCTTATTGAATCCCAAGTTAAGGGTACATATTTTCGCATCCAAAGACTGTCACCCTCATTTGACACTTTCATTAATAAGCCATAATCAGGTTCTGAATAAGGTGGTGTTTCCCAATCACCACAAAGTAGGTAACCATTATTATCCTTCATCTTGACTAAATCATTAATTGAGAATCTTGGACTTAAAATAGTGCTATCAAATGGAAAAAATTTAATACTCCATAATAAGCTATCAAATTCGTAACTAGTCTTTAAAATATAAGGCTTTCTCAGGTATGATCCATCATGTAAGATATATTCGACACATCCTATTACAAAACTTCGATCATCATCTTGCAGAATTGTCCAGCTTTCTCCACCGATCACTCCAAAATTACCCTTTAGGGGAAGATCTTTTTTCTTTAAAACATTGCCCTTAGAATCTACTTTAAGATATGACAATTGGACTTTGCCAGATTGCTTACCATTTAAGTATTCATAATGATTAACAATGATTTCATAAATGCTGTCTTTTCTACCAGATACCCATCTATAAAATGACAAGAAATTATCATACTTAATCTCAAATTCTTTTTTTATATTTAAATTGAGATCAAATTCGTATAAAAAAGCTGTTTTTATTTGTGAATTATCTTGGGTTGTTTCAAGCACAATCTGGAAAACAGAATCCTTCAATTGATTATCAGTGACAATATTTACTTTAGGATACTTAATAAAGTCATAAAAATATTTTCTTTGCAGAATCTTGTTATTCTTCATGTCAATTTCAAAAATAGCAATTGCGGCTCGATCTGTATTGTTTGGAATTGGTACAAAAAAAGTTCCAAGGTACACTGAATCATTTTTCCGTATCATTGTAGAATAATCAAAAAGTGCAGGACTAATCGTAGAATCAACAAGAATTTGTACGCTCTTAATATTACCATCATAAGAAATACTGCCAATGACAGGATGAGAATAATTATTTGTTCCTGCTATTTTTTTTGGAAGATGACCGAGCACATAGATATTTTGTGAATCAGACGCAACCCTAGCCAAAATACCCGCACCTTCATCGCCACCAAGTTCATGTGATACTCTTTCAAAGGGAATGATTTTTTGAGAAAATATATAAAATGGAAGTAAAATGATACAAAAAAGTAAATCAAATTTTTTCATGATTTTGATATTTTAAAAAGTGCTTCCCCTTTAGAGATAGGAAGCACTTTTCTAAAATTCTTACTTTACAAAAATTGTTTGTTTTATTGGAGTATTCAATTGTTCGGAGAAAATAGTGACAAAATATAATCCATTTCTTAAATTAGTATTAAGACAGTCATTTCCATTTAATTTAATGTTTCTTAAATATTTATGGCCATTAATTCCAGTAATATCTATAGAGACATTCATGACATTATTTGAAAGAATATTTATACACTCATTTTTCATACAATTCAATTTGACCAGATAATTGACTCGTACAAACTAGAAAGATCATATAAGTATATGAAATTGATTTTTTGCTTAGGATTGCTCTACTAAGACTTTCTAATGTTTTAAAAAAAGTATTCATGTTTAATGATTTAGTTACTCAATAATTTGTTTATCATTTTGGTGTAGGCAAATCTATTAATTTATTTGATTGCTTGTATCATTTTCAAATATTTTTTTACTTAATTTATATAAAACTACTAAATCCTACTTTTCTAAGGAGGAATTATAGCTTTATTCTATATTTTACATAATCATCAAAACAATTCAAGATTTAGGTTCAAAAAATATAGGTAAATGTAAAATGCATGCATAAGTTAAATTATTAATACGATTAATGACATAAAAATAAAAATCTATAAATTTTAATATAAAAAATACCCTATTTAGGGTATAGGATTATTCTTTTCATTAGTTTACCTTTGTTTTAATAACCGCCAAATAAGCTGATACCAGAATGCGCAATGAATGAAGTAAGCTGGTACTTCTTACCCGACTGCAAATATTAGATTTTCTCCACAGAGAATTGAATAAAAATGAATTTTGAAGCTCACGATTTAGACCTAAAAATATTGCTCGGTATGCTAATCCAAAGAGCGAAAAATGGTACTTGGACTAGCAATGAATTATCAACTATTGCTGCCATTGCAGATAAATGCTACAATAATTATGGTACTGCGGTAAAATTGGCAAGAGCAATGAAAGGGTTGGAGCTTGATTTACTTCAAGGATGTAATCAATCCATCAAGGGCTCGTCCAAAAACGAAAAGTATGAAAGTGAAATGGCAATTAGTGATAAATTTGAATCAATAGATGTGATATTTTTCGAGGCGAAACAGATTCAAGTGTATAATATGAATGGTGTACTTATTTATAATGCGCTAATCTCCAAAGACCAAACCACATTGAATATAAATACCCAGAAATGGAATGGAGGTATTTATATAATAAAAACAATTGACAATAATGATAAAATACAAAGTAAAAAGTATTTAAAAATGTAAGTTTAATGTTGCCAGAGTGAGATTTTTTCACTCTGGCATTTTTTAAATAAAGTTAGATTTATGGCTATTGCAAAATATTCTTTTGTATTTTTTTTTTATACTGCATTTCCATTTAAATGCACAATTACATGAAAATAATTGGATTTCGAGTTATTTTTGTAACAAACTGAATAATGAAATTAATGTAGAAGCTGTAACTATATGGAAGTTTCATCAGAATAGAGATCCAGAATTTATTGCTGATTCTACACAACATACTTTTCTATGGAATAATTCCTATGCTATGAGTGATTCAACTGGAGAGTTATTATATTATACTAATGGATTGAGTATATATGATAAGTATGGAGAGATAATAGAAAATGGAGATAGCTTAAATTATACTAATGAGTTCAGATCGCTTTGGGTGCCTAATAAATTTATTGGTGGTGCATATCCAAGTGGAACAAGCAGTTTTTCTATACCATTTCCAGGAAAGAAAAATACATATATCTTATTTCATGATTATAGGACTTTTATTTATGGAGAGAAATTACTTTATCATCTATTATATACTATTGTAGATATGTCTCATAACAATGGAAGAGGCAAGGTGCTGCAGAAAAATATATTGGTTACAGAAGGAGATATTGGATCTGCTACACCCATTCAGCATGGAAATGGACGAGATTGGTGGCTTATTATTCCAGAAACCCAAAGCAATATTTCCCGTATTTTTTACATTTCTCCCGCTGGGATAAATTTTTATAAAAATTATAGAGATGAGTTCGCATCAGAATTTTCAACTGGCAGTGCTTCTTCATATCCGAACAAAATTTCACCATCAGGAGAATACTATGCTAAGTACGATTATTGTAATAGCATAAGAATTTATAAAATAGATAGATGTAATATAAATATGGAATTGTATAGAGTGATTAAATTTGATTTTGATAATAATGATGATTGTACTAAATATCCAGGATTTTCCATTAACGGTATGGAATTTTCTCCTGATAGTAAGTTATTATACGCTAATGAAAGAGATAGATTATACCAATTTGATGTTGAGCACTACAACCCACCTACAAGTAATTATCTCATTGCTAACGCCCGATTGAAGGTGGGAGAAGAATTACAATATCATCAAATGGCAATGGGTACTGATGATAAAATTTATATTAATACACACTATTATCATAATAATTATTTCCATAGAATTAATAAGCCAAATGAAAAAGGGCAGGCCTGTGATTTGATTTTCGATTATCTAGAGAATAAAAATAGATCGGCACTTCCTGCACGGCCTAGTCCAAAATATCGTTTGGGGAAAATGCTGGATTCGATTTGTGATACTATAAAATAATTAATTATGAAGTACATTTTTTTGCATTTATTCATATTTACATATTTCATTGCAAGCTGCCAAAACGCTATCTTTCCTATAGGACAAGTAGATACCATTCAAGGCAATCCAAACTCAAGTAGAATGCTTTCTATAAATGAGAATGGAATTGATACGCTTTCCTTACCAAATGTTTTTACTTCATTTGAAGCGGTAAGTGCTGCCCAATATGACCAATTTGGTTCATTACTATTTTATACCAATGGATGTGATGTTTATACTTCTAGTGGACAAGTAATGCCTAGGTCAGAAAATTTTTTAACAGAAGGAAAAACAAAATCATCCTGTGAAAGATCTGGGAATGATAACGAAAATTCTATTGCTATAATTCCTATATCTGAGACAAAATATATTTTATTATTCTTGTCAAAGAACTCCATGGATAACGCTCTCAATATTTATGATAAATTATCATATGCTTTAATAGATCTAAATTTAAATTCTGGACAGGGAGAACTGCATGGTTTTACAGAAATAAAAAAGGGGGCTCTTGAAGCATTTGCCATCACAAGACATGGTAATGGATTAGATTGGTGGATAGTATGCAGTGATGTAAATACCAATAAATATTCGATTTATTTATTACAAAATGGAAGTATTCATTTAAATTCAGAAATTGAGATAGGATTGGAGATCAAATCAAATCCATGTGGACTTATCAATAGATTACTATTTTCACCTGATGGAAATATCTTGGCAAGGTCAAATTCATGTGGAGTTTCCTTTATTGATTTTGATAGGTGCAAAGGGATTCTATATAACTACAGGTTCCAAGAAATAAGGACTACGAAAAATCAAGGGATTGATATTGCATTCAATTTATATTCTAATTATTTATTTGTTTCAGATTGGTATAGTATATATAGGATCGATGTATTGAAAATTGGTATTACTGGAAATCCTACGAAATTATTTGTTAGTTTTGAGGGTCGCCCCATTAGTCGATTACTATTATTGCCAAATAATAGTCTAATTGGCACTTATCCTTATAGTTCAAAATATATGCATGGAATAAGTCAATTGGAAAATACTGATAAAATACAATGGAACCCTACAAAATATTCTCTCCCAATTTATAATAAAAGATCCTTATGTCCTGACTTGTTCATAGATTCTGGAAAGAAAGATTGTGGCATGGTTAATACTGATTATTATTATAATAAAAGTAGTATTTCTATTTTTTCTTCAATTATTGGAAAATATGTAAAAATATTGAATCCAAATGAGCATGATATAAAGAAAATTGAGTTAATTAATAGTGAAGGAAAAAAAATTAATTGTAATTTTTTGGATGATCAAATCATCAGTACTGAAAATTTAATATCTGGAATCTATTTTCTTAGAATCCAATTGCAAAATAGTTTAATTAACTATAAATTTATAGTTCAATGAGATATTTTTTTAACTTGCTTATATATATTTTAGCAATCAATACAAATTGCTTTTCACAAATAAAATGTATTGATTCTAGTCAAATTGATAAAAATAGTATTTTTGATTTTTGTTCACTAGAGATGGCTGAATATAATCCTGTTTGTGGATGTGATAGTATCAGTTATATTAATGGGCAATGCGCATATTATCATGGTATTACTGATGGCAGATTTGGAGCATGCAAATGTATCGATAGTACTAGAATTGATACAGCATTTTATAATAGAATAAATAAATTTAAAGCACCTGAACCAGTGTGTGGATGTGATGGAAGAACATATAGAGATGCAGCTGAAGCATGGTACAAATTTGGTGTTTTAAAAGTAACCAAAGGGCCTTGTGAATGTATTGTAAATAGGCTTATCGATACAGTATTGGTTGATGATTATCTTAGAAAATTTCAAGGAAGTTATTGCAAAGGATATACAAGATTTCCAACTGTTTGTGGTTGTGATAGTAATACTTATATAGATGCCTTTGTTGCAGTACATTTAGCAGGTGTGATGAATTTCAAGAATGGTGTATGCCCATGTATATTGGATACTTTGATAGATAATAAATTTACTTGTTCAGATGATTATTCTCCTGTATGTGGTTGTGATTCTATTACTTATAAAAACGCTTGTGTTGCAGAAAAACGATTTGGTATTTCAAGATATAAACCTGGCAAATGTCAGTATTATAAAAAGAGTTTACAAAATCTAGCTGAAAATTGCCTAGGTTATCCAAGAGATCATTCATGGGCATTTCCAGTATGTGGGGCTGATAGTATCACTTATTTTAATGAATGTGAGGCTAGATGTTATAATGGAGTTCAGAAGATTTTATTTAACGGTCCTTGTTTTTGTCCAGATGTGAGATTAATAGACACCTCTTATGATTGTCGTAATTTAATAAATCCGATTTGTGGTTGTGATGGAAAAACTTATGCAAATGACTGTGTTGCATTAAAAAAATTCGGTATTCAAAGAATAGGCTCCCCCATAGCAGCATGCAAATGTAAGGATACAAGTATGATTAATAAATCTATGGAATGCTATGAAAGATTAATTTATAATCCGGTTTGTGGTTGTGATAACAGGACTTATAGGAATCCATGTGAAGCTTTTTATCATTATGGAATTGGAATATTTCAATTTGGAGTCTGTAGAGATAGCTGTTTAGATCTTGGTTTGATTGATAGTTCGAGATATTGTCTAAATGTGTATGAACCTGTTTGCGGTTGCGATAAAGTAACCTATACAAATGAGTGTGTTGCAAAATATAAATATGGAGTAAGTAAGTGGACACCAGGAAGGTGTTTAAGTAGTATCAGCAATACTTTAGGTAGCACATTTCAAGTTATTCCTAATCCTTTTGTAGATAAAATTAGCGTCGTTTTAGAAGATGAAAATTTGGTGAATTCTAGTTATCAAATTGTACAAATAACTGGTCAGATTATTATGGCAAATAGAATTGAATCAAGTTACTTCTATATTGATGGAAGAGCATTAGTATCTGGTATCTATTTTTTGAGAATTTTGAAGGATGGTAAATTATTATATACAAAAAAAATTATTAAATTATAACATTGAAGAGAATCAATGGAATGTTATTTACATTTTATTGAAAATGGGTTGATGCTAAATTTATTTCCATAAAAACTTTATATTTAGATTATTTTCAATGCCAAAGAATTCTATGAATAACATAAAATTCGAATTAATAATTTATTGGAGCGAAACAGATGCAGCATTTATAGTAGAAGTTCCTGAACTTGCAGGATGTCTAACAGACGTTGAAACCTATTAAGAAGCTATATTCAATGTAAAGCAAGTAATACATGATTGGATAGAAACTGCGAAAGAAATTGGTAGAGAGATACCTACTCCTAAAGGTAAGTTAATGTATGCTTGAGTTTTATTTATTTGCTTTCGCAATGTATTAATAGCCATTTTTTTTTAAATTTTAAAGAAATACTTTCTAATTTATTGACATTCGAAAAGAATATGCTTATATTTGTGAAACAACTAAATTTTAAAACCTATGAATCCAATACTAGTGAAGATCAAAATCCTCGTATTAGCTTTAACTTTTTTTATAACTTATCATGCTGAAGCAAACCATAGTGTAGGTGCTTATTTTAACTACCATTCCAAGCCTTTGAACGCTGACAGTTTTTTTGTCTATGGCACTTTTACAGTACTTCGAGATGCAGCTGCATTGAATGCAGCAGGCTTTGATGATCCTATTGTAATAGGGGTTTATTTCAAGATGTTTAATCAATGGATCTTCATTGAGAAAAAGGAGTTTTATTTGAAGGGTAGAGAATATTTGTCTCAAAATGTATATTCAGATTGTATTAAGCAAGACATTGCAATTGAAAGAGGAAGCTATCCATTTGATTTTACTCTACCTATCAGTCAAGGTGAATATCTCTTTGTTCATTTGCGCTGCTGTAGGACAAATATGATTGACAATATTGTTTCCCCAGAGAGCATTGGAGTTGCTTACCATTTCACTATTTCTCAAGAAGGTCAAGTTCAAGAACATGAGAGTCCAAGGATGAATAATTTTTCGAAACGCTTAATTCTTTTAGATTCTTTAATGAGTATTAATTTTTTTGAATCACCAAGTACTACTGATGTACTAAAATATTCGTGGGCTACACCATGGATTGGAGGATCTCGGAATGGCGGTTCAGGTTGCAATGCTGTAGTTCCATCACATCCTTGTCCACCACCATACGAAAAAGTTACTTATAAAGATTTTTATTCTTCACAGTTTGCATTAGGAATCAATAGTTTAATTTCTTTGGATTCGACAACAGGTAAAGTGCTTTGCAAAGCAGATCAGGTTGGAAATTTTTTGCTTGGATTTGATATTGATGTGAGCCGAAATGGTATAAAACTGAGTACATCATCAGCAGAAATACTGGTTTTGGTACTTCCTCAAAGTCAAAGTAATTCAGAAATGCAAGGTCAAATTTTCTTCGATCAAAATGAAAACATGCAGAAGGATTCAGGAGAAATTTTAATAGGTGCCTACCTTAATTTTAAAAATGAAATATGCCAGATCACTTACAATTCTGAAATGAATACTTATGCCCTGATTATAAATTCGGAAGAAAATAATGAGATTGCTATTAATGATGATATTTGGGAAATCAATGCAGTCAATAATTTAATTCCTATTGCGAGTTCAGCACCAAACTCATTTTCAATGAAGGACATCCCATTGCGGATAAAAAAATTGGAAAAGCGATTGAATCAATCGTATTATTTTGAACATCAAGCCTGTGAAGCCAAAGCGAGTTATGTTTATAAAATTCAAAATACTGGGGCACTACCCACCAAGAGTACTACTCTTAGAATGCAAATAGATTCCATCTTTCATTTCATCGATTGCTCATTGCCTCATCAATTAGTAAATAATGAATTGATCGTGCAGATCCCTGAATTGAATCTAACCGCATCGATAGAATTTAAAGTTGAACTCCAAATGCCAACGAATGTATATCAAGATCAATTTTATCATTCAAGCTTTATTCTTAGTGATGAGAATTTTAATGATACCTTACAGCATCACGGAATCATAGAGTGTAAACCAAAGCTAATTTATAAGTCAGTTTCACCTTATAGACAACCAAACTATCTTAGTTATATTTCAGAAAAACTTATTTATAGCTTTTACTTTACGAATACCACAGGAAGAAGGATAAGTTCAGCGATTGTAGAAGATAAATTATCAAGTTACCTAGATCTTAATACATTTATGCCAATTACTGCCTCTGCACCATATAAGATAATTTTTAGAAAAGGGAGATTGCTGCAATTTGAGTTTCCTAATATTGCACTTAGTGATTCAACTGCCTATGGTTTCGTGAGTTTTAAAATCCAGCCATATAAATACGATTCCTCGTTTTACATTCCCAACCAAGCAAACATTATTTTAGATCAAAATACGATCCCCACAAATTATGTATACAATAGTTATTTCAAAAAAGCTGTAGTCAAAGTAGATCAACAGAATCAAAATTTACCAATATCAGTTTATCCCAATCCCGTGACAAATGAATTGATTATTGAATTCAAAAATAAAGATAGACTGTATGGGAATGTACAATACCAAATTCTTAATATCAATTCAAAATGGTTAGATGATGGTATCCTTCTTGAAAGCAAAAATAGTATTGACATGAGCAAATATTCAAATGGAATTTATTTTGTTAGACTGTATTTTAAAGATAAAATATTTATTTATAAGGTATTGAAAATTTAAATATTGTGTTAGTAACTATGAAGAATACTTACATTTTAATTCAGTAATTGGCTAAATTCGCGATATAAATGTCATAATTCCTTCAACTTAATAATAACTTATTGTTCTGGTAAACATGTGGTAATATTGGAAGCGTAGCTTTGCAGAAAAACAATTCATGCCGTCAAAAAGAGAGCTAGAATTGGTAGTCATAAGTGATACGCATTTAGGTACCTATGGTTGTCATGCCAAAGAACTTTTAAATTATCTTAAAAGTATTCGACCTCAAACTCTGATATTAAATGGTGACATTATTGATATCTGGAATTTTCGTAAAAGTTATTTTCCAAAGTCTCACATTGATGTCATTCGACAAATATTGAAAATGATGAGTCATGGTACCGATGTTATTTATATTACAGGTAATCACGATGATGTACTGAGGAAATATGTCAATTTAAATTTTGGAAAACTCCAATTAGTGAATCACTATCTTTTTCAGCTCGACAATAAAAGAGCTTGGATTTTTCATGGTGATGTATTTGATAATACAACAAAGGGGACAGCAAAATTAATTGCAAAATTGGGAGGAAAAGGATATGACCTGCTCATATTAACTAATCGTGCTATAAATTGGATATTAGAAAAATTAAATTATCGAAAACTGAGTTTTTCTAAACGTGTAAAAAATAGTGTGAAAAAGGCTGTCTCTTGGATTAGTAATTTTGAGAATACAGCAGCAGAACTAGCAATTGAGAAAAAAGTAGATTATGTAATATGCGGTCATATTCACAAACAACAAATTAAGGAAATAGTGAGTCCCCACGGTAGTGTAACTTATTTGAATAGTGGTGATTGGGTTGAAAATTTAAGCTCACTCGAATATGATCAAGGACAGTGGAAGATCTATCAGTATAATGAGGAAATTTCAACGGATATTTTTGATGATGAATTAGTTCCTCTCAATTTTGAAATGCAAATTTTAGCACCATTTAATTAATCATGAAAATATTTTATGCTATTCAAGCAACAGGCAATGGACATATTAGTCGCGCTGCTCAACTTTACCCTTTTTTGCAAAAATATGGAGAAGTTGATTTTTTCTTAAGTGGAAATAATTCCACCTTGAATTTCCCATTCCCTGTAAAGTATAGAAGTAAAGGATTAAGTCTTTATTACTCAAAATGTGGGGATTTGGAATATAAAAAAATTTTGACTAATATACATCTATTTTCAGTTTATAAGACTGCTCAATCATTGCCCATGCGTCAATATGATGTTATTATAAATGATTTTGAATTTATTACTGCATTAGCTTGTAAGCTTCAAAAAACAAAATCAATTCAGTTTGGGCATCAAGCAAGTTTTCAAAGCAGCAATACACCTCGTCCTGAAAATAAAAATATTATTGGCGAAATAATACTTAAAAACTATGCCAAAGCACAGACTTATTTGGGTCTACACTTTCAATCTTATGATGATTTTATTTATCCTCCTATTATTAAAAATGAATTTTTAGTGAAAGATCCAGTTGATAAAGGACACATAACTGTTTATCTGCCAGCTTATGAAGAACATTGTCTATTCATGGCATTTAAAAAATTGCCTGATTTGCATTTTCATTGGTTTTTGCCTCATGTTACGCAAGCTTATTCAGATGGTAATATTACCTATTTTCCATTGGATCAGTCTTTATTTAATGAGAGCCTACTTACTTGTCATGGCATTATCACTGGAGGTGGATTTGAAACGCCTTCTGAAGCATTATATTTGGGAAAGCAGCTTATGTCTGTTCCAATTAATAAACATTATGAGCAAATGTGCAATGGAGCAGCATTAAAACAGATGGGAGTAAGTGTATTGGATAAAATTGATGCAAATTTTTCTGATCAAATTGAAGATTGGTACAATAGTCCGAAATTGAACATCCAACTAAAAGCAAATAATATTTCTGATACCATTCAGCGAGTATTGGCTCAATATTGATGGTTATTAAATTATATAGTGTTCATAAAATCAGGACTAGACTATTAAACTTTATGTAAATTATCAGATACATCCTTTGGTATCGATTTTTCCTCTTTTTGAGTCATTGTAAACCAATTCTTAAATGTTTCAAGAAAGCCATAAAACGAAGGACGTTTGAATTTAAGCATTTTGTGACAGATGAGATAATTGATTACTTTATATTCTATCCAGTGATGAAATGGTAGAATGATGGAGATTATGCCGATCTTAATGCATAATATTTTCCATGGTTCTCCATGAGTAATATGATGAATTTTTTGATCAAGAATGAGGATAATAAATTCAAACAGCATAATGAAGGCAATAAATCCAACCAACCTTATTGTCCATTCAGGCCATTTGTAGGAACCCATTAATATTATAACAATAAATATTGCCGTCAAGATTAAAAGTATACCCAAATATTGAATATTAAATCTTCGTTCTTCATTTCGAGCATTATTTTCTAGTTCGATTTGCCGCAATCGTTCTTCATTACTTAGCTTTAATATAAAAAGTTGTTCAGAGTTTGTAATGGAGTTTAAGGAGTCTTTATTTTGTGTATGAAGGCTTAAATATTTTAATGATTTTTTGTAGTCTCCTATATTTTTATATTCTTCAGATAATTCTTTAGTGATCTCAACGACATTAGACAACAGGTCTAGCCCAAGGGATTTTTGATATGCTTTTTCAAAAGCTAAAATACTCTTTTGGATGTTGTTAGTCCTTTGATAAAATTCGCCTAATCTGAAATAGAAATTGAAGGCATAGTAAGATTGGGATTTGTCTTCCAGAAATTTCTCAGCAACCAAATTAAAATATTCTGCTGAATCAATTTCATTTTTAGCTTCAGCAATATAAGACATGACCTTATTGTACATAAAGCTATTGGTAGTTTTTAATTGGTTCAATTCTTGTGGCGCAATCACTTCATAATACAATCTGATTTTTTCAAGATTTGATGTTTCTATATAAATATGTCTTAATGTGGCAGCAGTTTTATCTTCTAGTATTTTATCATTGTTCGTTCGCGCCCAATTTAAAATTTTGTACACCTCTTGTTCATTAAATTTTGAAGGGTCAATGCTATGCATAACTTCAAGTTTTGAAATGTAGATTAAATACAAAATCGAAGTATCTACAGGTTCTATTTTTTTAATGCATTCTTCTGCACTACAAAAAGCTTCATAACTATTGAGATGTGAATTCAGTTGATGGTAATATTCGCCTATGACATGCCAAATTTCTGACTCTAAAGAATTAAAATTGTATTGATTACAGATCTCTTTTGATTTCAATAAAAATCGAAAAGCATCCAGTTTGTCGCCCTTGAGGCTGCATGATTTACCAGCTTGTAAATATGATTTGGCAAGGAGAAAATATTCTTTTTGTTCAAGTGATTTATTTATTGCAAATTGAGCTAAGGTATACGATTCTGTTACTTTGTTCCAACCTAGATATAAAGAAGATAGTGACAAAATATATGGAATAAGTACCTCTGGTTTCTTTTCCAAAACAGAAATTACCATACTGTGATCTTCAAACAGAGATTGATGATTTCGATTTAGATATTGTAACCATGTTTTTTGATTATACTCAGTAATAACTCGACAATAATCCTCAAGAGGCAGGTTCAGTTTGGCATTGATAATATTGGACCTGATTAAACTATCTTTTACGAATGGGTCTAAATTATAAAAATTTGCAATATAATACTCTCCACTGTCAGTTAATTTTCTGTATGGATTAACCTCTATTGCCATATTGAAATTCGACCACAGGAAAGAAATCGAAATTAAAATTATATTTTTATTCCAAATTTTTGACATTATAAATTTTTTTACTGAATAATAATCTTCAGTTAATCGCAGAATAAGTAAGCCATTTATCGTAGTTTAGTGTAAATATAAAACTAATCGGTAACATTTTTTATATTTCAGACATATAAGTTTAGTGTTTATATAAAGTCAAATGTTCCTTATTTGGTCGGAAATTTTTAATTTTT
>Ga0138256_10004293_pt1 | contig 15155 bp, 12 predicted proteins | sample KNB2016incub_MG_FD_105486 | JGI IMG/M metagenome (GOLD analysis project Ga0138256, IMG submission 105486) | Active sludge microbial communities from wastewater in Klosterneuburg, Austria - KNB2014incub_MG | ecosystem: Engineered > WWTP > Activated sludge > Unclassified | place: Austria... | reverse complement strand
GAATGGTTTACCGTCGTCATCAGAGAATGGAACGATCGTCGTGTCAACCCAGTAGATCGATCCGTCACGCGCCCTGTTCCTGATCTCGCCACGCCAGACCTCGCCTCCCGCTATCGTCTTCCATAGCTCGCGAATGAATTCTTTCGAGTGAAATCCGGAATTAATAATGCGGTGGTCTTGCCCGATCAACTCTTCACGCGAGTATTTAGATATCTCGCAGAACTTGTCGTTAACATAGGTTATTCGTCCTCGCTGGTCAGTAGTCGCCACGATCGCCGCCTGGTCAAGAGCAAATTTAATATCCGCCAGCTCTTTTGCGGAGCCAATCTCGTTCTCGTCACTTAATTTTGATCTTCCAGCAGGAATAGCGTTATCCATTTTCGAGATCAGGGGCGGTTCTCTCCATATTCGCCAGATTTTTTTAATTTGTATCTTAGCTGGTCCCGCGTAATGTCAAGAAGTTTAGCAGCCTGCGTAAGATTGCCGCCGGTGCGTTCCATGGCCTGTTTCGCAAGTTCTAGTTCAGCGGCCTCTAGCGGGATACCGCCCGGAGGAAGGACAATGACCGTCCCTCCGCCATTGCCTGCAGCGCCGCCCGCGATCATATCCGCCGGCAAATGGGTTAGCGAAACATATTCCGTATCCTCAAGTATCGAGGCACGTTCGATCACATTTCTTAGTTCCCTGACATTTCCGCTCCAGGAATATGTCTTAAAGATCCGGGCTACCTCGGGCCTCAGCCCCATTAAAATTCGGCCGCGCCTCTTTGCGTTGGCAAGTCGTATGTAATGGTCGGCCAGCAGCAGCACATCGTCACCCCGATCACGAAGCGGCGGTATGTCAACCTGTATCACCGAGAGCCGGTAAAACAGATCGAGCCGAAATTCTCCGTGCTCGCCGCATTTCTTCAGGTCTTTATTTGATGCCGCAATAACGCGCACATCCATTCCGATATCCTTTAATCCGCCGACGCGCCGAAACGATTTTTCTTCAAGCACCCTAAGTAGTTTTGCCTGAAGCGGCAGATCCATTTCGCCGATCTCGTCTAGAAAGACCGTTCCGCCCTGTGCCTGCTCCAAAAGGCCCTCTTTTTTTGCCTTGGCGTCGGTGAAAGCTCCTTTCTCATAGCCAAATAGCTCTGATTCAATTAGGGTCGCAGGCAATGCGGCACAATTTATCGCCAGATACGGCGCATTTGCCCGACCCGATGCAAAGTGGATCGCCCGGGCAAATAGATCCTTGCCGGTCCCGGTTTCTCCTTGCAAGAGGATTGAAAGCACATCTGACTCCGCAACCCGCTTTGCCACGTCAATAGCCTTTCTAAGCTGCGGCGAGTCACCGATAATGCTCGCGAAACCTGAATCACGAGACCGCTCGGCCCTTGCCGCGATCACCTCGCGGCGAAGCGTTCGCGTCTCGACCGCGTTGCGAAGTGTTACCCGAAGTTCTTCCAGTTTTATCGGCTTGCTAATAAAATCGTGAGCTCCGCCTCGAAGCGCCGAAACAACATTCGGCACATCGACGTTGCCCGTTACCATGATTGCGATAGTGTCCGGACGTGCCGCTTTTATGTCGTTCAAAACATCCAGCCCGGAACCGTCAGGTAGATCGATATCGAGCAGCACTACTGCAGGCTCATTGTCTCTAAAGGCCTTTATTGCCGCCGCCACTGTCTCGGCTTCGAACGGTTCGTAGTCCCATGAGCTTAGCGCTTGGGTAAGTGCCAAACGGATGAACGAATCGTCATCAACGATCAGGATCTTTTCTTTTGACGGCATTATGGTCTTACAATTTCGGGAGTGCGTTCCTTGCGGGAATTATACCAGCAAAATTGACCATAATCCCCACTGCCGTGAAAAATTTCGCGGCCGCATTTCTTTGTCTGGCCAGATCGTGCCCAGATTAGCTGAAAATAGAGACTTCGCCTTTGAGACGGGCGTTGCTTACGTCTAACGTCGATGATCGGAATTGCCAGCAGCGATACATCGCCGAAACGCCTGATGTGCGTTCTGATGGATATGACGCCTCCAAATCGTCGGACGCGGCGATCGATGATAGCGGCATTGATTGATTGCCCGTCAATGGTGAATCTTTGGTAAAGTACGTGACTGAGGCTTGGCATTCCTTAGACGGAATGCCGGACAACATTTGGGCCTGCTGCGAATCAAATCTTTGATCTAAAAATAAAGGAATAACTCGACAAAACCTTGCGTGACTGTGAACAAATGTCGCCGGGGCCAACGTTCTCGCCATACTTGCAAGACAGAGATTTCAACTGCTGCCGCAGGGTCGGCAAGCCGGATCGTTTACCGCCTTTGATTTGTCCGCGTATGAAATTCTTGCGACGGCGGACCGGTTTCTTCCGGATCTACTAATTACCGGCTCACATAGGTACTCGTCGCTGGGCCGGTTTGGCCTTGTAAGGAGTTCTCAAAAGTTGCTGGCCGAGGAACGATGTTCAAAACGCGTTGGCCGGCGGCGAATCGAAAAAAATTAGACGCGGCCCCGGACCGGGAACCTAACGCGTCGCCTGTCGTCGTCGAACCGATCGGTCGCTTTCTCGAAGAATCGGCTTTATTTCGTTAGTTACCCTTGCGAAAACACCGAGCACGATCCTCCATTTCTGGTCCTTTAGCTTCCAAACATGCAGGCAATTTCCGCGTTCCATTCCTTCATTGCTGTCCGCGTATGAACAAGGATTCCATGAGTAAGCCATGTCAGCCGTCTCAAACTGAGAAACTCGTGTTGGAAACTCAACAGCCATATACTTGTCCAGTTCTCTTTCCGCGGCATCGCGTCCCTCGATCGGCGGAAGGCCCTCGCGCAGCAGCTGTACATCGTCCGCGGCAAATTTGTCGTATGCGCTTCCGAGCCCTTTCTTTGACATGCTCATTCGCAAAAAGTTCATCGTCGCATCCGTCACCGACCATCCCTTTTTGTTAACGTCACCTTTTCCTTTTTTCTTTGACGCAGCCAAACCAAGGGCCTTTTGATATTGTTCGTGATTGATCTCGATATCTAGAATTGCCTTATACTTTCCATTAAGGGTGCGGCTCCAAACAGTCGCATAATGCCCAAACCGAGGTGCCTCGGCCGGCTTTCCTTTTGGCGTAAAGGTCCACTCTCCGGTGGTATAACCGAGCAAGCCGTTAGACGAAATATCGGCAAAGTTGACCCGGCGATTCAGAACTCCTGGCGCAGTCGCCTTTCGGCTGCTTAGATATTCACGCGCATTTACCGCTTCGGGGCGAAAGATAACCGCGTCGTCGGACAAAAATTCCAGAAATGCCGGCCGAACTCCTTTTTCGGCGACGGCCTGTTCAAATGCCCGCTGGGCGTCGTAGATAGGCTGCACCAGCGGTTGTGCCTGAGCGGCCGTACAAATCAAAACACCGAGTAATGCTGACCGTACTGCTTTCATAAACATTGATTCTACCTCAATCACACGTCCCTTCCCAAGAATTTTTGGATAAGTGAAATTGAAATGACTATTAGGCTTGTCATTCCCGATAAACAAATATAAAAATACGAGCGTTCGCTTTCTTTTATTAGATCATGCCGAAGTTAACCGAGTCCGTGATCGGACAGCGATCGGAAATGATCGTGGACGCGGCGCGAGCTTTTCATTAAGCATGGTTTTCATGCGGCCTCGATGCGTGATATTGCAAAAGATGCCGGAGCTTCCCTCAGCAGCCTGTATGATTATTTCGAAACAAATGATGCGTTCTTTGGATCGAGCATCAATCGAGGTTTTAGAGTGATCGACGAATCGATCGACCCCGAATACCTTCGAAAAATGGGAAAAATGCATGGGCGTTTGGTGAACGGCCGCTCGGATTGATGGTTATTGATGTACATCAACGTGCTTGAATTTCAAAATCAGCATTTCCGCAAGATGTTTGATGGAATCTAGGTTTGGCAAGACTTTCGCCGCCAAATTCGATGAGGCGGAGAAACGCGGATACTTGCGGACCGGCGTTGAGTCGGCCCCGGCCTTTACAGTGGCCTATATGCAGTTTTTCAATTACTTCCTCGTCGAATAGCTGTCGGCGGCAACTGCAATTTGGGACTTAACCACGAACAGGTATTGAACTTTATCACAAAAATATTTGCTTATGGAACCCTTTTTAAAAAAAGATGGCAAGTTTCAAAAAATATGTCAGTGAGGGTAATGGATGATCGCGGCCGAGGTCGGCAGATATTGACAGGTCCGTTTCTACGTTTGTCGGAACCAGGGAACGCCGGAATGCCGCCAATAGAGAAAGTGCCGGCGACCTCAAGGCCGCTTCGGCCGCAGCTGCGCCGATCGATCCCGGGATCAATGCCGCCGATCTTGATTTGATACTCCCCGCGACCGAAATGCCCGATGATGCCTTTCGGGCTATTTTAGAGAACCGAAAAAGACTACTGGGTTGTTCACCGGCGACGCTTGGCGGAAAACGGGCAATATTGGAAAATTGGACGAAGCCGGCGATTTAACTATCACCGGACGTAGAAAAGAGATGATCGTGCTTTCATCAGGAAAAAAAGTTGTTCCGGCCTTGATGGAAGGTCTTATCAAGGAATCGCATCTGGTCAGCAATTGTTTCGTGTATGGCGACGGCCGAAATTACTTGACGGCCCTGATAACCATCAACGAAGATGAAGCGGCTAATATGTGCGGCGAACAGATCACCGGACTTATCGACCAGGCCGTGCAGAAGGCCAATAGTCGAGTTTCCGGCAGTGGACAGATCAAGCGCTGGACAATTCTCGATCGGGACTTTTCACTAAAGTATGACGAAGTTACGACAACACTCAAACTAAAGCGAAGCGTTGTCGCCCAAAATTTCAAACTCGAATTGGAACAATTATATGAAAGCTAACATTGCCGCATTTTTCGCGTTGCTGCTTTTCGCGGATTTGACCCTTGCCCAGACGCCTCAGGAAAAAAGCGTTTCCGTATTCGGGGCCAGGATCAACTACGTCGAAGCTGGTGACCCGGCCAAGCCGAAAGTGATCCTTCTTCACGGCCTCGGCGGCAGTGCTGCCAACTGGGCGGCGAACACCGCCGCACTGTCACAGAATTTCCATGTTATTGCTCTCGATCAGCTTGGGTTTGGCAAATCGGACAAACCGCCTATCAAATACCGCGTTGGGACCTATGTCGATTTTCTCGATAAGTTCTTGGCGGAGTTAAAGATAGAAAAGGCGTCGATTGCAGGGAATTCGTTAGGCGGTTGGATCGCAGGGTTAACGGCGATCAAATATCCGAACCGCGTTGAAAAGATCATCCTGGCCGATGCAGCCGGGATCATTCTCGAAACTTTTTCCGACGAACAGGTTTATCGGCTTAATTATTCAACCCGGGACGAGATCAGGACGAACCTGAAGCTCATTTTCGCAAATCCCGCGTTGCAGAATAACGAGGCGCTTGTGGACCAGTTTTTGACTGCCCGTGTGACCGCGGGTGACGGCGGCACCATAAATAGCTTGATCGAGTCGATCAAGCGGCGTGAAGACTTCCTCAACGATCGTCTCGGAGAAATAAAGAAGCCGACGCTGATAATCTGGGGCAAACAGGACGGCCTGCTTCCCGTCGCGGACGCCTATAAATTTAACAAAGGCATTGCAGGTTCTGATTTAGTGCTGTTTGATCAGTGCGGACATGTCCCTCAACTAGAAAGGCCGGCCGATTTTAACAAAAAGGTACTCGAGTTTCTTGCTAAATAATATGCAATTCAAAATAGGCGATTCATTTTCCAGGTCCCGCGAGGTAACCGACGAACTCGTCCGCGCATTCGCTGAGGTTTCAGGCGATCACAATCCGATCCATCTTGACGACGAGTTTGCGAAGGCCACCCGGTTTGGCCGCCGCATTGCGCACGGCATGTTGAGCGGCGCGTTCATTTCAGGAGTACTTGGCTATGAGATGTCCGAACGAAAGATAGTTTATCTCTCTCAAACAATGAAGTTCATAGCTCCTGTTTATATCGGCGATACCGTCACGACGAGATCAACGGTCTTGGCGATCCGCGAAGCAAAGAACATCGTTACGCTGGAAACCGTCTGCACAAACCAGGATGGGGAAACCGTCGTCAAAGGAGAAGCCGTTATCATGGTGCTGGCCTGACGGTCAATTTCTAATAATACCCGATTTCGCATGACCGAACACGTGTCAGCCCGAATTGAAAAGGCTCCAGCCTATGCGTGATACGCCCTTGGACCGCTAAAAGTCGTTTGTGTCCTCAATTTTTTGGACCGATCGATCATCTGCATCCTATTTCCATTGATAAAGAGGGAAATGGCGTTCTCCATCATGCCGCTTGCGATGCTTGGGACAACGCGTTTTGCCATTTTTCACACGCTTCCCGGTATTCCATTCGGACGAATGAGAGATCGAAGATCGCGAACAAAGATCATCGCGGCCGGTGTTGATGTTTAGAGTTTGTTTTCGGGGTTAGCAGCTTTTGCAGGCAATTTCAGGGTGCTTTTTCTATGCCGTGCAATGGTTGAGGTCGGCGATGAGACGCTTGGTCCAGCGGCAATATCGATACTATCTGGCGATTATCCTCCGGCAATGCCTGCAACGGTAACAAACATCTATTCCATGAGCATCGCCATCAGTGGTTGACTCGCAGCAGTGCTCGGCGGCAGCCTAAGCCAATACGGGCGGCGAACTGCATTAACGATCGCCGCCTTTCAGGGAATGATCGTCGTTGTACATGTATTTATGCTCAAGCAACGGTTTCGCGGTGCATCGGCGGCGGCCGATGCACAATACCCGGAGTTTATTGGAAGCGTTTGCTTTCTAACTGATCGTTCTTTTTACTTTTCATAGTCTGTGCCCTGCTCTGGCTCGCAACAAATGACCTTTCGATCTGAAGCGCAACACTCTATTCGCGGCTTCACGAATTTGACCTTGCGACGGCCGTCTCTTTTTGGCGGTATCCTGACGCTCGCTGCGGGAATGCCGGCAACACTTTTTTGGGCGAGCAGCTGCCGATAGTTCCAAACGGCGTCAACGCGGCGATCAAATGTATCATTGTTCGACGCTTGCAGCGGTCTCGATCCGGTTTTGACTGATCTTGAACTTCACGGACAATGGCTGGTTAATTTTGTTCGCAATTTTCGTTTTGCTCGCGTCGGGCCCGGCTTGGCCGGGTGCGGCGGACGTTACCGAAATTGCGGGAATGGATCTGCGAGGGTTGGGTATCGCCGTCTATTTCATTTCCGCAAACTTCGCGGCATATCCGATAGGCTCCAACTTGATCGGTTCTCTCAACGATTGTTCTCGAGACACCACCGACCCGGCAAAGTTGCGGTATGCCTTGCTTGATCGCCCGGCCCCTTGTCTCTTCAGCAGCGTTTGCGTATGCGCCGGCAGTCGATCGATGAACCAAATAGCCTTAAGGCAGGGCAATATTTAGTTCACTATCATTCGCCATATTCGAACGACGTCGTCCCTTAGGTGGCCGAGGCCCGTTCCAGACGCGTATTTCCTTTCCGCCCGGCGAACCCGATGCCACGTGTGCCAACGCCATTTGATGCTCAGCGGTCCGTGTGCCGGATGAGTACCGAGATAATTCCCGGCCCGCAGCCTTAGATAATAGATCGCAAAAGAAATAATTCGCATCGATCCAAACTCGGCCCCTTCGCACAAAATGCGAACGGGACTTACCAGGAAAATTCACCCGCTAGTTGGCAACCCTTTTTTTATTAGTTTCCGCGAGTGTAAATCCATTGTTCCGGTATGTAAGTATTCCAGATTACCAAGCGGTAGAAATAATCAATCGCCAAAGATTCCAGATTATTTGAACGCACTAAAGTATCCGCGAAAGTATCGGACCATGGTCCGAAGCCGGCGATCCGGTAACAGTTTTGATCTAAAACCTTTCGTCCTGTGCGGTTTAGATTGCCCATCCGTGAGACTCTCTTCAAACAGGCAATTTGAACTACGCCTGGTGAGTAATGAATTTGCGGGATCGCTGCGTGTTCCATCCAAAGAGTGGTACGCAGGCGTCCCGCAAAGTTTGCGAAAGGATATTAGCCTCAGGCTTTTGATTCGGGCCTAAGTGTGAGCAATAGCGATCGGCCGCGGTACAACTTCAGCCGCCCATCTGCGATCTCGTATCGGTTAGACCGGCGAAGCCCGTCAAGGAACTCGCGTTCGACCGCCATCTTGTTGTCCTCGATGCACGCACGCATTGTCGAGATAGTATTAGTTACCTTAATTCGTGAGCCGTTCACTGTATAGCGTCCGCCAAAAACGTTACAGCTTGAGTTGCCTCCCACAGACCGTTTTACCGCGTCAAAATTGATAAACGCTCCCTCGATCGGAACAAACGTCTGCCTTCCCTTGATCGACTCAAGTACCCACTTGCGGTTTTCAAGTGTTGGCCTGTTTATCGGTTCTTCAACCGGCGGCAGCTTTACCTGGCGAGTGAACCGAAGTATCGATCGGCCTTGCTTATCGTATATGTGAAGCGTGTTTCCGCTTTTCGAGAACCGCGAAGCTCTTTCAAGCGCGTTCAGAAATACCGGCTCACCCACGGTTCCGTCCGGAAGTTTGCACATCATTTTGGTCGAGCCGATGCCGGCAAATTCGATCCGCTGCGCGTTTACATTCGCCGTACCGAACATTCGATTGCATCCGGTGCTGCCGGTAAGTTTTCCGTTGTCATCTATTTCAATATAAGCAAGAGCGGCCGTAACCTCTCGTCCGCCAGCATAGGTGAGCGTCCATTGAATGTTTTTAATTCCGTCACGCTGGGCCATAACTCCGACGGCCCCGGCCAATATCACTATTAAACCAAATATCATTCCTCTCATTTTGTTTTCCCCCTTTGATCCCGGGCCCAATTCCTCGCCCGGAATTCTTAGAACGCACGTCCCATTCCTAAATTGCAATTCAACGCTTTTTCTTGTCGATCTTAGCTGTTGATGCCGATAAATACACGAGATTGTTCACAATCGACACTAAATCGTTTATTCTTAATTCGTTGACTTGCACGAAAACCGTGCAACCTCAAATTTCCGTTGCTGCATCATTGTTCCGGCTGATCTCCTCAATTTAACGGCCGCGGTTTCTTGGAGGGACAAATGTTTCGAGTCTTTCATTCTATTCGTCTTATCGCTGCCTTTTGCTTGACGCTGACTTTTGCGGCGGCAGCCTTTTCGGACACTCTGCGTCTTAAGGACGGAAGCATTTTTAAGGGCCGGATAGTAACTTTTGACGGCGGCAGGTTTACTATCGTCGTGGGAGAAGGCACCCGCCAGCGGCAAATGACTTTCACTGCAGAAGAGGTTGAAAGCATCCAGTTTGACTCTGCCCTGGCAAAGGCAGACGTCCCGGCCGTGCAGACGGCGGGACCTCGAACACCGGACACGCCTCAATACATTGAAACATCCGCTCCGCCTAAGAAAGTTCCCCGCGTTGTCACGACCGACCCGCTTGGCCCGCCTGCAAAACAGATGCCGGAGACACCTGCCGTTGCTGATCGGGTCCCTGAAACCTTGCCGAGAGTTGGCCGCAAGCCGATCGAAGTGTCGGTCAAGGTCCTTGCCGATAATACGGCAAACGGATGGACCAACTCGGGCTTTGTCGTCCGAAAGGGGCAAAAAATTAGAATTATCGGCGGCGGAAATATCTCGCTCGGCGGCGGCAAATCGACCGGGCCGTCAGGTCTTTATGACGTTGACGATCCCGCCAAGCTTCTCAAAAGCGTCCCGACCGGCGCACTCATCGCCGTTATCGGCGACGATAATAATGAGTTCATCTATGTGGGGTCCGAACGTACTTTTACGGCGGCTCGCGACGGTGCACTTTTCCTGGGCGTAAACGATGGGAATCTGGATGACAATTCCGGCACGTTTGATGTCCGGATCGAGATCGACCCGGCATAACCCGGCTATAATACCGGAGACCTGAAATTAGGGCGGCCTTTTTTAAGGACCGCCCTTTCTTGAATAAATCCAACCAAACGCGGACAATGAGAATCAAATTCCGTATATTTCGCCTGGTGAATTCTATGCATAATCTTCAAAAGCGCCTGACTTCGCTGATCTTTCTGATGTCGCTTCTGTTTTCGACCGCAGTCCCTTTCGTACTTGCGCAATCGAAACCGCAGCGCGGCGAACCGCGCGGGAATGAGAAGAAGAACCAGCGGCCCAAGCCCAAAACACCCGAGGAATTAAAGGCCGAGGAAGAGGAACGAAAACGTCAGGAAGAGGAAAAGAGCGCCACGCCGGAAGAAGGCATCATCGCCATCGACACAAATATCGTGAATGTCGAGGCAGTGGTGGTCAATAAAAAAACCGGCCAAATACTAAGCGGGCTGAAAAAAGAGAATTTTGCCGTCTTTGAAGACGGCGTAAAGCAAAATGTTTCCAGTTTCACAACGCCCGACTCGCCAATAACAGTTACGCTTGTTCTCGAATACAGCAAATGGTCAGAACTGCTCGGCCAGGCGGCGGGCGGATATTTCGAACCGGGTTTTTACGAAACGGTTCGCCCGGTCGCCCAATTCCTAACCGGATTTATCAAGCCGCCAAATGATTATGCCTCGGTCATCGCGTTCGATATGCGGCCGACGCCGATCACTGATTTTACGAACGACCCGCAACGCATTCGGCAAACGATCGACCTTCTGCTTCGCAACCGACCGGCGTTTCGCGAGAACAATCTTTTTGACGCGATCAAGTTTTCGCTTGTCGGCGGCAGAGGCGATTCGGTCGTGCTCGATAATAATGAATCGCGTTATTCGGACTATGCCGGAATGGTGGCCGTAAAAGCGAAAAGACGTGCAATTATCCTTGTGGCTTCAGGCATTGATACCTTCAGCCGCATCAATTATGGCGAAGCAAGAAAGGTCGTCCAGGAAGCCGGCATTCCGTTGTACATAATCAGCACAGGCAATCTTTTTTACAAGAGATACGAAAGTGTTCTGCCCGCAACCACCGGACTGAACGGGATGCCAGGAAGGCTCGATTTCCTTCAGGCTACGAACGCAATGAACACATTCGCAAAGGAATCGGGAGGAATGCATTTTCAAATGACGTTCGAAAGCGAGATCCCGGCCTATCTTCAAAGCATTAACGGACTTTTGCGCAGCCAATACAGCCTGGCTTATGACCTGGCCGCCAAACACGAACCGGGCAAGAAATATAAGCTCGAAGTAAAGGTTGATGTTGACGGCGACGGAACCTACGATGACAAACAATTTGTCGTCCAGCACAGGCCATATGTAACAGTTCCAAAGCCGGAAGAAAAGAAGGCCAAAAAAGGATAAGTTCCTGTATTTGAATTTTGGTTAGCAGCTATTTTCCGTCAGCTAACTGCTAATTCTCTACCTTGAAAAACTCGATTTGCACACAGGCTTTTTCAGTTTTTGTTTTTAAGTTTTCAGTTTGTACGAATGTGTTTCATCCGAACAAACTGAAAGCAAAAGACCCTAAAGTGAAAAACAACGATTCTTATAGTCCGCTATTATCAATTATCTATTGAGTGAGCGTGCATTTGTTGGGTCATATTTGCCCCTAGGGCCTCATCGCTGGTATTGTGTGAAATTGCTTTTGAATGAATAGGCGATTACTAGAAGTAAATAAGAAAAAGCTGACCGGCGAAGAAGGGTTCGTGGTCAAACACGGGGCAGAGCTTCGAATTGCGTTGTGCTATCCAAACACCCATTCTATCGGGATGGCAAACCTTGGGCTGCACACGATGTACGGCCTGTTCAACAGCATCCCGGAAGTTGCATGCGAAAGAGTGTTTCTTCCGGACGCCGTCGATCTGAAGGAATACGAACGGTCACGAACGCCGCTTTTGTCGCTCGAAACACAAACGCCGGTCCGGGACTTTGACGTTGTCGCATTCTCGATCTCGTTCGAGACTGATTACCTTAACATGGCACGGATGCTGCAGTTGTCCGGCATTCCGGTTTGGTCGGCCGAACGCAACCATTTTCACCCGCTCGTGATCATGGGCGGAGCGGCTTCGTTCCTAAACCCGGAACCTATCGCGGATTTCACTGACGTGATCGCTGTAGGAGAAGGTGAGATCCTTGTCTTTCAACTCGTCGATGCCATCCTCGAAAACGATTCGAAGGAAGAGATACTCGTTTCGCTTGCCCGAAAAGGCCGAGGCTTTTATGTCCCATCGCTGTATGACGTCATTTATAATGACGATGGAACCGTGTTCGATTACCTGCCGAATACCGACGGGGTTCCGCGGCGGGTCGGCCGTGCATTAGCGGCGGTCAACCCGAAGGAAGGAACCCTTCGGCGTGCATTGCGGCGCGGTGAAGATGAACTCGCCGATTTTTTGAAAAACCAGGACATCTTTTGCCCGTCCACATCTGTTTGGTCACCCGAAGCTGAAATGGGCGACCGGCTGCTGGTCGAGATCTCACGCGGCTGTTCGCAGGGCTGCCGTTTTTGTTGGGCAGGCTATAATTATTATCCGCCGAGGGTCGTACCGGCAAAGGACATTCTCGCCAAGGCCGCCGAATGGCGTGGAAAAACGAATAAGATAGGATTGGTATCAACCGCCGTTTGCGATCATCCCGAGATCTCAACGATCCTACGCGAACTGCGGGCAATGGACTACCGGATCTCGGTATCATCGCTCCGGCTTGACCAGATCTCCGAAGAATTGCTCGACGCATTGGTGGAATCACGCGACCAGCAGATATCGGTCGCCCCCGAAACCGGGTCTGACCGGCTTCGGCGCGTTATCAACAAAAACCTGACGAACGACGAAATTGTCGATATTTGCGGAGCCGTCTTTGATCGCGGAATGCTGACCGTGAAGCTATATATGATGGTCGGACTGCCGACCGAGACTCAGGAAGATCTGGACGAGATCTTCGTTCTGGTCGAAAGGATCAAGGACAGAATGCTCGAATCGGGAAAAGTGTTTGGCCGCGCGGGCAAGATCATCACCTCGCTAAACGGCTTTGTGCCCAAACCGAACACTCCGCTTCAATGGGATGCCATTTGCAGCGAGCGCGAGCTTAAAAAGCGTATCAAATACGTTTGTAAGGGGCTGAGCCGCATTCCGAACACCGAGGTCAGGTTCATGTCAGCCCGCATCGCGCACGAACAAGCATTGTTCTCGTCGGGTGACCGAAGTGTGGCAAGGGTAATGGACCGTGCCGCTCAAATGGGTGGTGACATCGACCGTGCACTTCGTGAGACCGGGATCGATGCTGCATTCCACACCTCACGCATCCGCGGCTACGACGAGTTCCTGCCATGGTCGATTATTGATTCCGGCCTATCGTTCGAGTTTCTAAAAACCGAGCACGAAAAATCACAAGAGGCCCTTTCGAGCCTCCCGTGTCCCGCGGTCGAAAAATGTACCACATGCGGCGTCTGTCCTACTACCTGGCTTGCCGATGCACCCGAAGCTCTGGTTAGGATCCAACCCCTAAAGGTCCGCGAAACACTTGCCGCAGCCGGCTGATCCGGTCACAAACTAATTCGCCTTGCCGTCCTTGAGCAAGTAGCCTGACGGTGTCGCACGATAGTTGAAGTCATACTTATATTTATATATTCCGAACGGCAGCATTGAGATCTGCTTTGTATAGGCCACATGCGCCTGAACAACGGTGCCAACGGGCTTTATCTCCACAAACGCGTCCGACGGGACGTTATTTTCGCGGATCGCCTTTTCTACCGATGCCCGCACGACCTCAAGCGGTTTCAGTTGGCCGGATGCCGCCAGGCCCTTCACCACCGCTGTATCTAACTCTTGCCTGAGATTTGCACCCTCGTATGCGATAGGAATGTAATTGTATCCGGCGTTTGCGCTCAAAGCCAGAATAACGGCGACCATCAGGAACTTCACACCTGCACTGCCGCGTTCAGAACTGCGATCTCTTTCCAGATTTTTCATTTTTTACTCCTCCGCCAGAGCCGGCGTTTGAGTGGGGACTACTTGCGAATGGCCTCTTTGAATGCTGACGTTAAAGCCGGGGCCGGGATCTGAGAATGCGGAAAAATGACCGGCTCGCCCACCGACCTCAAAAGCACCCAATGGAGCGAGCTGTTTAACATCTTCTTGTCGTACTTGAACGTCGCAAAGGCTTCGCGTGGATCGATGTGGCTGATGGACGGCAACTTGCCCGTCCGATGCACAACATCGTACAACAAGTTTACTTCATCTTGCCCCAAAAGTCCAAGATTTTTTGAAAGTGCAGAGGCGAATAGAATGCCGTGGCCGACAGCCTCGCCGTGCCGAAGATATCGGTAGTTCGTGACTTTTTCCAGGGCATGGCCGAAAGTATGTCCAAAATTAAGGATTTTTCGTGACCGCTCGTTCATATTTCCGGCATCTTCGCGCTCATCCCCGGCAACGACACTCGCCTTGAACAAAACCTGCTTGGCCAACAGGGCCGAAAGTTCGATTGCGAGCTTGGGATCGTTGTTCCCGCTGCGGAGGCTCAATTCCGGCATTTTTGCCAGGAAATTCGCCGTTTGATCAAAAAGCCGTCGTCCTCCGATCGCCCCCTGTTTTACCGCTTCGCAAAATCCCGCGGTCATTTCACGTTTTGGCAGTGTCCCGAGCGTCGCAAAATCTGCGAGAACGCCCCGCGGTTGATAAAAGGCCCCAACCAGATTCTTTCCAAATGCAGAATTAACCCCGGTTTTGCCGCCTACCGATGAGTCGATCATTGCCAAAAGCGTAGTTGGGACCTGCAAAAATTCAACGCCCCTTAAATAGACCGATGCGGCAAAACCGGCAAGATCGCCAACGACCCCGCCGCCGAGAGCGAGTACGCAATCGGTTCGGGCGATCCGTGATTCGCTTAGAAAACCAAGGGCCGTTTCAAGCGTTCTTAAGTTCTTGAACCGCTCGCCGTCGCCTATCAAATGGACAAATGGCGTGAATCCGGTTGCCGTCAAACTGGCGGAAACAGCTTCGCCGTAGAGACCATAGACCTTTTTGTTTGAGATTATTGCAACCCGTCCCGGCGGGTATGAAAGTGAAGCCGCGGCCCATTCACCGCACGCGGAAAGAAGTCCGCCGCCGATGCGTATCTCATACGAACTCGGTAAAGCCTTAGTTTTGATCTTAACGAGATTGGTCATTCGCCAGTTCGATCGGAAAAGGCCAGTTGGTCCGCAAGTATCTCGAAATTTATTTTTGGAAAACCCTCGATCACGGCTTCCTG
>Ga0138256_10004290_pt1 | contig 15162 bp, 13 predicted proteins | sample KNB2016incub_MG_FD_105486 | JGI IMG/M metagenome (GOLD analysis project Ga0138256, IMG submission 105486) | Active sludge microbial communities from wastewater in Klosterneuburg, Austria - KNB2014incub_MG | ecosystem: Engineered > WWTP > Activated sludge > Unclassified | place: Austria... | reverse complement strand
CTTCGTAAATCCGCAAGGCCCTGATTTCCCGGTATAGGCTTTCGACGGCAAACCCCTGCCGGACCCCGTCCCCGCCATGCAGCTGCACCGCCATGTCGATCACCCGTTGCGCGGCCTCGGTTGAAAAGAGCTTGGCCATCGCCGCTTCCCGGCTGACGCGGGCCGCGCCCATGTCTTTCACCCAGGCCGCCCGATAGACCAGCAAGGCCGATGCATCGACATCAAGCGCCATGTCCGCCAGATGGCCCTGCACCATCTGCAAATCGGCAAGCGCCACCCCCTGAATGCGCCGCGACCGGCTGCGCGCCAGCGCCTCGTCCAGCGCGCGCCGTGCAAAGCCCAAGGCCGCCGCCCCGACCGTGGCACGGAAGACATCAAGGACCGACATAGCAATCTTGAAGCCGTCGGCCGGCTGACCGATCAGCGCGCTGTCGGGCAGAACCACATCCTTCAACCCCAGATGGGCCAGCGGATGGGGCGCCATCACCTCGATCCGCTCGACGATTTCCAGTCCAGGCGCGTCGGCGGGCAGAAGGAAGGCCGAAAGCCCCTTCGCGCCCGGTGCCTCGCCGGTGCGGGCAAAGATTACATAAAGATCGGCAATCCCGCCGTTGGAGATATAGGTCTTCTCGCCGCTCAGCCGCCAGCCGCCCGCCACCCGTTCCGCCGTGGTTGCGGTCGCCGCCACATCGGACCCCGATCCCGGTTCGGTCAGGGCAAAGCCGGCAATCGCCGCCCCCGTCCGTGTCCGCTCCAGCCATGCCCGCTGCGCCGGCGTTCCAAAAAGACTGACCGCCCCCATCCCCAGCCCCTGCATGGCAAAGGCGAAATCGGCTAACCCGTCGTGGCGCGCCAATGTTTCGCGGATCAGGCACAGGGTCCGCACATCAAGCGCCTCGCCCTCCCCCGCACCACTATGCCGAAGCCATCCGCCCACCCCGAGCGCCGCCACCAGCCCCTTACAAGCCGCATCCACATCCTGATGCGCCACCGGCAGGTTCGCGGCACACCAGTCCTCCAGCCGCACCGCCAGATCGCGGTGGCGGGGTTCGAAGAAAGGCCAGTCGAGGAAACTCTTGTCGCTCATTTTCTGTCCATAAATATCCCGGGGTCCGGGGCAGCGCCCCGGCACTGCGCTGTCTGGCGGGTCAGTCCCCTTGAAACACCGGCTTTTCCTTGGCGGCAAACGCGAGGTAGGCCCGTTCGAAGTCCTTGGTCTGCATGCAGATCGCCTGAGCTTGGGCCTCGGCCTCGATCGCCTGCTCCAGCCCCATGTTCCATTCCTGATGAAGCTGGGTCTTGGTGATCCCGTGCGCGAATGTCGGCCCCGCCGCCAGCCGCCGCGCCAGCGCCAGCGCCTCGGCCTCCAACACCTCCGGCGGATGAAGAGCATTCCAGAAGCCCCAGGCCAGCCCCTCCGCCGCACCCATCACCCGGCCAGTGTACAGAAGTTCCGCCGCCCGCCCCTGCCCGATGATCCGTGGCAACATCGCGCAGGCGCCCATGTCGCAGCCCGCCAGACCAACGCGCGTGAACAAGAACGCGCATTTCGCCTCGGGCGTCGCGACCCGCAGATCGGCGGCCATCGCGATGATCGCGCCCGCGCCCACCGCCACGCCATCGACTGCCGCGATGATCGGCTTGCCGCAGCCGATCATCGCCTTGACCAGATCGCCGGTCATGCGCGTAAAGGCCAGAAGATCCTTCGCGGGCAATCCGATCAGCGGACCGATGATGTCATGCACATCGCCCCCCGAACAGAAATTTCCGCCGTGCGACGCGAACACCACCACATCCACATCGTCGGCATAGACAAGCGCGCGAAACAGGTCACGCAGTTCGGCGTAACTGTCGAAAGTCAGAGGGTTTTTCCGGTCCGGCCGGTTCAGGCGCACCGTGGCCACCCTATCGTCGACCTGCCACAGGAAATGCTCGGGCCGAAGCCCAGCCATGGTGCTCATGCCTTGCCCATCCGTTTCAATATGTCGGTCAGGAGGTCAAGATCCCCCTCGCTCAGGCCTTCGAAAAGCCGTCCGACCTCGGCCTCATGCCCCGCCGCCAGGTCTTCGAAAGACCGCAGGCCTTCGGACGTCAGGCCGACATAGATCGTGCGCCGGTCGGCCTCCGACGGGGTGCGCTTGACCAGCTTGTCGGCCTCCAACCGGTCGACAACGGCGGTTGCATTGCCGTTAGACACCAGCAGCATTCGGCTCAGTTCGCTCATCGTCACCCCGTCGCGGCGCCGATAAAGGGCGGCCATCACGTCAAAACGCGGCAGAGTCGTGGCATGGTTCACGCGCAGATAGTCACGCAAATGGTTTTCGGCATTGCGCGTCACGCCCAGAAGGCGGATCCACATCTTCAGACGGCGCTTTGATTGATCGCTCACACTTCCCCCCCGGCAATGGTGATGGCCTGGCCATTGATCCCCTCTGACCCGGGCCCGCACAGCCAAAGCGCGGCAGCCGTGACCTCCGCCGGTGCGATCAGGCGGTTTTGCGGGTTCATGGCCTCCAGCGCCGCTCGCGCCTCGGCCAGCGTCCGGCCGGTCTTTTCGGCGATCACCTGCACCGAATGATCCGTCATCGGCGTGTCGAGAAATCCGGGGCAAAGCGCATTCACCGTGACCGGCCGCCGCGCGATTTCAAGCGCGAGCGAGCGTGTCAGCCCGATCACCCCATGTTTGGCCGCCGCATAGGGGGCAACCTTGGCATAGCCTTTCAGCCCGGCGGTGGAGGCCACGGCAATCAGCCGCCCCCAGCCCTGCATCTGGTTCAGCCCGTCGCGGAGCGTCAGGAACACCCCGGTCAGATTGACCGCGATCATCGCGTTCCACTGCGCAAGCGTCGTCTTGGCCATCACCGCACTGTCGGCCTGACCGGCGTTTGCAATGACGATATCGCAAGGCCCCGCCGCCCGGAACATGGCGGCAACGGAGGCTTCATCGGTCACATCAGCCTGCACTGCGCGGATTGCGGTCGACCGTGTGGCAACCGCCTGCAACGCCTCCAGCCTGCGCCCCGCGATCACCACCTCGGCGCCTGCATGCGCGAACCCAAGCGCGAGATCTTCGCCCGCCCCCGATCCGCCGCCGGTGATCAGCACCCGTTTGCCCGAAAAACTCATGCCCTGATCGTCTCCTGTGCCCGCTCCTTCAGCCGGCGCGCCTGATCGCGGCCGGCAAGATAGGGCAGTGGCCATTCCGTCCGATCATCGCCCAACGCGACAGCGGCGTGAAGTGTCCAGTAGGGATCGGCAAGATGCGGACGGGCCAGACAGACCAGATCGGCGCGCCCGGCCAGCAGGATCGAATTGACCTGATCGGCATCGGTGATGTTGCCGACCGCCATGGTCGCCAGCCCGGCCTCGTTGCGGATACGGTCGCTGAACGGGGTCTGGAACATGCGCCCGTAGACGGGCCGCGCCTCGGTCGAGGTCTGGCCTGCAGACACGTCAATGATGTCCGCCCCCGCCGCGCGGAAGAGTTTTGCAATCTGAACCGCCTCGGACGGGGTGACACCATCGTCGCCCACCCAATCGTTGGCCGAGATGCGCACCGACATGGGTTTGCCCACAGGCCAGGCCGCACGCATGGCCGTGAAAACCTCAAGCGGATAACGCATGCGGTTGTCCAGGCTGCCGCCGTATTCATCGGTACGAATGTTCGATTTTGGGGATATGAACGATGAAATAAGGTACCCATGCGCCGCATGAAGTTCGATCATGTCAAATCCGGCACGTTCGGCCATCCGGGTCGCCGCGACGAAATCGGCGGTGACCCGGTCCATGTCCGCCCGATCCATGGCCTTGGGTGTTTGATTGGCAGGCGACCAGGCCAGGGCAGAGGCGTTCATCACCGGCCAGTTTCCTGCCGACAAGGGCGCATCACCCTCCTCCCAGCCAAGCTGTGTTGAACCCTTCCGCCCGGAATGACCGATCTGGCAGCAGATCTTCGCCCGCGTCTCGGCATGGGTGAAATCCACGATCCGTTTCCACGCAGTCTCGTGCGCGGGATCGTAAAGGCCGGGGCAGCCGGGTGTGATCCGCCCTTCGGGGCTGACGCAAGTCATTTCCGTATAGACCAACCCCGCGCCGCCCTTCGCGCGTTCGGCGTAATGGACAAAATGCCAGTCGGTCGGGCAGCCATTCACCGCCTTGTACTGCGCCATCGGCGAGACGACGATGCGGTTGTGCAATTCCATGTTCCCCAGCCGGAAGGGCGCAAACATCGGTGCCCGACCCGGCGCCCCGCCCGCAGCCCGGGCAAAATCATCCTCCGCGGCGCGCAGCCATGCGGGATCACGCAGCCGCAGGTTTTCGTGGCTGATCCGCTGGCTGCGGGTCAAAAGCGAATAGGCAAATTGCAGGGGCGGCATGTCCAGATACCGCTCCACCTCCTCGAACCATTCCAGCGAATTGCGCGCCGCCGATTGCAGACGCAAGACCTCGATCCGGCGTTCGGCCTGATAGCGTTCGAACGCCTGCGGCAGCGTCGGCTCGGAATGCAGATATTCGGCCAGCGCGATGGCACTGTCGAAGGCAAGACGACTGCCGGAGCCGATGGAAAAATGCCCCGTGGCCGCCGCATCGCCCATCAGGACCACATTTTCATGATACCATTTCCCGCAGATCACCCGGGGAAACTGCATCCAGACCGCCGAGCCGCGCAGATGCGTCGCGTTCGACATCAGATCATGGCCACCCAGATGCGCGGCGAAGATCTTGCGGCAGGTCTCAACAGTCTCTTCCTTCGACATATGCTCGAACCCCCAGCGGTCCCAGGTGTCGGGCAGGCATTCGACGATGAAAGTCGCTGTGTTGGCATCAAACTGGTAGACATGGGCCCAGACCCAGCCATGTTCGGTCTTCTCGAAGATGAAGGTGAACGCGTCGTCAAAGCGCTGATGCGTGCCCAGCCAGACGAATTTGCATTTGCGCGTGTCGATATCGGGCTGAAACTCCGCTTCATATTCCTTACGGACCAGCGAATTGATCCCGTCGGCTGCGACCACCAGATCATATTCCTTGCGATAGTCTTCGGCGGATTTGAACACGGTCTCAAAGCGCATATCGACGCCCAACTCCCGCGCCCGCGCCTGCAACAAGATCAGCATTTGCTTGCGGCCAATCCCGGCAAACCCGTGCCCGCCCGACACGGTGCGATGGCCAGCGTGAACCACGGCTATATCGTCCCAATAGGCAAAATGGCTGCGGATCGCGTCGGTCGAAACCGGATCGTTCTTCTGCATCCGGCTCAGCGCGTCATCGGACAGAACCACACCCCAGCCGAACGTGTCATTCGCCTTGTTCCGTTCCAGCACCGTCACCCGGTGCGACGGATCGCGCAATTTCATCGAGATCGCAAAGTAAAGACCCGCCGGTCCGCCACCCAGACAGAGTATGTTCATGAATCCCTCCCGCAAGCAGCGCTTCCATCAAACCGTGCCATCTATCGGAAACTATTTCAAGCTTGAAATTTATGAGCACAAAATTTACCCTGCGGGTAGCGGAGGGGTGCGATGACAAAGATTGGCATAGTGGGACTAGGCGCCATGGGGCTTGGCATTGCCCAGGTTTTCGCGCAGGCCGGATGCGAAGTCATCGGGACCGACCAGAATGCCGACGCGCGGGCGACGGCGCGCGAGCGGATGCGCGCGGCTCTTGAGAGCCGGATCAAGGCGGGAAAGCTGGCGCCCGGTGATCTGGATGAAACCATAGCCCGCCTGACCATCACCGACGATCTGCGCGGATTCGCGGGGGCCGACATGATCATCGAGGCGATCATCGAAGATCTCGCGGTCAAACAGGCGCTGCTGCGCGATCTGGCGCAGATTGCTCGCCCTGATACGGTTCTAGCAACAAACACTTCCGCCCTGTCGGTCGGGGCGATCGCGCAGGGCCTCAGGGGGACAGAGCGGGTTCTGGGTCTACATTTCTTCAACCCAGCCCCAGCGATGCGATTGGTCGAACTGGTCGCGCATGCGGGCACTGGCCGGGCCGCACTTTCGACAGCCCGCACGTTGAGCGAACTGGCGGGCAAGACCGTGATCCAATGCGCCGACCGCCCCGGCTTCATCGTCAACCGCTGCGCCCGCCCCTTTTATGGCGAGGCGCTGGCCCTGCTTGAGGAAGGGCGGACGGCTTCGGACATCGACGCAGCGATGCTGGCGGCGGGCTACCGGATGGGGCCTTTCACTCTGATCGACCTGATCGGCGCCGATATCAACCTTGCCGCGACCGAGGGGCTGGCAGGCGGCATGGGGCACCATCCGCGCTATCATGTCTTTCAGGCCCTGCGCGATCAGGTCGCGCGCGGCGATCTGGGCCGTAAGACGGGGCGCGGGTTCCTGTTCCCTACTGCGCCCGGCCCCGTGCCCGACGATGCGGACCTGATCCAGCTCAGAATCGAATCAACTTTGGCCAATGAAGCGGCAAGCCTTCTGGCGGAAGGCGCGGTAACGGCAGACGATATCGACACGGCGCTGCGGCTTGGCCTGAACTTCCCGCGCGGCCCCTTCGAAAGTGCGCGCGCGCTTGGTCCGTCGCGGGTGCGGAAGGAGCTTGCACGACTGCAAAGCGCCGCTGCCGCGTCCCTGAATACCCGGTATGACATCGCGGCACCGTTGCGGGACCTGTAAGCCGGCCCCTCACACTTACGCGAGGGCAGTTGAACAGCGCCGCAACTGGGAGTAACGTGAGAATGAACGTTCATTTTCGCGACGGACATGCCAGATACCAGCCACTTTCATGACGACCGCACTTCGGGGATTCTCGAAGCGGCGAAACGCGCCTTCGCGGAAAAAGGCTTCGACGGTGCATCCATGCAGGATCTGGCGCGCGCGGCGGGTATGAGCGCTGGCAATTTCTACCGCTACTTTCCGTCAAAGGACGCAATCGTTGCGGCGATGATCGGACGCGATCTGGCAAGCGTAAAAGAGGACTTTGCCGCAATTCTTTCTTCTGCCGATCCGGCATCGGCGCTTTTCCGTGCGTTTGAGGTGCGCCTCGACAATCAGGATTGCACCGATGGCCCGCTTTGGGCCGAAATAGATGCGGCCGCCCGGAGAAAACCTGACATCAACCGCCTCGTCTGCGCGATGGAGGATGAGGTCTGCGACTATCTGTCGTTGGCCATGGCCCATATCAGCGGGAAAAATCTGACGAATCCGCAGGCGGCCTATTCAGGGCTATCCAGCTTTCTGGTGCTGATGTTCAAAATGGCAAGTCAGAAACTTCACACCAGCGCCAACCCCACGTGCCGTGATACGCACTCCCAGGTGCGCAAGCTCGTTCTTGCAACTATAAGACATACCATTGCCGATCTGACCGCCGACCGGTCAAAACAAGATGAGTTGAAATGATGACATTCAAACGTATGGCCCTCGTTGCATCGGCTATCGCTGTCCTTCTGCTCGCCGGTTGGTTCTGGCTGGGCGGAACTTCACAAGAGGAATCCCAGGCTGCCGCGTCATCCTCGGCAGAGGCAGAAAATACGCCACCCGCACCGACGCGCCCCGCCATTTCGGTCGTAAGTGTCGAAAAGGCGGTGCTGCGCGACAGGGTTCGCGCCTCCGGCCTGGTGGGGGCGGTCGAGCGTGTGCTGATCCAGCCGCAAGTCGAGGGACAGGCGATTGACGACATACTGGCCGAAGTCGGCGATCATGTCGCAGCGGGTCAGGTTCTGGCGCGTTTGTCGGACACGGCCCTCAAGCTTCAGAAAAGCCAGTTGACCGCCTCGCGCGCCAGCGCGCTCGCGCTCATTGCGCAGGCCGATGCACAGCTGATCGAAGCGCGGGCTGCCGCCGACGAGGCCCAACGCAACCTCAACCGCGCGGAACAGTTGCGCAAGCAAGGCAATGCGTCGCAAGCCGCCACCGATCAGGCAGCGACATCCGCCACCTCGGCCAATGCACGGGTGATGGTGGCGACACAGGGCGCCGAAGCGGCAAAGGCCCAGCTTGAGCTGGTCGATGCACAGATCGAGAATGTGGAACTGCAACTCAGCCGCACCGAAATCCGCGCGCCCTTCGCGGGCGAGGTGGTGGAAAAGAACGTGACTGTCGGCGGTATCGGCAGCGCATCGGGTCAGCCGATGTTCGTTCTGGTCCGCGATGGACTCTTGGAACTGAGCGCCGATCTGGCCGAACAGGATCTTCCGCGCGTTCTGACGGGGCTGCGTGCCACGCTGCGTGCGGCCGGGGTCAGTGAACCCCTGACCGGAACCGTGCGGCTGGTCGAACCGGCGATCGACACGGCGACCCGGCTTGGCCGGGCCCGCGTGACGATTGATCAGGCCGATCAGGTACGCACTGGCATGTTTCTTGAGGCTGAGATCGAAGTGTCGGAACGCGAAGTTCTGGCCGTGCCGATTACTGCGCTTGGCACTGACGATCTGGGAACCTTCATCATGGTCATAGACGATGAAGGTGTCGTTCACCGCACGCCCGTCGTCAGCGGCATTCGCGACGGCGGTCAGGTGGAACTGCAAACCGGCGCGGAAGCTGGCATGAAGGTCGTGGCCAAGGCCGCCTCCTTCGTACGTGACGGCGATCTGGTGAACCCAGTGCCGCTTGGCGCCGCGCCCGTGACAAACTGAGGCCATCATGAATTTTTCAGCCTGGTCGATCCGAAATCCAATTGCACCGCTTCTGGCGTTCGTGATTCTGGTGATCGTGGGGTGGCAGTCATTCAACAGTCTGCCGATCACCCGCTTTCCCAGTATCGACGTGCCGTTGATTGCGGTCTCCATCTCGCAACCGGGTGCCGCCCCGGCTGAGCTGGAAACTCAGGTCACGCGCAAAGTCGAAGATGCGCTTGCCGGGATCACCGGCGCCAAAAGTATCATATCGACCGTGAACGACGGCCTTTCGACGACGGCGGTCGAATTCCGCATGGATGTGCCGACACAAACCGCGCTGAACGACACCAAGGATGCGATTGACCGGGTGCGCGGTAACCTGCCGTCCGAAATTGAGGCCCCGGTGGTCACCAAGATCGATGTCGAGGGGCAAGCGATCCTGACCTATGCCGTTTCCTCGCCGGGCAAGACGGTCGAGGAACTGTCGTGGTTCGTCGACGATACGGTGATGCGGGCCTTGCGGTCGCGCCCCGGCATCGGGCGGATCGACCGTTATGGTGGCGCCGATCGCGAAATCCGCATCGAACTGGACCCGCTGAAACTCGACAGCTATGGAATCACCGCATCGAGCGTGAATGCGCAACTGCGTGCCACGAATGCCGATATAGGTTCGGGCCGGTCCACGCTGGGCGATGGCGAACAGGCGATCCGCACGCTGGGCGATGCGTCTTCGGCCGAAAACCTGGCGGAAACGACTATTGCCCTGCCGTCCGGCCGCTACGTTCGGCTCGGCAATCTGGGCGAGATCACTGACACTTATGAAGAACTGCGGTCGTTTTCGCGGTTGAACGGCAATCAGGTCGTGACCTTCGCAATCTTCCGCGCCAAGGGCGCGAGCGAAGTGTCCGTCGAAAAGACCGTCAGCGAAACGCTCGACAAACTTCAGAAGGATTATCCCGATGTGCTTCTAAGCAAGGTCGATGATACGGTCTTCTACACCTACGGCAACTACGAAGCCGCCCTTCACACGCTGATCGAAGGCGCGCTTCTGGCGGTCATCGTGGTCTTCCTGTTCCTCAAAAACTGGCGGGCAACCTTGATTTCGGCCGTGGCATTGCCGCTGTCGGCCATCCCGACCTTCTGGGTGATGGACCTTCTGGGCTTCTCGCTGAACCTTGTCAGCTTCCTCGCCATGACGCTGGCGACGGGCATCTTGGTCGATGACGCGATCGTGGAGATCGAGAATATCGCCCGCCATATCCGCATGGGCAAGACCCCCTACCGTGCCGCGATCGAGGCCGCCGACGAAATTGGCCTGGCGGTGATTGCCACCACCATGACCATCGTCGCGGTCTTTGTGCCGGTGTCGTTCATGCCCGGCATTCCGGGGCAATATTTCCGCCAGTTCGGCCTGACGGTCGCGATCGCGGTTCTGTTCTCGCTTCTGGTCGCGCGCCTGATCACGCCCTTGATGGCGGCCTATCTGATGCGCTCCAAGGACGCCAATCTGGAACATGGCGGCGAAGATGGGCCGGTGATGCGTGGCTATCTGTGGCTGGTGCATCATACGTTGAACAGCTGGCAGTTGGGCAAGACGCGCTTCAACATCGGCAACTACTACTTCACCCTGACGGCGGCGCTGGTCATTCTGGCCATCTCGGTCTTCTTCATGGCCCGCATTCCCGGCAGCTTCATGCCGCCGGAAGACGTGTCGCGCTTTGCCATATCGGTCGAACTGCCGACTGGCTCCTCCTTGGCCGATACCGACAAGACCACCACAGCCATGCACGATCTGATCACAGATGTCGAAGGCGTCGGATCGGTCTTCGTCCTTGGCGGATCGTCACCCAAGGGCGATCTCGATGTGCGCCGGGCGTCGATTTCCGTCAATCTGGAAAAACTCGACCACTCGCTGATCAACCGTGTCGCCTATCTGCTGAACCGGGTGCCGGCCCTGAATTGGGTCGTTCCCGATCTGGAAGGCCATGGCCGCACCCGCCCGCAAAACGAGATCGAGGCAGAGGTGTTCGAACGGCTCGCCACGGTCCCCGATGTTCGGGTCTTCAAGCTGAACGACCGGGGCGAACGGGACATTTCCTTCTCGATCAAATCGTCCAGCGGCGAAGATCTGAACCTTGCGGTGCGCAAGCTTGAAGAAGCCCTCAGGGGCGATCCTTTGCTGGCCAATGTCTCGGCCGAAGGTGCCCTGCCCCGGCCCGAAGTGCAGATTACCCCGCGATTGGAAGAAGCCGCCCGTCTTGGCGTGACCACCGCCCAGATCGCCGAAACCCTGCGCGTGGCCACCATCGGCGACATCGACGCGGCCCTTGCTAAAGTGTCGGTGGGCGATCGGCTGATCCCGGTCAGGGTGCAACTGAAGGGCGACGTGCAAAGCGACATCAACCGCATTGCCGCCCTGCGGATCAACACCGCGACGGGCGCCAGTGTCCCCCTGTCGGCGGTCGCGGATGTGCGCATCGGCGAAGGCCCCGGCACCATCGACCGGCTTGACCGCCAGCGGCGCGCGACCGTCGGAGCCAACCTGCCGGTGGGTGTCGCGCTCGACACGGCCACGGCGCGCTTCCGGGAAATCACCGAAAGTGTCGAGCTTCCGCCTTCGGTCCAGATCAGCGAATCCGGCGATGCGGAGATTCAGCAGGAGCTGAACCAAAGCTTCCTAAACGCGATGATCATGGGCCTGATGCTGGTGCTGACCGTGCTGATCTTGCTGTTCAAGAGCGTCATCCAGCCCTTCACCATTCTCTTTTCGCTGCCATTGGCCATCGGCGGCGTAGCGGCTGCGCTGATCGTGACCGGCAATGCCATCTCCATGCCGGTGCTGATCGGTCTTCTGATGCTGATGGGGATCGTGACCAAAAACGCGATCCTGCTGGTCGATTTTGCCATCGAAATGCGCAAGCAGGGCATGGACCGGCTCGAGGCGCTGATCGAGGCGGGCCACAAGCGCGCACGCCCGATCGTGATGACCTCCATCGCCATGTCGGCGGGGATGCTGCCGTCGGCGCTGGGAGTCGGCGAAGGCGGAGCCTTCCGCGCGCCGATGGCCATCGCAGTGATCGGCGGGATCATCGTTTCGACCATCCTGTCGCTGGTCGTGGTGCCATCCTTCTTCCTGATCATGGACGACCTGCAATATTGGCTGGGCCGGATTTTTTCGCGCATGGTCGGCCGGAAGGAGGAGGAACCAGAAACTCCCGATCCGTTCGCCCTCGCGGATGCGGTTGAAAAAGGCCGGGACGATATCGCAACCCTTAATAACCGTCTGGAGGAGCTGGAGGCGCGAATCGCCCAGGCGCGCGCCACCCGGATGCGGGTCGCCGAATAGGTGGCCGCGTGGTCGGCGCGCTAAGGTTTTGGCAAGGGCTTTGTGCCTAGTCTGACCCCATCTGATTTGGGGGAAAGACGATGCCAGTCGGTAAAGTCGGGTTTGTCAGCAACGGCCCTGCCGCGCGCCGCGATCCTTTGGATCATTGGTTGGAACAGGAAGGCAGCGCCGATCTGCCATCGGCTTTTGCGGACGAGGAGCGGGCGCGCGCCGCACTGCCGTCAGGCTGGTGGATTGTGCCGACGGTCCTGCTGGCGCTGCCTTTGTGGGCCATGCTGATCTGGGCAGCCTTCGGCGGTTAGGGCCGCCCGCTGCCCAAGCCATCCTGACCAATCGCCAGCATAAGTCCCCGCCGCACCTCGTCCTCGCACCGATGCGCCAGTTCCTTTCGGGTCGGAAATTCATCGACGCTGACGGGGGGATGAAAGATCACCTCGATCCGCCCCTGCCGCCGCGCTGCCAGGGTTTGCAGCAGATGCGGCGCCAGCGCCATCGCCCCCCACCACCCGTAGAACCGTTCATCGGCACCCTCGGGGGCATGGTAAATCACGCTGACGGGCTGGATCTGCATCACATGTTCCAGCCCATGCGTATAAAAGGCCTCGAACAGGGTCGACTTGAACGGCACCACCCGACGCCCATCGGTCGAGGTGCCTTCGGGAAAGAACATGAGCTTGTGCCCGGCCCGGATCCTGGCTTCAAACTCCGCCTGGTGAACGCGGGCGCGGCGCCGGTCACGTTCGATGAACACAGTCCCCGTTGCACGGGCGAGCCAGCCGATGAAGGGCCAGCGCGCCACCTCAGCCTTGGAGACGAAATAGACACTCTGACACGCGTTCAGCGCATAGATATCAAGCCAAGAGGAATGGTTGGCCACAACCGCGCCCAGATGCTCCATCGGGATGCCCGTGACCCTGTACCCGATCCCGATGATTCGCAGCGCCGTCCGACAGACGAAGCGGGTGATAAAGGGGGTGTATGGCCGGTTCTGCCCGGACAACGGCCGTTCGACCAGCCGCGCGAACAGAAGGATCAGCAGGCAGGTGAAAGTCAGTGTGAACAGCACCAGACCGCGCAGCAAGGCGCGCATCCAGCCGCCCGCCGTGATCCGCACCGGATCCGGCTCGATCTCGGGATGCCAGCCGTTCATCCCCGCTGCTCGTGCTTGCGGGTATAAAATTCCCGGTGCCGCGCGCTCATCGCGCCGGTGTCCATCAACAGGCACACATCGGTCGTGTTGAAGGCATGGTCGATGAAGGCCCCTTCGCCCACAAAGCCGCCAAGCCGCAGATAGGCCTTGATCAGCGCCGGCATCTCGACCATCGCCAGACGCCGGTCGAGTGCGTCGCGCGGCATCAGGTCCATGGTCTGAAACTGGCGCGACCGCACGCGCAACTCCGGCGGCGCCAGGTGATTGGCATGCAGCCACGTCAGGGGCCGTTGCAGCGCTGCGACATCCGTCCCGTGGAAGGACGCGACGCCAAACAGGATTTCCACCCCGTGATTCAGCACGTAATCAGCCAGCCCATTCCACAGAAGGAACATGCCCGTACCGCCGCGCTGGCTGACATCCACGCAAGACCGACCCAGTTCCAGAAGCCTGCGCCCCGACCGGCGAAGCGGCGTCAGGTCATATTCGCTGTCGCAATAGAACTGCCCAAACGCCTCCGCCCGGTCCGAACGAAGCAGCCGGTAAGCCCCCACGACATGGTCAAGCGATCCCGTGTCCCGCGTCGTATCGACCAGAATCAGGTGATCGTTGGCGGCGTCGAATTCATCTTGCTCCAGCCGCGCGGCGTGATCGACCAGCGGACCGTCCCCGCCCAGTTCCTCCACAAACACCCGGTAGCGTAGGCGTTGGGCGGCCAGAAGATCGGCCTCGGTCTCGGCAAGTCTGACCAGAAACTGTGAAGGTTCCACATTCATCGGCGAAGAATAGCCCCGGCGCTGTCTGGCTGCACCGGGCGTTGTAAGGGCCGGAGCAAATTTTGGCAACTATCAGGAAACCTATCCGCGTCGGCATTGTACCCGACTATGCGCCGGGCACAGCACATCTAAAGGCGACTCAGAGGTAGTTGACACACGTTAAAGGTGCATTAACCTTTCCTTGTCACTTCATGACCGACCCTGCACTGCCGATCAGCCGCAACACCACATTGGATCCGTCTATGACAACCTTGCCGCGATGTTCAAAGTTCACCGTGACTTTCAGGCCGATGCGGCTTTGCACCTGACCCCTTCCCCAGTCAGGCTCTGCGGGATGTTCGACGATCATCCCCGGTTCCAGAAATTCGTTCATCCCTGCCCTTCCCGCCGAGGCCCCATGACAATCGACACCCCGACTGACGATATGGCGGACGATCTGACCGCCCTGCTCGGATCGCGCATCTGCCACGATCTTATCAGCCCAATCGGGGCCATCGCAAATGGTGTCGAACTGCTCGGCATGTCGGTGCAGGGCGGCAGTGCGGAAATGGCGCTGATTTCCGAAAGTGTCGCCGCCGCCAACGCCCGCATCCGCTTCTTTCGCGTGGCCTTCGGACTTGCCAGCGCCGGTCAGATGATTGGCATGGCCGAACTTCTGTCGATCACCGACGATCTCTCGCGCGGCTCGCGCACCCGCATCTGCTGGAGCAGCGGCGCCAGCCTGCCGCGCGACAGCGCGAAGGCCATCTTCCTCGCGCTTTTGTGTCTGGAAACAGCAATGCCCTGGGGCGGCGATGTCACTATCACCGCCGAACAGGGCAGCTGGTCCGTAACCGGCAAGGCGCCCCGCCTGAAAAGCGATACGGCGCTCTGGCGGGCATTGGCGGATGGCGTCACGCCCGACACGCTGTCGGCCGCCCAAATCCAGTTCGGCCTTCTCAATGCTTTCGCCCGCAATCAGAAGCGCCGCATCGCCGTCCAGCAGGCCGAAGACCGGATCACCATCAGCTTCTGATCGTGCCGTCGCCCGTGACCAGATATTTGAAGCTGGTCAACTGTTCGGCACCCACCGGCCCGCGCGCATGTAGCTTGCCGGTCGCAATGCCGATCTCCGCCCCCATGCCGAACTCGCCCCCGTCGGCAAACTGGGTGGAGGCATTGCGCATCAAGATCGCGCTGTCGAGCCGTTCGAAGAATCGCTCCGCAGTCGCGTCATTTTCCGTCAGGATTGCCTCGGTATGCTGCGAGCCGTAGTGGCGGATATGGGCGATGGCCTCGTCCACCCCATCGACCAGCTTGGCGGCGATGATCT
>Ga0138256_10004288_pt1 | contig 15164 bp, 11 predicted proteins | sample KNB2016incub_MG_FD_105486 | JGI IMG/M metagenome (GOLD analysis project Ga0138256, IMG submission 105486) | Active sludge microbial communities from wastewater in Klosterneuburg, Austria - KNB2014incub_MG | ecosystem: Engineered > WWTP > Activated sludge > Unclassified | place: Austria... | reverse complement strand
CGTGCGATCTGCGCACGCACCTGCGCCGGTGCGGTGCCTCCCAGGGTGTTGCGCGCGCCGAGCGAGCCGCGCAGGCTCAAACATTCGTACACGTCCTTCTCGATGCTCGCGTGGAAGCCCTGGAGCACGGCCAGCGGCAGTTCCGACAGGTCGCAGGCATGGCTCTGCGCGGCCTTGACGGCGTGGGCCACGGTTTCATGCGCGTCACGGAAGGGCAGCCCCTTCTTGACCAGGTAATCGGCAAGGTCGGTGGCGGTGGCATAGCCCTTTTTGGCAGCGTCTTCCATGGCCTGTGGGTTGACGGTGATGCCGCCTTCCTTGGCGCCTGTGGCGGGGTTTAACTGACCACCTACCATCTCGGCAAAGATGCGCAGCGTGTCCTTGAGCGTATCCACGGTGTCGAACAGCGGCTCCTTGTCTTCCTGGTTGTCCTTGTTGTATGCCAGGGGCTGGCCCTTCATCAGCGTGATCAGGCCCATCAGGTGGCCAACCACGCGGCCGGTCTTGCCGCGCGCGAGTTCGGGCACGTCGGGGTTCTTCTTCTGCGGCATGATCGAGCTGCCGGTGGTGAAGCGGTCGGCGATGCGAATGAAGCCGAAGTTCTGGCTCATCCAGATGATGAGCTCTTCGGACAGGCGGCTCACGTGCACCATGCACAGGCTGGAAGCGGCCGTGAATTCGATGGCGAAGTCGCGGTCGCTCACGGCGTCCAGGCTGTTCTGGCACACGCCGTCCATGCCCAGAGTTTTTGCCACGCGCTCGCGGTCCAGCGGATAGGTGGTGCCTGCAAGGGCCGCAGACCCCAGCGGCAGCACGTTGGTGCGGCGGCGCACATCCGCCATGCGCTCGGCGTCGCGCGCAAACATCTCCACGTAGGCCAGCAAATGGTGCGCAAAGCTCACGGGCTGCGCCACCTGCAGGTGGGTGAAACCGGGCAGGATCACCTCCACGTTCTTTTCCGCTACTTCCACCAGTGCCTTCTGCAGGTCGGTCAGCAGACCGCCAATCAGGTCGATCTCGCCGCGCAGCCACAGGCGCACGTCGGTGGCCACCTGGTCGTTGCGGCTGCGGCCGGTGTGCAGGCGCTTGCCAGCGTCGCCCACCAGTTGTGTGAGGCGCGCCTCGATGTTCAGGTGTACGTCTTCCAGGTCGAGCTTCCACTCGAAGGCCCCGGACTCGATTTCAGCGGTGATTTGCGCCATGCCGCGCTGGATGGCCGCGTGGTCGTCCTGGCCGATGATGCCTTGCGCCGCCAGCATTTCAGCGTGCGCGAGGCTGCCTGCAATATCGGCCTGCCAGAGGCGCTTGTCGAAAAAAACGCTGGAGGTGTAGCGCTTGACGAGGTCGCTCATGGGCTCGGAAAACAGCGCCGACCATGCCTGCGCCTTGGTGTCGAGCTGGTTGTGGGAAGGCTGGGAGGGTTGGCTGGTAGGCATGGGAGGGCAATAATCCGGTGGTACAGACACCCGGAACACCCGGATGCCGCAATGCAAGAGACGCAAATTTTATCGACCCAGCCAGAACCCATGCCAACTGCCCGCACTGCGGCCCGTGCTGCCATGCCCGCCGGACGGGCCTTGGTGTTCGATGCCTGCCATGCCGGCGTGGTGTTGCGCGCGGTGTTGTTTGTGCAGGTTGTGCTGGGTGTAGGCGCCCTTTTTGGCTCTGACTCCCCTCCAAGCTGGCTGACCCGGCTGGCACTGCTGACCGGCGTGGCATTGCCCGCCACCCTGGCCTGGCTGGTGGCGGCGTGCAGCCTCAAGCAATGGCTGCAGCGCCTGAGCACCCAGGGCCAGTACGCTGCAGGAGTGTTGCTGGGCGCGCTGGCTGGTACGGGTGCCTGCGGCATCCTGGCGCTCTTGGGCACAGCCGTGTCCCCGCCCTGGATCGCCAGCGCGGCCAGCGGTGCCTTGCTGGCAGCACTGCTGGTTGCAGCCCTGGTGCTGCGCGCGCGCGGTCGCACGCCGGCAGCCACCACCGCCCGCCTGACCGAGCTTCAGTCACGCATCCGTCCACATTTCCTGTTCAACACGCTCAACAGCGCCATTGCACTGGTTCGCGAAGAACCGGCCAAGGCAGAGTCGCTGCTGGAGGACCTCAGCGACCTGTTTCGCCATGCACTGGTGGAGCAGGGTGAGGCAGTCAGTCTGGCCGACGAAATCCGGCTTGCACGCCGCTATCTGGCCATTGAACAGGTGCGTTTCGGAGAGCGGCTGCGCGTGCAGTGGCAGCTTGACCCGCGGACCGACGCAGCGTTGCTACCCCCGCTGCTGCTGCAGCCCTTGGTGGAAAACGCCGTCAAGCATGGTGTGGAGCCCAGCACGAGCGGCGGCAAGCTGCGCGTACTGACCGAGCTGCGCGGCAGCCGCGTGGTGGTGCGCATCACCAACACACTGCCCGACGATCGCAGCAGTACGCAAGCTGGCTCGCGCGGCCACGGCATTGCGCTGGCCAATGTACGTGCACGCCTGGCGTTGCTGCATGACATGCAGGGTGAATTCACTGCCGGAGTTCAGGACGGGCTCTACCAGGTCCGCATCAGCTTGCCCGCCCCTGCAGTCCCCTCCTCCACCCCGGCGATCCACCGTCGCCGTTCACGCCAGAAGCCATGAACATCCTTGTTGTCGATGACGAACCCCTGGCGCGCAGCCGCCTGCGCACCCTGCTGAACGACTGTCCCGGCCCGCCACGGCACATGGTCAGGGAGGCCGCCAGCGCCACGGAGGCCCTGACCCTGCTCTCACCCAGCGGCGGGCAGGCGTTCGACGTGGTGCTGCTGGACATTCACATGCCCGGCCAGGATGGGTTGTGCCTGGCCCACAACCTCAAGGCACTGAGTCATCCACCTGCTGTGGTGTTCGTGACAGCGCACGCCGATCACGCCGTCAGCGCCTTCGAACTTGACGCGGTTGACTACCTGACCAAACCGGTACGCCAGGAGCGCCTTCAACAGGCACTGGTCAAAGCCCAGCGGGCAAACCTGCCGGCCACGGGCGCCCTGGGCTCGTCGCGCGGCAACACCCTTGACTCCGCCATCGGGGGAGATGCCCTGGTGATTCAGGACCGAGGGCGAACCGAGCGTGTGCCCCTGAACGAAGTTCTGTATTTCAAGGCGGAGCAGAAGTACGTGACCGTGCGCACCACCGCACGCAGCTACGTTCTCGATGGCTCTCTCAGTGAGCTCGAAACACGCTATCCGCAGCAGTTCCTGCGCATCCATCGCAATGCACTGGTGGCGCGCCACGCTGTGCGCGCACTGGAAAAGCACTTTGACCCCGAAGAGGGCGAAGGCTGGGCCGTGCGTCTGCACGGGTTGGCAGAGTTGCTGACGGTGTCACGCAGGCAGGTGGCAGCGGTGCGTGAAGAAATCGCCCGCTGACTGAACCTGGAAGCGGCGGCTGACGACCCGTTGGTGGCCTCGGTGGCATTCACCTTATGGGTGAGAGTGCTTTGCACCCGCACGCCCTGTGTTGCAAGCGCTCGCCATCAACCGGATCAGGAACCTCCGCCAGGCGGGCCCTGCAGACGGGGAGCCCAGTCCTCAACGGCCCCATTTTCAAGACGCCGCTGCAACAGGCGTTGCCAGGATCCAGGCAGGGGCAGCGCGAGCGCCGCCTGTAGCTCGGCGGGCTCCAGCACCGGCAGGTACAGCAATTCAAGAAGACGGGCGAGCGTCCATGCAGGGTAAGGCCGCGCCTGCAGCTCGAGCGTGGCACCGGCCCAGATGTCACCCTCACGCAGCACCCGGTAGTACCAGCCCGTGCGACGCAGGTCCTGCATCTGCCGGGCCATGGTGCTGACGCCAAAACGCTCGTTGAGCTTCCAGCAAGGCTGGCGTGCCTGGCTCACCTCCAGCAGCGCATCTCCCACGCTCCACTGATCCCCCAGGCAGACGCCGGACTCGGTCAGCCCCTGGGTGTGGAGGTTTTCACCAAAGGCTCCGGGGGCCAGCAGCAGCGGGAGCGGTCCGAGCACCATGCGCCAGACGGCGTAATGCTCCATCGGGTAGAGATGGACTGCTTTCTCGGGCCCACCATGCAGGCGCAGGTCTCCCTGGGCGTCCCCCGTCAGGCCAGTTACCGTGGCGCGCACGCGGCACGCGGCCGGGAGCTTGTGGATGCCGCTGAAGCTGCCACGCGCGAACGGCACGGCCGGACCGGTGCACAGCGCTGCCACACGGGCCTGGGGTTGCAAGAACGTGCCTCCATGCGGGAACCCGGAAGAGGCGCTCATCGCCCCAGACTGCGCCTCAATTCCTTGAGGAGCAACATGACCTGATTGGATGCATGGCGGTAGCCGCCCTGGAACAGCTGCAGGGCCTTTTCGTGCTCCCCCGCCTTGCTCAGCTCCACCACGGCTGCAGCCTGTGCATGAAAGAAGCGGTGTCGCGCCACGAGCATATCGAACGCCGGGTACTGGCCCAGCACCTCGCGGCCGGAACCACTGAGCCATTGGCCCAGCGCGCAATGCTCGTGCTGCGCCACCTGCTGAGGGTCCAGGTCCTCGGTGGATTGCCCCTCCAGCACTTTTTCAAGCCGGAGTTTCCATTCCTCGTGACTGGCGATCGCGGCGTCGATGTCAAACTCGGTCATCAAGGTGGCGGCGTATTCGGGGTCAAGCACCAGTTCACTGGCGTTGTCCTCGTAGGCCCAGGTGGTCTCGGGGCTGGTCGGATCCTGCTCCCTGAACTTGAAGAGTCGGCTGAAAAAACCCATGCAAACCTCGTGTTGAGTGTGAATTCGGGTCAGCAATCCACCGCGCGGTATGCGCTGCCCCCAGCAGAACATTCTGTTGCAGAAGCGCCGTTTTGGCTACTCCCCTTGGTGTTTTGGGCTCCGGTACGTGTGCTCTCGTCTGAGCTGTCCGGCATCCAGGCACTGCGCCCTTCGGTACCTGGCGCCGGAGAAAGTGACACCATGCACTGTACGCGTGGGTGCGGAAGCTGGTTTCACGGGCTCCCGTGTCCCGCAGGCAAATCGCTGAGCCGTTCAGCGGATACCATGATGCCCTGTTGATCCAAACTGTCCTCGCTCCCTACTGCTCTCCCCCATGCCAGCCTTCTCTTTTGAAGCCCTCGACGACCAGGGCCAGACCCGCAAGGGCATGCTTGAGGCAGACACGGCCAAAGCCGCCCGCAGCCAGTTGCGGGCCCAGGCCCTGGTTCCCCTCTCGGTGCAGACCGTGGGCGATACCGGTGCTTCTGGTACCCGGAATGCGGGCCGCTTCACCCGCCCGGTGTTTGGTACCGCAGCACTGGCCATCTGGACGCGGCAACTCGCAGGACTGGTTTCCTCGGGCCTGCCGCTGGAGCGGGCACTGACGGCGCTGTCGGATGAGGCCGAGACCGAGCGACAACGCCACCTGGTGGCGGTGCTGCGCGCCGAAGTCAACGCCGGTTCTACGTTCGCACGCGCACTGCAGCAGCATCCACGCGAATTCTCGGACATCTATTGCGCCGTCATCGGTGCGGGCGAGCACAGCGGCCATCTTGCGCTGGTGCTCGAGCGCCTGGCCGATGACCTGGAGGAGCGCCAGGAGCTCAAGGCCAAGCTGGTGGGCGCTGCGCTGTACCCGGCCATAGTGACCGTAGTGGCCATCGCCATCGTGCTGTTCCTCGTGAGCTACGTCGTGCCCCAGGTGGCCAGCGTTTTTGCGGGCACCAAACGCGCACTGCCCTTTCTCACCGTCGCCATGCTGGCCATCAGCGGGTTTGTGCGCATCCATGGCCCATGGGTGGCCGTGCTCCTTTGCCTTGCGGGGCTGGGGGCCCGATGGGCGCTGACCTTCGACAGTTTCCGCGAGAAATTCGACGCCACGTGGCTAGAGCTCCCGTTGCTGGGGCGCTTGGCACGCGGCTACAACGCCGCCCGCTTTGCCGGTACGCTGGCCATGCTCGCCGGTGCGGGCGTCCCCATCCTCAAGGCACTGCAGGCGGCAGCCGAAACACTGAACAACCGTGCAATGCGTGCCGATGCGCTCGATGCGCTGGTTCTGGTGCGCGAAGGGGCGCCGCTGGCGTCTGCACTGGCCCAGAAGAAGCGTTTTCCGAGCCTGCTGCCCATGTTCGCGCGGCTGGGCGAGCAGACGGGGCAGTTGCCCGTGATGCTGCAACGCGCCGCCACCCAGTTTTCCAACGAGGTTCAGCGCCGGTCGCTCCAGCTGGCCACCTTGCTCGAGCCCCTGCTGATCGTGACCATGGGCGTGGTCGTGATGCTGATCGTGCTGGCCGTGCTGCAGCCCATCATCGAGCTCAACCAGTTCATGAAGTAACGTACACGCACTCGGCCCGGCAGGCAGACATTTGGGCGGTGGCTGCTGGCTTGGGCCGTGGCGTTTTTTGCGCCACGGTGATTGCGTAGAACAATGGATCGCAGACAGGGAGGTTTCATGGCCGTGACAATGGACGACAAACTGGTGGTGGCGATCTCGTCACGCGCCCTGTTCGATTTTGAAGAGGAAAACCGCCTCTTCGACCAGGGCAACGCGCAAGCCTACATGCAGTTGCAGCTCGATCGCCTTGATACCCCCGCGCGCCCCGGTGTTGCGTTCTCGTTGGTCCGAAAACTGCTAGCCTTCAATGATCCCGGCCTGCAACGCGTGGAGGTGGTGGTGCTCTCGCGCAACGATCCGGCCAGTGGCATGCGCGTATTCCGCTCGGCGCATGCGCATGGCCTGGCCAGCGTGCAGCGCGGCGTGTTCACACAAGGGGCTGCGCCGTTCCGGTATCTGCGTCCGCTGGGGGCGCATCTGTTCCTCTCGGCCAACGGCGCCGACGTGAACGAAGCGCTGGCCATGGGGTTCCCGGCCGCACGTGTCGCCACGCAGTCGGCGCAGGCCAGTACCGCCCATCCGCACGAAGTACGCATCGCGTTCGACGGCGATGCGGTGCTTTTCTCCGATGAGGCGGAGCGCGTGTTCCAGTCGTCAGGGCTTGATGCCTTTCAGTCGCACGAGGCGGAAAAGGCCCTGTTACCGCTGCCCCCCGGTCCGTTCAAACCGTTCCTCTCGGCCTTGCACCGCCTGCAGCACAGTGGGGCTCCCGACATGCGCATTCGCACAGCGCTGGTCACGGCACGCGGCGCCCCCGCGCATGAGCGTGCCATCCAGACGCTGATGAACTGGAAAATCACCGTGGACGAGGCCATGTTCCTGGGCGGCATGCCCAAGGGCGAGTTTCTGCGCGAGTTCGAGCCTGATTTTTTCTTCGATGACCAGACCGGCCACGTCGCATCAGCCGCCCGCCACGTGCCTGCCGGCCATGTCAGCAGCGGGATTGCCAACCACCCGACCGATCGCCATCGCCACGACCAGGAGTTGCCTCCGTCGGGTTAAGCGCAGAAAGCGGCCCGCGCAAGAGAGTGCCCTGACCGGCGGATGCGGCCCGGTGACGCCGGAACCAACCGCGGCGACCCTTACCCAAAGGTGTTGGCAACCCGCCGTGCTGCTTTTTTACCTTGAGGAAGACCACTCCCATGAAAACACCCGTGCAGGCCATGTTGGCCGCACTCGGCTGCGTGCTGGCACTGTTGGCCTTGCCAGCGATGGCGGCAGAGGAAGCGGCCCCGAGGGTCGCGCCGCCTGGCCAAAGCAAGGGCGAGATCAAGGCACAGCGAGAATTCCGGATGCTGGACTTCAACGGGGATGGCAAGCTCAGTCGGGGCGAAGTGCAGCTGTTCCCGCGCCTGGAAGCCGCATTCGACCGTGCAGACGCAGACGGCGATGGTTTTGTCTCCTTCGGTGAGGTGCGTGCCTTCGCCATCATCTACCGCGCCGAGCGCGACCGACAACGGTCAGCGCCGACAGTTGAGCCCCCTGCTGCGTCGGCACGTTGACCGGACCGTCAGGCTACGGCCGATGTGGGCCGACCTGCCTGCAGGGGGCTGTCAAAGAGTGCTGCGGGGACGGCCCTTTCGACCAAGAAATACAGCTTTAGCGCAATGCCATAAAGCGTTTTATGCTATATTTTTTGATATCACTTCAAACAAACATCACAATCCTTCGGTACGCTTGACCTTGGGGTCGGAGTAGGTCAGGGACTCGTTCTTGGCTTGCTGTGACAGCCGCTCCTGCAGAGTGGTTTTGTTGATGTCCTGAGCCATCTCGATAGCACTACCGCTCGCCCGCCACAACGACTGGAGGTACTCCAGAAGCTGCTTGTAGATGGGTTCTTTCGGCGGCTCCGGCGGCTCCTCTACCGTTTCCTTTTTCTTGACTTCCGTCCAGTCACGATTGGGCGTGGCCGGTGCGGACGGCTTGTCAGGCGTTCTCACCACGGCACCTTCCCCAAGCCGGTCCATGGACTCCACAGGGTTGGCGTTGTTGATGGGACGTACCGGCACGGTACCAGAAGCCCCGGTGGAATACAGGTCTGCGCCCTGGGGACGCCAGATCGGAGATCGGTCGACAGGTGGCAGTTGCATGGCAGTGGCCTCGTTGGAAAAAGAAAAACCGACGTGGCATAAGCCCGTCTCGTAATTTCATATCGGTAAAAAGAAGGGGAAATTGAGTTCTTTTTTACCAATTGACACAAATTACGGGTTTTCCTCGATGTTTGCCAGCCATCCGGCCGTTGGCGGGCGTTACAAGAAACGCTCAAGCAAGCGACGTGAAGCCTTGTCCAGCGCAGAACTGTCCGCAATCGCGTACTGCACACCCTCACCGCTGGCAATCAGCAGGGCCGTGCGCCCGCGCAGTCGGCGAATGTCCTCCTCGGCCTTGAGGGTGAACTGCGTGCCCCCCCGGTCGGTCTCCACATGCCAGGTGCTGGGCGTCGAAAAACTTGAAACACCGACAATTTTTTTGATAGTGGGTACAAACTCACGCGCCGCCAACTCTTCCTGCACCAGGCTGCGCGCAACCGTCGACAGGTCATCGAGCCGGTCGAGCCAGAACAGCTCATGCCCGTCGGAGCCCACGAGCGACAGGCCGTCATCCGGCGCCGCCAGTGGAAAGGCGCGCACCGGCAGCACGCCGGCGTGTGCCGTGCCATCGGGCAGGCGCAGCACCAGCCGACCATGGTCGTCACGGTGCAACTGCAGGGAAGAAGCGGTCAAAGGGGTGTGCTGCATGCAGGCGCCTCGTTCGAAAGTCAGGGATTGCCGGCCGGGTGGGCCGAATGCAGCAGGCTGCTGTCAATGATCACGCCCGCTGCCTGGGCATCTTCTTCCGCGCGGCGCACCTGGGCTTCGTAGAGCCGCCAATAGGCCCCTTGTTTTTCCATCAGTGCATCGTGCGGGCCCACTTCCACCACCTCGCCACGGTCCATCACCACCAGCCGGTCGGCCTTGCGCAGTGTGGACAGGCGGTGTGCGATGGCAATGGTGGTGCGGCCCTGCACCAGGTTGTCCAGCGCTTTCTGGATTTCCTTTTCGGTTTCGGTGTCCACGGCGGAAGTGGCCTCGTCGAGGATCAGGATGCGCGGGTCAATCAGCAGGGCCCGCGCAATACTGATACGCTGGCGCTCGCCGCCCGACAGGCCCTGGCCGCGCTCGCCCACCAGCGAGTCATAGCCGTGCGGCAGGCGCAGAATGAACTCGTGGGCATGGGCAGCGCGCGCTGCAGCGATGATTTCGGCACGCGTGGCGTCCGGCTTGCCGTAGGCGATGTTCTCGGCAATGGTGCCGAAGAACAGGAACGGCTCCTGCAACACCAGGCCGATATGGCGCCGGTAGTCGGCCACGGCAAAACGGCGTATATCAATGCCATCGACCTGGATGGAACCCTCGCTCACGTCGTAGAAGCGACAAATCAGATTGACCAGCGTGCTCTTGCCCGAACCACTGTGGCCCACCAGGCCAATCATCTCGCCGGGGCGGATGTCCAGGTCCATGTTCTTGATGACCGCCCTGCTCCCATAACGAAAGCCCACGCCGCGCATGGCAATGGCGCCCTGCACCTTGTCCACCCGCACGGGCTGGGCCGGGTTGGGTACGTTGCTGACATGGTCAAGGATGTCGAAAATGCGCTTGGCACCCGCCGCTGCCTTCTGCGTGACCGAGACAATCCGGCTCATCGAGTCCAGCCGCCCGTAAAAGCGCCCGATGTAGGCGATGAAGGCGGTGAGCACACCCACCGTGATCTGACTCCGGGAGACCAGCCAGATGCCAAAGCCCCAGACCACCAGTAGCCCGATCTCTGTGAGCAATGACACCGTGGGCGTGAACAGGCTCCAGGTCTTGTTGAGCTTGTCGTTCACCTCCAGGTTGTGCTGGTTGGCGTCGCGAAAACGCTGGGCCTCACGCTGCTCCTGGGCAAAGGCCTTCACCACCCGGATACCGGGGATGGTGTCGGCCAGCACGTTGGTCACCTCGCTCCAGACCCGGTCGATCTTCTCGAAACCGGTACGCAGCCGGTCGCGCACGGTGTGGATCATCCAGCCGATGAAGGGCAGCGGCACCAGCGTGACCAGCGCCAACCACGGATTGATGGAAAACAAGATGACCGCCGTCATGACGATCATCAGCACGTCGGTGATGAAATCAAGCGCATGCAGCGACAGGAAGACGTTGATGCGGTCCGTCTCGGAACCGATGCGAGCCATCAGGTCGCCGGTACGCTTGCCACCAAAATAGTCGAGCGACAGGCGCAACAGGTGCTCGTAGGTCGTGGTGCGCAGGTCGGCACCGATGCGCTCGGACACCAGCGCGAGGATGTAGGTGCGCGCCCAGCCCAGCCCCCATGCCACCAGCGCCGACGCCAGCAGGCCCGAGAGGTACAGCAGTACCAGCCCCGGCTCGATCTGTTTGCCGTTCTGGAACGGAATGAGGATATCGTCCATCAGCGGGATGGTCAGGTACGGCGGCACCAGCGTGGCGGCCGTGGACGCCAGCGTCAGGCCGAACCCGGCCGCCAGTTGCCCGCGGTAGGGGCGCGCAAAGCGCCACAGACGCAGCAGGACCCAGGTGGAAGGCTGCGGCGGCTGGGCGCGTGCGCAGACCGGACACTCTTCCGTATCCGGCGGCAGCAAGGTATGGCAGGTTGGGCAACAGGCCTCATCCACATCCTCCGCCAAGGTGTCCAGCGGGCTGGCCAGGCGCTCGATTTGCTGGTCAAACCGCTGCACCAGTTGCAAAGCCTGCGCCTGCACCCCCAACGTGAAACGCCAGAACGCCACTCGCCGGGAATCGTTGTGCAACTCCAGCGTGCCCACGCCGCCGTGGTCGAGCAAACGCAGCGAAAGCCCCGGGTTCAAGGCCCAGGCGCGCCACACGTCAGCGCCGGGCTCACAGGCGAGCAGACGCCGGGAGGTCAGCACCAGCGCGCCCACCCCAAAGCGCAGATCGGCACTCAGGTCAACCTCCAGGGCCGCCCGCACGTTTTCATCGGGAGCGAGCACCGCCCGCAATCCGGCCCCCAAAGGGCCATTCAAGACACCGAAGGCGTCCACAGGATGTTGATGTTGCATTGTTGTTTGGTATTTCTGCCCCTGGCAGCGCCCAGTGTCGGCCAAGAGCAAGGAGAGGATTTTCTCCGATGCGCCACTGCGGTGCATTGCGGCATCATCACTTAACGCCGCGCCCTGGCCATCGGCTGACACCTGAGAAGGTGTGAACGAACTGGCGCACAATCCCAGCCCAGAGACAGCACCCGTCCTGTGCTTCCGTCCGGAAACCCACCCGCTGCAATCCATGGCGAAATTCAATGACATCCAACTGCTGCGCATCAATTACCTGCGCGGCCCCAACCTGTGGACGTATCGTCCGGTGCTCGAAGTCTGGCTGGACCTCGGCGCGCTCGAAGACTACCCCTCGCACCAGATTCCCGGCTTCAACGACCGCCTGACCACCTGGCTGCCCGCGCTGATCGAGCACCACTGCGGTGTGGGCGAGCGCGGCGGCTTTCTGCAGCGCCTGCAGGAGGGCACCTGGTGCGGCCATGTGCTGGAGCATATCGTCATCGAACTGCTCAACCTTGCGGGCATGCCCACCGGTTTTGGCCAGACGCGCAGCACCTCGGCACGCGGTGTCTACCGCATGGTGTTCCGGGCCCGCGACGAAAGCGTGGCACGCATGGCGCTGGAGCAGGGCCACCGCCTGATCATGGCGGCCATCAACGACGAGCCCTTTGACGTGACGGCGGCCGTCGCCAAGGTGCGCACCGAAGTGGACGACCGCTACCTGGGCCCGAGCACCGCCTGCATCGTGACGGCAGCCACCGACCGCGGCATTCCGCACATCCGCCTGAACGATGGCAACCTGGTGCAACTGGGCTACGGCGCCAGCCAGCGGCGGATCTGGACCGCCGAGAGCGAATTCACCTGCGCCATCGCCGAAGGCATCGCCTCCGACAAGGACCTGACCAAAAGCCTGCTCAAGGCGTGCGGCGTACCCATCCCCGAGGGCCAGGTCGTCCACAGCCCCGAGGAAGCCTGGGAGGCAGCACAGGACATCGGCCTGCCCGTGGTCGTCAAACCCTCCGACGGCAACCACGGTCGTGGCGTGACGCTGGACCTGCACAAGCAGGCCGACATCGAGGCGGCTTACCACGTGGCCTACCCCGAGGGCAGCGACGTGATGGTCGAGCGCTTCATTCCCGGCGACGAACACCGCCTCCTGGTGGTCAACGGCAAGGTGGTTGCTGCCGCCCGTGGCGAGGTGGTGAGCATCACCGGCAACGGCCGCTCCAGCGTCAAGGAACTGATCGACACCCAGCTCAACTCCGACCCGCGCCGAGGCTACGAGGAAGAGTATCCGCTCGAAATCATCGACATCCAGACCAACGTCGCCGTGCAACTGGAACTCAAGCGCCAGGAGCTGGACGCCCATTCCGTGCCCGCTGCAGGCCGCCAGGTGGTGGTACAGCGCAACGGCAATGTGGCCGTGGACTGCACTGACGATGTGCACCCCGAGGTCGCCTACATTGCCGGACTGGCTGCCAAGGTAGTGGGCCTGGACATTGCCGGAATCGACATGGTGGCCCAGGACATCTCCCGGCCGCTGCACGCACAGGGCGGCGCCATCGTGGAAGTGAACGCCGGCCCGGGCCTGCTGATGCACCTCAAACCTGCTGTGGGGGCGCCACGCCCCGTAGGCCAGGCGATCGTGGAACACCTGTTCCCGGCCGAAGAACACGCCGACGCCAGCCAGCCCGCAGGCCGCATTCCGCTGGTGGGCGTGGCGGGAACCCGCAACACCGCCACCATTGCCCGCCTCGTGGCCTGGCTGCTGCACCTGAGCGGTCGGCACACCGGTCTGGCGTGCCGCGAGGGCCTGTTCCTGGACCGGCGCCGCGTCGACGCAGCCGACAGCGCCCATTGGGAGGCTGCCCACCGCCTGCTGATGAACAAGATGGTGCAGGCCGCCGTGATCGAAAACGACGCCCGCACCATCCTGCGTGACGGCCTGGCCTACGACCGCTGCCAGGTCGGCGTGGTGACCGACATGGACGGCGCCGACACCCTCGCCGAGTTCGACGTGCACGAGCAAGAGCAGATGACCAAGGTACTGCGCACCCAGGTGGACGTGGTGCTGGCCAACGGCGCCGCCGTGCTCAACGCCGCCGATGCGCAGGTGGCTGCACTGGCTCCGCTGTGCGACGGCAGCGTGGTGCTGTACGCCCAGGACCCTGGCCTGCCAGCCCTCGGCGAACACCGCGCAAAGGACAACGGCCGCGCTGTCTTCGTCAAGAACGGGCGTGTGGTGCTGGCCACAGGCTCCCACGAGCACGTTCTGGCACCGCTGGCCGATCTCAGTTTTGGCCGCAACGCCACCGCTCCCGACACCGACGCCCTGCTGGCTGCCATCGGTGCTGCCTGGGCACTGGACATTGCCCCCGACCTGATCGGTGCGGGCATCAAGACCTTTGAACCGGAACAGCCCACCACAGAGGCCCCGCGGGCCTGAGTGGCTGAGCCAGGCTCTTGCCCAACCCGCTGGACAACGCCCCTGCAGCAAACAATGAAAGAGTGACCCCATGGATGTATCCCGCATCAGGGCCCTGCGCGGCCCCAACCTCTGGAGCCGCCACATGGCCATCGAAGCCGTGGTGGCCTGCGATGAATCCGAGCGCGCCATCTCCCGCATCGACGGCTTCGAAGCCCGATTGCGTGCGCTGTTTCCCGCAGTGGGCGTCTTGCAGCCCGTGGGCGGCGAAACCGACCTGTCCCTGGCGCATGTGCTGCAAACCGCTGCGCTGGCGCTGCAAGCCCAGGCCGGCTGCCCGGTCACGTTCGCGCGGACCACGGCCACCATCGACCCGGGCGTGTACCTGGTGGTGGTGGAATACAGCGAAGAGGCCGTCGGCCGCCAGGCCTTTGACGACGCGCGGCAGCTCCTGCAGGCCGCCCTGGGCCAGGGCAGTTTTGACGCCGAAGCCCGCATTGCCTCACTACGCGAGCTCGACGAAGACGTGCGCCTGGGCCCCAGCACGGGCGCCATCGTCCAGGCGGCGGTGGACCGGGGCATCCCCTACCGGCGCCTGACCCAGGGCAGCCTGGTGCAGTTTGGCTGGGGCTCCAAGCAGCGCCGCATCCAGGCGGCAGAGGTCGATTCCACCAGCGCCGTGGCCGAGTCCATCGGCCAGGACAAAGACCTGACCAAGCGCCTGCTGCACGCCGCGGGCGTGCCCGTGCCGCTGGGCCAGCCCGTCGAAACCGTGGACGAAGCCTGGGCCGTGGCCCAGAGGGTGGGCCTGCCCGTGGTGGTCAAACCCCAGGACGGCAACCAGGGCAAGGGCGTCACCGTCAACATCACCGACCGCGCCCAGCTTGAAGAGGCCTACAAGAACGCGGCCGACTACGGCACCGTGATGGTCGAGCGCTTCCTGCCCGGCCAGGACTTCCGTCTGCTGGTGGTGGGCGACCAGCTCGTGGCCGCCGCGCGGCGCGAGCCGCCCCAGGTGCTGGGCGACGGCGAACACACCGTACGTGAGCTGGTGGACAGCGTCAACCAGGACCCGCGCCGGGGCGAAGGCCACGCCACCTCGCTCACCAAGATCCGCCTGGACGACATTGCCATTGCGCGCCTGGCGATGCAAGGCCTGGCACCCGACTCCGTGCCCGACAAGGGCCAGCGCGTGGTGCTGCGCAACAACGCCAACCTCTCCACCGGCGGCACCGCCACCGACGTGACCGACGACGTGCACCCCGAAGTGGCTGCGCGCGCCGTGGCTGCGGCCCAGATGGTGGGCCTGCACATCTGCGGCGTGGACATGGTGGCCGAAACCGT
>Ga0138256_10004284_pt1 | contig 15172 bp, 12 predicted proteins | sample KNB2016incub_MG_FD_105486 | JGI IMG/M metagenome (GOLD analysis project Ga0138256, IMG submission 105486) | Active sludge microbial communities from wastewater in Klosterneuburg, Austria - KNB2014incub_MG | ecosystem: Engineered > WWTP > Activated sludge > Unclassified | place: Austria... | reverse complement strand
GGGCGTGCCGTACACGCGCTGGATCGCCTTCGCCTTCCGCGGCTTCCTGCTGCTCACGGCCATCGGGGTGGTGGGGACGCTCGTGGCGGTCGCGTCGGGCGCCTGACGAGTCGACACGCGAGCAGCCGGTGCCTGACGACAGTGCATACACCGCGCCGGGCCCGACAGCCGGCGTTCCCTAACCGCCGGCTGGCGGTGCCTCATCGCGCTTGATCGGGCGTCCCACGATGATGGTGATGTTGTCGCGCCCCCCTCCGTCCAGCGCATCCTCGAGCAGCTGCTCGCACACCGCGCGCGCCGAGGTCATGGCGCGCAGCCGTTCGGCGATGCGCTCGTCGTTGACGTGCCGGGTGAGGCCGTCGCTGCAGAGCAGGTGCACCATCCCCCAGTCGTTCGGTACCCCGGTCACGACCGGGGTCGTCTGCGCGCCGCCGATGGCGCTGGACAGGACGTGGGAGAGGCGATCCAGCTTGTGGTCCGTGCGGGTCAGGACCCCCAAGTCGATCAGCGCCTGCGCCATCGTCTGGTCGCGGCTCAGCTGGGTCAGCGCGCCGTTCCGCAGGAAGTAGTATCGCGAGTCGCCAACCTGCAGCAGGTAGATGCGCGGCCAGACGCCCAAAAAGAGGGTCAACGTCGTGGCCATCCCGCGTCGCCCGGGCAGCTCCTCGGCGCGCCTGGTCAAGGCCTCGTGCACACGCATCGCCGCGTCTTCCAGCGTCTCCCTGAAGCTGGCGTCGTCGGTAGGATCGGCCGTGTAGTACGTGCGCGTACTGTTGTTCACGTAACTCGTGATCGCCTCGAGCACGAAGCGGCTGGCCTCCTCCCCTGCCTGTCCGCCACCGACTCCGTCGGCCACCATGGCCAGGAAGGCCAGGCGGTCCGTGGCAGTGGTTGCGTGTTCGACGCCCGGCATGCTCGACTGGTGCACGCGGAGCTGGCGGTGAAGCGACGCGATGAGGAAGTGATCCTGGTTCTCGGTGCGGACCTTTCCCACGTGCGTCAGTCCAAACGCGTCGATTTCGTCGTCGCGCGGCTTCTGCACGGTTCCGCCGCGCACTCGTTGGTCCTGAATCGCCATGATGCGCCTCCGCTCGCGCTCGCCATCGGTTGGCGCCCGCTTGGCCTACCAGGCAGAGGTACCGACGAGCGCCTGATAGACGAGGGTGGGAAACTTCGCTGGGAGATCGGTCCTGTTGGGAATCTGTTGAATCATGAAGACGACGACCAGCTTTTCCCGGGGATCGATGCGATAGGTGGAGCCGTACGCTCCGCCCCAGCTGAACGATCGCTCGGAGCTGAGCCCCGCCGCGCCGAACTGCTCGACGGTCTGGAAGCCAAGCCCGAAGCCCAGCCCCGTCGTGCCGAGCAGCGTCCCCACGTGGTTGGTCGCCATCAGCCGGACGGTGGCCGGCGCCAGGATGCGCACGCCGTCCACCGCGCCGCCGTTGAGCAGCATCTGCAGGAACCGCGCGTAGTCGCGCGCCGTGGACACGAGTCCGGCGCCGCCGGCGAATGACCGGCGAGGGCCGTCGACATAGTGCCCCTGCCCTCGCGACCCTTCGGGGGCGCGCTCCATTCCCCCGTCCTCGGTGCTGGAGTATACCGTGGCGAGGCGCTCCCGCTTCCCGACGGGCAGGAAGAAGTGCGTATCCACCATCCCTAACGGTCCGGTGATACGCGACGCGATGAACGCGTCGAGTGCCATTCCCGAGGCCCGCTCCACCACGCATCCCAGGATGTCGGTGTTGTAGCCGTAGACAAACGACTCGCCCGGCTGCGCCACGAACGGCAGGGAGGCCAGGCGCTCCATCGTGGTGCACACCGGCTCATCCTTGTCGGCCGTGTACCAGCCGAAGCCCGCGGCCGGCCCAAGCCCTTTCGCTTCGTACAGTTTGGCCACCCGGGCATCAGTCCCGTAGGAGATTCCTGCCGTGTGCGTCAGCAGGTCCCGAATGGTGATCGCCCGCCTGGCCGGCACGATCGCCGGGCCGGTATCCGATGGCGCCGCGACGGTTGTGCGCGCGTAGGCCGGAATGAAGCGCGAGACCGGATCCGTAAGCGCGACCTTCCCCTCCTCCATCAGGATCATGATCGCGACGCTGGTGATCGCCTTGGTCTGCGAGGCGATGCGGAAGATGGCGTCGGGGGCCATGCGCCGTCCTGCCTCCTTGTCGCCCCATCCCACGGCGCGCTCGTACACCACGCGTCCGTTGCGCATCACGAGCCCGACCGCCCCCGCCACCTTGTTCGCGTCCACGTACTCTTGCATGAACCGGTCAATGCGAACCAGGCGTTCCGCCGAAAATCCCTGGGCGCCAGCGGTTGCTGCTGACGGCGGTGACGGACGCCAGAACGGGCGCGTGGGCTGCTGCGCCGGCAGCACAGCGCCGGCGACACAGCAGGCGAGCGCAAGCACGAGCGTCGGCGGCCGCGACATCGTCCGTGACATGGACTGGTGCACGCGGCAGTCGATCGAGCGTTCCATCGAGCGTTCCATAGGGAGGTCCATCGGGTGGTCCATTGGGCGAGACTCCTCGCGGGTCAGCGCGTGCGAGCAGGGCCGGCGGCCACGGAGCGCCAGTCGCGTCACGGGCGGGGCGTTCTGAGACGCATCAGCCCCTCTTGCGCCACCGATGCCACGAGCGAGCCGTCACGGGTGAAGATCGACCCGCGCACAAAGCCTCGCGCCCCGGCGGCGGCGGGGCTGTCGACGGAGTACAGCAACCACTCGTCGGCGCGAAACCGGCGATGCATCCAGAGGGCATGGTCGAGCGACGCGATTTGCAGCGAGCGTGAGCGAAACGGCACGCCATGCGGCTGGAGCGCGGTAGGGAGCATGCCGTAGTCCGACGCGTAGGCGAGCACCGCCTGGTGCGTCAGGGTGTCGTCGGGGAGCGGGGCGATGGCGCGGAACCAGACCTGGCGTGTCGCCGGCCGTACCTCGCCGCGGAACGGGTCGCTCGGGAGCACCGGGCGGAAGTCGATCGGGCGGTCCTGCGTCAGGACCGGACGCAGTGACTCCGGAATCCGGTCCGCCATCTCGCGAATCAGCTGCAGTTCGGGCGCGAGCGATTCGGGCGGGGCAACCTCGGGCATCTCCAGCTGATGCTCCATTCCGGGCTCGTCCAGATGGAACGACGCCGAGAGGTTGAAGATCGCCTGGCCGTGCTGGATGGCCGTGACGCGTCGGGTGCTGAAGGAGTTTCCGTCGCGCAGGCGATCGACGAAGTAGACAATCGGGGCCGCCAGGTCGCCGGGAAGGATGAAGTAGGCGTGCACGGAGTGCGCCTCACGCTCTCCCTCCACCGTGCGACGCGCCGCCACCAGCGCTTGCGCGAAGACCTGGCCACCGAAGACACGCCCCGTGCCGAGATCACGATTGCGGCCGCGGTAAATGTTGACCTCGAGCGGTTCCAGTGCGAGCAAGGCGAGCAGCTCGTCGATCGGTGCAGTCATGCGAACAGGTGGGGTCGAGGTGCGCCAGGACAGGATGGAGACAACGGCGAACATACGCAGCGGGCCTTCCCACACGCCACCGGCCAAAGCAACCGCGCGGAGTCAGCACGCGGAATGCCGACCGTCAACCGCGCGCGCCCGACGACGCGCCATTCGCCAGCTCCGCCAGGCGTTGCAGCTGCTGGTGCGTTCCCAGGACAATGAGCACGTCGCCCGCCGACAACGTGTGGCTGGCCGGCGGCGTGGTCACGAGATCGGCGGTTCCGCCTTCGGCGATCGCCAGGACCGTCGCCCCGATGTCCTCATGAATCCTGCAGTCTGCCAAGGCGCGGCCGTCCAGCCGACTGGCCGAGCCCACCGTGACCTCCTTGAGCCACAGCTCGAGTTCGCCGGAGTGCATGACGAGATCGAGAAAGGCGCTCACGCGCGGATACTGCAGCTGCGCCGCGATGCGCTGGCCCGCCAGCCGGTAGGGGGAGATGACATGATCTGCGCCCGCACGCCGCAGCTTCCGGATCGTGTCGTCGGCGCCTCCGCGCGAGACGATCTGGAGCGCGCCGTTCATCCCGCGGGCGGTGAGCGTGACGACGATGTTGGTCACGTCTTCGCCCGACGCGGCCACGAGCCCTGCCGCGCGGGCAATCCCGGCCCTCTCCAGCACCTGCTCATCGGTCGCGTCGCCCGCCACGAAGGGATATTGATCGCCGCAACGCTCCAGCGCACGTTCCTCACGCTCAACCAACACGACCTGCAGCCCCTCGCGCCGCAGGTCGTGCGCGACCTGCTCGCCAACCCGCCCGAACCCGCACACGATGTGGTGACCCGACATCGCGTTGATCTTGTGTTGCATGTGGTGACTCCTGAGCACACCGTTGAGCGCCCCGCCGATCACGTACTCGGCAAACGTCGCCGCGAGATAGAAAAAGGTCCCCACGCCGACCGTGATGTACCCGATCGTGAACAGCCGGCCCGCGTCGCTCAGCGGCCGCACCTCCATGTAGCCCACGGTGGTGAGCGTCGTGATCGCCATGTACAGCGCGTCCACGAACGTCCACCCCTCCAGCTGCATGTATCCCACGATGCCGGCGGCGACGATGACCACCACTGCCGCCATCGCCTTCCTGACGCGTCGCTCGGCGGCGACCACGGCGGCTGACCGCGGATCGAGGATGATGGGCACCGGCTGCCGCGGTTCGGGCGTCATGCGCTCAGGATACGGTGTGCTTGTCGGGCTCGCCACCGGGTGCATCCCGCGCCATCGCGACCGGCGTGCCGGGACCCGCCTTCGGCTCAGAACAATCGCGGTGCCGTGCCGTTGACGTACCCGGCCGTTACGTCTCGCGATCGTTGGAACTCCTCTCGCGGACTGTCGACGGCACTTGGCGAGAGCCGGGCGTCGAGACGACGACCACTCGCTGGTGAGGTTGCCTACTGTATCGCCGCGACACGGTCTCGGTGCCCGTGCAGTACGCCTCCATAGTTGGAACCGAAATCAGCATGGCGGAGTAAGGGTTTAGATTGCCCTGCCGATCCTCTGTACACATCATGCCCTCGACTTTCTCGCTACAACGCAGCTCGCTGCTTCGTCGGACGCTCGCCCCCCTCGCCTACGCATGGCTCGTGGTGGCAGCGCTGTCCCCGCGTGTTCCGCTGCAGGGACAGACCAACGGGGCGTCCCACCGAACGGCGTTCGCCATCGGCGAGCAAATGGTCTATGACGTGAAGTTCGGCGTGTTCAACGTCGGTACGGCGCGCATGGAGGTCATGGGGATCGACACGGTGCGCGGCCGACGGGCGTGGCACACCAAGCTGGAGATCGAGGGCGGGATCCCGGGGTATCGGGTGCACGACATCCTGGAAAGCTGGATCGACGTCGAGACGTTCCGCTCGCTTCGGCATCGGCAGGAAACGGTGGAAGGGCGCCGTGAAAAGACGCGGGTGTTCGAGATCATGCCCGAGCGCGGCGTGTATCGCGAGGACGACAAGCCCGAGCTCCCAACCGTCGCCGACCCGCTCGACGAGGGGGCGTTCATCTTCTTCGTGCGCAACCAGCCGCTCGACGTCGGGCGCACCTACGACTTCAACCGCTACTTCATCCCCGACCGGAACCCTGTCACCGTGAAGGTGGACCGGCGGCAGACGATGCGTGTTCCCGCCGGAAGCTTCGAGACGATCGTCGTGAAACCGATCATCAAGTCGAAGGGTGTGTTCTCCAAGAACGGGCGCGCAGAGATCTGGTTCACCGACGATGACCGCCGGCTGATGGTACGCATGGAAACGCACGTGGTGTTCGGGACGATCTCGCTGCAACTGCGCGAGTTCTCGCAGGGCAACGTGTTGCACTGATGTTCCAGCGCGCGAATCAGTAGGGGAGTCCGACGCGCACCCCGACCGCCCATGGCGTGACCAGCGGAGTCCACGAGAATCCGCGTTCGGTCCGACGCGGGTCCTGCGTGTTGCCAAGCTCGTCCGTGCGAACGAGCGTCCGACCGCGGGCCACCGTCACGCGCGCCACCCCACCACCGATCAGCAAGGCGAGCGGATAGTCGCTGGCCCAGTGCACGCCGTTGTTGACCATCGCGACGCCCAGCAGCGCCATGAGCGAGTAGCCGAGCGGGCGCACGAACCCCTTCTCGGGATAGTTGAGCGCCACGATTTCCACCGTCGACATCGCTGCCGCCATGTGACCCGACGGCATGGCATCATAGGCCGGAACGTTGGCGTTATAGTCGCCGAGGTCAGGAAACGGTCGCCAGCGCCCCCTCGGCTGCGTGGACTCGTTGGGCGTCTGCCGCCCGAACGAGCGCTTCAGGAGCTGAGTGTAGACCCCGAGGGAGACCAATCCAGAGGTGATCTCGCTGGCAGTCGTGCGGGCGCGATTGTCATCTTTGCGCCACCCTTGAATCACAAACCCGCCAGCGACTAACAAATCGACGGCGCCGTCGCCGAGGAAGTATATGGCGGAGCCGACCGTCGTCGGAATCGGAAGCTTCATTCCGGCGAAGCGCAGGTTGACCGACGGGTGGTTCGGGGGGAGGCCCACGTGCCGCGACAGCATGCGCGTCTTGTCGACGAGGTACTCGTCGGCCGCGTAGAGCGAGAGCGAACTCAGCGCCACAGCCCCCCATTCCGGCAGGCTCTCGCCGCGGGTCCCGAGCGCGAGCGTACCAGTGACGGTGGAGGGGATTTCGCGCAGGGCGCGCAGCACGACGGGCCGTTGATAGTCGAATGTGCCGTGTCGTCCGAGTTCGTAGCGCTGCGCGGCGCCCCGCATACGCGACGCAGTGGGCGGTGACGGTGGTGCCGGAATGGGCGCCTGCGCCTGCGCCTGCGCCCGCGAGGCGATCGGAGTCAGCGCTGCACCGAGCAGCCAGCACGCCATGATGGCTGCGCGGACCGCCGGCGACGGCGTCGTGTGACTACACCCAGCAGCTAGCGAGGGCCGCGGTTCCACGAGAGGACCTGCATACCGCTCAGCGTACCGAGCGCGGCGCCCGTTACGACGTCGCTCGGCCAGTGCGCGTTCTGGTACATCCTGGCCAATCCGACGGATCCCGCTGCGCCATACAGCGCTCCCCGAATCAGCCAGCGCTCGCGCGGAAAGCGCGCGGAGAGCTCCCGGGAGAGGACGGTGGCCATGGCAAACGCCGCGCTGGTGTGCCCCGAGGGAAAGGAGGCGCTGGAGGCGTTCACGAACCCTCGACCCGGGCGATACACGTCGGGATCGTCGGGCGACGCGTTCGGTCGCATGCGGCCGACGATCCCCTTGATCCCGATGGTGAGGACACCGCTCAGGAGGACAGCCTGCGTGGATTCGCTCCCGAGGTTTCGCAGCCCGTCGTGGTGGAAGAGGGTACCGCCGGCCCACATCAGCGTCCCGGCAGAGAGCGGGACAACTCCGCCAAGCGAGGCCGCGAGTACCGTCGCCTTCTGGCCCGGGCCGTCTGTCGAACGGATACTGGCGATCCCGCGCATCATGGCGGCGTCACCGAGCGACACGACCGCCGACGCCCCGACCGCGTACCCCAAGGTGCGCACGAAGTGTGGATCGGCGCGCTCCAGCAGCAGCGACCGGCGCAGGATCCCGGCCGGCGGCGTAGCGCCGGGTGCCAGGCTCGAGGTGGCGATCAACGCCTGCAGCGGCAGGCGAGCCAGCGACTGAGCCGCGACGGCGATCCGGGAACCCGTGTGCAGCTGGCGAGTGCTGTCCGCGCGCACGAGTGGTCGCACCATGCGCGGAAGGATCGTCTCAGCCGCAACGTTTGCTTGCGCCCCCGCAGCGCTTACACACGCCATCCCTCCCACCACGAGTGAAGCGAGCCACGATCGACGCAAGAAGCCTCCGGGTGAGGACACGTAGCGGGGCGAGCGGCACTGCGGGCCGATGACCATTCGCGGACGAGAAAGTGCGTCGGGCAGCCCAACTTCGCTAGACCGGGCTCATGACCGCGGCGAGAATGGATCGCGGCCGACCGACGTCGCGTCGCCCTTCGGTCTCGTCGGAGGGGCGATGCGTCGAGCACATGACACCATCACCCGCAGAAGTCCATAGGGTGACGACGATGCGCTGGCGCGCGCGTCACCGCGGTGACCTGCAGCCTCCCTTCGACCTCCTAGCGGATCATCGACCCCAGCACGTCGGAGTAATCGTCGGTCCACAAGCGGCCGGGCGCGGACGGATCGAGCACCTCCCAGTCGGCCTCGCGCACGAGCGGGGCGAGCGTTGCCGCATGCGCTGCCAGCACCACCCAACGGGAGCCGTAGTACAACAGCGCCCGTTGTTCGTCGGTCACGTCGCGGTCCACCGTCACACCGGCCAGGCGGGCGTCGCGCGCGAGCTCGACGAGCACTGGGCGGAGGTCGAGATACCGATTGCTGATGTGGAACGCGATGACCCCGCCGCTGCGCAGCTTGCGATTGTACAACTGCAATGCCTCCCGGGTCATGAGGTGCACGGGGATGGCATCGGAGCTGAACGCATCGAGCACCAGCAGGTCGAACGACGAATCGGGGGCCGAGGCGAGCGAGAGACGGGCGTCGCCGACCACAATGCGCACGTCGGGCTGGCAGTCGCGCAGGTAGGTAAACAGCGCCGGCGCGCGCGCGATCTCGACCATCAGCGGATCGATCTCGTAGTAGGTCCATCGTTCGTCGGGGCGCGCGTAGCAGGCGGTGGTCCCGGCCCCGAGTCCGACGAGGGCGACCGAGCGCGCATCGACCGAGTCGGTGGCGAGGCGAAAGAGGTCGCCGAGCGGCCCGTCGCGATGGTAGTAGGTGAGCGGCTCCCGCCTCCGACTGGGATCCATCGCCTGACCGCCATGGGTCGTCGTGCCGTGTTGCAGAAGGACGTACCCCTCCCAACCCCGCACCTGGTACACGCCGAAGAACGAGCGCGCCCGATACATCGAGTCGTCGCCGTAGCGCGCAGCAGCGTCGATCCCGAGGAAGAGTGCCGCCGCCGCCAGCGCCAGGCGCAACGGCCGTCGAAAGGCGGTCGCTACGACCAGTCCGATCACGCCGAGGTACCCATACACCGCGCGGTCAGCCCAATCGCCCGAGGGAGTGGGCAGTTCGTAGCCGAGCGAGACCGCCCCATAGACCAGCGCGGCGAAGGCGAGGTCCAGCAACCGTGCTCGCACGCCCGGCAGGTCCCTGGCCCACGCCGGACGCACGGCGAGGGCGATGAGCATGGCGAACGGATACTCCAGCACCCGGTCGTACAGGAGCGGGGCGAGCAGCACGTTGAAGACGCCGCCCATCAGTCCACCCACCGACATCCAGAGATAGAACTCGGTGAGGAACTCGGCGCGCGGGCGACTGTCGGCCAGCTCGCGATGACAGACCATCGCCGCGACGAAGAACGTCACGAGATGGAGCGTGGCAATCGCCACGATGGTGCTCCCGGCCTGCTCACCGAGCGAGATGATCAGGCCGAGCGTCAGCCCGACCTGCAGGGCGAGCATCACGCGGCGGTTGAGCAGCGGGTCGCGCGCGAAGACGACCACGAAGCTGAGCAGGTAGAGCGCCAGCGGGACGATCCAGAGAAAGGGGACCGCGGCGATATCGGTGCTCAGGTAAGTCGTGACGCCGAGCAGGAGCGACGACGGCGCGAAGGCGAGCAGGACCCAGCGCAGGCGCCTCGCCCTGGTGGGGACGAGCGTGGGCGCGTCGGTCTCGGAGTCGGCTGCGGTGTCGGTGGCGGTGGCGGTGTCGGTGGTGGTGGTGGTGTCGGTGGTGGTGGCGGTCTCGGTTGCGGCTGCAGCGCTGGCGTCGACGCGCGCGCCGGGGAGCGGGCGCTCGGGGGCTCGCGCGGAGTCGAGCGGAGGCGACGCGGGGGCGAGCGAAGCAGGGGTGAGGTCGGATGACGGAGGGGCCAGGGGGGCCCCCCCAACAACAACATGCACCCGCCCCTCCCCCCGCTCCCTCATCCTTTCGTTCCGCGTCGTACCACTCCATTGCCCGCGCCAGTGCCACGCCCCCCACGCCGCCACGAGCACCAGCACGATCAAGCCCCCGTACGTCAGCGCCCAGACCGAGCTCTGCTCCCCCAGCCGCCACCTCGGCTCAATGAGCGTTGGATACGCCAGCAGCGCCACAAAGCTCCCGGCGTTGCTCGCCACATACAGGAAGTACGGGTTCGCAGCCGACGGGTGGCGCGTCGTCGCGAACCACCGCTGGAACATGGGTGTCCCGGCCGCCAGCAGCACGAACGGCGGCCCGAGCGTGGTAGCGAGCAGCGCGAGCAGCCACGCAATTGCCGCCCCGGTCCCCGACGTCGGCGGCACGAGATCGCGAGACACGACGATCGGCAACGCCAGCAGCGAAATCGCCAGCAGCGCCAGGTGCGTCGTTGCCTGTCGGGCGACCGAGAGCCATCGCGACGTGAGGTGGGCGTACAGGTATCCCACCAGGAGCGCCCCCTGAAAGAACAGGAGGCAGGTGTTCCATACCGACGGCGTCCCCCCCAGCAGCGGGAGCACCATCTTGGTGAACATCGGCTCGACCGCGAACAGGAGCGCGGCATTCAGGAACGTCGCCACCGCGAAAATCGGGACGAGCAGCACGGAGGCTGCGGGCTCGCGCTCCGTGGTCACGCTCGCGCCCGCGCTACCACTCGCCGTGCCGAAACTGGCGCGCTCAGCGTGCGACGCGGTTGCCCGCGATCCACACCGAGTGGATGCGCCGCACGTTGGCGATGTCCGACAACGGGTCTCCATCAAGCACGACGAAGTCGCCCCACTTTCCTGCCTCCAGCGTCCCGATCTCCGTATCGAGCTTGAGGCACTTCGCCGCCACCTGCGTCGCGCTGGCCAGCGCCTGCCGTGGGGTGAGCCCCGCCTGCACCATGCGCTCGAGCTCCATCAGCTCGAAGTAGCCCTGGAAACGCCCGACGGGACCGGTGTCGGTCCCCATGGCCAACGGGACCCCGGCGTCGGCAAGGCGCTTCACGTTGCGGCTGGCGACTTCCAACGCCGCCTTGTAGCGCTGCGCACTCACGCTGCGTCGCACCCCCTCCTGCCGCGCCGGATCGCTCCCCTGGGCCATCCACTCCCGGTTGGCATGGGCGAGAAAGAGCGGATCGCTGAAGAACGCCGGCGTCGACTCATACACGAACGCCGACACCTCACGCATGAGCGTGGGGCTCACGCATCGTCCCGACGCCTTGAGGCTCGCCAACAATGGGGCATCGAGCTCGGCGTCCCGCACGCTGTGGGCAATGAAATCGGCCCCTGCGGCGAGCAGCGAGGCCGCGTCGTCGCGATAGAAGATGTGCACCGCCACGCGCAGCCCGCGCCGATGCGCTTCCTCGATGACCGCCCCGGAGACGTCGGCCGGCATCTTCGTGGCCGTTCCCAGGTTGTCATCGACCCGGATCTTCACGATGTCGACGCCGCGCGCGGCGACGGCGGCCACCTGCGCGCGCGCCTCGTCGGGCGTGGTCGGGGTCAGCACCGGTCCCGCCACATAGACGCGGGCCCGCGCGAGCGACGCCGATCCCTGCGACGCGCGCGCGGCGAAGACGTCATCGGGTTCGCCGCCGAGCGAATACACGGTGGTGATCCCGTACGCAGCATACGTCGAGAGATCGGCGACACCGTTGACGTGCCCATGGGAGTTGATCAGCCCGGGAATGACCGTCCGGCCCTCCAGCGCGATGCGCTCGGCCCCGGCGGGAATCGTCACGCTGCCTGCCGCGCCCGCGGCGACGACCCGCCCGTCGCGCAGCAGAATCGTGGCGTTCGCGACGGGGGGTCGATCGGTCCCGTCCACCAGCCTGACACCGGTGAACGCCCGGAGCTGCGCCGGCAGGCGAGCAGGAAGGAGGCTCGTCAGGCACACCACGGCACAGGCGGCGAACGACAGGCGATACATCAAGGCAAGTCCTCGTAAGGGGGACACGACGCTCAGCTGAGGTCGAGAAACTGCTCCGCGACCCAACGCTCCTCCAGCCCGATTCGGCACCACTGGTTGCGCCGGTCGTACACGAACACCTCCTTCCCCTTCGCCAGCGCCACCAGCTTGCTGAACGTCACCGCGGGGCCGCTGCGTACGTTGAGGGTCGTGGCATTCACCGTGGCGCGATCGACGAAGTGCATCATGCGGGCGAAAACCCACTCCTTTCGCGACGCCGAGATGCGCAGCCAGCCACTCTTCTCGTCGTGGATGCGGAGCACGCTGCCCAGCACGACCGAATTCACCTTGTCGAAGTCGGACCCTGGCCCCGTACGCACGTTGAGCCGGTCGACCTTGACCACCGCATACCGCATCCCCTCGGGCACCTCGGCGACGGCGACCGCGCCCCCCATCGCCGATCGCACCAACGGCAGGAATGAGCGCTGGGCGTTGGCGACGCTGTTGCCCCCGAAGAATGCGGTCCCCGGACAGGTCTTGGTGTTGCCGGCGCCATCGGTCCGCGCCCCGGTGTCGAGGTTGAACCAGTGATGGTACACCACACGGTCGGTGGTCACGGGAATCGCGAACCGTCGACAGACGGCGGCCGAGAACCGCAGGACGGTCGTTCGGTGGGCGGCCGACATGGCGTCGCCCCCCGTATCGAAGTTACCGATGTGCTCGACGCACAACGAACTGGCGTTCTGTCCCTTGATGCACGCCGGCGTCGCCTCGAGCGACCGCCCCGTCATCACCATGCCATCGGGGAACGTGGTGAAGTGCTGACCGATGTCGCCCCAGCCGTTGTTCACCACATGGTGGCGCTTCATCGCCGACTGCAGCGCGAAGTGATTGCTGCCGTTGAAGCTGCGATACGAGGGCGACCACGTATGGTGCTGCTGCAGCGTCAGCACGGTCCTGGCGACTGGGAGGCGAGCCAGCCACCCCTCGAACTCGGCGAGGGTCATCAGCGTGAAGCCTTGGCGTGTCTCCACCGGCAGTTCCTCCTTCCTTGGGGCCAGACGAGCGGGGCGTTCAGCGGCGTGCCGCGCCAACGTGAACCTCGATGCTGCGCCACTTTCCCTGTGTGAAGCGCCACACGGAAAGCACGCAGCGAGTAATGTGGCCGGCGACGATGGCGCGCCAGATGTCGCTCGGCTCGAGCGTGGAGAAGCGCTGGATGAAAAAGCAGATCCCGAGCGGGATGGCAAGCTGGGACACGAGCGAGATGTAGAGCGGGCTGCGCGTATCTCCCGTCCCCTGGAGCCCGCCTGTATACGTGAGCCCGACCGCGATGAAGATCCCCGACACACTCAGGTAGCGCAGTAGTTGCGCGCCGAGTTCGAGCACGACCGGATCGGTCATGCCGAACAGCCCGAGCAGGGTGCGCGGAATGAAGAGGAACAGGAGACCGATGGCGGCCGCCCCGGCGACAGCGATGCGGGCCGCCTCGAACGCCGAACGCGCAGCGCGATCGGGATTCCCCGAACCCAGGCTCTGGCCGGCGACGGTGGCCACCGCACCAGTGAGCCCGGCAGAGGTCCACGTAATGAAGGCGAACAGTTCGGTGTAGCTGACGGCATACGCGGCCTGCGCCTGCCCACTGAGCGCGAGCGACCCGACGAAACCCAGCATCATGGCGCCGCCGAGGTTCATCGCCACGCCCTGCACTCCGCTCGGGAGGCCGAAGCGGAAGAGGGCACGGATGATGTCCCACTCCAGCCGCACACCGTCGCCGCGAGGAAAGCGCACCACCCAGCCGCCGCGCCATAGCTTGAGTCCGGCGTAGACGCCCACCGCCCCGGTCGCCAGGGCGGTTCCCATCGCCGCCCCCGTGGTCCCGAAGGCGGGAATGGGACCGAGCCCGCGAATCAGGATCACGTTGAGCACGATGTTCGCGACCGTCACGATGATCCCCAGCCGCAACGGCGTGCGGGCGTCGCCCGCCGACCGAAGCGCCCCTCCAACCATGTAGAACAGCAGCATCCCCATGCCGAACAGGAACATGATGCGCAGGTACGGCAGGGCCTCGACCTGCACGTTCGGCGCGGCATTGACGAGCTGCAGCAGCGTCGGCGCGGCAAAGTACCCGACAGGCGCAAGCACACCGATCGACAGCGCGACCGCGACCAGGAACGCCTGCAGCACCGTGCGATTGACCCGGTCCTCGTCACCGGCGCCGGCAAATCGCGCGACCAGCACGCTCATGCCGATGAACAGCGAGGAGATGAAGGCGATGACCACCAGGTAGATCTGCAAGCTGATCCCGATGGCGGCATTGCCGGCATAGCCGACGTAGTGCCCGACCATGGCGTGATCGATCACCCCTTGCAGCCCGCCGATCAGGTTCTGCAGCATCGTCGGCCACGCGATGCGCCAGACGGCCGGGAGCAGGGGGCCGTCGATGAGGTCGCGGTCGAAGGTGGCCCGTCCTTTCGTGGTCGCCGTGTTCGTCGGGGGGCCGGCGCTCATGGCGCGCTCACGCGGGGCACTCGTGCTACGGCTTGCGCTGCCCGGTGAACGTCGCGCTCCCCATTCCCCCCATGTCGAGCTCGCCGTTCATGTGGTCCTTGTCCACGACGACACCAATGAAGGTGAGCGTCGGGGCGCCGTCGCCGGCTCCCTTGAGGGCGAAGCGGATGTCGTTTCCCTTGACCGTCCCCTCCAGTTCGCGCACTCCCAGCCGCGGCGATTCGTACGTTCCGGTCAGCTTTTCGCCGTCCTGCTTGAGCACGACGGTCGGGGTCCCGGTGCCGTTGGCGGTCGTCACCGAAAAGGCCCACGTGCCGGTGACGTTGGCGGGCTGCTGCGCGGCGGCCGGCGACACGAACAGGATCAGGGCAGCAGCACAGGTGAGAAGAAAGCGCAGGCGAGTCATGGGCGGTGCGTGATTCGGGACGGAGGTCGAGGGCGCACGTCGGAGACGGCGCGAACTCGAATGCTACGCAGGGGACTCGGCCCGCGGTACGCCCACCTCGCCCGGCGCGAGTCATTGGTCCACGGCGGCTGGGCTGCGAGTCAACAGGCGCCCGCGCCCCGGAGCACCGCGCACCGTGCCCTCATGCCAGACAACCTCCCCCCGCGAGACTGTGGTCACCGGCCACCCGGTCAACCGCATCCCCTCGAACGGCGTGTAGTCCATGCGATCGTGCAACAGCTCGTGCGTCACCGTGACCTCGCGTTCCGGATCCCACAGGGCGAGGTCGGCGTCCGCTCCGACCGCGATCGCGCCCTTGCGGGGGAAGAGTCCGTAGATGCGGGCTGGATTGGTCGACGTGAGCGCGACAAAGCGCTCCAGCGACAGGCGCCCGCGCTTGACCCCCTC
>Ga0138256_10004283_pt1 | contig 15174 bp, 15 predicted proteins | sample KNB2016incub_MG_FD_105486 | JGI IMG/M metagenome (GOLD analysis project Ga0138256, IMG submission 105486) | Active sludge microbial communities from wastewater in Klosterneuburg, Austria - KNB2014incub_MG | ecosystem: Engineered > WWTP > Activated sludge > Unclassified | place: Austria... | reverse complement strand
GGGCAAAGCTGCCACCTCAGCCAGAATGTCGGGATTCGGGGTCAGCGACAGGGTCAGGATGCCGTCCTTCTTTTTCAGCTTGTGCTCGGCAATCTCAAGCGGCCGATAGTCCGCCACCGCGGCAACACCAATGAACACGTCAGCCCCCGGCAGCGCGGCAAGCACCGCATCCCTCATGTCGCGCGCCCCCGCTACCGACACCCGACGCACCCCGACCGGGACCGGCAAGGCCACCGGACCGCTCACCAGAACCACATCGGCTCCCGCCTGAACGCAGGCGCGAGCGAGTGAATAAGCCATCTTGCCCGAGCTGATGTTGGTAATGCCACGGACCGGGTCGATTGCTTCGAAGGTCGGCCCTGCCGTCAGCACCACCTTGCGCCCGGCAAGATGCTTGGCAACGAAGTAGCCTTCGAGACGCTCGACGAGCTCCTCCGGCTCCAGCATGCGGCCCATGCCCACCTCGCCACAGGCTTGCTCGCCGGCAGCTGGGCCAAACAGCGTCACGCCGTCGCCCCGCGCCAGGGCAACATTGCGCTGTGTGGCCGCAGCCTCCCACATCTGCCGGTTCATGGCGGGGGCGACAATCAGCGGGACATCGCGCGCCAGACACAGCGTGGTCAGCAAATCATCGGCCCTGCCCTGCGCAAGCCGGGCGATGAAGTCAGCCGTGGCGGGTGCAACGAGGATGGCATCGGCGTCGCGGCCGAGATCGATATGCGCCATGTTGTTCGGCATGCGGGCGTCCCAAAGGTCCGTCCATACGGTATTGCCGGACAGAGCCTGAAAGGTCACGGCGGTAACGAAGCGCGCGCCGGCTTCGGTCAGCACGACGTGAACGTCGGCGCCGGACTTGCCAAGGAGGCGTACGAGTTCTGCCGCCTTGTACGCGGCCACGCCGCCAGTCACACCCACCACGATTTTCCTGTGCTGCAGAGTAATCATGACATTCGCTTATAATTGGGCAGCAAAGGCTGCATTCACCGACAAGTTCGAGCAGGAAAGCCATCTCCTGCCCCAGACCGCAAAGGAGCGCACATGGCAATCACAGACTGGCCCGCCGACGAGCGTCCGCGTGAAAAACTGCTCGCCCGCGGCGCCGGCGCACTGTCCGACGCCGAACTGCTCGCCCTGTTCCTGCGCGTCGGCATCCGCGGCCAAACCGCAGTCGACCTGGCGCGACACCTGATCTCTCACTTCGGCACCCTGACCCGACTGTGCTCGGCGAGTGCAGGTGACTTCTCTGCCCTGCCCGGCATGGGGCTGGCAAAGTATGCCCAACTGCAGGCCGTCATGGAACTGGCCCGACGCGCGCTGGGGGAAACGCTGGCCGAGCGCGCGCTGTTCGAATCACCTCAACTCGTGCGCGACTGGCTGCGGCTGCGCCTCGGTCACCTTCCGCATGAAACCTTTTGCGTCATGCTCCTCGATGCCCGTCACTGCCTGATCGAGGCCGTGGACCTGTTCCGGGGTACGCTCACTCAAACCAGCGTATACCCCCGTGAAGTCGTCAAACTAGCACTGTCACACAATGCGGCTGCCGTGATTTTCGCCCACAACCACCCTTCGGGTGCAGCGGAACCGAGCACTGCCGACGAACTGCTCACCCGCACCCTGAAGGATGCGCTTGCCCTGGTGGACGTCCGCGTGCTTGATCACTTCGTCGTCCCGGCACACGGAAACCCTGTCTCATTTGCCGAACGTGGCTTGCTGTAACACCGAAAACAGGGTTTAATCCGGGCCCGAAGAACCTATATCAGCACGCGACACTTGCCTTCCTTTGCGGGGATGCATTATCCTCGTGTGTTTTCCGCAATCAGAATTCCCTGGAGCATCGTATGGCTCGCGTCTGCCAAGTGACCGGTAAAGCACCGATGGTGGGAAATAACGTTTCCCACGCCAACAACAAGACCAAGCGCCGTTTCCTGCCGAACCTGCAAAACCGCCGGTTCTGGAGCGAAAGCGAAAACCGCTGGATTCGCCTGCGCGTTTCCAATGCGGGCCTGCGCACCATCGACAAGAAGGGCATCGACGTCGTCGTTGCCGAGCTTCGCGCCCGTGGCGAGAAGCTGTAAGCAAGCACACTGAACGGAGAACGCCATGGCGAAGGGTATCCGCGAGAAGATCAAGCTGGAATCAACTGCCGGCACAGGTCATTTCTACACCACCTCGAAGAACAAGCGCACCAAACCGGCAAAGCTTGAACTGAACAAGTATGACCCCGTTGTTCGAAAGCATGTGCCGTACAAGGAAGTGAAGCTGAAGTAAGCTCATCTGGGCTGGCTTCGGCACGGCTCGGCGAGAATACTGGCTCCAGAAAGCGGAAGGGCCATCGATTTTTCGATGGCCCTTCCGCTTTTTCGTCCGGCATGCGCAACGCCGGACGTTACACCAAACGCTTCCGGGATCAGGCGCGCTGGATGTTGGACGCCTGCTTGCCCTTGGGACCTTGTGTGACATCGAAGGAAACTTTGTCACCCTCTTTCAGACTCTTGAAACCGCTCATCGAGATAGCGGAGAAATGCGCGAACAGATCTTCGCTGCCATCATCAGGCGTAATGAAACCAAAACCTTTGGAATCGTTGAACCACTTCACGGTACCCGTTGCCATATTGCTTCGTTCCTTCAAGGTTGCTTAATACGGCCGGAAGCCCAGCCAGTAAATCGGCGCCACCCCTAGCCCTGACGAAGCATCGAATGCTTCGGATGACAGGCTCAAGCCAGCGCACGGTCTAGTTTTTACGCAGTTGGCCATGGGGCGTCAACGGTCTGATCGTGGCTTTTATTCGCGGCATTGCAGCAAGAAAACCCCACCTCAACCCTGCTAGAGAGGTCGAATTCTCATCATCGCCGAGGACTTGCAGTTTTGCCGCAGCGCACGATCAGCGTTGCATTTTCACCAATCGACCACGGCGACGCCCACGACGGGTTTACAGCTCGCATGCAGCGGAGTGTGAAATTCTCCTGTGTTGCACTCGGCAGCGACTCCATTAGAATGATTTTCATGGGTACCCGAAAACAAGACGAATTTGTCCTCGAGGCGAAAAAGGCGCGTACACGCCAGCCGCCCTTATACAAGGTGCTTCTGCTCAATGATGACTACACGCCCATGGATTTTGTGATCATGGTTCTGCAGAAATATTTCAGCATGGATCGCGAACGTGCCACGCGAGTCATGCTCCAAGTCCACAGTGAGGGCATGGGGGTGTGCGGCGTCTTTCCCCGAGACATCGCAACGACCAAGGTTGAGCAGGTCGCCTCGTTTGCTCGTCAGCATCAACATCCGCTGGCATGCGTGATGGAGGAGAATTGAATGATCGCGCAAGAGCTTGAAGTCAGCCTGCACATGGCTTTCGTGGAGGCACGCCAAAAGCGTCACGAGTTCATCACCGTCGAGCACCTGTTGCTTGCCTTGCTGGACAACCCGTCAGCCGCAGAGGTACTGCGTGCCTGCGCCGCCAACATCGATGAGTTACGGCGGGAACTCACCAATTTCATCAACGAACACACGCCACGGATCGAAGGCAGTGATGATATCGACACGCAGCCGACGCTCGGCTTCCAGCGTGTCATCCAACGCGCCATCCTGCACGTGCAGTCCTCGGGCAAGAAGGAAGTCACCGGCGCCAACGTGCTGGTTGCGATCTTCGGAGAGAAGGATTCCCACGCGGTGTATTACCTGCAGCGGCAGAACATTTCACGCCTGGACGTCGTTAATTTCATCTCCCACGGCATTGCCAAGACGCCACCACAGGGCGCAGGCACGCCGGGACGCAGCGACGCCGAACAAGGCGGCGAGCAGGAGCAGGAAGAAAAGCAGGCCGGCGGCGCACTCGAGAGCTACACCCAGAACCTCAACCAGCAGGCGCTGGTGGGCAAGATCGATCCGCTTATCGGGCGTGAGAAGGAAGTCGAGCGCGTCATTCAGACCCTGTGCCGCCGACGCAAGAATAATCCGCTTCTGGTCGGAGAGGCTGGCGTCGGCAAGACGGCGATTGCAGAGGGTCTGGCACATCGCATCATTGAAGGCCGCGTGCCCGATATTCTTGAAAATGCTCAAGTTTACGCGCTCGACATGGGCGCCCTGCTCGCGGGCACGAAGTACCGGGGAGACTTCGAGGCGCGACTGAAGGCCGTGCTCAAGCAGCTCACCGAAAATCCCAATGCAGTCCTGTTCATCGACGAGATCCACACCCTGATCGGAGCGGGCGCGGCGTCCGGCGGCACGCTGGATGCTTCCAACCTGCTCAAGCCGGCGCTGTCCTCGGGTCAGCTGAAGTGCATTGGTGCAACCACCTACAACGAGTTTCGCCAGATCTTCGAGAAGGATCACGCCCTGTCGCGACGCTTCCAGAAGATCGACGTAGTCGAACCCTCGGTGGCCGAGACCGTGGAAATCCTGAAGGGCCTCAAGAGCCGCTTCGAAGAGCACCACGGCATCAAATACTCCAGCTCGGCTCTGTCGAGTGCTGCCGAGTTGTCGGCCAAGTACATCAACGACCGTCACCTCCCGGACAAAGCGATCGACGTCATCGACGAAGCAGGCGCGGCACAGCGCATCCTGCCCAAGTCAAAACAGAAGAAGACCATCGGCAAGAACGAGATCGAGGAAATCGTCGCCAAGATTGCCCGCATCCCGCCGCGTACCGTGTCCAACGACGACAAGACGGCGCTGAAGACGCTCGAACGCGATCTGAAGAACGTCGTGTTCGGTCAGAGCGCCGCGATCGAAGCGCTGGCCAAGGCAATCAAGATGTCGCGCTCGGGACTGGGCAACCCGCAGAAACCGATCGGTTCCTTCCTGTTTTCGGGTCCGACGGGCGTCGGCAAGACCGAAGTGGCCCGCCAGCTTGCCTATACCCTGGGCATTGAGCTGGTGCGTTTCGACATGTCGGAATACATGGAGCGTCACGCGGTCAGCCGTCTGATCGGCGCGCCGCCGGGGTACGTCGGCTTTGACCAGGGTGGCCTGCTGACCGAGCAGATCACCAAAAAACCACACTGCGTGCTGCTGCTCGACGAAATCGAAAAGGCGCACCCGGACATCTACAACATCCTGCTGCAGGTCATGGACCACGGCACGCTGACCGACAACAACGGTCGGCAGGCCGACTTCCGCAACGTGATCATGATCATGACCACCAACGCGGGCGCCGAGGCCATGCAGAAGTCGGTCATCGGCTTTTCGGCAAAGCGCGAGGCAGGTGACGAGATGGCTGACATCAAGCGCTTGTTCACGCCTGAGTTCCGTAACCGCCTCGATGCCATGATCTCGTTCAAGGCGCTCGACCAGGACGTGATCCTGCGCGTGGTGGACAAGTTCATGATGCAGCTCGAAGCCCAGTTGCACGAGAAGAAGGTGGATGCGCACTTCACCGACGAACTCAAGGCCTGGCTGGCCGAGAAAGGTTTCGACCCGCTGATGGGTGCGCGCCCGATGGCACGCCTTATCCAGGACACGATCCGCTCGGCCCTCGCCGACGAGTTGCTCTTTGGTCGACTGGTGAACGGCGGCAAGGTCACGATCGATCTCGACGAGGACGACAAGGTCAAGCTGGTGTTCGAGGAGGCGGAGACGGCAACCGTCTGACCCCTGCCTCCCGGAGTTACAGGAAAGCGGCGTGCCCCAACGGGGCACGCCCTTTTTTTGAGCAAATGCCCACGCCCGCGGCAGGACGCTGAACTATCATGCGCGCTGCCCGCCGGGCACCCTGTTTCATCCATTCCCCTTCAATCGACGAGGAGCGATCATGAACATTCACACCGCCGACCTGTGCGACACCCACGACGAGCTGATCGTCGTCAGCCCCATGTTCAGAAGCTACGGTGGTCGCAGCGCCTTTGGTGGCCGCATCACCACCCTGAAGATCCACGAGGACAACTCCTTCGTGCGCAAGGCCTTCGAGTCGGCCGGTGACGGCCGGGTACTCGTCATCGACGGCGGCGCCTCGATGCGCTGCGCGCTGGTCGGCGACCAGCTCGCCGAACTTGCAGTCAAGAATGATTGGGCTGGGGTCCTCGTCTACGGCTGCATTCGAGACTCAAAAGCGATCGGCGAGATGGACCTCGGCGTGTTCGCGCTTGGCACCCACCCGTGCAAGACGGTCAAGCGCAACGTCGGTGAAGTCGACGTACCCGTCACCTTCGGCGGGGTGACCTTCACGCCCGGCCAATACGTGTACGCCGACGAGGACGGGGTCGTCGTGTCCGCGAGCGTCCTGCTCTGAAGCGCGCACCACTTGCCGAGCCGGCAGGCGCCTCCCGTGCACTGCAGTGCACCACCCGGGCAAGACGGTTTCGTTTCACAAAGCTCGCTTTCGTTTCACAGTCTGAAAATCGAGACATAAGCTGCTGTTTCAAATAGCCAAGATTTTTTCTTATGTCTTATATAAGACATATTGCTGCTACGCGGAATGCCTCTTATACTGCATCCCATCGGCGGCACACTTCTCCCCGGACAACGTCGCGACAGGAACACCGCGGCCAAGGTCTCGGGCAGCCTTTCTGGCTGCCCTTCCGGCAACCGCAATAACTTGAACCTTTCTCCTCTCACAAGGAAGCATCATGACCATGACCCGCGAACAGCAAATTGCAGCCCTCGAAAAAGACTGGGCCGAAAACCCGCGCTGGAAAAGCGTCAAGCGCGGCTATTCCGCAGCTGACGTCGTTCGTCTGCGTGGCAGCCTCCAGCCCGAGCACACCTTCGCCCAACGTGGCGCCAAGCTGCTGTGGGAGCGCGTCAATGGTGGCGCCAAGAAGGGCTATGTGAACGCCTTTGGCGCGATCACTGCTGGCCAGGCAATGCAGCAGGCCAAAGCTGGCCTGGAAGCCGTGTATCTGTCCGGCTGGCAGGTCGCCGCCGACGGCAATACCTCCGAGACCATGTACCCCGACCAGTCGCTGTACGCTTACGACTCGGTGCCGACCATGGTCCGCCGCATCAACAACACCTTCAAGCGTGCTGACGAGATCCAATGGTCGCGCGACATCAACCCGGGCGACAAGGACTACATCGACTACTTCCTGCCGATCGTCGCCGACGCTGAAGCCGGTTTCGGCGGCGTGCTGAACGCCTTCGAACTGATGAAGAACATGATCACCGCCGGTGCTGCCGGTGTGCACTTCGAAGATCAGCTGGCTGCCGTCAAGAAGTGCGGCCACATGGGTGGCAAGGTGCTGGTGCCGACCCAGGAAGCGATCGAGAAGCTGCTCTCGGCCCGCTTCGCCGCCGACGTCATGGGTGTCCCCACCCTGATCCTGGCGCGTACCGACGCTGAAGCCGCGAACCTGATCACCTCCGATCACGACGCCAACGACAAGCCCTTCCTCACCGGTGAGCGCACCCAGGAAGGTTTCTACCGCGTCAAGAACGGTCTGGAGCAGGCCATCAGCCGCGGCGTCGCCTACGCCCCCTACGCCGACCTGGTGTGGTGCGAAACGGGCACGCCGGACCTGGGCTTCGCCCGCGAATTTGCCCAGGCCGTGCATGCCGCCTGCCCGGGCAAACTGCTGTCCTATAACTGCTCGCCGTCCTTCAACTGGAAGAAGAACCTCGACGATGCCACCATCGCCAAGTTCCAGGACGAACTGTCTGCGCTGGGCTACAAATACCAGTTCATCACCCTGGCCGGCATCCACATCAACTGGTTCAACACCTTCAAGTTCGCCCACGCCTACGCCCGCGGCGAAGGCATGAAGCACTACGTTCAGATGGTCCAGGAGCCGGAATTCGCCGCACGCGAGGAGGGCTATACCTTCGTGTCGCACCAGCAGGAAGTGGGCGCCGGCTACTTCGACGACGTCACCACCGTGATCCAGGGCGGCACCTCCTCCGTGAAGGCCCTTACCGGCTCGACCGAAGAAGAGCAGTTCCACTAAGAAGAACTGCTACCCCGAAAGAGGGGAGAGAAACCAAAGGCCATCCGCAAGGATGGCCTTTTTGCTGTCAGCTGCCGCAGGGTAGCAACCGGGGCACCATGTCCCCCCTTCGCTTAGTCAAAGTACGAGGCAATCAACCACGGCCCGGCCCCATGCCGCCACCGTCACGCATGCCGGGCCCATCCTTGCCGCCCTTGCGCCCCATCTTCTGGAACTCAGCATCGAACACTGTCTTCTGCGGATCGCTCAGCGTGGCGTAGAAGACCTCGACCGTCTTGCGCGCTTCGGCCATCTCAGCCTGGCGCAGTTTGCCCATGTCCTCCATGCGCTGCATGCGTTCGATCGCCGTCGTTGGCTGCGTCGCCGCGCGTCGCTCGGCCATGGCTGTCGCCATGCGCCCGGCACGCGCCTTCATATCGGCCTTGAAGGTTTCGAAAGCCGGCTTCTGATCGGGCTGGAGCACAAGCGCCAGTTCGAGGCGAGCCATATGCACCTCGGCGCGCTGCGTCATTTTCGCCTTCATCTGCTCGGGCGCCATCTGCGACCAACCACCCTTGTTACCAACCGGGCCGGCGCCATCGCAATGCCCACCCCAGGCCAGCGCAGCAGAGGTTCCAAGGGCACCGGTGGTAATGAGTGCCGCGGCAATCGAAGTCTTGATCCAGGTTTTCATGATGATGCTCCTATCGGGTTAGTGTCCGTTGCGCCCAAGTGTTCGAGCGACGAACCCATTAGAGCAGCCCGATGTAAGCGCCATTTGTCAGGATCGGACGGTTTTGCAGCCTTCTGTCTCCGGGGCCCTGTTTGATACGCTGGGATACAAAGTCAGGCGAAGGCCGGCTTAAGATTCGCCCCATGGAGAATTCTCGATGAGCCAGCAAGACCACATCCTGATTGTCGACGACGATCGCGACATCCGCGGCCTGCTCGCCGACTACCTAGAGAAGCAGGGGCTGCGCTGCACCACGGCGGCGGACGGCCGCGAGATGAAGACGGCGCTGGAGCAGCACCGCATCGACCTCATCGTGCTCGACATCATGATGCCGGGCGAAGACGGGCTGACCCTGTGCCGCAACCTGCGGGCAGCGGGCGGGCCGCCGGCGAACACGCCGATCCTGATGCTGACGGCGCGCGGTGACGACATGGATCGCATCCTCGGGCTCGAGATGGGTGCCGATGATTACCTGACGAAACCCTTCGTCCCGCGCGAGCTATACGCCCGCATCCGCGCCGTGCTGCGCCGCACCCGTGCGCTGCCGCCCAACCTCGACGCCGCCCCGCTGGCCCATGCACGTGAACTCCACTTTGCCCAGTGGCGGCTGGACACCATCAACCGCCACCTGATCGACGCCACCGGCATCGCTGTCGCCCTGTCGGGTGCGGAATATCGCATGTTGTCGATTTTCCTGTCGCACCCACAAAAGGTGTTGTCGCGCGACCAGTTGATGGAACTGATACAGGGTCGCGAAGCAGACATCTTCGACCGCTCGATCGACCTCCAGGTCAGCCGCCTGCGCCAGCGCCTTGGCGACAATGCCCGGGAGCCCTCGATCATCAAGACCGTGCGTAACGAAGGCTACGTGCTTGCCACCAATGTCAGCGTGGTCACACCGGACACCTCGCGGGGCACCTCATGACACTGCCCTGGCCTCGCAGCCTGTTCGCGCGCCTGATGCTGATCCTGCTGGTCGGCATCCTGATCGTGATTGCGGCCAGCCTTGCCCTCTTCGTCGGCGAGCGCGAACGTATCGGCCGCGCTGCCTTGTTCGACAGTGTGGCGCAGGAGATTGCGGCAACGGCGGACGTACTCGACCATCTCAGCGCAGCCGAGCGCGAACGCTGGATCGACGAGCTCGGCCGCCGACGCCTGCGTCTCGCCCTGCGCCCCCCCTCCGAACGCTTGCAAGCCCTGCCCGACAGTCACCCGCTGCCCGCCGCCTTGCGCGCCGCAATGCCAGGCCGCAGCACCGCGGCCTATACGCACGAGCGCCCGGGCATGCGGCACGCAGTCATCGTCGCACTTGTAAACCTTGCCGACGGTACCCCCTTGCAGGTTCGCCTGCCCGGCATTCCCCCAACGCCTCATATCGGCCCACCCGAGCCCGGACGCCTGCTTGCGGCCCTCGCGGCCCTGGTCGGTGGCGTCGGGCTGTTGACCTGGTTCGCCGTGCGACTCGCGACCCGCCCGCTGTCGCGCATGGCCGACGCCGCCCGCGCCCTCGGCGAAGACCCCGATCGCGCACCGATGGACATTCGCGGTCCGACCGAAGTCAGCCAGGCGGCCCAGGCTTTCAACCAGATGCAGCAGCGTATCCGCGAACACGTCAGCGAGCGCACGCGTATTCTCGCGGCGATCTCCCACGATTTGCAGACGCCGATCACGCGTCTGCGCCTGCGTGCGGAACTCGTCGATGACGAAGACCTGCGTGCACGCATCCAGGGCGATCTCGACGGCATGCAGGCACTGGTCAGGGAGGGGCTCGCCTATGCACGCAGCCTGAACGAGGCGACGCCCGCACAGCCGATCGACCTCGACAGCCTGCTCGAAGCCTTGTGCGACGATGCGCGGGACATGGGCTGGACGCTGAGCCTGAGCGGGCGGGTCGGCACGCCCTTGCACGCACAACCCACGGCCGTGCGACGCGCACTATGGAACCTGATCGAAAACGGGGTGAAGTTCGGCGGCGACGTCGGGATCATCGTCAGCACCAAACCGGACGTGATCGAGATCCGCATCCGTGACCATGGCCCCGGCCTGCCGGAGAGCGAGCTCGAAAAGGTATTCGAGCCCTTCTACCGGCTGGAAACCTCGCGCAACCGGGAAACCGGCGGCACCGGCCTGGGTTTGGCCATCACCCGGAACCTGCTGCGCCGCCAGCATGGTTCGATCCGACTGCGCAATCACCCCGACGGCGGTCTGGAAGCCATCGTTTTAATGCCACGCTTTGGGGCCCACGCGCACGTGCCGTGAAGGTGCTCGCTGCCGACAAGGATTCGACGCTCCGGCACCGGCCTGTGATTCAATACCGTCCCGTATCGCTGCGCCGCGACATCACATCATGCCTGCCTTCTGGATGCTTGTTTCCTGCCTGTTGTTCGCTGTCATGGGGGTGTGCGTCAAGATTGCCTCGGAGACGTTCTCAACCGCGGAAGTAGTGCTGTACCGCGGTGCGGTCAGCATGCTGATGATGGTCAGTCTCGCCCGCGCCCGGAGCATTTCGCTGCGCACGCCGCACTGGCGCATGCATGTTTCGCGCAGCCTGTCGGGCTCGATCGCCCTGAGCTGCTATTTCTTCGCGATCGGCATCCTGCCGCTCGCCACTGCAGTCACACTCAACTACACCTCGCCGATCTTCGTCGCGCTGCTGCTCGCCCTAGTTTTCCGGGAACAGCTACGCTGGCCCGCCTTGTTATCGATCGTCATTGGTTTTGGCGGCGTCATGCTGCTGCTGCGCCCCACCCTGGCGGCCGACCAGTGGCTGGGCGCGGTCGTGGGCCTGAGCTCGGGCGCCATCGCCAGCGTGGCCTATGTCAGCGTGCGCGAGCTGGGTCGACTGGGGGAGCCTGAGGTCCGCACCGTATTCTGGTTCGCCCTGGTCACCACGCTGTTCGGCCTGGCGTGGTCGCTGCCTTCCGGCCCCCATATGCCGACTGCGCAAGAATTCGTCGTGCTGCTGGGCGTCGGGGTCTTCGGTGGCCTCGCTCAGCTGGCAATGACCCGTTCATACCGCTACGGCCACACCCTGGTGTCTGCCAACCTCAGTTACGCCACCGTCGTGTTCGCCAGTCTGTTCGGTGCAGTGCTGTGGAACGAAATCATGCCGTGGTCGAGCTGGCTGGCCATTGCACTGATCGTCTCCAGTGCGATCATGATCTCCGTGCGCACCCGTCGCAGCGCCTGATTCGACATGCGGGCGATTGAGCCGGATCGGGGCGAGGGCTATAGTGGGAGCCACCCAGTCAGGCAACACGGAGGCCATCATGATCAACATCGAACACCGCGACAATCTGGTCGCAGTCACCGTATTCGGTGAATTCACGCTGGCCGACTACAAGGAGTTCGAGGAGCTGGTCAAATACAAGATCCAGTTCTCTGGCCAGCTCGACCTGCTTTTCGATCTGCGCGAGATGGCCGGCTTCACGCTGGACGTTGCCTGGGAGGAAATCAAGTTTTCACGCCAGCACGCCCACGATTTCCGCCGCATCGCGGTGGTGACCGACGATCAATGGCTGACCTGGAGCGCCTGGGTGTCGCAGCTGTTCGTCACCGCGGAAGTGCAGGTGTTCGACGACGAGAACGAGGCGCGCGGCTGGCTGCAAAGTGCCGGGGCCAGCAGCGCCGCCGGCGTATGAGTCAGTCCCGCCTGAAACAGGGTCGTGATGGCGGGCTATCCGCTGAGCTACCAGTCGACTTTCTCAACCTGGCCGAGCGAGCGGCCAAGGAAGCGTTCGCCAATGGTCTGGAAACGTAGCGGCACGTCGCTGACGACAAACCGGTAGTCAGCCGCCGCGCCGCCGCTGCGTGTCAGGCCCGCCTGCTGCAAACGCTGGGCGGCCAACTCGGCGGTGGTAACCGCCGAGTCGATCAGCCGTATCGCAGGCCCCACCACGTCGCGTAGCAAGGGCTTCAGCAGCGGGTAGTGCGTGCACCCCAGAACCAGACTGTCGACCTCCTCGGCGAGCACCGGACGCAAATACTCCTGGGCCGTCAGCCGCGTCACCGGATGGTCCAGCCAGCCCTCCTCCACCAACGGCACGAACAAGGGGCAGGCCTGTGAATAGACCCGAACCGACGGATCGAGCTCATGCATGCGCCGCGCGTAGGCGTTGCTATTGATGGTCGTGGGGGTGCCAATCACGCCGATGCGCCGGCCGCTTGAGCTCGACACCGCAGCGCGCGCCCCCGCCTCGATCACGTCCAGTACCGGAATGTCACGCGCCAGCCGATGAACGACGTCCACCGCGACTGCCGCCATGGTGTTGCAGGCGATGATCAGCATCTTCACATCGCGCTGCAGCAGGTAATCGGTGATCTGCGCGGTAAAGTGCTCGATCGTCGCCACCGACTTCACCCCATAGGGCACCCGCGCCGTGTCGCCGAAGTAGACGATGCTCTCCAGCGGCAGGCGCTCCATCAGCGCACGCACCACAGTCAGCCCACCGACCCCGGAATCGAACACGCCGATCGGGCGGGCGGCTTCGGCGGCGCTCATTTCAGGCCACCACACACACAGCGTTCGCCAGTCAAGCCAGCACCACCGAAGCAAACTTGCGTTTGCCGACCTGCAGCACCACCTTCCCACCAGCGCACAGCAGCAGGCCCTTGTCATCGGCACGTTCGCCATTAAGCCGCACCGCGCCCTGTTCGATCATGCGCATCGCCTCGGATGTGCTGCCGGTCAGGCCGGCCTGCTTCAGCACCTGGAACAGGACCATACCGTCCGGACCAACCGTGACATTGACCTCGGGCATGTCATCGGGCATGGCGTTACGCTGGAAGCGTGCCTCGAAGTCGGCCAGCGCCTCTTCTGCGGCGCGCGCACCATGAAAGCGTGCCACCAGTTCCTGCGCCAGCATCACCTTGACGTCACGCGGATTGCGCCCGCCCTCGACGTCCTGCTTCAGGCCTTCGATCTCGAGGGTGGAACGGAAGGACAACAACTCGTAGTAGCGCCACATGAGCGTATCGGACACCGACATCGTCTTGCCGAAGATCTCCTTCGGCGCCTCGGAGATACCAATGTAGTTGCCGAGCGACTTCGACATCTTGTTGACGCCGTCCAGTCCCTCTAGCAGCGGCATCATCACCACGCACTGCGGATGCTGACCATAGTGCTTCTGCAACTCACGCCCCATGAGCAGGTTGAAGCGCTGATCGGTGCCGCCAAGCTCGACGTCGGCCTTCATCGCCACCGAGTCATAGCCCTGACACAGCGGGTACAGGAACTCGTGGATCGCAATCGGCTGGTTCGTGCCATAACGCTTGGCAAAATCATCGCGCTCCAGCATGCGCGCCACGGTCTGGTGTGAAGCCAGGCGGATCATGCCAGCCGAGCCGAGTCCTTCCATCCAGCTCGAGTTGAAACATATCTCGGTCTTTTCGGAGTCAAGTATCTTGAACACCTGATCCTGGTAGGTCTGGGCGTTCTCCATGATCTGCTCGCGGGACAGCGGCGGACGTGTGGCGTTCTTGCCGCTGGGGTCGCCGATCATGCCGGTGAAGTCGCCGATCAGGAACAGGATCTGATGCCCGAGCTCCTGAAAGTGGCGCAGCTTGTTGATCAGCACAGTATGGCCGAGATGCAGATCAGGGGCGGTAGGATCAAACCCCGCCTTCACCCGCAGGGGCCGCCCGGTATTGAGGCGCTCGACCAGTTCAGCCTCAAGCAACAGGGCATCAGTGCCACGTTTGATCAGCTCGACGGCCGCCGGAACATCAGTCATTCAATTTCTCCAAAAATACCTCTCCGATCGCAGGGCTAACTTTGTTAGACTTGCGAAAGTTTTTTGCCCATTCAGGCCCAGTGAGCTCATGCAGGCGAGAAAGACCCAAATTCTAGCCGAACTACCGGCACAACTCCTTAAGCGCCCGCGCACATGGCTGCTGGCGGGCGTCGTCAGCGCATCCTTGATGGGCGTCGTTGCCGCGACCGCCGTCGCACCAGGCAGTGACACGGCCGGCATCATCGTGCGCCCGGTGATCGAGACCCTGCCCACGCCCAGTATTGCGATCGAGTCTGAAAACGATCTGCCCTTCGTACACCACGAGCGCATCCAGCCCGGCGACACGCTGCAATCGCTGTTCCGGCGCTTGCGTGTGGACGACAGCGAGGCGCTGGCCTTCCTGTCGGGCTCGGACGAGGGCAAACGGGCGATCCGTCAGTTGCGCGCGGGCCGGACGGTCATGGCCATGGTGCACAGCAATGGTCGCCTCGCCTCATTCAGCCTGCCCATGGGTAACGCTGAGCAGCGCCTGCTGCTCGAGCGTGACGACAAGGCCGGACTGCAGTTGCGCGAATCCGAAGGCGCACTGCAGAGCACGCTCGTCGAGATGCGCTCGGGCGTGATCCGCAGCTCACTCTATGGCGCCACGGATGAAGCCGGCATCCCCGACAGCGTCGCCACTCAGATGGCCGAGATCTTCGGCACGGAAATCGACTTCCACACCGATCTGCGCAAGGACGACCGCTTCAACGTCATCTACGAGGCCATCTACGAAGATGGCAATGCGGTGCGCGCAGGACGTATTCTGGCTGCCGAGTTCATCAATCAGGGCAGACGTCACGCGGTTGTGCT
>Ga0138256_10004280_pt1 | contig 15180 bp, 15 predicted proteins | sample KNB2016incub_MG_FD_105486 | JGI IMG/M metagenome (GOLD analysis project Ga0138256, IMG submission 105486) | Active sludge microbial communities from wastewater in Klosterneuburg, Austria - KNB2014incub_MG | ecosystem: Engineered > WWTP > Activated sludge > Unclassified | place: Austria... | reverse complement strand
GCCGGTCTCCTGGGACCTGTGCCCCGCGCAGGAATGCGTCGACGTGGCGCCCTACCTCTGGAACGTCGGCGATGGCATCGTATCCGCCACCGTACCGTACACCCTGGAGGACACCGATGGCCTCGTGCTGTCCAGCGGCACGTACGTCCTTACGCCGAACAACCAGGGCGTGAACGGCCAGGAGATCTGCCTGCCACCCGGGAACTATTCGCTCCATCTGGAACAGGTGGGCATCGTGGGCGGGCAATTGGTCTATGGCCTGGTAACCCCGCCCATGAATGCCGAGTTGACGGGATCCACCTACCAGCAGGGCACCGCGGAGAACACCGCTCACATCGCGATTCTCGAGCGCTGTTCTGACCTCGCCAACGCGCTGCCTGAGGGAGCGGTGACGCATCCCACGCTGCTGGTATCCATCAGCGGCGATGGCCTCGTGGTCATGGGTACGGATGACCGGCCGCTCGGGCGTTTGGACCTCTTGGACGCCACGGGGCGGCTGGTGGGTACCGCGTTCGCGCAACGGGCCCGCTATGACTGGTCCCTGACCGGGCTGCCCAGCGGGGTCTACCTGGTGCGTGATGCGCGGCATGGCGCGGTGCGGTTCGTACGCTGAGACCGCCGGCCCGCTGAAAAAGTACGAAGCGCGCCTTACGGGGCGCGCTTCGAGTATCCTGGTCTCCGAGCTTACGGGCTTGGACAGAGGCTTTTTCTGCGCTCTGGCTTTTTATTGCCTCTTGTGGCCAGGGATTTTTTTATCGGTGCCGGGCGGTCGGCCCTGGGGTTGTAACGCCATGGCCCGGGAAAAAGTTGCGCGGACCGGCAAGGACACTTGCACATGCCCCACCGAAGCGCTTCAGAACACCCGCCCGCCTTGCAGGATCATCACGAAGATGAAGGTCATGAGGAAGTGGTGCGCGAAGAGCAGCAGGGTGGCCCAGTTGAGCACCACCTTGCCATTGCCCCTCACGTCCGGGAACAGCTTCTTGTTGTTGAAGGCGATGATGGGCAACGGCAGCGCGAACAGCATGAAGACGATGGCCAGCGTGCGGAAGAGGTAGACGTTCTCGAAAAGCCCGAGGAAGAGATGGGCGTAGTAGAATACCAGGCCGGTACACGCCACGAAGGCCAAGCGCATGAAGGTGCGGGCCTCTTCGATCGACTTCTGCTGTGATCCCATTGCACGAGCGCAGGGCTCAAACGGCGGCGGCGCTCGGGGGGTTACGCACGCCGCTCTGTCCGGCCTGAGCCGGGCCGCCTGACGGCAAGACCCGCCAGTGTCCCCGCTCCCAGCAAGGTGGCCGCGATGAAGCCCCACCAGGCGTACTGTCCGGGGACATAGACGCCCAGCGCATCCATGGCCCTGTGCCCCGTCGCAGTGGACGCGCCGGCGCCCGATCGCCCGATGAACCGCAGCGGTTCCTCCACGAACGTGTAGAGGAACAGCGCCCCACAGAGGACCAGCGATGCCCACTGCGCCGGGTGCGGCCTGAAACCCGGGTCCAAGTAGCGTTTCCGCAGCAGGATGCAGGCCAGCGTGATGAGGCCGAGGGAAATGATGCATGGCGCCAGTACCGGCCCGACCCACACAACCGGCACCAGGAAGAGGACATCCCGGTCGAGCCATGTGGCGGGCCAGCCCAGCAGGGCCTTCAGGAAGACGTAGTAGAAAATGTCCCACACCCCGAAGCCGAAGCAGAACCAGGCGAAGCGCTCCAGCCACTTCTCGGTCACCAGCGCGGCCGGGGCCAGCAGCATGACCATGGTGGCCAGTTCGCGCAGGAATTCGGTGAGGGCCACGCGCGGGGCGATGGGCGCCAGCGGGAATTTGAAACCGCCCGGGTAGTACAGTTCACGCAGGTAGATGACCACGGCGCTCTCCAGGAAAGCCATGGCGATCGCCCAGGCCGCCATCCAAGGCAGCAAGCGCGTCCAGGTGGCGCGGGTCCTCATGTGCGCTCGCGGATAACGGCGGTGACGCCACGATGGTCGGAACCGGGGATGGGGAAGATACCGACCGTGTCCACCGCCAATCCGGGGGTGACGAGCACGTGGTCCAACGGGATGAGTGCGAGCCCCGCGATGCTCGGCCAGGTGGCGCGTGCGCCGTCCGGGTGCTCACGCAGGCCCGTACGCCGGCAGAGCCGCCTGAGCGCACGGTCCCAGCTCACGGTGTTGAGGTCGCCGAAGAGCACCACGGGCATCGGACTGTCGTTCACCAGGGAGGTCAGTTCATCCAGTTGAGCATTTCGCTCACGGAACTCGGCCCAGCTGCCGGGAGAGGTCGCGTGTACGCTCAGCAGCCGCACCGGCCCGGTCAGGGTCTCCACCTCGGCCAGCAGCATCGGGCGGCGGTGCAGATGCACGGTCCCGATGCGCGCGAACGGCAGGCGGCTGAACATGGCTATGCCGTAGCAGGTGTTCCCGGGAACGATATGGCTGAACGGGTATTCGTCCGAGAGCCCGCGTAGCAGCTTCTCCGCCCACACGGGGCTCACTTCCTGGAACGAGATCACATCGGCATCGGTGGCGATGGCGGCGGCGATCACCGCGTCGTGGTCATCATTCGGTTGCAGCACGTTCATCTGCGCCACGCGGACCAGTTCGGGCCCGGCAGGTCCACCGGCGGGAACGCCCACCGTGGGGCAGGGCGGAAAGGCCAGCAGCAGCGTGGCGGCCCCGGCGCCGGCCGCGCTCCACCAGCGGCGCGTCACCAGCGCGAATAAGGCGATGCCGGCCGCTGCCAGCGCCCACTGCCACAGGAAGGAGCGTGCGAGCATCAGCAGGTAGGGATCGGGCGCGAAGGCGAGCACGCAACCGGCCGTGAGCAGGACACCGGCGGTCAGCGGGCCATCGGTCCAGCGGGAAAGGGACCTGCGGATCATGAGATCGGTATTTTTTCGAGCGTGAGGATATCGCGGAGCACGCGCCACAGTGGTACGGCACCGATCACCCCGAAAGAGGCGTCCACGCAGCGCCAGAAGAAGGGGATCCCGCGCACGGGCGCCCACGCGAAAGCCAGCACGATCACCAGCGCGCAGCACGAGAGCCCCCATTCGATGATCCACTTGTTGCGGACAGGATCGCGCAGCACACCGAAGAAAGCCAGACCGATGACGATGTGCGCGAAGGCGAGCCAATCAGTACCGTATAACAGGAACGGATACTTACCTCCCACATCGGCGATGGCCACGGCCGCATCATCGGCCCAGGCATGCCAGGGGCCGGGCCAGTCCATGGTCAGGCCGCTCAGCCAGCGCGTGCCCCATTCCAGGGGGACGGCCGTGAGGCCGCTCAACCAGAGCGCGGCGATGAAGAGGATCGTCCAGACGCGGATGCGCCGGCGTATGGTGGTTCCGGGGTCGTCCATAGCGGTCTTGCGGATGCGGGTGCACAACAGGTCAGCTTCCGGCGAAAGGTGTGTCGAAGATCCCGACGGCGAGTTCCGCCCAGATGGCCGCCAGCACCAGCAGCACCAAGGCGCACAGAACGATCCGCAGGCGCCGCCCGCCGACCTTCCTCAACACCAGATCGAGCGCAAGCCCGGCGCTCAGGAGCAGGGTGCCCGCGATGAGGAGATCGGCCATGGACCAATCCACCTCATCCGTGAAACGCATGGCCACAGCGGGCACCAGCAGCAGCAGCGCCACGGTCCCCAGGATGATCGGTATCCGCTTGTTCTTCATGTCCGGTTGGTCCTGTCTCTTGTTCGGAGCTCAGTTGCCCACTGGTGGATGATCACACGGACCCTTCGCCGAACGGCGGGTTCCGGCGGATCCTGCATGACAGGTCATGGGCGGTGCGATAGGGTTCATTGTCCATCGGCCGTTGCGGAGGCGAGGGCCGCGCGAGTCCGTTCATCAGCCCAGGTCCAGCTCTGCCAGTCCTGCTCCGCGTTCCGTTCGAGGAACCGTTCCTTGCGGCGCTCCAATTCGATGCGGAACGCTTCGGGGTCCAGCTGCCGCACCCAGCGCACTTCGTTCTCGCGGTGCTTGCTCATCTGCTCAAAAACCCGCTCGCGGTCGGCGTAGAGCAGCGGCAGCACCTTGTCGCTCATGGCGAGGTAATTGTCCACGTCGATCTCGCCCTGGTTCCAGTGCGCCAGGTTGTAGCGCACGATCAGGCTGTCCCAGTCCACGGTGGCCAGGCCAACGAGCACGGCGAAGGCGGCCCATGCGTTCACGCGCAGCAGGTGGAAGAGCGTGCGGCGCTTGCGGATCTTCAGGTACAGGGTAACGAGGCCCACCAGGACGAGCGCCAGGAAGACGATCACCCCGATGCGCTTGTAGGCCAGGCCATGGAAACCGATATAGTGGTAGTTGCGCAGGAAGACGGAGATACCGAGGATGAAGTTCTGCGCGAGCCAGGCCGTGGCCAGCAGGGTCAGCAGGCGGTTCTTCGGGTGGAAATTGAGGTTGCCCCGGAACAGGTGCAGCAGGATCGCCATGCTCAGCAGGATGCTCACGATGAGCAGCCATGTGCCCTCGTGGACGAACTCCTTCAGGCTCATGCCCGGTTCCACCTGGAAGCCGAACCAGATCCAGTGGATGTCGATGGCGTTCACTGCCAGGAGCAGCGCGTTCACCAGCACCAGCAGCACGACGGCCATACGGCGCTCGCGGTCCAATGCGCCCATGCCCAGCGGTGGCAACCATTGTGCGCGCTTCACACGCACGCGCCGCATCGTTTCCGCGAAGCGGGATTCGTGGTCGGCCAACCATTCACCGGCGGAACGCATGAGCAACGAAGCCGCGAACACCACCGCGAACAGGAAGAACAGCGCGTGGGGCGTGACCACCGCGTCGAACAGCTCGTCCAGCCATTCGCCGAAGCTGTCCATGAACCCGGCGGTCATCGCGTTGAAGCGGCTGTTGCCACCGCTGTACAAGGCGAAGAACACGGTGAGCACGAGGAGCGGCACGATGGCCACGCGGCCCCGGCGCCAGCCGTGGCGCAGGGCCTGCAGGCCAGGCAACGCCTCCCCCACCGAAGAAACGATACCGATCGGCGTTGTGGCCAGATTCACCGCCCACGCGGACAGCGCCGCCACCGTTGAGCGCAGGCGTGGGGAGAGCACGAACGCCGTGCAGGCGAACAGGGTGGCGAAAGCGGCGATGGTGGCGATCACCGAGCCATGCACCGTGACCATCACCGCACTCACCACGGCCCCCGCGGCACTCAACCGCGCGGGGGCACTCCACCGCCGCCAGCCATGGTCGATGAGCAGGACACCGAGCGTGAGGAGCGCGAACAGCGTGAGGTTGACGCCGATGCCCTGGTGCCAGAACAGCCGGTCGAAGATGACCGCGGCAAGCAGGACGGTGATAAGGAGGTTGCGGGTGGTCTTCATGACAGGACGGGGTCTTGTTCGGTCACAGGAGTAATGGCGGTGGGCCGATCCTTGCGGCGCACCTTGCTTAGAACGCCTTCCAGCACCGGTAGTATGTCGTTCAGGCGGCGGCTCTTGATCAGGAAGTTCCACACCGGCTCGAACTTCTTCCAGCCCGCGGTGTAGGCGAAGTGCTTCAGCACATGCTTGACGCTCTCATGCCGCGTGCTCGCCCGCACGATGTTGCGCCACGAATAGAAGTCGCGATATGCCCGGTGGTAGCCCGCCTCCAGTTCCGCCGGGGTGAGGCGCTTGGGCGTATAGACCACGTGACGGGTGTCGTAAAGGTCCCGATCGTGCGTGGTGAGCCGCCCCTGTTGGCGCATCGTGTCGTAGAGGCGCGTGCCCGGATAAGGCGTAAGAATATGATACGTGCTGGTGGTGATCGCGTTGCGCACCCCCCACTCCACCGTGCGCTCGAACACATCGGGACCATCCTCGTCCAGGCCGAAGACGAAACTGCCGTTGATCATGATGCCGTTATCATGCAGCCGGCGCACCGCCCGTTCATAGTCCTTCTTGAGGTTCTGTCGCTTGTTGCTCTGCAGCAGGTTCTCCGGCGAGAAGGTCTCGAAGCCGACGAAGAGGCTGCGCAGCCCGGCGTTCGCGGCCTTCTCGATCAGGTCGCCGCGCAGGATCGAATCCACGGTGCCCGCGCCCTGGAACACACGGTCCATGCCGCGCATGCCCTCGAAGAGGGCTTCGGCGAACCGCACGTTGCCCAGCAGGTGATCGTCCAGGAAGTAGAGATGGCGTCCCGGCAGCCGGTCGATCTCGGCCAGTGCATCATCCACCACCTGCGTATAGAAACCGGGCCCACCGGTGAAGAACGCGTCCTTGTAGCAGAAATCGCAATGGTGCGGGCAACCGCGCGTAACGACGATGGAGTTCGGTACCAGGTAGCGATCGCGCTTGATCAGGTCGCGGCGCACCGGGGGCAGGCCTTCGAGCGTGCGCACGGACGACCCGTAGCGCTTTGCGGGCCGCCCGTTCCGGAAGTCGCGCAGGAATTGCGGGAAGGTGTGTTCGCCCGGCCCCAGGAAGATGGCATCGGCGTGCGGTCCGGCCTCATCGGGCAGGGAGGTGACATGCAGGCCCCCCAGCGCCACGAATGCCCCCTTCGCCCTGTAGTGGTCGGCGATCCGGTAGGCCCGGTAGGCGTTGGTGATGTACACCTGGATCACCACCAGGTCCGGCGCGTCGTCAAGGAGAAGGGGTTCCACGTGCTGGTCCGTGAGCGTTACTTCGTCGTCGGGATCGAGGTAGGCGGCCAGTGTAGCGAGACCCAGAGGCGGGAACAGCGAATACTTGATCGGCCTCCAGAAGGGACTCTCCGCCTCGGTGAGCGCTGGCAGGATCATTTTCACCTTCATCGCCGCAGGTCCCGTTTGAGCAGTTCTTCCATGGCGCTGAGGTGGTCCGTGAAGGCCTTGGTACCTGTGGCCGTGACCATGTAGCGCGTGTTGGGGCGCTTCCCCACGAAACGCTTCCGCACCTGCACGTACCGCGCGGCCACCAGTGCGGCGATGTGGCTGGCCAGGTTGCCGTCCGTCACATTGAGCAGTTCCTTCAGCGTGCCATGGTCCACATGGTCATGCACGGTGAGCACAGCCATGATGCCCAGTCGCACCCGGCTCTCGAAAGCCTTATTGAGTCCTTCGATCATGCCTGTTGCCCGCGCTCGTGGCGCATCCACATGAGGCCTCCGTACACGATGTGCAGCACGCCGAAGCCCAGCGCCCAGAACATCAGCCCGGCACCCACCCAGAAAGAGGAGGCGACGCCGAGCGCCAGTTCGCTCAGCGCCAGCCAGCGGATCTCGTCCAGCGTGTACTTGCTCGCGTTCAGCAGGGCAAGGCCATAAAATACCAGCGTGGCGGGCGCAACCAGCCCCGGCAGTCCGTGGTACATGAGCGCCAGGCAGGTGAGCCCGCCTGCGGCGAGGGGCACCAGCATGTTCCACGCCAGGCGGCGCGCGCTGGCGTCCCATAGGCCCTGGCCCGTGCGGCGGCTGTGGCGCCATGTGAACCAGAAGGCGCCCAGCAACGCGAGCCCCAGCACCGCTACCGCATCGATCAGTAGAGTGACGGTGAGATCGTCGAAGGGCAGGACGCCCCGGCGGTCCACGCCATAAGTAAGGTCATGAACACCTCTGCCCCCCATGTACGGCGTGGTGCCATCGTACACCCCCACATGCTGCTGGGCGATCCAGGCCCCGCCCAGCGCCACGGCCCCGGCCCAGATGCCGCTGAGCCCGCTGAGAGAGATGAAGCGCGTACTGCGCTCCATCAGCGAGCGGATGTGCGCGAGGTCGCCGGACAGCATTCCGGGATCCGTTCGGTGGTCGTTCTTGCCCATTGCAAAGCACTTTGAACTGCAAAGTAAAGAACGGCGGCGATCCGCTGCAAGTATGTCCCTGGGAAAAAAGTGGCGAGTGGCGATCGGCAGCGTGCTGCCCTCATCGGGTCACTCGCCACCCGCCATTCTTAATGCATGCTCAGGAAAGCCAGCCCCGCGCCCGCGAGCACGGTGATGAAGCGCTTCGCGTTGAAGCGGTGGTCCGGGGTGCTTTCGAAGATGATGGTGGTACTGATATGCAGCAGCATACCGATGGCCGTGGCGAGGGCGGCATCAAGAAAGGCGCCACCGAGGCGTTCACCGCCCGCGATGCCGGCCAGCATGCCGGTGGGCAGGGCGATGGCGAACACGCCGATCATGGTCCAATACCGCGCATCGGTCACGTCACTGCGGCGCAGCATGGTGGCCAGGGCGATCGCCATGGGCGCCTTGTGCATGAGCACGCCCGCCACGAAGGGCAGGTTGGCGCGCACACCGGCGTCCGCGAAGGGCAGGCCCTCGGTGAACGAATGCGCGCAAAGGCTCAGCAGCGTCATCAGCGGTAGCGTGCGCGCGTGGCCATGATGCGCATGCACGTGCCCATGTTCGATGCCGCGGCTGAAGAACTCCAGTACCACTTGCAGCATGAAGCCCGCCAGTACCCAGGGGCCGATCCCTTCGCCACCTGCCGCATACAGTTCCGGCAGCATGTGAACCACCGTCACGCTCAGCAGGAAGGCGCCACTGAAGGCCAGGAGCAGCTTCACCAGACCGGATTCCGCCTCCCGCTTGCGCAGCCACAGGCCCGCCAGCAGCGGCAGGACGAGGAACAGGGCAACGAGCGGGAGGATCCCCATGCGAAAAGGTCCGCGAAAGTATCCCGGAACATGGCAGCCTCGCAGGGATGGCGCGTACGACCCGTCCGTCCGGCCCTGCGTCATACGCGATCCGTGTCCGTGTTCATGGATCGGTGGAAAACTCCGGGGGGCCTTCCCGCTGCTCGTCACGGGCATAAGTTCCTTTGCGATGGGGAGCCGGTGTCCCCGGCCGAACCATCATGATCGATCGCGTTTTCGACCTGTATGATGAACTGGAAAAACAGCGCATCATGCTGTCCTTCAAGGGGGGCCTTTCACCCGAGCTGATCACAGCGCTACTGGGCATCGTGGAGCGGAAACTGGATGTGATCGAGCCCGACGGGCGCATGCGCAAGCGTGTCTTCAACGTGGCCATGGAATGCCTGCAGAATCTCTACCTGCACAACACCCGCCCTGGCAGCGAGAACGCTACCGAACCGCAGGGCGTTATCATGATCGCCCACGGCGAGCAAGGCTGGACGGTGCTGACCGGCAACTTCATGTCCACCGCCGAGGTGAGCGCGCTGAAGGCCCACTTGGACCGCGTGAACGGCTGCGAGCCTGAACAGCTGCGCGACCTGTACAAGGCCACCCTCAACGACGGCCGCTTCGGTCCGGCCGGTGGCGGCGGGCTCGGCCTCATCGACATCGCCCGCAAGAGCGGCCGCAAACTGGAGTACGGTTTCGTACCGCTCGACGGCTCGAACGCCTTCTTCAGCCTCAATGTGAACGTTACCGCCTGAAAACAAACAACCGCGCCCGCCGTCAGGCAGGCCACCGACATGGCAGCTCTTACCCTCGAAGGAACCCCGAAGACGCCCACCGTCTCGTTCGACGACGCCACCGGCCTGCTCGAACTCAAGGGCCGCAGCATCCCCGAGAACAGCATCGAGTTCTACAAGCCGCTCATCGACTGGGTGGACCGCTACGCCCGCGATCCCCGGCCGAAGACCGTCCTGCACGTGCAGCTGGAATACTTCAACACCAGCAGCAGCAAGTGCATCCTCGACGTGTTCAAGAAGCTCGAGATGGTGCGCGTTACCGGCAACGAGGTCACCGTGCATTGGCACTACGAACAGGACGATGAGGACATGCTCGAGGCCGGCGAGGATTACCGCGCCATCATCAACATCCCCTTCAAGATGATCCAGATCGAGGAGGTGGATGGCCAGAAGTAGTGTTTTCGCGTTGCGGGTACGCCGGACACCGATCCGGCCGCGAGAGGACCGCAGCATGTGGCAGGTGCGGGCCCGATGTGGGGCCAGTCAGGAGTTCGCCTTTCCGCTTCACGCCCTCCCCCGCTCCCACGGCTTGCGGCTCAACCGCTCGATCAGCTTGGGGAACAGGTTGAACTTGAGGGCGAGCGCGAGCACGGCGCTCATAGCCCAGATGAAGAGCACGTTGGCCCAGAGCGTGGGCATGCGCAGGCCGAGCACGCGCTTGGCCGGGGCGTAGAAGTGCGCGCCGAGGATGCCGCCATCGGCGGGCTCGAGGTAGATGGGGTCGCTCTTCTGCACCAGTTCACCGTCCGCCTCCACGATCACGTTCACGTCGTTCTTGTTGGTCACGTGGTCCGCCAGACTCTCGTTGCGGTGCCGGTCCAGCAGCGCGAAATAACTGGCGCGCAGTTCGGGCGTGGAGGTCATCCGCGCGATGAGCGCCTCCTTCTCGCGCTCGGCGGCGCGGTACGTGTTGCGGTAGTGGCCGGTCAATGTGTTCAGCGCGGCATCAAGCTCGTCGAGCACGGCGTTGTCCAGGGCCTCGGGCGTCAGCTTGGCGATACTTGGGAACGAAAATCCTTTCAGCGCGCGGGTCTCCTTCTCCAGTTCGTGCCGCACCAGGGCGATGTCCTTCGCCAGCGTGCTGAGCGGCGTGCCCGCGCGCAGGCCGCGGCGCAGCTCGGTGCCCCGGTCCTGCAGGTCGCGCACCCAGAGGTCCTTCTTCCAGTTGGCCGTCTTCATACGTTGGTCCTGCGCGTAGAAGAGGCGCTCGTAGGCGTTGTCGGTGTACTGCGCCGTCGCCAGCCCCTCGTAGGCCCAGCGGCTGGCCATGATGTTGCCGATCCAGGGCACGCTCTTCTCGCCCGCGAACCAGGGATGCAGCTTGTCGAAGCGAACGATGATGCCGCTGAAGAGCAACTGGGGGATGATCAGTACCGGGATAACGATATAGATCACCTTGGCGCTGTTGAAGCTGGCGCTCACGTTGAGGCCGAGCACGTTGGCGAAGCAGGCGGTGGTGAAGAAGACGGCCCAGTGCTCCGGCAGCAGGCCGTGGAAGCCCAGCACGCGGTGGCCCGTGAAGGAGAAGAGGAAGGTCTGCACGGCACTGATGATGAAGAGCAGGCCGATCTTGCTCAGCAGGTAGCTGCTGCGGCTGAGGGAGAGGAACTTCTCGCGCTGGGTGATGCGCTTGTCGCGGATGATCTCCTCGGCCGCGACGGTGAGGCCCAGGAAGAGGGCCACGATCACGCTGATGAAAAGGTACTGCGGTATGTTGTCGTTGCGGCGGAACATGTAGGGGCCGTCCGATCCGTCCGCGGCGTTGAACCGCAGGAAGAAGGCCATGACAAGGGCGAGGGCCGGGGCCTCCAGCAGGTTGATGAGCACATACTGGCGGTTGGCCAGTTTGCTCATCAGGTCGCGCTTGAAGAAGACGGCCATCTGCTGGAGCCTGCCGGGGGCGCGGAACGTGCTCTTGGGCACCGTGGTGCCGTCGGGCACGCGGGCGGTGCGCACCTCCATCTGCGCGCGGAACACCTCGTTCCAGGCCTCGGGGCCGATGCGCCGCTGGTCGGTCTCGTTGCCGTGCTCGTCCACGATGCGGGCCTCCAGGATGTCGAAGATCTGCTCGGGGTTCACGTTGCCGCAGGTGGCGCACTGGCCCACGTCGCTGTTCACCTGGCCGGTCACCTTCTTGAAGTAGACCACCGCGTCCACGGGATCGCCGTAGTACACGGGGTGGCCCTCCTGGTCCATCAGCAGCAGGCGGTCGAAGAGCTTGAAGATCTCGGAGCTGGGCTGGTGGATGACCACGAAGACGATGCGGCCGGTGAGGGCGAGCTCCTTCAGCAGGTCCATGATGTGCTCGCTGTCGCGGCTGCTGAGCCCGCTGGTGGGCTCGTCCACGAAGAGCACGCTGGGCTCCCGGATCAGTTCCAGGGCGATGTTCAGCCGCTTGCGCTGGCCGCCGCTGATGGTCTTCTCCAGCGGGTTGCCCACCTTCAGGTCCTTCGTCTCGTAGAGGCCGAGGGTGTGCAGCAGGCGCAGCACGCGCTCGTCGATGCGCTCGTCCGTCTGGTCGCCGAAGCAGAGCTTGGCGTTGAAGAAAAGATTCTGGTATACGGTGAGTTCCTCGATCAGCAGGTCGTCCTGCCCCACGTGCCCGATGACACCCCGGATGCGGTCCGCCTCGCGGTGCACGTCGATGCCGTTGATGGTCACCTTGCCCTTGCTGGGCGCCAGGTTGCCGTTGAGCACGTTGAGCAGGGTGCTCTTGCCGCTGCCGCTGCCGCCCATGATGCCGATGAGCTTGCCGGCCGTTTCGGCCATGGACAGGTCGTGCAGGCCGGTGCGCCCGTTGGGGAATTCATACCCGATGTTCTCGGCCTTGAAGACGAGACGCTCGCGGCTCTCGCCGTTGAGGAAGCTGGCCAGGATGTCGCTGTAGTAGATGGGCTGGCCATGGGGCGGGCGGATGGACGAGCCGTTGCCCAGCACGTAGGCCTGGTCGCGCGCGATGGGCTGGCCGTTCAGCAGCACGCGATCGCCGCCCTCGTAGCGCATCAGGTAGAGCCCGGCGCTGGGCACGTGCAGCACGCGCATCTCGCCTTCGAGTCCGTGGGCGTGCAGGTGGCGCGAGCGCCCGGCGGCGGCCTCGTGCCCGGCGTCGATGTAGAGCAGGTCCTCCACCGGCACGGCCTCGCGTTCCACCACATGGTCGCGGCCCGCTTCCACGAAGGCCCGGCAGCGCTCGAATTCGTTGCGCGCGATGTTGAAGGACTCGGCCACGGTGCTCACGAACTCCCGCTCCTGCTCGCCTACCGTACCATCGGCATGGACCAGTTCGAGCAGGTGCACCAGCACCACCACTTTCTGGCGCTGCGTGAGTTCCTCGTTCACCTGGGTGCAGATGCGCAGCACTTTCACGCTGTTGAGGCTCGTGCGCTTGCGGCCCTTGTCGCTGGTGCCGCCGCTGCTGTGGAAGGCCTCCACGAACGCGTCGAAAGCGGCGATATGCGCAGCGGCCTGCTCCGGGGTGAACTGCTGCAGCAGGAAGCGCGATACCGTGCGCTCACCCCTGCGGCCCGACGTGCTGCCACCATCAGCCTTCGCAATGATCGCGAACAGCTGGAGCAGCGCTTTGAGGATCTTCTCGCTCATGTACCGGCACGCCCCGCCCACGGCACCCGTCGCTTGCGCACGGGACAGGCCGGAGAAGAGCAGCCGTTCCTACGGAGAGAAGGGATGAAAGTTCCTAGGGAAAAGCGGCGAGTGATGAGTGGCGAGTGACGAGTGGCAGCGAGCTGTTCACTTCGGGTCACTCGCCACTCATCACTCGCTACTCATCACTTCTTGAACCCGATCAGCATCACCGCACACCCGCTGGCGGCCTTGCTGGGGTCCAAGTGCGCTTCGATGATCACGTCCATGGTGCTGTTCACAACGAGGTCCCAGTACGGGTCGTTGTTCTGGTCGCGGTTGGTGTAGAGCACATTGCGGTCGCGGTCCAGCACGGTGAAGATGAGGTTGCCGTCGCTGAGCCCACTGCATGCGGCCACGCGGTAGGTGGTGCCACCGTAGAACGTGAGGTCGAACTCGGCCGTCTCGTCCTCGCGCAAGAGGGCGCGATAGAATTGGCCATCGGGAATGTAGGCCGCCGTGATGTGCCGTTCGCAGAGGCTTGCGATGGTGTCGCACTGCGCGGATACCGCCGGAGCGAGAAGGATGCCGCCGGCGATCAGAAGATGCTTGGTCGTGGGGCGCATGGTTCAGGCGGTGAGGGTTGCACGCAGGGCCTTCACCTTGTCGGCGATGGCCTTGAACTGCTCGGCGGTGATGGTCACGGTGGAAACGCTGTTGATCCAGGTGGTCTTGTGCGCCACATCCGTGGTGGGCGGGCGGAACTCGTAGGTGTTGCCCACGCCCTGGTAGGCGGCGAGCACGTCCTTCAGGCCGACCACGAGGGTGGCGCTGGCGTGTTCCGCGTCGGCCCCTTCCAGCAGGGCGATCAGGTTCTCGATGGTCTTGCGTTGCTCGCCGATACGGGTGGACAGGGCGGGGTCGCTCTTTTCGGTGGCGCGGCTCACGGTGAGGTACATGCCCTCGATCCAGCCGCCCGCGAGCACCAGCGCGCTCACGTCGTCCCGGTTGTTGTTCTTCAGGTACTGGTCAGCCGAGCGGAACGCACTGCCGGAGAACCGCAGCAGGCTGTCCTCGTTGTTGATGCTCTTCTTGAAGCCGTCGATCAGCTGCTGATCGAAGGCGTTGGACAGCTCCAGTTGGCCACTGAGTTTCTGCACCGTTTGCAGGGTGCTCAACGCGCGCTGGCCATCCTTATGCACGGTGACGTACGCGAGGTCGGCGCCGAACGCCCCGAGCGCCAGGGCCCGCTGGATCTTGCTGGCCAAACGGTCGATGCTTTCAGCCGGCAGGGGCAGGGCCTTGTCGTAGGGCAGGCCGGCCTTGCGGATCAGCAGGGCCGTTTGCACCGGCGAAGGGATGCTGAACAGCTTGCCACCCACGTTCATCAGGCCGCTTTCGCTTCCCTGGGCGGTGGTGTCCAGCGTGTCGGCCTTCGCCGGGGCGTCCTTGGTGCCTTCAGCGCCTCCGCCGCAACTGAGCAGGGAGAGCGCCATGGCCACGGAAACCGGCCATTTCAAGAGATCGCTCGATAACATGGTCCGCACGGGGCGTTAGGGTTCGGCAGCGAAAGTAGCCTGCCTGAAAAAGGGCTTCCCCCGCCCTCGTTGGACTTATCAACACTGCGCCGATGGGCCGCAGCCCGGGTGCATGGCCTCAGTTGATCGTCAACCGCCCCGATGCACCGGCCACCCGGTACAGGTAGGTGCCCGTGGCCAGGTCGCCCTTGCGGATCGTCAGCCGGTTCTCGCGCACATCGCGGTATAGGCGCACGGTGCGCCCTTGCAGGTCCAGCAATTCCACGGTCACGCGCTCGCCCTTGGGCAGGTGGAAGCTCATCACGGTCTCGTCGATGAAGGGGTTCGGGAACACGCGAACGCCCGCAGCGGCGGCCGGAGCGACCATACCCGTACTCACCACACAGGCGTTCTCCAGGAAGGTGGTGCTGTTGGCGTAGTTCTCGTTCACCACGTCCACCGCTTCGGCGATGCAGATGGCCGCTTCGGGGTTGCTGAAGTGGACGCGCACCAGCGGCTGGTATTCGCTCGTCCGCGCGATGCTCGAATCGACGAACGAGGTGGCGATGATGCGCTGCCCGCCGAAAGAGGCCTGCGCCGTCACCGGCCAGATGGCGGGATCCACCAGGTTCTCCACCGTGGTGATCTCGATCCCGCTCATCAGCAGCTCGTAGCCGATGGTGCGGCGGTTCGGGTTCTTGAAGCGGATGTCCAGCCAGTTC
>Ga0138256_10004279_pt1 | contig 15180 bp, 13 predicted proteins | sample KNB2016incub_MG_FD_105486 | JGI IMG/M metagenome (GOLD analysis project Ga0138256, IMG submission 105486) | Active sludge microbial communities from wastewater in Klosterneuburg, Austria - KNB2014incub_MG | ecosystem: Engineered > WWTP > Activated sludge > Unclassified | place: Austria... | reverse complement strand
ATTGTGCAGTTGACGACGCTTCCAGCCTTCGCGAAGAATCCCGAAGCAGGAAAGGTCGAACATCATTTCGGCCCGGAGGTTCAACTTTGGCCTGCGGATCATCCGAAGAATGGGCATCGCTGGGGCATGACGATTGATCTGAACGCATGCACGGGATGCTCGGCGTGCCTCGTCGCGTGTCAGTCTGAGAACAATGTCCCCGTTGTCGGCAAAGATGAAGTACGGCGGCAGCGGGAAATGCACTGGTTGCGCATCGACCGTTACTACGCAGGCGACGAGGACGATGTGTCCGTGTCACACCAGCCGATGATGTGTCAGCACTGCGACAACGCTCCATGCGAAACTGTCTGTCCAGTATTGGCAACAGTACACAGCGACGAAGGACTCAACGAACAGGTTTACAACCGCTGCGTTGGAACGCGTTATTGTGCCAACAACTGCCCGTACAAAGTTCGACGATTCAACTGGTTTGAGTATCCGCATCCGGATTCACTCGTCAACCTGGCACTTAACCCTGACGTGGCCGTGCGTTCGCGAGGCGTGATGGAAAAATGCTCGATGTGTGTGCAGCGCATCGAAGAAGGCAAAATCGACGCCAAGCGTCGAGGGGAGCCGGTTACTGACGGTGAGATCAAGACCGCCTGCCAGCAGTCGTGTCCCGCTCAGGCAATCAGGTTTGGCGACTTAAACGACAAGGTCAGCGCAGTACACGCCGATCAGGAGGATCCTCGGCGCTACGGCGTTCTGGAAGAGTTCAACTTTCAGCAGAGCGTTTCGTATCTGCGTGTTGTGCGAAACCGGGATGACATTAAAGGGGAAGAACTACAAGACGGCAGCGATCATGCGCATGGATAGTGTGAGTAGCAGCACGATCGCGTTCCGCCCCGAAGGGGCAACCCTATGTCAGCCCAGGGCAACGCCCTGGGAGACGAATCAAACGAATGGCGCAGCCCCAAAGGGGCGGCCCTAAACCAATTAGGTCGAACACATGAATCAAATAGGGCCGCCCCGTTGGGGCTATCGACATTATCAAACCAATTCCTGGGGCGTTGCCCCAGGCTGACATGGGGCTGGCCCGTTGGGCCGGAATCACAATCGACCATCGAAAATTACAACCATCCAACCGTGAACCATCATGTCTGAAACCTCACATCTTCGACCACCACTTATCACCGGCGACAAAACACTTGGCGACGTCACGCATGACATCTGCGCGCCGATGGATCGCACGCCAACGAGCCTTTGGTACGGAGCATTCCTTGTTTCGCTAACGGCCCTGATCATTGGCGTAGTGGCCGTGTCGTACCAGATTGCAACGGGCGTCGGCACCTGGGGGCTGAACAAGACTGTCGGCTGGGCGTTCGACATTACAAACTTCGTGTTCTGGGTTGGTATCGGACACGCGGGGACATTGATTTCCGCTGTGCTGTTTTTGTTCCGACAAAAATGGCGCACGGCGGTCAACCGATCTGCGGAAGCGATGACTCTGTTCGCTGTCATGTGTGCCGGAATTTTTCCGCTGATTCACATGGGTCGCCCGTGGCTGGCCTACTGGATGATGCCCTATCCGAACACTCGCGGGTCGCTGTGGGTCAACTTCAAATCGCCACTGCTGTGGGACGTGTTTGCAATTTCGACGTACCTGGCGATCTCGGCCGTGTTCTGGTACGTCGGACTGATCCCGGACATGGCCACCATTCGTGACCGTTCGAAACCGGGTCTGCGACAACGCATCACATCCATTCTGTCACTCGGCTGGGACGGTTCGGCTCGCACATGGCATCGTTACGAAACCGTGTACCTGCTGCTGGCCGGTCTGGCAACTCCGCTCGTGTTTTCCGTACATACGATTGTGAGTATGGACTTTGCCACCGCAGTCATTCCCGGCTGGCACACGACGATCTTCCCGCCGTACTTTGTCGCTGGAGCGATCTTCAGCGGTCTGGCGATGGTCACGACGCTGATGATTATTGCCCGCAAGACGATGCGACTGGAGAACTATATCACGCTGAAACATATCGAACGCATGTGTCTGCTAATGCTGTCCATGGGCTGCCTCGTTGGTCTCGCATACGGCACAGAATTCTTCATGGCGTTTTACAGCGGAAACGGCTACGAACAGTTCGTGTTCATCAATCGAGCATTCGGCCCAATGTCCTGGGCGTACTGGACGATGGTGACGTGCAATGTTGTGGTGCCGCAACTGCTCTGGATCCCGCGACTCCGGAAGTCGCTGCCGATCGTATTCGGAATCGTAATTCTGGTGAATGTTGGAATGTGGTTCGAACGTTTCGTGATCATTGTCACAAGCCTGCATCGGGACTTCCTGCCGTCGAGCTGGGCGCATTACGCTCCAACGACCATTGAAGTCGCAACTTTAGTTGGCAGTTTTGGTTTGTTCTTTACCTGCTTCCTGCTGTTCTGCCGAATTGCGCCAGCGATCGCGATTGCTGAAATCAAAGGTGCGGCGGGGTTGAAGAAGCGGAATGTGTTGCCTTCGTCCCAGGAACTGTCGGACTTGAGCCACTCCGCGACGGGGAAAACTTTGGTGGAGATATCGTGATGGTGCGATTCAAAGTAGGACAGGCTTCCAGCCTGTCACGTTTTACTGGTTTTTTGACAGGCTGGAAGCCTGTCCTACGTTCGCGCGGAGGTTCGTCTCATGAGTAACCGTGTCCTCCTTGCCACATTTGCTCACGAAGACGACTTGTTGGCCGCCACGACGGCCGTTCGTGAACACGGCCTGAATATCGTTGACGCCTTCACGCCTTATGCCGTGCATGGGCTTGACAAGGCCATGGGGCTAAAGCGGTCACGACTCACGTGGGTCTGTTTCATCTGCGGGATGACGGGCGCGCTGGGTATGTTGTGGTTTGAACACTGGACAGCATCTGTGTGGTGGCCGATCGACGTTGGCGGCAAGCCCTGGAATTCGCTGCCATCCGATGTGCCGGTGGCCTTCGAAGCGGCCGTCCTGCTGGCTGGGTTTGGATCCGTGTTCGCATTGTTTGCTGTGAGCCGTCTGTTTCCCGGCAAGAAGGCCCACCCAATTCGTCCCCGCATCACCGACGACCGCTTTGTACTGGTGATTGACGAATCCAACGCCGCATTCGACGTTCCAGCGGTTCGATTGATGCTGACGGAATTCAATGTCGTGGAGACTGAAGAACAAATACGGGGTGGAGGTCCCAACCGATGAATCTCAATCGTGTGAATATTGTATTGGGTGTCCTGCTGGCGATTTCCGCAGGGTTTGCGATTGCGATGAAGGTCGATTATACGCAACCCAATGTTGAGTTTCTGTCGGCGATGAGACACTCGCCTGCTTTCCACGCATTCTCCACAAATCCCGTACTGCCCGATGGCCGCACGCTGCAACCACCAGTCCCCGGTGCGATCTCACGCAGCGATCTGCCACTGTATTACGCGGCGACGAAAGAAGACGCCGTTCGTGCCGGTGAGGAGTTGCAAAACCCATTCGCGGTTGATGAATCGGCTAACGTGCCGGTCGCAACTGCTGACACCGCGCCGGTGGCCGATTCGAATGCAGTGACGGCGGCAGCAACAGCGCCAATAGCAGCCGACAGTCAGTCTGCCGCGCCGCCACAACCGCCGGTCGATCCACGGGCGAAACTCAACGCTTCGATTCAGCGGGGTGCTCAGGTCTATAATATATTTTGCGTGTCCTGCCACGGGTCAGCGGGTGCCGGTGATGGTCCGGTTACGAAACGTGGATTTCCGCCACCTCCACCATTAACGACGGGCAAATCGGTCCAGATGCAGGATGGCCAGTTATTCCACATTCTGACGTACGGACAGGGCAGTATGTCTTCAATGGCTGCCCAACTGGACCGAAATCGACGCTGGGACGTCATCAACTTTGTACGGGGTCTGCAACAGTCGGCCGCGCTGGCTGCTCCGCAATCCAGTGAGCCTGTCAGCAGCAACGCGCCGAACGCCGAGCAGCCCAAAATAACTGAGCAGCCCAAAGCAACTGAGCAGCCCAAAGCAACTGAGCAGCCCAAAACAACCGAGCAGCCCAAAGCAACTGAGCAGCCCAAAGCAACTGAGCAGATCGATGGGAGCAAACAATGAAACTCGAACAACTTTCCGTCCCGCACGATTTCAATCGCAAGCTAATCGCAGCAACCGGGATAGGTGCCGCGATTCTGGCTGTCACCGCAGTGATCTCGCCCGATCGGGCGTGGGCCAATCTGTTCGTGGCGGCTTGGTATCTGATTACTCTAGGACTCGGCGGAGCGCTGTTTATCGCGCTGACCACTGTGTGCGGGGCCGGATGGAGCACTGCATTTCGCCGTGTACCAGAAGCGATGACCGGGCTTCTGCCGATTGCCGGAATCCTTTTACTGGCGACTGTGGCAATTCGCCTGCCTCAATACGGATGGCACCATCACGGCACCGGCGATGCAGGCACATTCTGGTTTAAGGAACTGTGGCTACAACCATCGTTCCTCGCCGTGCGTGCTGTTGTTTACGTTCTGTTGTGGATTGTTTTCGCCAAACTCCTTGTTGGGAAATCGCGTCGTCAGGACGAGCAGAAAAAACCATCCCCGGCCCCCAGCGTGGTGACATCGATTTTGTTTCTGTTTGTTTTTGCGTTCACGATTTCACTGGCTGCTGTCGATTGGATCATGGCGCTGGAACCCTTGTGGTTCAGCACGATGTGGGGTGTCTATCAGTTTTCCGGGCTGATCATGACGACGATAGCAGCCATGATCATCGCCTGTATCGTGCTCAGACAACGTGGGCCACTCAATGGGATCTTCCGCGACGACCATCTGCACGATCTTGCCAAACTGCTGATCGGCTTCAGTTGTTTCTGGATGTACATCTGGTTCAGCCAGTACATGCTGATCTGGTACTCGAACATCCCGGAAGAAACGTCGTACTTCATTCCTCGAACTCAGGGGCCGTGGGGACCAGTGCTGATTGGCAGCATCATACTCAACTGGGTGATCCCGTTTTTTGTTCTTCTGCCGCAGCCCTGCAAACGCAGTGAAAGCGTCATGCTAAAAATTGCGGTGGTGGTACTCATCGGCCGTTGGGTCGATTTGTATGTGATGGTCTTTCCACCGGTGACTGGCAATGTGCCGGTCTTTGGACTGCCCGAAATCGCCAGCATGCTGTGTGTCTGCGGCTTGTCCGGTCTGCTGTTTAGTAAAGCGTTCGCGGTCGCCAATCCGGTGCCCAAAAACGATCCGTTCCTGCAGGAAAGCCTGCACTATCACTGTTGAACCTGCCATCAGGCAGCGAAGGAGTTAATCATGCCACGTTACGTCGTCCTGCTGAAATTCACCGATGCGGGTATTCGCGAAGTCAACGACTCACCCGCGCGAGCCAAGAGATTTGCCGCAATGGCAAAGCAGGCCGGTATCAAGATTGAATCCGTCCTCTGGACTCTGGGCGAATTTGACGGAGTGCTGCAGTTCAGAGCTCCCGACGAACAAACGGCTGTTGCCCTGGTCTTGAGTCTTCACAAACAAGACAACGTTCACACCCAAATGCTGCGAGCATTCGACAGCGATGAATTCAGTGAGATTCTGGGAAAAATTCCGCAGTCGTGAGATGCGATACTTCAGTGTCCATCCTGGAAAACAGGAAGTGACGGATCGCTCGTAAGAAACAGTCCCGCGATAGAACAGGTCAGCGTTTCCAGGCTGACTTGTTCTGCTTCATGTCAGGCTGGAAAGCCTGATGCACCTTTCGGGATGTTATTTCGGAACTGTTCCGTTGACATGTGTGTTGGGTCGCCATAAAATGGACATCATTATCTTAATGTCGGTATATCGGCTCTTGGATTGTGCTATCCTGTAACACCCTCCTCGTCTCCTACTTGTTTTCTTGCCTCCACCGCGTTGTCCCTCAACGCGATACAATTCCCGCAACTGGAGGAATCAGTCATGGTTGTGATCGTGACCCTTGGACTGGTCTCGGCCGTCCTGGCAACGTTCGTTCTCTTCGTTCTGATGTTTATTGAAGTGGCGTTTAAGCCTCCACAGGCTTCAATAAATCGATTGGATGTCCGGAAGTCGGAATCCTCGGAGCCAGTGGTATTTGCTGGTCACGTCACCCGCCCGCCTGAAAGAATCCAGCAGGCCGCCCCTGTTGCTGCGGCGAGTAGTCAGCCTTTGCCACAGGTCGCGCATGCGGAGAGTGGCATCGGGATGAACTCGCGACTGCTGCTGTCACGGCACACTCGTCACTTGCGTATCTTGGTTGTCCTGATCGTCGTCGGAGGTGCAGGCGCGTTTCTTGTTCGCAGCCAGATGATTCCCGAAGCCTATGGTGATCGCGGGCCGTATCGATCCGCAGCGTTGGGGCAAATTGCGGCGCTGCCAGTCAGATTGACATCTGATGCCACCTGCCTGAAGTGTCACGCAAACGTTCAGGAAGAACGTGCCGAGTCACCACACCAGGCAGTTCGCTGTATGCACTGTCACGGTAATGGTCACGAGCACATTGCCGCAGCCACCATCGCGGCGACTTCTCCGGACCACGCTATCGCACCGGCGGCGGAATGGGACGGAGATTTTCACTCAAAGCAGGATCTGTTTATCACTCAGGATCGAGCGACTTGTTTGTCATGTCATACATCTGTCGTGGGGATGCCGAGCAGTTTTCGCAGCATTGACGTCGGGAGACACTTGGAAGAGCAAGGCGCGGAAAACGTCAACGACAAGAACGTGTGCTTCGAATGTCATACCGGCCACAGTCCGGGTATTTAGGATCGATCGAGTAATAAGCTAGGACAGGCTTCCAGCCTGTCTTCTGCAAACAGACAGGCTGGAAGCCTGTCCTACGGCAGGAATGTGACAGTTATTTATCGAGCGGTCCTTAGATTTCTGGAGATCCGCATGAGTTTCGAATTGAATATCCTGAATAATGGCGCGGGAGGTTGTGGCAGCCATAATTCCACAAGCTCCGGCTGTGAGAACCACGGCACCTGCGGTGGTTGTCACGAAGCTCCGCCTGAGCGATCACGTCGTGACTTCCTGAGGCGAGCGACCACATTGGCGTTTGGCTCCTTCAGCCTCACGCTGCTTCCTGTGCCATCCGGAGGCACGACTCCACAACAGGCATCCGCTGTGGCTGGCGGCGCGGCGACTGTGTCCGGCGCAGCGGCAGGGGCGGCGGTGCCGGAACAGGACGTCCTGTTCGGGTTTCTGGTCGATACCGAAAAGTGTGTCGGCACCGGAAAGTGTCTGACAGCGTGTCGAGTCGAAAACGATGTCCCGGAAGGTTACGCCAGAACCTGGGTTGAGCGTTTCGTCCATTTCAAAGACGGTCGTGTGCAGGTGGATCTGGTTCCGGAAACAGGCTATGCTGGCTCGGATATTCCCGCCATTGATCCGGATCTTGTCGAACGCGCTTACTTCGCTCCCAAGCTGTGCAACCAGTGTGAGGACGCTCCTTGCAATCAGGTCTGTCCGGTGCATGCCGCATTCACGTCCCCGGAAGGAATTGAACTGGTCGATCCGGATCGCTGCATTGGTTGTGCGTACTGCGTTCAGGCGTGTCCTTATGGAGTACGGTTCATCAATCCCGATACCGGCAACGCGGACAAATGTACCTGGTGTTATCACCGAATCAAACGGGATGAGCAGCCAGCCTGTGTCGAAGCGTGTCCCGTGGGTGCCCGTGTGTTTGGACGTCTTGATGATCCGGAAAGTGAAATCAGCAAACGGATCAAAGCAATTCCGACAAGTGTGCTGAAAGAACATCTCGGCACGCATCCAAAGCTGCGTTATGTTGGAATCTCCGGGGAGGTCATCTGATGGACGGTTCCTCATTCGTATTTCCCAACGACCCGCATGTGGCCTGGAGCATTATGATCGTGTTGTATCCGTACATCACGGGACTTGTTGCCGGGGCATTTGTGGTTTCATCACTGTATCATGTCTTCCATCAGGAAGTTCTGCGACCTGTCGCTCGCTTGGCGCTGGTCACCGCATTGTGCTTCTGTGCATTTGCGACGGTTCCGCTGCTGTTGCATCTGCATCATCCGGAACGAGCGTTCAACATTATGATCACGCCCAGTGCCACATCGGCGATGTCCGGATTTGGTATCATTTACAACCTGTACATGCTGCTGCTGGTTGTCGAAGTGTGGCTGGTCTTTCGCGCGGATATTGTCGTTCGGGCACAAACGTCGCGCGGGCCTGTCGGCCTCTTGTACAGAATTCTGTCGTTCGGCGATCGGACGACGACGGAAGAATCACGAGCGGCTGACGCATGGCTCATTCGTTGGTTGTCGATTGCCGGAATTCCGGCCGCATGTATCCTGCATGGATATGTAGGATTTTTATTTGGGGCGGTGAAGGCGAATCCCTGGTGGTCAACCGCCCTGATGCCGGTCATCTTTCTGGCATCGGCCATCGTCTCAGGAATCGCAGGCCTTGTGGCTCTGTATCTGTTTATTTGCTGGAGACGCAGAGTGACTCCGGACGCTGCGTGCGTCCAATCGCTGGCACGTTACCTGTGGGTTGCGTTGATCGTGGCAGTGTCACTGGAGATGCTGGAATTGCTGCACATGGCCTATGAATCAGGAGCCGAATGGCATGTGCTGTCGATGTTGCTCACCGAACGTCTGGCAGTGTCTTACGGTCTTGTGCAGGTCTTGATCGGTTCCCTGTGTCCGTTCGTTTTGCTGCTGCTGGCGATGCGTCCTCAAAACAATCCCAAGGTTGTGGCGTTACTAAGTGGCGTCGCATCGTTGCTGATTCTGGTGCAGGTCTTCGCGATGCGGTGGAACGTCGTTGTCGGTGGGCAACTGTTCTCGAAGAGCTTTCGCGGCTTCGTGGAATTTCCGCTGCCCGTTGGCGGTCGTGAAGGCATAATTGCCGCCGCTGTGGTCCTGACGCTTCCGTTGATCGCGTTGTGGGCCGCTGGTCGCTTGCTGCCACTGTGGCCAGCAGAAACGACTGCAGAACGCGGGATCTAACTCCTCGTCAGGATCGCTCGATCAATAAGTGAGCGGCAAGGCGCTAATCGCCTGTGATATCGTCCTGACCATAATCGCAGCGATGCAACAGATTGGCGAACAAAAACTGGAGACTGACCCAGTTCGTCGCTTCCTGTACTTGGCGGAGTTTATCAGCTTCACTTCAGCCGACGCTGTGGCTGTTCAGTCTGTTGCCATGTCTTTTGGACCAATGATTCTGGAATTTATCGATAAGAATAATCAGGCGTTGCTGTCCTGGGATGCAACGGCCCGTTACTGTGTGCGTTGGCAGTCCTGTTTCGAAGGCTCAATGCCTGTGGATCTGAAAAATCTCACCGCAGCGCATCCTCAGAATTACGCATCACTATCAGGCGGGAGTTCCTGTTGATGGCACATGACAATCTCGATCAGAGGCGTCATGCCGAGGCTTCCCAGCCTGCGGCTGACGGTGAGCCACGTCGGAGATTTCTGACTACCGCCAGCGGATCTGCGATGGCCGCAGGGCTGCTGGGAGCCTACGGAACCTTTGGGTACATGTTGGGAGAGTTTGTCTACCCAGCCTCCGGAAGTGTACGTGGCTGGCTATTCGTCTGTACAACGGAGACCCTGGCTCCAGGCGAGGCGATGGATTTCACTTCACCTGCCGGTGCAAAAGTGGTCGTGGCAAGGCAGGGCGCGGGGACTTCGGCTGAGGATTTTCTCGCACTCTCCAGCGTCTGTCCGCATCTGGGCTGCCGAGTCCACTGGGAATCTCAAGACGATCGTTTCTTCTGTCCCTGTCACAACGGTGCGTTCGATCGCGAAGGAAAGCCAATTTCAGGACCGCCACAGGCTGCCAATCAGTCGTTGGTTCGTTTTCCGCTAAAAGTGGAAAACGGTCTGCTGTTTCTGGAGGTTCCTCTGGAGTCGCTTGCTTCGTGTCCTGCGCAGCGAGCGAACTCTCTGCGATCAGGCAGTGAATCAGACGACCCCGATACCCACAGTTCAGGAGTCGCCTGATATGAGCAGAATCGCCAGGTGGTTCTACGAACGCGTCCCCATTTCAGGTGAGCAGCTGGCCGAGTTAACCAACGAGCCGGTGCCCAATCACCTGAAGCGATGGTGGTTTTGCCTTGGCGGAACACCGGCGTATTTGTTTGTCATTCAGATCGTGACAGGGATCCTGCTGGCACTGTATTACCAGCCATCGACTTTGTCTGCTTTTGAATCAATTCGCTACATCACCGAAGAGGCGACATTTGGGTGGTTTCTGCGCAGCTTGCATAAATGGGCGGCGACGCTGATGATTGCGGCCATGATTCTGCATCAGATGCGAGTCTATTTCACCAGTGCCTATCGCCGCCCCCGTGAGCTGAACTGGATGATCGGCATGTCGCTGCTGATGTGTACTTTGCTCACCGGCTTTACCGGCTACAGCCTGGTGTTTGAACAACTGAGTTACTGGGGTGCGACGGTGGCCGCCAATATCAGCGACGCTGTCCCGATCGTCGGGCCGATTGGAAAACAGTTGTTGCTCGGCGGCGATGAGTACAATTCCCGCACTTTGTCGCGCTTCTACATTCTGCACGCCGCCGTTTTGCCAACAACATTGATTCTGCTGGTGATCCTGCACATTGCGCAGGTTCGAATGCACGGTGTGACGGAGTTTCCTGAACCGGACGACGAACCGACCGCACCGAAACACTTCAATTTCTTCCCCGACCACATGCTGACGGAACTCATGCTGGGGCTGGTTCTGATGATCATTCTGTGTGCGCTGGCGGTAACGCTGCCAGCCACGATGGGGCCAAAAGCCGACCCAATGTCCACCCCCGAAGTGATCAAGCCGGAGTGGTTCTTTTACGTCTCGTTCCGCTGGCTGAAACTCTTCTCCCTGTCGTTCGCCGTGATCAGTTCCGGATTCATCGTGGGTGCCATGTTTGTATGGCCGTGGATCGACAAGGTACTGCGACGAATTACGGGCATTGAAGAGATTAGTGTTTACATTGGAATTATCGCGACGTTCCTGTTGATTGGACTGACTGTCTGGGAAGCCGCTGTCGCTCATTGAAAGTTGAATTCTTATGACCATCCGCACGAAGCAGTTTATCATTGCGTGTCTCAGCGCTGCGTTTATTATCTCGCTGATTTTTGTTCAATGGCAGGAAGTGACGCGCCGCGAACAGGAATCCGGCGGCGGCGTTAAGCACGTTGCCGTCCCCGCCAGTTCGCAGGGCTGTGTGAAATGCCACCAGCAATCTTCACCCGGGATTATTGATCACTGGACCGGCAGTACTCATGCGGTCAAGGGCGTTGGCTGCGTGGAATGTCATCAGGCTGAGAAACATGACGCTGACGCATTCGATCATTATGGAGCCATGATCGCCGTCGTCGTCACGCCCAAAGACTGCGGACGTTGCCACAAGACCGAGACCGAAGAATTCATGGCGAGCCACCATGCAAAAGCCGGAAACATCCTGGCTTCGCTGGACAATTTTCTCGCCGAAACTGTTGAAGGGTCGCGAACACCGTTCAACCCGCATTCGCCGACACCGGGTCGAGACGTCACGATGGTCAACGGCATGGCCAGCGTGGACACCGGCTGCAAGCAGTGCCACGGGGGCAAAGTGGCTCTGGAAGCAATCAATGGCGGTTTGATCACCGTGGATGAACTGAAGCCTGACGAATCAGGAAAGCCAACCAACACCGATATCGTTGCCCAGATTAAAAAGGCATCCAATGGTCGTCCAATTCTTGCCGCCAGCAGCTGGCCTAATACCGGCATTGGCCGATTGAATCTGGACGGCTCGCGTGGTTCCTGCTCGGCCTGCCATTCACGCCACGATTTCTCTCCACGTCGAGCCCGCCAGCCCGAAAACTGTGGCAAGTGCCATCTGGGCCCCGATCATCCGCAGAAGGAAATCTTCGAGGAATCCAAGCACGGCGTGGCTTTCCGCGACCTGCATGATCACATGAATCTGAACGCCAAAGATTGGGTTCTGGGAGTCGATTACACGCAGGCTCCAACCTGTGCGACTTGCCACATGTCCGGCCACAGTCGCAACGGTGGCAAAGTCACGCATGATCCGGGCGGACGAATTTCCTGGACAAATCGACCGCCTATCAGCATGGTCATGGACACCGATGCCGATGGTCAGGTGGTGAAGGAAACAGATCCGGAGAAGCGCAAGGCTTTAGTCGCTCATTCATGGCAGGACAAACGTATCGCCATGAAGAACGTCTGCACGCACTGTCATACCGAAAACTACGTCGATTCCTTCTACAAGCAATACGATGACTTTGTGATCAATTACAACGAGAAATTTGCGAAGCCCGGCCAGTCAATCATGAACGTGCTTCGCGAACAGAAGCTCATCACGAAGCAGGATTTTGACGAAGAGATCGAATGGACGTGGTTCTATCTCTGGCATCACGAAGGACGTCGGGCTCGTCATGGAGCATCGATGATGGCTCCGGACTATGCTCACTGGCACGGCATGTATGAAGTCGCCGATCGATTCTATATGCAACTGATTCCTCAGGCTCGCGAGATTGCCCATCAGGCGGAAGAGGCGGGGCAGACGGCAGAAGCGGAAGCCGTACGCAAAGTCATAGAGGATCTGCTGGCGCGACCAGAGCACAAGTGGTACGAAGAAATGAAAGTAACACGGAAAGCTGCAGCTGCAGATCAAGCCTCGGTGACTAGTCCGGAAAATTCTGAATCGGCAGTCGCTTCAGTACCTGCAGCAGAAGAGGTATCGACCGAATCCAAGGCATCCCCTGCAGCGCCGGAAAGTAAAGAACCGGAACCGGTCATTGAACCGGGGTCGAAAGCACCTGCTGATCAGAAATAATGATCACCAAACAACGAACAACGAACAGATTGCGGAAAAAGCTGCTGATCGTATTGTCTTAAGGCGAGCAACCACTTGCCGTTGATCACGCTGAAGGATGCAGATCTGAGACAGATCTGCCTACGTAGTCCGGCCTGTCCCAGGTCGGATGCCTTCGGCAGGGCGACATCTTTGGTGGATTTAATTCTGCCGCTCGCCTAAGCACCCTGCTGACCCAAAAAGACTTCATGTTGCAGCAGTCGCCAGTGATTGTGATGGACCAAAGAATTCAAAATGGATTCGGGCTTCATCGACACCCAGTTCTCGCAAACTCGCATAAATGCTCTGCATAAACGGCTTTGGGCCGCAAAAGTAGAATTCGGCATCGGACCACGGTGTGGCGTTTCTCAGCCAGTTCAAATCGATGACGCCGACCAGATCGCATTTTCCCTGTGCAACGTCATCGTCAAGTGGTTCGTCATAGAAGACATGAGTTCGCACATTGTCGCGATCGACTTTAAGAGCCTGGACTTCGTCGGCAAATGCGTGAACACGACTGTTGCGAGCCGCCTGAACGAAGTGAATCGGAGATTTCACATTTTGATGAACCAGCGTCTTCGCCATCGACAGCAACGGGGTCACGCCGATTCCGCCTGCCAGCATGACGATCGGACGATTGTCATCGACCGTTTCAATCGTGAATTCTCCACAGGGTGGCCCGACCAGGAAACAGTCGTTTTGTTGGACGACATCGTGCAGATAGGTAGAAATCAGGCCATCGGGGACTCCGTCCGACGTGGCTGCCTCCCGCTTCACGCTGATGCGAAAGTATCCTGCGTCCGGTCGATCGGAAAGACTGTAATTCCGCGGCGAAGTCGGAGTTGTTGGGTGTCCGATACTGACAGTGATGTACTGTCCGGGTTTGAATGTGGGCAAACGACGCCCGTCTAACCGCCGCAGATAAAACGAAGTGACAATCTCGCTTTCGCGGACAATGCGATCCACGATGAATGGTCGATATTCATTCCAGCCCGCGTCCACCATTTTCTGTTCTTCGTAAATACATTGCTCTCGACCGACGAAGATATGAGCCAGAAACTGATACGCCTCGGCCATCACCGCCATGACTTCTTCCGTTGCTGCATCCCCCATTACGTCCTTGATTGCAGCCAGTAGATGCTTTCCTACGATCGGATAGTGCTCGGCCTTAATGCCCAGCGAGCAGTGCTTCTGAGCGATCACTTCTATTGCAGGTCGTAGTGCCTCCAGGTTTTCAATGTTCGTAAAGTACGCACAAATCGCACTAGCCAAAGCGTTTTGTTGTACGCCTGAAATCTGGTGTGCCTGATTGAAGAATGGCTGGACTTCAGGATTGTCACGGAACATTCTGAGGTAGAAGTTTCGCGTAATAACCTGCGCGTTCGCCGCGACAACGGGCGTGACAGTTTTGACAATCTGAATCGTTTGCGCGCTGAGCATCGTAAAGGTGTTCCCTGGATTTCGAGTTGTGCCGCCGTAGGGCACCACTGGCTTCATTCAATTGAGAATTCTGGAGCGGATTTCAAGTGGTATTCGCCGGTGGTGAATGATCGTGATTTGATGGTTGGCCTGGAGGGTCAGATTGGACGCTGCCGAAGAGATTAGCAGATTGGATCGATTTGTTCAGCACAGTTTTGGATCAACCTCTTACATCGTAATGCGTTCTACACACATCCAGCATTGTTGCAGAGATCCCTTTCATTCCCGTGCTTAATTTGCGGGTAGCTGGTGAAGAGGCCTGCGGCTCCGCTACATTGAACCAGGTGCCGAGTCCTGATTCATTCATCTGATTGCAACCGAAAGCGTGCGTGCCCCATGACTACTGACGGCCGTTTCGGCAAAGCCAGCCACGCCTGAAGAAACAGTGGCGATGGCTTTGCTGAAGCAGGTCCCGATTGCGGTTTTTGCAAAGCCACTTCGAACGTACGATCGCCGAGAAATCGAGAACTACCGAGCCCTCTATTCACTGATGCGGGACTATGTCAGCAATCCGACACCACCGCGTCCTCTGAGCATCGCCGTGTTTGGACCACCGGGAGCCGGAAAGTCGTTTGGTGTCAAAAAAGTTGCCGAAGCATTGAGCCAACTGGGTGGACCGCACCCGATCAAGACATTGACATTCAATCTGTCGCAGTATGAACGACCGGAACAATTGGCCGATGCATTTTATCTGGTCCGCGATAAGGTACTTCGCGGAGTTCGCAGCTCCGTTCCTTCCTCAGCCATCGAGTGGCGTTGAGCCATTAAGAGGCTATCCGAGAAGAAACAGCCTGAATTACAAGGCGATCACAATCAACCACCCAATTTAACATTGAGGGTTCAGTGCCGTTATTCACAGACTATTTGCTGTATGCGTATTTTGTGGGT
>Ga0138256_10004278_pt1 | contig 15182 bp, 10 predicted proteins | sample KNB2016incub_MG_FD_105486 | JGI IMG/M metagenome (GOLD analysis project Ga0138256, IMG submission 105486) | Active sludge microbial communities from wastewater in Klosterneuburg, Austria - KNB2014incub_MG | ecosystem: Engineered > WWTP > Activated sludge > Unclassified | place: Austria... | reverse complement strand
GCGGACTTAAGTCCGCATTCCGGTCGGATAGGTTTTTACTCACCAGCAATGGTGTCATTCACCAAATTGCTCAATAACCCTGCGACATATCGCACCGTCGGAATCGTTTTCGTATACGACATGCGCATGGGACCCAACACGCCCAGCGTGCCAGACGCCATGCCGGGGACTCCGTAGCGCGCGATGACCATCGAACACTGACGCAGTTCTTCCCATTCGCCTTCGCCGCCGATCAACACTTGCAAGCCGCCGATGTTGGTGTTGGTCGTCGTGCGCGCGAGCAGGTCGCGCAGTGTGGAGCGTTCTTCGAAGATTTTCAACGCGCGCCGGGCTTCATCTGATTCGGCAAACTCAGGTTCGGATAATACGTTGGTCAAGCCGTCTGTGTAAATTTCACCCGAACTGCTTTCAGAGGCGCGGCGAACATCTTGCCGGATGAGGGTGAGGATATCCTGGTCGAGCGGGTCGGAAGGAGTCGCAAGGGCGGAAATATTATCCACGGCGAGACCAGCCAGAAGGGCGTTAAGACGCGTGGCGGTCTGGCTGAGTCGGTCCTGAGTCACGGGTTCCGCCAGAGTCAAAATCTGCTGACTCACTTCCCCTCCGACAAAGACCAGCACCATCAACACCTGCCGCCCCTGCGTGGAAATTAACTCCACGTGTTTGAAACGCGATTGCTCGGCGTGCGGCGCGGTGATGACCGAAACGCCTTGCGATTGATGCGCGAGGATGGATGCGGCGAGCGTCATCCATTGATCCATGTCGGCGCGCGATTGGTGGAACTGATGCGCAATGGTATGTTGCACCGCTTCGGGCAACTCCGCGTTCGGCATCATCTGGCTGACGAAGTAGCGATAGCCCTCTTCGGTTGGCACGCGTCCCGCGGACGTGTGAGGCTGGCGCAAATATCCCATCTCGGTCAGCGCGGACATTTCGTTGCGGATCGTGGCGGGCGAATAATCGAGATGGTAATGTTCAACCAACCGCTTCGAACTAATGGGCTGGGCAGATTCGATGTGGTCGCGGATTATTAATAGAAGTAAGGTCTTCTGGCGCTCGGTGAGTTCGATCATGGTTTTACACGATTAGCGCTCTCGATTTGAGAGCGCTACTCTTCGTGGAATAATGATAAACGAGGCAAAAAGGGAAGTCAATAAGAAGTGTATAAGAAAATGCCCGCCGGTTGGGATGGCAGGCATTTGGTTTCAAGTCACAGCAACGACTTTTGTTGTTTGGGAAAGGCGAATGAAGCCGCTACTACAAATCTTTCTGGCTATGGATTCGGCGCAGGTCGCCAGGCTGGGTCAAAATCGACCTCGCGGTCGTCGGTGAGACGCGTGCGGTTAGCGCCGCTGACGGTGGAGAAATAAATGTCGCGATTGCCATCTCCGTTTGAGCTTTCAAAGATGAGCCACAGCCCATCCGGCGAAAATTCCACATCCTCGATCGGCGTCGGCAAAGCCAGTTTGGCCGGAGTCAGGGTGTCATGCCCAACAAATGGGATGCTCATCAGCCACGGGCGCGTCGGGGCGAGATTCCGCTGGTTGAAAAAGACGGTCGAACCATCCAGCGACCAGAACGGTAAATAATCCCACAACTGCTGGCCGCTACGGACCAACTGCACCTTGTCTTCGCCGTTGGCAGACATCGCCCAGACTTGGTACGCGCCCAAGCGCTTGACCGTGTAGGCGATCATACTGCCATCGCGCGACCAGGATGGTTGCGCGCTTTCGATATCGCCGTCCGTAGTCGTGAGCCGGGTCGCCTCCCCACTGGCGATATCCAGGGTGTAAATTTCATTTTGACCATCTCGATTGGAGGTGAACGCGATATGTGTCCCGTCGGGCGACCAGGCAGGGTCAAAGTTTCCGCCGAGCGAATCGGCGAGAGTCGTCAATCCACTCCCGTCCGCATTGATCAGGTACAAACCCGCGTCAGAATACAAATTTTCATACACTTCACCGCGCGCCCGGCACGGCGAGATGAACGCCAACTGCGATCCATCCGGCGACCACGAGGGCTGGCATGCGCCAAGTTGAAGGTTCGTGAGCTGGGCGAGATTTGCGCCATCGGTGTTGATGATAAAGATTTGCGGAATCCCCAATCGGATTGAAGCGAACGCCACCTGCCCGATCGTTCCGCCAATGTGGGTTGGCGCGCCAAGTGAGGCGGGATCCACCGTGGGAGTGCCGGTCGGTTTCAATGTTGCGGTAGAGAGTTTCGTCGGAGTTTGTGTGGGCGCGAGTTGAACTGTTGCCGTTGCTTCCACAACAGGCGCGGTCGCTGTGGGTGTTCCGGTAGGCGCAGGGACGTTCGTCTGTATCACCGCCGGGAACAGAAACGGGATGCGAAGCGATTCCAATGAATCCAGCCACACAGGCGGGATGAACTGCGGCGCAAAACGAACCGCGCTCACGATCAATGCCGCGCTGAGCAACAACAGCCAAAAGACGACTGAAACGAAGCGGCGCAAGAATCCTTTCTTCTTCCGCTTTGGGGGCTTGAAGACGGGTCCTTCCTCCTCTGGCGCAAGCAACCCACCGGACAGACTCATGCCCGGCGGCGTGGAGGCGCGCTCGATTGCGCCCATCTCGTACGGTTCAGATCTATTTTCTGCCGGCGCCGGCTGGATGAGATACTCCCCGGGCAGGCGCTGTGTTTTGCCTTTGGACCCCAGCAGGGAATTTTTGAACTCATCCGCATTTTGAAATCGTTCGGCTGGATCGATGCCCATCGCGCGTTCGATGGCGGAGGCAAGCCGGCGCGAGACCTTGCTATTGCGTTTGCGCAACGGGGTGAGTTGCGTGTTATCCATCGCGCGGGCGAGGCCGTCTTCCGGGATAATGCCGCTGAGCGCCGCGTACAACGTGGCGCCGAGCGAATAAATATCAGTGCGGGGATCGGTGCGCGCCGTGCCATACTGCTCCGGCGGAGAGTATCCCGGCGTCATGGCGCGCGCGCCGGTGGTGGTTGCCTGGCTGCCATGCAACACTTTCGCCAAGCCAAAATCCACAAGGAAAACATGCCCATCCGGGGTGATCTTCACATTGCCCGGTTTCAGGTCGCGGTGTAGGATCGGGGGTTTGCGCGTGTGCAGGTGTTGGAGCGCGTCGCACATCGCCGCGCCGAGCAGGATCGCCTCATCTTCGGTGATGTTACCCTGCCGCTCCATGCGCTGGCGCAAGTCTTCCCCTTCGATGTAATCCATCACCAGGTATTGCCCCTGATCGCCGATGACGAAATGATCGGTCACGCGCGGAAGATTCGGATGGCGAAGATTCGCAAGGATCACCGCCTCGAGCCGAAATTGCCTCGCGTACTCGTCGGTCGTAAATAGATTCTCTTTAACGGCAACATCCACGCCAAGGTTTTCATCCACCGCCCGGTAGACCGAACCCATGCCGCCTTGCCCCAGAATCTCCACGATGCGGTATCGTTTATGAAGTAGCGCGCCTCGTTCCAGTGTCATCGAAAAAAGTATGCTCCCAAATTTAGTAGGACTAGATTTGGGATTATATCAACTGCAATCCCCTATATTTGCGGGTCTGCCAATTTGAAACGAAAAAACAACTCCGGCGCGCCTGCCGAGATCCAAAAGCCGACAAGCGCGTAACGAGAATATCGCAACACCAGCGGGATGAAACTTTCGCCATCCGGTAGGATCGCGCCCAAACCGCGCCACAGGATGAAAACCCCGACCAAGCCGACAAAAAATCTAAGCGCGCGCTTCCCGCCCGGACCGTCTGCCTGATACCCACCCCGCGACAGGATCCAAGCCAGGCCGGCGGCGAGACCGAAGAACGTCCCCGCCGAGGTGACGATGGTCTCCAGGGAAGCCGGGGCAGGCAACTCGTCGGAAGCGCGAAGCGCATTGACGCGGTACTCTTCCGGAAATATGTAACCGTCCAAACGCGCCGCGCTGGCGTATCCCAACGCGATCATCACCAGAGACATCACAAATGCCAGCGAGATTTGACTCGTCACCGTTTTTGATTTCAACCACGCGGCGACCGGATCCCAAAAGCGCAGGACGCCCCATAACACTGCCGCTCCAAGCGCCCAACCCGCCAGCACATCGTGAACAAAATGAACGCCGAGGTACAGGCGTGAGAAGCCGATCAGGAATGCGAGCGTGATCGCCAGCATCCATGCAACGCGCTTTCCGATCCGTGCCGCGATGATCCCCCACACTGCCATCGCGTTCTGGGCATGCCCGGAGGGGACCCCGAATGAGGTTTCAGCGGATAGCCCTTGCACATTCCCGCTCACCCAGTAAGGTCGCGGACCGACAAACCACAACTTAAAGTAGGAATTCAAACTCACGCTGGCGATCAACCCAAACGCGACGCGCATTCCCAGCCCGGCGTCGATGCTCCAATAAATGAACGGCAAAACGAGGAAGAAAAAATCCTGCGAGCCGAGGAAGGTGAAAAATTGCATGGGCGCTTCGAGCCAGCCGCCCAGCGCTTGAATGGCGATTATCCAATCGATCCCGTTTTGAATCAATGAACCCATCTCTACCTCCTGCGTATAATTTAAGTGCGGCAACGTTCACGTTGCCTTGTACGGCGCATTCACATTGCCTTGAATCGCAAGGTAAACCTTGCGGCGCAACTTCCACCGCGCCCGGCGAAATACCCCTCTCTAGTATTTGACGCGCACCCTCGTTGTATTGTACACTACCCCCCCGATGAAAAAATCGACCGAAGCGCCTCCCCCACGCTGGTGGGATTGGACCGCCGTCCTCCTGCTGATCATCCTGTTGCAAATTGTCGTCACCCGCCTGGTCGCCACCGGATGGACGGAAAACCTGGGCTTGATCCGCGGCTTCGCGTGGATGGGTTCCGCCATTGGGCTTTCCCTGGGATACAGCACATTCCGCCGCCGCGCCGCGCGCTGGCTGTCTTTCTTCTATATGCTTCTCATGCTTCCACTGCTGTGGACGACCCTCATTGAGGGACCTGTGAAGGTGGAGGAAAAACTGCTCAGCATCGGCGGCAGATTGCTCTTCTCGATCTCGGAATTTGCCGCGCGTCGTCCCGTCGAAGACCCTTTGTTCTTCATCGCCATCATGTCGGTCACGTTTTGGGTGTTGAGCGCTTCCGCGGGGTATTACCTGGTTCGCCACCAGAATTTTCTCCTCGCCACCCTGCCCTCCTTCCTCGGGATCCTCATCTTCCAAAGTTACGATAACGCTGTCGCAAGCCGGTTGATCCTTGTCGGTTTTTTCATCCTGTTCGCGCTCCTGCTTCTGGGAAGGTTGAACTTCCTGAACCAGCAAAAACAATGGAAACAAACGCGGGTATTCCTCTCGCCTGAAAACAGCATCGACCTGACCGGCGGCATGGCGATCATGGCGAGTCTCATTCTGCTTACAGCCTGGCTAACGCCCTCCTCCATCCTGCGCGTCGAAGCCGCGCGCCGCGCCTGGAGCCGCGTTTCAGAACCCTGGAAAAATTTTACCGAACAGTTCGAAAACGCCATCAGCGCGCTGGATTCTCCCAGCGGCGGCAGGCCCGGCGAATTCTTCGGCACCGAACTCGAACTGGGTTCCGGCTTTCCGCTTTCCGATGTTTTGATGTTCAAAGTGGAAGCGCCCGAACTCTCGTTCAACGAGAAACCGCCGCGGTATTACTGGCGCGGGCGCGCGTACGATTTTTTTTCAAACGACCAGTGGTACACCACCGGCACAACGCGGGAGGAATACTCCCCAACCGACCCATTGCCCGGAATCGACGATACGAACGCGGTAACTTTCAACTTCAATACCGGCGAACAACGGGTATCGTTGTTATACGCCCCTTCGCAACCGGTCTGGGTCAGCCGCCCCGGTTCCATGCTCACCGCGCCCGGCGGCGACCAGATGGATATCGTTTCATGGAACGCAACCCCCAGCATCCTGCCTGGCGAAACCTACCAGGTGGAAGCCGCGCTGAACAACCCCACCATCGAGGAACTACGCGCGGCGGGAACAGAATACCCAAAATGGGTCACCGACAAATATCTGCAACTGCCGGAGAACTTCTCGCAACCCATCCGCTCTCTGGCGCTCGAAATCACCGCAAACGCTGAAACGCCGTACGATCAAGCCTTCGCCATCACGCAATACCTGCGGACGAACATCAAATACTCGCCAACCATCCCCACCGCGCCGCGCGGCACAGACAGGCTCGAATGGATTCTCTTTGAACACAAGCAAGCCTATTGCGTCTATTACGCCTCGGCAGAAATTCTCATGCTTCGTACCCTGGGCATCCCCGCGCGGATGGCGGTCGGCTTCTCGCAGGGAACAGGCACCACGCCCGGAGAAGGATTCGCCGGCGAAGTGGAGGAGATCGAGGTCAACACCTTCACCGTCCGCAAAGAGAACGCGCACGCCTGGCCCGAAGTCTACTTCCCCGGGGTTGGCTGGGTGGAATTTGAACCCACCGGCAACCAAGCCCCCCTCGATCGCCCGCTCGCGCCGCGCGAGGACGATTCGCCGACAGGCTTGCTCAACCCCGGCACGTTGATCGGCGAAGAACAACTCCCTGAGGAACCCATCGACCCGAGATTGGAAGATGAACTTGTCGATGCCAGGACAACACAAACGCTTTCGCTTCTTCCGACGTTGTATCTGCTCCTCACCCTGATCGTTTTCGCCGTTGCGGCGTTTTATCTCAGCCGGCGGTATTCGCTGACTGACCGCCTGCCCTCGGCGGTGCGCGCCACCATCGAACGGAGCGGCATCGAAACCCCGCGTTGGATCCTCAACTGGGAACGCTGGGCGCTACTCTCCCCCATCGAAAAATCCTTCGAAAGCATCAATTTCGGGCTTCGCCAAATGAAAGCGCCGGCGCTGTTAGACGCCACACCCATCGAACGCGCCGATAAACTTGCCCGCCTGCTCCCCGATTCCGCCCCACCCATCAAAATACTTCTGGACGAACACCAGACATCCCTTTATACTTCCAGAATGGCAAGCCCAGTGGAAGCGCGTCGCGCGGCATTTGCCCTGCGCTCACAGATCATCCTTGCCCGCATCCGTCACTTTTGGACGGGTAAATACTCACCCAGAACCTAGTTATCCTCAAAGGACACTCCATGGCGACGATCACTGCAAAGGCAAAAGCCATCACGATCAACGATCAGGTGATCGCAGTCACCAGGCAAGCGCAAAAGATTCGCGCCTCGATCGACACCGGCGCCACCCCCCAAGCCCTCGAAGAATTGAAAACTCTCGAAACCTCGCTCGCGCGCATCAGCGAGGTCCTCGTTCCGTTCGAGCAACGGTTCAGCCACCTGCAAGCCCTCGCGGGGATCGGTCAAGTTGTCAACTCCACGCTGGAAATAGACGAAGTGCTCCAGACCGTGATGGACACCATCGTGCGCCTGACCGAAGCCGAGCGCGGCTTCCTCATGTTGCGCGACGAACGCGGCGAGATGGTCATCCGCATCGCGCGCAACTGGGAGCAGGAATCCATCAACCAGAACGAATCGTCCATCAGCCGCACCATCATCCAAAAAGTGATCGACGCCGGCGAAGCGATTCTCACCACCAACGCGCTCGAAGACAAACGCTTCAGCGGGACTGAAAGCGTGATCGCCTTCAACCTGCGCTCCATTTTATGTGTGCCGCTCATGGTGAAGACCGAATTGACCGGCGTGATCTACACCGACAACCGCATCCGCACGGGGATATTTTCCGAATCAGACCGCGATTTGTTGATCGCGTTCGCCAACCAAGCCGCAGTTGCCATTGAGAACGCGCGGCTGTTCTCCTCCCTCAAACGCACGCTCGCCGAAGTGACCGAACTCAAGAATCTCATGGACGACGTGTTCGCCTCCATCGTCTCAGGCGTGTTGACTGCCGACGTGCAGGACCAGATCACCCTGTGTAATCGAGCCGCCGCGTCCATTTTGGGGCAAGCCTCCGCTGAGATTGTCGGCAGGAAGATCGAAGAAGTGATCCCCACATTTGCGGGCAACATCATCCCGCATCTTGAATCGGTGCGAAAAAGCGACAAGCCGGTCATCGGGCTTGAACTCAGCCAATCGCGCGCTCAAGGCGGTAACATAGACTGGCGCTTGAATCTTTCGCCGTTGAAAGATGCCGGACAAAAAACGCAGGGCGTGGCGATTGTGTTGGATGACCTGACCGAGCGAAAAAAACTCGAGGCGCAACGCGGATTGTTGCAACGCATGGTGTCGCCCGCCGTTCTCGATCAGATTGACCCGAACAGTTTGCAAGTGGGAGGCAAAAAAGTTTTTATCACCGTTTTGTTCGCGGACGTGCGCGGCTTCACCTCATACAGTGAAAAACATTCGCCTGAAGAATTGGTGGCGGTGTTGAACCTGTATCTCGCCGCGGCGGCGGAGGCAGTGCTGGCGCAGGAAGGCACAGTGGATAAATTCCTCGGCGACGCGGTGATGGCGTGGTACAACGCGCCGATCCTGCAACCCGACCACACGTTGCGCGCAGTGAAGTCTGCGTTGACGATCCGTGAGGCGATTGCAAAACTACATGCTGAATTACCGAAAGAGGCGCATCTCGATTTCGGCGTGGGCATTCACTACGGCGAAGCCGTCCTCGGCTGGATCGGCACCGAAAAGCGACTCGAGTTCACCTCGCTTGGCGACAGCGTGAACACCACCAAACGCATTCAGGAAAATTCAGCGAAGAATCAAATTTTGATCAGCAAGGAAGCATACGAGCGCGTGAAAGATGACGTGGAGGCAAACCCCTTCGCGCCGCTGACGGTGAAGGGCAAGGCGCAACCGCTGGAGGTGTATGAGGTGTTGGGGTTGAAGTAAAGTCAGAGATTAGAGATTGGGTCGAGGAGGATAGAGAAATAGAGGATTAGAGAATTAGAGGGGGTGATGTTGGAGATTAGAGACTGGAGATTGATCTCACAAAATTTATCAACTGCTCCAGTCCTTTTTCAATCGGCTTAAGATTGATAAACTCATTCGTCGTATGCGCCCCGCCGCCAGACGTGATTCCCAACACGAGCGCGGGGTAGCCTTTGCTCAATGGGATGTTCGCATCAGTCGAGCCTGAGGTGAGCGTCGGCTCCAGTCCCTGCTCGCGGATGGATTCTTGCGCAAGTTGAATCAACGGATGATCGGCAGAGATTTCACCGGCTGGTCGCTGTCCGATCACCTCCGCTTCAAACGTGACGCCAGCCTGACTCGTTCTCTTTAGAGTGTTCGCCCGCGCGATCTTTTTCTCCACTTGTGAAACCAACTCCGCCAGCGACTCCTCCCCCTCCGAGCGCAAATCCAATTCCAACGCCGCCTCCGATGCGATTACATTAATCGAAGTGCCGCCTGAAATTTTCCCCACGTTCATCGTCGTGCGCGGAGATCCGGGGAGTTTCATCGAAGTCAGTTCCACAACAAGCTTTGACAATTCATGTATCGCCGAAGGGCTCCCATAATCGGACCATGAATGTCCGCCCGCCGTCTTCGCAGTGATGCGATACCGCTTGACCCCAATCGCGCGATGATACACGCTTCCCAACGCCATCCCTTCGAGGATGAGATAGGCTTGCACATCCGCGCCGAAACGATCTACAACTGCTTTCATGCCGCGCAAGTCGCCCAATCCCTCCTCGCAGACATTTGCCACAAACCACACATCACGACTCCCCTCTCCCTTCGGGAGAGGGGCTGGGGGTGAGGGCTGCAACCCCCACAACAACCCAAACAATGCGGCAACGCCGAGAGAATTATCCCCAATGCCGGGACCAAAAACTTTATCCGCCTCGCGCCGAACTCGCAAATCAGTTTCGGCTGGAAACACCGTATCCAAATGCGCCGAGACGATCAACGGTTTTGGAGAAGACGATGGACTATGGACGATGGACCATGGTCTATTGTCTGTTGACCATCGCCCATACACATTCCCCACCTCATCCACCGACACATCCTGCAACCTCTCGCGCTCGAACAACTCGCGCACAAACTCCGCCCGCCTCGACTCTTGAAATGTCGGCGCAGGGATTTGCTGAATCTGAATCGCCAACTCAATCACACGCTCCTCAAGTCTCAAGTCTCCAGTCTCCAATTCTCTAATTCTCCAATTCTCCAATTCTCTGGTCTCGACTGCTTGCGTCTCGACCACCAATTACCATTTACCAATTACTCAAACATCCCTCGCCAACCCCTTCACCACATTCAACCGCGCCTCCGCCAGCCCCGGCAACACATCCAGCGGATAAAACGCGCCGCTTCCTTCCACCTTCAACGACGCGGAAACACTTCCATGGAACATAGCCTCCAGCGGATCGTAATTTTTGCAATAGCCCGCGAGGAAACCGCCGTTGAATGCGTCGCCCGCGCCGGTGAGATCGGCGAGCCTGGCTGGGTAGGCGGGGATTTCGTATTTTTTCTTCGCGCCAGCCGCATATAACAACTGTCCCTGCGCGCCGCACTTGATCACCACATATTCGCATCCATACAGCGCCACCGCTTCCGCCATCTCCCACAGATCATGCGTCTCACCCCAGAACAGGTTGCGCAACTCCTCCTGTGAAAGCAAAAGCGCTGTGACACCGCTCAAAAACACCGGCAGGGTGCGTTTCGCCCCAGGGTTCATATCCACAGACGAAGGGGCGAGAAGCAGCGTGTGGATATTTCCGCGCTTAAGCCCAGCCATCAACTGGTTCTGCGTGGAAAGGTCCATTGGGCAAAGCAACGCCGCCCGCGCCGACAGATACTCTTCCGGAATATCTGTCACCACAAGGCGGCTGGATTCCCGTCCCCCGCGCTCTTCAAGAGGCTGGTACCCAAATAAAGATTTAGGAATGGTCAACTCACGCCGCGCAAACTGCGCGACCGGGTTGGCTGGAGTCGGTTCGAACGATTCGCTATACGAGAGGAACTCGCGCACGTCGAGATTTTGCGGAAGGATTCTCACCCCTTCGGTATCGAACCCGCGCCCCTTGACCTCATTCAGCCACGCGCGCGGATAGTCGTCCCCGACGCGTCCCACCAAGCCTACGTCTGATTCACCCACCCAGACTCTCGTCCCCGCCCCGGCATACAACAGGCTTCCGCCCAGCGCATCCAACCGCGGCGACCCGCTGGCAGGGAGTAAAAATTCGCGCGTCAGGTTTCCAAACACAAGATACTGAGGAGACATGGCGCGTGAATTATACAGGACATCGACCCGAATTTATTCCACGAATGGGTTTGCCTTGACCGGTTTACCCGTTTGTTCCACCGGCAACAGAAAGGTAAACACGCTCCCCATCCCCGCCTCGCTCTCCACCCAAATGCGCCCGCCATGCAGTTCGATCATTGCCTTTGTTACGGCTAGCCCAAGCCCCATCCCGCCGTGACGGCGCGTGAGGTGCGTTTCCACTTGAAAGAACCGCTCGAACACGCGCGGCAGATCCCGCGCCGGGATGCCGATGCCGCTATCCGTTACCGAGACTTTCAAATACCCCGACTCTTCGCCGGCTGTAATGCTCACCACTCCACCGGGGTCGGTGAATTGCAGGGCATTCTTCACCAGATTGCTCAATGCAATATTGATCTTGACCCCATCGGCATCCATGTACAACGGATTATTACCGGTTTCGGCTTGCAACGTAATGTTCCGCGATTTTGCCTCATCCTGAAACGTGAGCACAACATCTTCCACGATGCGCGTCATCGAAACCTGATTACTGCGCACGCGCGAGGACCCTTTGCGGTAGTTATCCACATCCGCCAGGTTTTCGACGATCTCCTTCAGTTTGGTTGTGTTGCGGACGATGATATCCAGTTGCTCCCCATGCTTCTCTTCGATCTGTTCGCGCAAAAACGTGGCATGCCCCAGAATTAAGCCGAGAGGCGTGCGAAGTTCATGAGAAGTGATCGCGATAAAATCTGATTTGAGGCGTTCGAGTTCCGCCAGTTCAATGCGCGCCCGTTTGACATCCTGCATCAAAGTAAAGTTTCGCATCGCCTGCGCGGCGAGCGCTCCCAATGTGCCGAGGATCGCCAGATCCTCTTCGGTAAAGTGCGCGTCGTTCTTTTTATTGATGGACTCCATCACCCCGATCACTTCGCCGCGCACCACAAGCGGGACCGCCGCCAGAGAACGGGTATCGTATTGCGAGACGCGGTCCGGCACTTTGAAATGGCGCTGGTCGATTCTCGTATCCTGTATAATCAACGGCTGGGCATGGCGGAACACCCAACCCGCGGCGCTGCCGTCGATCGGCACACCAACCGGGCGAAGCAACTCACGGTGGATCCATTGCATCGAAAGGAAGCGCAATTCCTTCGCCTCCTTGTCGTATTCAAGGATCGAGGCAAAGGCGCTGTCGGTCATTTCGCTGGCTTCGGTGATCACCGTTTGCAGGAATGATTCAATATCGGGCGCCGTTGTCAAACCCCGCACCACTTCAAGCAGGCGTTCCAAATGGTCTAACCGCTCGTTGGTCATCATTGCCTTGGATTATACAACACAGGCAAAGCGCCAACCAATCAAATTCATAGGCTCTCTGGGAATTGCCGTGATTGTTACGCCAGCAGTTGCACTGCTGGCGGGCGGCAGTGCAACTGCCGCCGGAACTGGCGGTTCATCACGGCAACTCGTAAAGATCCAATTCATAGAAATCAACACAAGGAGAACCCATCAATGGCTGGAAAAAAAGTACGTGTGGCAATCATCGGCGTAGGCAACTGCGCCTCTTCCCTCGTGCAGGGAGTGCAATTCTACAAGAACGCCAAAAAGGACGAGAGCATCCCCGGCATCATGCACACTCAACTCGCTGACTACCACGTGAAAGACATCGAATTCACCCTCGGCATTGACGTGAACGTGACCAAGGTTGGCAAAGACTTATCGGAGGCTATTTTCGCCGAGCCGAACAACACCTATAAATTTGCCGACGTTCCCAAACTCAACGTCCCCGTTGTGCGCGGCATGACTCACGATGGGCTGGGTAAATACCTGAGCGGCATGATTCAAAAAGCGCCGGGCTCCACCGCGAACATCGCCAAACTCCTGCGCGACACAAAAACAGATGTGGTCATCAACTTTCTGCCTGTCGGTTCGGAGATGGCGACCAAGTGGTACGTCGAACAAATCCTTGAAGCGGGATGCGCGTTCGTTAACGGGATTCCCGTTTTCATTGCATCATCTGAATATTGGGGCAAACGCTTCGCAGATGCAGGCTTACCCATCCTCGGTGACGACGTGAAGAGCCAAGTCGGCGCGACGATTTTGCATCGTCAACTCGCCACGTTATTTGTGGATCGCGGCGTGAAGATTGACCGCACGTATCAACTCAACTTCGGCGGCAACACCGATTTTCTCAACATGCTCGAACGCGAACGGCTCGAAAGCAAAAAGATTTCCAAGACCAACGCGGTGACGAGCATGATTCCGTATCAGATGGACCCGAACAATGTGCATGTCGGTCCGAGCGACCATGTGCCGTGGCTCACCGACCGCAAGTGGGCGTATATTCGCATGGAGGGCACAACCTTCGGCAACGTGCCGCTCAACGTGGAAGTCAAACTCGAAGTATGGGACAGTCCCAATTCCGCTGGCGTGATGATTGACGCCATCCGTTGCGCCAAACTCGCCCTCGACCGCGAACTCGCGGGTCCCATCATCGGACCCTCCTCCTATTTCTTCAAGACTCCCCCAAAACAATTCCGCGATGAAGTTGCAAAACAAAAAGTGGATGATTTTATTTCGGGGAAAAGCGAAGAATAATTGTAACTACTCAGCCTGGGAACATGTCGCTGCGAGGCGCTCTTGGTTTTGCCGAAGCAGTCCCCCAACGCCGGGAGCTTGCTTCGTCGGGACCCCGAAAAACATCGGGGCAGGCGAGCAAGAGCCTCCTCGCAACGACATGCCTGAGTAGTTACGAATAATTCGGATTTACAATTTTGGATTTACGATTTGCGATTGACGGCGGTCGAGTAGCCTGAATGCGCCGCGCTGAGTTTATTAAAGCGATTTTGGAGGCGCATCGAAACCCGATGTACCAATTACAAATTACCAATTACCGCTCACTGTTCACTGATCACTCTTTAATGAAACGTCTCCTTATCAGTCTCAACCTGCTCCTCATCCTGCTAGCCTCGTGCGCCCCCGCGACTCCTCCTCCCACACAGGATATGAGCGCCGCGCTCACTCAGGCATTTGGCACTGCCATTGCCGAACTCCAGCCGACGCCGACTCCGCTTCCTACGGGCACCCCAGTTCCCCCTCCGACCGCGATCCGCACGCCGCCCGCGTTGCCATCCACGTTTGTTGCGAGTCAAATAAATCCGTTAGATATTCCACACACGTACATCCAAGACTCGTGCGAATATCTGCTCAACAAGTGGAGTTCGACCAACGCCGCGCCCGGGACCGTCGTGATGGTCGTCATGTTCCACGGCGTCAACAGAGACTCGGTGGATAACCCTAACGACATCCTCGTGCCCGATTTCAAAAGGATGATGAAGGATTTGAAGGATCAAGGTTTCGAAGCCATTAACATGACCCAGATGGCAGACTTCATGGATCGCAACGCAAAGATACCCGCGCGTTCCGTTTTGCTCATTGCCGACGACCGTCATCAAGGCGCATACTTCGACGATCACTTCCGTCCGTATTTCAATGAGTGGGGCTGGCAAGTGGTGAACGGCTGGATCAGCTTTGAAGATGGTCCGCGCGCGATCAGCATTGACGCGAATATTGCCCTGGAAAAAGAAGGTTGGGTGGATCATCAATCACACGGTTATATTCACAACATCAACATGAGCGATTCGTCTACTGACGAATTCATCCGAACCGAATTCGAGAAATCCATCGCCGACCTGCAAACCAATTTTGGAAAAACGCCCATCGGCATCATCTGGCCCGGCGGCAGTTTCGGAATCCGCCCTGTGCAATTTGCGCGTGAGTATGGTTATCGTCTCGGCTTTACGATTAATCCGCGCGGACCCGTCATGTACAACTGGATTCCCCTCGCCGACCAACCCGACCCAGCGCGACCCGCATATCTGCCCGAGGGCTATGTCAATGATCCGCGCATGGTCATCCCGCGTTATTGGCCCTATCAAGTTTCATCGAACATTGATACAGTCCGCAACATTGGCAACGAAGCCGCCGCGTATGCCGAACAAAATAAAGCAACTGAACTCGAATACTACGATATCCTCTGCGCGCCGACGTATGGGGTGATTCCCTAACATGTCGTTGCGAG
>Ga0138256_10004277_pt1 | contig 15185 bp, 27 predicted proteins | sample KNB2016incub_MG_FD_105486 | JGI IMG/M metagenome (GOLD analysis project Ga0138256, IMG submission 105486) | Active sludge microbial communities from wastewater in Klosterneuburg, Austria - KNB2014incub_MG | ecosystem: Engineered > WWTP > Activated sludge > Unclassified | place: Austria... | reverse complement strand
CGAGAAAGAGTAGCAGCTACGCTGCTAAAAGGAGCACACTTTTGCAAAGATACGATATAGGTGATCGTCCATGTGCAAAGTCAGATGGTGATGAAGTGGCAGATATAGCTAAGGAAAACTATAATTTAAGAGCCTTATTGGCTTTTGCTTACAGCGGAGCTGGCTTGTATACGGATGATGGGGAGTTGCAAGACGGTTCATCTTTTACCTTTATTGATTTTAAGCGAGACTCAATAGAAGAGCTAAGAGAGAAAATGGCCGAAAAAGCAAAAGAAAAGATAAAAAAGTTTACCGGAGGTAACCCTTGAAGATTTACATCAACAAGCCGCGTAATCACTATTTTTCACCATATACACTACTGGAAGCAGCCTTCTTTTGGCGAGAAATAGATTACGATGAACCCAAGATCGAAAGGTTGCATAATCTACTAAAGCCCTTTTCAACTGGCCTCCAAAAGGTTCTGGATTTCATCCACCCAAACATAAACTACATTAAAATTGATGGGTGGGATATTTGGAATATGGATAATACCCTATCTCCCATTATCCTAAAGATGCTTCTTGTATTGAAAGAAGATAAAAGTGGGCGGCCACATGTATACAACGAAGACCTTCCGATTGAGCTTAGAACGCCAGAAGTAGAAAAGCACGAAAATCTTTATGAAGATTTAGGTCCAAAATGGGACTACATTCTTAATGAGATGATATTTGCTTTTACATCAGACACTATTGATTGGGAGAAGAACTTTTGCTCTGGCAATTTTGACATGGAGTTTAAAAAGCAAGAGGGAACGAATTATTCAACCCTTGAAATCGGCCCACTTCACACATACAAGAGAGATGAAGAAGGTGTTAAGGCTTATCAAGCAAGGATAGACGAAGGCAGAAGGTTGTTCGCAAAATACTACAATAGTTTATGGACCTAAGATCACATGAATGTAACACCACGAGAAGTCTTAGCTCACGAAGATTTTGAGCGACTAGTCTGCTATTTCCATAGTAAGTTTGGTTATAGTAAATTCATTGAGGCTGAAGACTTCGTACAAGAAGTTGCCCTGCTAATTTTGAAAAGCAACAAAGTCTTAAATTTATCAATCACTACCTACATAGGTAGAAATTGTCAATGGGCGATGGGCAGGCTAAGTGAAAAGAAAAGGATTAGGATAACCTCACATGAATATAGAGATGTTGGTGAAGAAGTTAATCCTTCACACACTCTTGAAATATTAGAGCTTAGGGATAAATTATTATCAATGCTCTCACCCGTGTAAAGAAAAGTGTTTGAGCTCAAATTTAAAGGGATGGGTGAAACGGACATTGCCAAACAGTTAGGGGAAATTAGACAAACCGTAGGAAAAAGAGTGGAGTATGTTCGCAAGAAAATATATCCCGCATTTATTTCTGAGAATGGTTAAGGAGAAGGTCCTTGCGTAAGTATAGAGTGTTATATATAATTGGAAAGTTTCAAGGACAAGTTTTAACACTTACTACACCGTATTACCACAAAATTAATGAAATGAGGTGGGGCACGGACGGGAAATATAGAGTTTTGGAAGACGTAACCCTTGTTTATGTACAGAAAGTTTAGGAGAATACCTTGACGCACGAAGAGTATGTTAACTTTGTTCATTTAATATATTATGGTGGACCATTTGATGCCACGCCTTTTGTTTGGGCAAAAGAAGTGTTGCTGACGCAATTTAAAGAGGTGTATGACGCTGTAGCGTCTTTTGATAATTTTGCAGACCTAATGATGTATTTTTCTGAAACCTATTTTGAGGTACTTGTATGAAGAATCTTGTTGTAGCGTTATGTGTTGCGGCTTTTACTGTTATTGCCCACGTAATTGTTTTGGACCACAACGAAAATAGGATATTGTCTATCCGTGCAGAAATTTTAGAGGACCAGTTGGCAGATTATGCCAACCAATTGTCCGAGAAAATGAGCAACAAGACTTACGAATAAGGCTTGAAAGATGGGTATGACAATGCCCACAACCTAAAGTATGTTGAGGGTTACCATCAAGCCACTAAGGATAGAAATGCTTTTTCCACTTTTCTTTTGACAGAAGAGATGAATGTTAGTCTGCAAAATCCCGAATAATTGCATTGTAGCAGTATCTGGTGGTGTAGACTCTATGAGCCTACTAAACTTTGCCCGCTGTGGGAAAAAGAAGGTTAAGGTTATTCATTTTGATCACGGAACCCCATATGGTAAACGGGCACGCAACTTAGTTGAAGTGTGCTGTTTGCGGGCGGGAATTGTGTTTAAGACCTATACTTATAATGGTAGTGAGCACACGGAGTATGCTTGGGCAGAGTGGCGTAACAACATAATGCAGACTCAAGGTACACTGGTATTAACCGCCCACCACGAAGATGATTCTTTAGAATCTTATTTAATGAGAGGAAGCCAAATTGCCCTAATAAATGGTAATATCCTACGCCCTTTTATTAACGCTAAGAAGTCAGAAATTGTTGAGTACGCCCAAAGACACAGATTGATATGGCTTGATGATCCTACCAATTTAACATCTAGCAATAGACGAAGTAAAATTCGTAATGAATTAATCCCGCTTATGCGGGCTTGTGGAATAAACCCTTATAACTTAACCAAAGGAAGTAGTCATGAGTCTTGTTGAAGAACGAAAAACTCGAAGAAATCCACACCCACTACGTGCTGTAGCAAAAGGGGTGCAAGAATACTTAAATTCTAGAGGAATAACTCTGGATATAACACACGGCAGACCTGTTGGCGGGTTAGTTGTTATTGATCCAGATACTGGTGAAGAAGATAGCGTACTTTCAAGAAAAGAATTTACAAAAGTTCTTAAGCACGAAATTGATATAATTTACTCTGAGGGGTTAACAGAAGATTCTTGCTACGGAGAATTTGTCCTAGCACATGCGGGATTTACAAGAGTAGTACTTACTACAGCAACGGGAGATACTTACAAAGGTAAGTATAACTTTGGAAAAAATGAGAACTTTTTTAAATCCAGAGGCATTTATTTTGCTATAAAAGCAGCTCTTGATGGTACATGTATTTTGGAAGGATTTGGATCAAGTGTTTAGAGAAGACAGAGAAGAAGAGAAGCCAGAGATAGACCGTAAGGGTAAACGTAAAGAAAAGTTTGCCCGTAAGCGGCCTGATCGAGATCTTGAAAAAAGGATAAAGTTGCCACAAAAAGGTAGGAGAAACAACAAACCTTCTTTTGAAGAGGTTGACTAAGGAGATCTTCTTGTTAGACCACTTTGGTATTGAGCTTGAGTTTGGTTCAAAGAAACCCGACCTATTTCTGTGTGAACAATTAGAGGTAGAATTAGGTGCGGATAGTATTTATTTCCCGCAGGATAGTTGGAATATCAGCGAGGACTTCAGTGCCTCTGACGCTAAATTTATTGGGATGGAGTTAAGGTCGCCCAAGTTCGACGTATTTCCGCAACTTATTCTCTCTTCCCTTCTTGCACAGCTGAAGGCTGTGCCTTGTGTAATAACACAAACCTCAGGTCTGCACTTCCATTTCAGTGGGCCAAGCTTTTCTTACCTTTGTTTTCTAAATGATAGAAAGTTGGGAGAAATTTCTGCCAAATTATTAACCTTAGGTAACCCAAGTCCCAAAAGGTTAAAGCACTGCGGAAGTATTACCACTTTTAACACCAAGGCTTCAGCTTTACGTCAACTATGCGAAGATCATTGGGAATGTAGGGTTTTTGATTCTACTTTTGAAATAGAAAAGGTTTTTTCTTCTTTTGAAAAAATGTTGGAGGTTATTACAATATGAAAATTTGCACAATTCCATGTGGTACAGCATTTATGTACGAACATTCTATATACTATAGAAACAGTGATGGATCTTACACTAATTCATATGGGGACACAGACTCTTACGAAAATCACTTTGGACCGGATAGAAAGCTGAGATATGAAAAAGTTATCAGATTACAAAGTAAAAAGATATCTGAGGTAGAAGATGGGGAAGTCTTTATACATAGCGGCAGATCCTGTTCTGTAGAAGGTGGTACTTATTATGTTTTAAACGAAAATCAGGAGGAATTTACACTATTTCTCGACTGTTCTTGTCTTGTTTTAGAAGAACAGAAAGAAGGAAAAGGTATGGTACAAAATACAGTTGCTTCAGATTCACTTATTAACCCAGAAGATTTTATTCGACAAGTAGATCGTTGTATATATGATCTATCAAAGGGGTTGTTGGGTGTTAAAAACTCAAACAATGACAAGTTTTCAGTATTTGAACCGCCCAAAACAGCAAAAAGCAAACCAAGTATTTCCTTGTGTGAAATTGCCCAATTTGGTCATAAGGTTCCCGCGTATGCTGTACGTACAGAAATAACAGACCTGAAACAAGGCGATGTTGTTATCATCAAAGACGCAAACTCTGATGAAAATTGGCTATACTTCTTATCAGTGGATAAGGATGGTAGTACAGAAAATGTTGAAATTACAGGAATTGAAACAGATAGTGGAAAAAAGGTTGCTCTGTCTGTGCAAGATAGCCTATTGTTGGGCGGAAACTCAGTACTTTCGGTTAAAAACTTTTTGGGAGATAAGAAGAACATGAAGAACATGCTATTGCCTTTGATGTTGATGAGTCAGGGCCAAAATGGTGGTAATAATGCATTATTGGCTATGATGATGATGAGCGGAGAAGGAGCAGATAACAATATGTTACTGCCGCTTATGATGATGCAGGGTCAAAATGGTGGGGCACCAATGGACCCAATGATGCTTATGATGATGGGCGGCGGTAAAGAAGGCGGTGTAGATATGGAGAAGATGCTGCCGTTTATGCTGATGACGCAGCAGGGCGGAACCATGAATCCACTTGTTATGATGATGATGATGAATGGTGGGAAAATGCCAACTTTTGGTAAGTGAGCAATGGTGGCCTAGTGGTTCAATTGGTAGAACGCCCTTAGCGGGGAAATACAGATTCGAATTCTGTCTAGGTCGTTTAAAAAGAAGATGAGTGCATCTCTATCCAAATTGTCAAAGAAAATAATCACAGGAGATTGACTTTGGGGCGGAAAAAGAAGGGCAAAACTAAAATAGTAATTGAGGGAGCTAAACTCAGAAAGCCCAAAAAACCTAGGGGTTTGGGCTCAGGATTCCATAAAGACAAAAGAGAGAAAAGAATAAATAATACACCAGAGGTAGAGGAATAGGCTTGTATACGTTTACAATAGACGAACTTATTGCTAGACTAAATGAACTCAAGGGTGTAGCTACTCTAGGTGGGGCAACTCCAGTAGTTGTACAAACTCTTGATATTGACGTATTTGAATCAGCTGCATGTGAACTTCAATCAGTTATAGAAGAAAAAGATGGGTTTGGTAAAGTTATTGAATGGCGGACAATTGACTCAGGTAATACTCACCAAGTGGTGAGAATATTTTAACAAAGGATTTCCCGTGTCTATACACAAAGCAATAGTGTCTCGTATAATTGTAACCCCACACCCTGACAAGGAAGTACACTCCCTTGCTGTGGGCACCGTATGTAATGAAACGGTAATCTGCGGCATCAATATCCAGAGTGGTACACTCGGCTTATACTTTCCTTGTGAATTGCAGTTATCAAAAGAATTTGCTGAGGCAAATGATTTAATTAGACGCAAGGATGCGTCGGGTAAACCTGCCGGAGGAATGTTTGATATAAATCGCAGGGTTAGACTTCAAACCTTTAGGGGTGTTAAATCTCACGGATTTTGGATAAGTGTAGCTTCGCTAGAGAAGTTGGGTGGGGATGTATCCACGCTTAAAGAGGGTGATACTCTGGATATATGGAATAATATTTCAATTTGTAACAAGTATTTTTCTGCTCGCAATCCGCCTAAAACTTCAAGCAAAAAAGCTTTACGTAAGTCCGAGAAATTCGTCTACCTGTTTCCTGAACATAAAGATACCGAACAATTTAAGTACAATTTGAAAAGCTTCAAGGCTGGTGATGAGATTATTATTACAAATAAGATGGAGGGAACAAGTCAAAGAGTTGCCAAAAATTACCAATTCCGCCCGCTTAAGTGGTGGGAGAAGATTGTAAGTAAATGGGTAAAAGTAGACAATAGGGAGTTGGTAATCTTAAATGGGACACGTAGGGTGGTTCTGAACAATAAGAAAAACGATAAATCTTACCATCCTCAGGATTTGCGAGATAAAGCTATTGCTAAGATTTTCCCTTATCTTGACGATCATATGCACGTCTACTTTGAGGTAGTGGGTTTTGAGGGGCCAAATCAGCCCATTATGCCCAGACAGTCTCTCGCAAAAGTAAAAGAAAAGGAATATAAGAAACTATACCCCGAAACTATCACTTATTCTTATGGGCATGCCGACGGGGATTTCGGAGTATATGTTTACAGAATTTCTTATGTATTACCCTCCGGTAAGGAGTTAGACCTAACTTGGGATGAAGTCAAAGATTGGTGCATATTACACTCTATACCACATGTCTTGGAATTAGATAGATTCGTATTTGATGGAGATTACGATGCTTTACTTAAGAGAGTAGACTCCTTCGATGGTCCGGACCCAATAGATAAACGCCACCCTATGGAAGGCACCTGCTTAAGAATTAACGGAAGCAGGTGGCGATGCTTTAAAAACAAGAGCTGGTTGTACAAAATTTTGGCCGGAATCGCTAAAGAGGATGAAAATTATTCAGATTGCGAAGAGGAGCAGAATATTGACAACTGAATTCAAAAACTCCAAACTAAAAGGCAATAACAAAAGGTATGCTGGCCGTTATATTAACCGCTTCATGGGTATGAAGGCCGCCTCTGACCTACTCATACGCGGCCTATTTCCAAACGCTAAGGAAATCACTGAAAGTTTTGCAGCCGTAGAAGCCTGCAGACACCTACCAGTAGAATGGAATGAGGATATTACTGTGGTTTGTGTGGGCGATGGACACGCTCCAAGAACAGCCGCCTCGTTTGCCTTTATGTCAAAATGGGAGTGTCACTCAGTAGATCCCAAAATGAGGGACAAGGAGTGGAATATTGAAAGGCTTACAACACACAGATTCAAAATAGAAGACTGTTGGCTTAGCTTTAATAAACCTTGTGTTATTGTGTGCGTACACTCTCACGCTAGAATAGAAAATACTCTGCCCTACATAAAGGCACCTGTAAGACATTTAATCACAATGGAATGCTGTGTCCCTCTTGGTATTAAAGGGGTTGAGCCAGATGTAGATTATGAGGATGACGATGTGTGGAGTCCTAAAAATAGAATTAAGATTTGGAAAAATGTTTAATTGATGATCTATGTGGTACTCTAAACGACCTTTATCATAGTATCACAGATGAAGCAAGTCACATAGATGGCGGCGAAACCACTTCGGAAATACTTGAAAAAGTTAAAAACCTTTTAGGAGAAGACTCTTGAGCGAAACACAACAAACACCTACTATTGGAATTGGCACCACTAAAGACGGTTATACCGTAATAAATATTAGCACTAAGAGTGTTACTCTGACCAGCCCCAAAGGGTCAATTATCCCTCTTTCACTTTCAGAAGCTGAAGCCTTCTTCAGAGTCTAGCTTTTCATCTTTTACTTACGGAGAAAACCTTGTCTAAAATTTGGGTTAATAGTAGCGGGTGTATTTACTCTACAGATCCACACGTTCCAGTAAAAATTGAAGCTGGAATGTATCAACTATGTCTTAGTCCACGCATTGGCTTATATTTAAGTCACGTAGGAGAGTCTTTTAAGCTTCCAGAAAAGATCTACGATGTGGACAAAACCTTAATTGATAGGATTGTAAAAAGCTTTAATCAATCAAAAAGAAATTTGGGCGTTTTACTAAATGGAATGAAGGGTTCTGGTAAAACATTTACGGCAAAAATTATATGTAATGAGCTAAAATTGCCCGTAATTATGATTAGTGAAAATCTACCCGGAATACCAGAATTCATTAACACGATAGATTTCGATTGTGTAATTCTTGTTGATGAATATGAAAAGGTTTTCACTCAGGACACTAGGGGTGTGTTGCTATCCTGTATGGATGGAGTACAAGTTCCTAAGCAAAAGTGTTTGTATCTTCTGACAACAAATCACATGTTTGTTAATGAAAATCTGCTTAATAGACTAAGTAGAATTAGATATGTTAAAGAATACGGAGATCTAACCAAGGACACCATCACAGAGATCGTACAAGATAGACTTAAAAATGTGGCATTTACTGATGACACAATTGAAGTAATTTCAAAAATGGATACTATTTCTATAGATTCGGTGATAGAAATAATAGATGAATCAAATTTATATGATGAAAAGCCATCTGCATTTATTAGTATTTTAAACTGCAATAGAAGCGTTGGCAAAAAATATTCATATAACTACCAAATAGTAGATGCAAAAGATGGTACAATATATCATGAAAAACTTGAACTATGTGAACCATTTACAAGGTTTTCACCACCCGGATCTTGGATTTATGATAAGGGCGGCAACCATGTTATATGTTTAATTAGTATAACTGGTGAAAAAACCTTCATGGTTACTATGGTAAATCCTGCATATAAAGCTTGGGATGAAGCTTGGGATGAAGTTAATAACAAAGACACAGAAGTAATTTATGAAGAATGGATTAAATCAAATCCAGCTCCAGAGAAACACATAAAAGCTGATGTGTTTGTAAACGAAATCCAAACTAAACATTGGGCATTTTCATGATAATCAAAAGTGTAACTGTAACAAGATCAGTTAAAATATCTTCTGGTAGTTATCAAAATACAGATTTTTCAATTACCGTTGAGGGAATCCCAAGCGTTGCCGAAAGGAAAAATTTGGGAAAACTAACGGAAGAATTGATAGATAGTATTGATAATATTCTAGTCGAAAAGATTAGGGTAGTAAACCCAAGAGAAGATGTTAGAAAATTTGGAATTGGTGGGAAAACGGCGTGAACATTATTTTCTTAGACGTGGATGGTGTTCTTAATCGCTCAATAAGCGAAACACCTTTTGAGAATGACAAGTTGCTACTGTTGAAATTTCTCGTAGAGAGCACCAGTTCTAAGATAGTTCTTTCTTCTGATTAGCGTAGACACCCAGCCTCAATAACCCGCGTAAGAAGTGAGTTATTGTGGGCGGGGCTTACTATCTTTGATCATACGCCAATATTGCCCTGTACAGATATAGAGGGTAGTTGGAGAATAGATGAGATCAAGAGCTGGATCGCAAGCAACCCAGTTAGTGGTAAGATCTTAATATTAGATGATGTAGAAATGGATGCTTCTGGTATCCCTGAATGCTTATTTATTCACACCAATCATCTATAGGTGTGAACAAATTTGCAAATTACTAGCCGACAAGGGTTTTGCTTCCACTAATGTAGTGTTTGGTATTGGGTCTTACACATACCAATATGTTACCCGTGATACATATTCTATTGCCTGCAAGGCTACTTGGGTCCAAATCTCTGGCGTAGCCAAGAGCATCTTTAAAGATCCAAAAACTGGCGATGGCATGAAGAAGTCCGCAAAAGGATTACTTTCAGTAATCAAAAGAGACAATGGAGTCCTTGTGTTACTTAATGATTGTTCACCGGAGCAGGAAAAAGAGGGAGAGTTGACCTCCATCTTTCTTAACGGAGCATCCTGCAACTCTTCTACTTTTAGTGAAATAAAGAAGAGATTGTCTCTTCAAACATAACACCCTTTTCTTAGAAAGTTTTTATGACGCAATTACAGTATAAAAGTCACCCACTACTTCATAAATGGGGAAGAATGTTTGACCATACATATGTTGGAAAAACATATAGCAATGATCTACATTTCTTTACGAATAAGAAAAATCCAGATGGTAGAAGGGTATACGTACAAATTACCCCAGAAGGATACGCCGAGGTAATTAATATTTACGATGGATCTTCAGTAAGATTTACTGGGCACACTAAATTCCAACGTACGATAGATGGTTTTCCATATGCGATTTCATTGGCGTGCGACCATATATTCTCCTGCGTGATTACAGGGTTAAAAGAAACCGAAGACAAAACAAACTTTTCATTTCTATATTATACGAAAAACATACCGTATGATAAAGACTCAAAAAGTTTCGCTTTCCAAGATTTTGAATTGTCGATAAATAATAACAATAAGATAGAAATGCTTTTACCTAATTTCGACAGGAAGATTATAGGTGTAGTTAAAAACAAAAATCAATTAAGAAGTCCAGAAATTAGTTGGACAATTTCTGATTCGAGTCCACAAAGGCCATTTTTACTTAATGATGGCTTTGGTGATTAGTGTGTAGTTTACCGGGGGTAATATGTAGTTGCTCCCATTTTATAGTTTCCTTTGCAAAGGGAAGTTTTATGAGTGAAAGTACGAGTGTTGTGAATCCGTTGTCAACTTTGACTGTTGCGGATGTTATTGCCCCATCTACGTTTGGTTCAGACGTAATTGGTAAGGCTTTGGCAAAGAAGCAGGCTGCTGCTCTTGAAAAATTGGAAGGGTTTACTGTTGGTGTTCTTACATCAGCTCAAAACCGTTCCACAGCGTTGGCTCGGGCCAAGAAGAACCTTGAGGATGAGTTGGCAAGTGTGCATAAAGAAATTGACAGAATCAATGTGGCCGCTGCGCACGCTCAGTCAACGCAGAACATATTCTGCTTGGCTGCTGCGGTTGGAGCTAAGCAGTCTGCTATTCAGTTCGCACAGTGTGCGGGATTGCTTGTTCCAACAAACGACGACCTGATTTGGTCAGTGCCAGCTCCAAAAGCTGAGTAGTATTTGAAGGACGAAAGTCCGAGATTAGTTTTCAGTGGGTGGTTAATGTTGGCCACCCACATCTTTTTGGTTTTTTAGTTGGAGTAATCACTTGAACATTACAGTAAACGTTATCAAGGCTTTTTCAGACGGCAATCAGGTATCAGTAACCCTGTCTCACGGCTCTACTGCGGGGGCTGCTGGCTCACGAGTTGGGGCTCCAAGCGGATCTGTATATCGCGTGAACGGAATGCAGGCAAACACAGAAACGCCTCTTGGTGACGGCGATATTTTGACTGTGAGCTTGGGCAAGGTCGATGCAGGCTAAAATAGTCTGACCGCTTAAGGATAAAGGGGTGGAATTTAATTCCACCCCTTTTACTTTGTTTGTAATACTTGCGCAAACTTTATACTCGGAACAATAACCATCTTCGTGGAAACGCTCCACCTACTTTAATTATTTAAAAATTTTCTTACGGAGTAATCTCTTGGTAACAGCAATGCCAACAAAAAAACCCGCACTAGATAAGAGTGTATACACAGAGGCTTTTCTTGAGCAAATAAATACGCTTAAAGAAAACCATGCCTTACAACATGTATACGACCTCCTACTTTCAAAGATAATCAGATTACATAAAGAAAAAAACAAAATTGACGAATATATTGAAAAAAGAAAGTATCCAGAGATACGAGATAATATGTCGAAATATTCAGACATAGATTTGGATTACTTAAATTCTTTTGAAGAATTCAACCCTGCCACACTAGATTCTCAAATAAAAGAACTAGAAGAAAAGTACCCAAGCATAAAATTTATAAAACATTCCGGTAACCAAAGTTTATATTTTAGTGTTGATTTAAATTTACATAATAAAAATATAAAGACAGGTGAGTTTTGGACCCTACAATTTGAAAATTTCCCAATTCATGTTACTTTTACTAGTAAAGAAAATATTTTACATCCAAGAATAATTAAATTAAAAACTGATGGAAAAATAAAACATCCATATTTTGATATATACGGAGAGTTCATACATTATGCCATTTTTACAAAAGCATTTGATACAAACAAGTTCTTTTATGATATAATTGATAACATTATAAAACAGTTATCGGTGTTTAATTCGTCATACATTGCTAGTTCAATGGAAAATTTTATTGGTAGAAAATGTTGCGTATGCGAGGAATACTCCAAGAAGAACATGATTACCTGCCCTAAAACCGGCATGATCCTACACGCAAACTGTGGTAAGGTAATAAATGGGACTATTTACAATCCAGCAATGGTTAAAGAATGCTATGTGTGCAAAAAAGATAAAGTGGATTGGATTATTAAATCTGATGTAGTAATATGTGGAGCGTGTGATGTTAACTAAAGAAAAATTCTATGGACAATACACTATTGGGTGTTCGAGAAGAAAAAAATGGGAGAATGAACATCTTCCAGTAATAGACACAAGCTACAAAACACTAGAAAAAGCTAGAAGTAGAACAATCCGAGAACTTTCTTCTGCGGTAAATACATTGGCCAACTATGGCGATACATACTATCGCGAACCCTTAAAGGCTGTAAGTAGAGAAGGCTTCGATAGCCTTTATGATGGATTAGTTAAAAAGCACGATTTTACAATGCTAGAAATGGATGAGTATGTATCAACAATTATGTTTGAATCTAGAGCCGTAATATCAGAAAAAAACCACCAAACAAATACTAACCTAACAGTAGACCTAGGACTATTTAAAACAAGATTATATTTCGACGATTACGTTAGTAGTTCTCCACGTTCAGTAGGTCTATCTGCAGTAAGTACTCCAAGTGGAGAAAATAACCCGCGAAACATTGGGGGTAAAAGTTGTTTTCACCCACACATAGGACCAAATGGAGGGCTGTGCCTAGGAGGATATCTAAATCCGCGTCTATCGGGAGCAGATACCCAAAAATTTGATATAATGTCAATTTTGTACAATGTCTGTGGATTACTATGTAGGTATAATGCTAACTCACTTAATTGGAGCGGGGCGTACATAGATAATTGGGTAGGACAAAAGTGCTCTGTTTGCTACCAATTTGACGGAGAACAAATTAGTTGTGAAAAAACAAAAGTAATTATACACAAGGATTGTTCTGAAGAAATTGATGGGAAATTTTATTCCCTAAATTGCATTAAAAAGTGTTCAGTTTGTGAAAAAACCACCCCGTATTACTTTACCATAAACAACAAGGCAATCTGTGAAGTTTGTCAAGAAAAGGAAGAGATTAAAGTATGAACACAACTACACCCAAAAAAGAACTTACACTTAAAATTGATGCGTATGCATTTGATAAGTTTGTATTTATGAGAGACCACAAAGACTCAGAAATTACAATGTTTGGAATCACCCACAAAGAAAACCCACTTCATGTTTATGATTTCAGGATCGTAAAACAAAAAGTAAATTCAACTAGTTCCGATTGTTGCCCCGAGTATATGGCGGAATATATAGAAACTAACGCTATGGCGGGAATACCACCTATTAACTGTGAAAGAGTTTGGTGTCATACTCACCCAATGACTGGAGATAGTTCAGCTAATCCCTCTGGTAAAGATATGAGCACTTGGAACGACCAAGATAACGCTATGAAAAATTTTATGGTAATGATGATCCTGTCAAAGACAGGACAAATTACCTGTAAACTGAGAGTTAGAGGTAATCTTAGCACATCAGTAAACGGGCTAGATCATCCGTATGAAGTAGAAAAAGAGATACCTGTTGAAATTATTAAAGATGAAGGATACGATGCTAAAATTTTAACAGGTTTAAAAAATATTTTTGGGGAAAAGGCTGTAGATAAATTGGGTATGGAAAAAGCTAAGAAGTCACTCCTCCCACATGTTTCACTAATTGAAATTTTCCCAGAATTTAACGAACTGATTACTGAATATGACAAATTAGTTAGCCCAGATACTTACACAGTAATAAGAAGCGGGTATCAAGGATATGGTGGAAACCATAGTCATTACCAACCCGCTAAAAATAGTTTTAAAAAAAGTGCGTCCCCGGAAATAATCCCAGAAATGCTACTCGAGTTAGGAGAGCACCGAGAATCATTTAGGGTGATGACTGACAACGAGCTACAAAGAATGAAAGCTGCATTCGCAGACATAGAGGATATTACATCCTTGCAGAGCATGGAAAGAATATTTGAGTTTGACAACCCTTATAATCCAATGGATGGAATATCTGTTATTCTCGGAGCTATACACGGGGATTTGTTAGAAAAAGATTTCCAGATAGCCTATAAAAGTAATAATAAACTTGACAGAGTAAAAGCCATTAATACAGCGGGATTAAAGTATCCACAATTTAAAGATACAGCAAGTAAAATTAATACAGGAGATTTCAAATGAGCGCGGCTTTCTATTCTCGCCAAGAGTACTTCTGCCCTGCTAAAAACCTAGAAGAAGTACGGGTCTTAATTGTCGGATGTGGGGCTATAGGTAGAAACGTAGCGAGTTGTGTAGCTAGACTTGGAGTCAAGTCTATTGATTTAGTTGATAATGACATTGTAGAAGCGCACAATATAATTCCTCAGAATTGGTCACAGGGTGATTGTGGCAAGACAAAGGTAGAAGTTCTAGCTGAAGAAATTGTTTCCCAAATGGGCGAAGCCATTAAAGTAAGTGCTTACCCTAATAAATGGGCCCCTAGAATAGTGGGGAAAAACACCACCTATGACGCAGTATGGAGTACCGTAGACAACATTGATATAAGGAAACTCCTGTATAACTACTACAGGGATAAGTGCAAATATTTCTTTGATGTTAGAATCGGGGCTTCTGTTGCTCAAATTCTTACTGTAAAAGACATGGAGACTACTAATGATTGGTATCTCAAAACCATTTTCCCATCAAGTGAATCAGCAAGTTTTGGGTGCGTTCAACCAATGAGTAACTATATAGCCAACATTGCAGCTGGGACCAGCGTTAATCAATTCGCCAATTTGATGGGTGGAAAAGGTTGGCCCGTTCACAGGATGTTGAGTTTTTGTTCTATTAATTCTGTTTTATCTCCGGAGAACCCAGATGAGTACTTTGGTAACTGTAACAATAACAACGAACAGAAGTAATATAAATGTGTGTGCGGACAAAGATCTACTAGATTTCTTAAAGACTTGTACTGCAAGGGACACACATATATTACAAAATTACTACGGTGTTAATATACCTTTTGGGGAATTTTATGTTGGATGTATTGTTAAAAAAACCTAGGAAGATTAAGCAGAGTAATAATAATTACACTCTATATGAATTTAAACCAATAACCTGTGTAGCCACAAAAGATGAAGATGAAGATGGTGAGTCAAGTTGTGATCGTTTTTTCAGTTTTGAAAAACCAAGAATGTTAGTAGAACCTTCACACGAGTTACGTCTTTACTTTAATTATCACCACCCCAATGTTGATATT
>Ga0138256_10004276_pt1 | contig 15185 bp, 6 predicted proteins | sample KNB2016incub_MG_FD_105486 | JGI IMG/M metagenome (GOLD analysis project Ga0138256, IMG submission 105486) | Active sludge microbial communities from wastewater in Klosterneuburg, Austria - KNB2014incub_MG | ecosystem: Engineered > WWTP > Activated sludge > Unclassified | place: Austria... | reverse complement strand
TATCCCATATTATGTGATCGACCTGAGTAAGGACTATAAAGAGCGGATCGTCGATTATATGATGGCTGAATATGCCCGTGGGCGTACACCGAATCCGGATATTTTATGTAATCGGGAAATAAAGTTTGACGTATTTCTTAAAGCTGCACTAAAACTGGGTGCTGACTATGTCGCCACAGGTCATTACTGCCGTAAAGAAACAGATGAACAAGGGCGTCATCACCTGTTGGCAGGCAAAGATCCGGGAAAAGACCAATCTTACTTCCTCAGTCAGGTCACTCAGGAGCAACTGAGTAAGGCACTTTTTCCGATCGGGGAATTACTCAAATCGCAAGTCAGAGATATAGCACGCCGGGTGGGCATTCCTACGGCTGAGAAAAAAGATTCACAAGGGCTTTGTTTTGTGGGAAAGATAAGCCTTCCGGTCTTCCTGCAGCAACAGCTTGAGCCCAGAATAGGTGATATCATAGAGGTAAGCCCGGATTTGCCTAAGTTTGAAGCATACAGACGGATTCCGGTACAGCAGGAATATGTGGAGCAATTAGCCCGCCCATTTACATTTGACAGCGCTGAAGGAGTCAAGGTCGGTGAGCATCAGGGTGCGCATTACTACACCATCGGCCAGCGAAAAGGTTTACATATCGGTGGGCGACCGTTACCTTCCTTTGTATTACAAACTGATGTGGTTCAAAATCTCATTTTTTCCGGACAAGCTGAAACCCATCCCGGTCTCAACCGCTTTGCGCTGAAAATCCAATCGGACGAGATCCACCTGGTGAATCCGGATTATACCTTAGCTATAGGTGAATCGTATGAGATGGATGTGCGTATTCGTTATAGACAACCGCTTCAGAAAGCACTGGTTCTGCGCAGGGAAGATGGACTGTATATCCTGTTCAGGGAAAGACAGAAAGGAATCTCTCCCGGACAGTTTGCCAGTTGGTACCGGGGTGAAGAGTTGATCGGCTCAGGCGCTATTGCCTGATCTTTCGCACAACAACGGTTATTTGCCTCTGGCACACAAATTGGGCATTGTCAGATTGTAATTTATGTATTCTCACAAGCGGTTTGATATTTTGTAACATTTTGACGCTGTGTATATTTAAGGTAAATTTTACTAACCTGGCAAAATATTCCGGGTGAATACAGTAACTTTATCCAATATAGATGCGAATCTGAGCAAATAAACACATTGAAACTAAATTGACCTAAGAAATCAATAAACAATCTGCCTGAATGCTGCCAATTATTATGAGAAATAGATTATTGCTTATTCTGTACATGATTGCCCAGATGCACTTAGTTGGCGCGCAGAACAATAAGTCTTTATTTAATGATTTAAGACAAGCAAAAAGTGACACGACCAGAATCCGCATATTTAATCAACTTGCTGAATATTATTACAAGACATACAGGTATGATAGCTGTGAGATTTATGCTACCAGGGCAATGTCAATAGCAGACAAACTGCTCAAAAATCAGACTGTAAGCAGTGATGATGCATATAGTCTGGTCTGTAGGAAATTGCGAACAGAAGCATTGACAAATTTTGGCAGTTCATTGATTTATAAAAATGCGAGCGCTGCAATTGATACGCTGAAAAAGACGGCCAGACTATGGACTGCATTGGGGGATATACGGGGTATGGCTTTCACTTATTGCAAACTGGGAGAAATTTACACTAATCAAGGGGAATACGAAAAGACCATCGAAAGCTTTAAGACCAGTATCCGGTATTATACACAAATCGATGATAAGGTAAACCTGATAACTACCTATTATGAATTGTCTTTAGGCCAACGCTATATGGCTAACTATGGCGATGCACTGGAAAGTAACCTGAAAGCATTGGATCTGGCAAAAGAGATCAGGGACACTTCTATGATTATTCAGGCCTTACTATCCAATGGTTTCATTTATATGTTTGTCGAAGAATATACTTCTGCACTGGAATCTCAGCACCAGGCACTACAGTTTGCGACGCAAGTGAAAGATTCGTCTTTAATAGCGACGGCATATAGTGATTTAGGGAACACTCATCTGAGACAGGGCAAGAAGTCAGAAGCCTTGCGTGATTTTAAGATAGCATTGAATATCCGGGAATTAATAAAAGATGATCAATATCTCAGCAGCCTTTATCTCTATATTTCTGAGATTCTGATAGGGCAGGAGAAATACCAGGAAGCATTAGTGTCACAATTCAAAGCATTAAGAATTGCCGGCCAACAGCAAGATAGCCGTTATATTCTCGATGCGTATAATGAAATTGCTTTTACTTATGATACACTGGCGGAAAATAAAAAAGCATTGATTTATTATGACAGCTTATTTAAGAAAAGCATGCAGTATAGTAATCCCTATTACCAATCAGTAGCTTTACAGGGAATGGCCAATATCTACTATGAAACAGGCCAAACACAAAAAAGTATTAATAAGCTACAGGAAGCATTGAAATATACAAAAAAAGAAGATTATAAAAATTTTACGAAAATATATAAAAATCTTTCACTTGCTTATGAAAAAGAAAATGATTATAAAAACGCCTTTTATTCTGCAATAAAATTTAAGCAATGGAGTGATTCTTTAGAGATTTCTGTCAAGAAATTAAAAATGACAAGCCTGACAAATCATTTGGATTTTCAAAACAAACGGGCACTGCAAAAAGCAAGTCAGGATAAGCAATTGACTATACAACAAAATGAAATAAAAAGGCAAAAATTAGTCAAAAATTTTAGTCTGGTGGGTTTATTAGTGGTGGTATTACTGGCAGTTAATTATTACAGTCGTTTTAGTGAAAAACGGAAATTAAATATCCAACTGGAAAGCACACTGTCCAATTTAAAATCGACACAGAAGCAACTCATTCAGTCCGAGAAAATGGCATCATTGGGTGAATTGACTGCCGGAATAGCACATGAAATACAGAATCCCCTGAATTTTGTGAATAACTTCAGCGAAGTCAGTAATGAACTGATCGATGAAATGAATCAGGAGTTGGATAGAGGAGATATTGAGGAAGCAAAAGCAATTTCAGTTGATATAAAATTGAATCTTGAAAAAATCTATCAGCACGGTAAGCGGGCAGGTGCAATAGTAAAAGGGATGCTCCAGCATAGCCGTACAGGCGCAGGGCAAAAAGAATTGACAGATATCAATGCATTGTGTGATGAATATTTGAGATTATCCTATCATGGATTGCGGGCAAAAGACAAGAGTTTTAATGCAAAGTTTGACACTAATTTTGATCCTACCATACCTAAAGTCAATATCGTCGCTCAAGATATCAGCAGAGTGATATTGAATATGATCAACAATGCATTTTATGCTGTATTTGCCAAAGCTTCTGCACTGGAAAAGGATGCCTCGGGTGATCCGATCACAGCACCGGCCGGATATAACCCTACGGTCTGGATTAGTACAAAGAAGGAAGGCAATAGTGTAATAATCAGTATTAAGGATAATGGGAATGGTATTCCCGATAAGATAAAAGAAAAAATATTTCAGCCTTTCTTTACTACAAAGCCCGTCGGGAGTGGAACCGGACTGGGATTAAGTCTAAGCTATGATATTATGAAGGCACATGAAGGAGAGATTAAAGTAAACACGATCGTGGGGGAAGGAACTGAGATGTTGATACGAATACCTGTGTAGAAACCATAGTCAATAGACACAGCATCAATCTAATCTGTTAAATTAGTACCTTTAATAGTTTTATAAACAGAATTAAACAAATGCGCATAGTTATTACTTTCCTTTTTTTGGTCACGATCCTGGTGGATCAGATAAATGCCCAGACGGGCATGTTGTTTAGTTATGAAAAATTTATTGATGACGAAGGTGACACCTTGCTATACCGGGAGCTCTATCCGGATTACAATCTAAGCAGGAAGTATCCACTGGTCATTTTCCTTCATGGATCAGGCGAGCGGGGAAATGATAATAAAGCTCAACTCAAATGGGGTGTAATGAATTTTGCGTCAAGCGAAAATATGAGTAAATATCCGGCTATAGTAATCGCTCCACAGTGTCCGGAAGGTATGAGCTGGGCCAATTTCTCGGATGATGTAGTGAAATATGCTGAAGCCCCTTCAAAACCCATGCGATTAGTCATATCGCTAATCAGGCAGTTGATGAAATCACCGGGCATCGACAGTAATCGTATTTATATCACCGGTCTGTCTATGGGGGGCTATGGTACATATGATGCGATCAGCAGATATCCTGACCTTTTCGCAGCAGCAGTGCCGGTTTGCGGTGCCGGTGATGTGGCAAAAGCAAAAGTATTTGCGCATGTTCCGATTTGGATATTCCATGGTGCAGAGGATCCGGCTGTTGATCCGGGCTATTCCTATGCGATGTTAGCTGCACTGATAAAGGCCGGTGCACATCCGGGATTTACCGTTTATCCTGAGGTGGGGCATTTTTCCTGGTTGCCGGCATACAGCGACCCGCTTATGATGGAATGGCTATTCCGGCAACATAAATGAAAATAAATGTTTAAATACTTCCCCAAAATGAGTAAAAAACATGTAATCAACAAAAAGATTATCCTTGTTATTTTATATAGCTTTATATTTTCATTATTATTTTCCCAGACAGAGCACAGGAATTTAATTGAAAATAATGATACGCTATCATTAAATTATTACTGTCAGAAACAGATAGATAATATTGAATTTAATAATGATAGTTCCTTATATTATGGAAGTAAAGCGCTGGTGATTGCGCAGCGTCTGAATCAAAAATTCTACCAGGGGTTTATAAACTGTGATTTGGCTTATGTTTATATTGCGCTGGGTGATTACACCAGCGCATTGAAATATCTCATCGAAGCAACCCGTTTATCTGAAGATGCAACCTTGAGTGACAATATCATTAGTTCCGCATATATAAAGCAATATTTACAAAAAAGTAGTGATTCCAACCGAAGGGAATTAGTAGGCTGGATTAAAAATTCATTAGGTATTTTATATGGATTAACAGAAAATCAGACCCGAAAACTCAATGAATTATTGTCTGCATTGCAAGTGATCGAAGGGAAGGTGGACAACACCTTCTTATTTGCTGGGATTAATGCCAACATCGTAGAATGCTATCTGGAGCTAAATAAAGTGGATTCGGCACTTTATTATCAGAAGCAAACAATGAAGTATGAAGAGAAAATATCGCGCCAGACCTACAATGGAGTGTCATTAGTTACCATAGGAAATATTTATTTAAAACTCGGTAAAATTGATCTGGCAAAGAAATATTTATCCGATGGTATCCGGATTATTAAAGCGCAGGATGATGATTTGATAGGTTTGGGCAGTTCGTATATTTCACTGGCTAATCTTTACAAAAAAATGAATCAACCGGATTCAGGAATTTATTTTGCAAAAGAAGCTTTGAATTGTTTTAAACAGTCGAGTAAACATAGTCCGGAGTTTTTGCAGGCTTACAAAGCACTCTCAGAAAATTATGCCACTATCCAAAATTATGATAGTGCTTATCATTTTCGGCTGTTAGCCGGGAATCTCAGTGACAGCATAAATGATGTGCGTTTGAAAAATATGGGGAAATTTCATAGTATGGGCTTTAATGAAAAACTCCGCCTGAAGGATTTAGAAACTGAGTCCATTGAGAGTAAAAGCAGAAGTAGAATTACGCTATTATTTGTCATTCTAGCTGTTATGCTCATCATCGCAATTATTTTATTCAGAAATAATAAAGCAAAACAAATAGCCAATCAGAAACTGGAGAAAACGTTGGCAGAGTTGCGTGCTACACAGATCCAATTAGTACAATCGGAGAAGATGGCTTCATTGGGTGAATTGACGGCAGGAATCGCACATGAGATCCAGAATCCTTTGAATTTTGTCAATAATTTTTCTGAATTAAATCTGGAAATGATTGAAGAGATGAAAACCGAAATAAGTAAAGGCAATTTTGATGAAGTGAGTACAATAGCAGAAGACATCATAGCTAATGAGATAAAAATCAATCATCATGGAAAACGCGCGGATGCCATAGTTAAAGGGATGTTGCAGCATTCCCGACAATCGACCGGAAAGAAAGAACCTACGTATATCAATGAATTATGTGATGAATACCTACGATTGTCCTATCACGGCCTGCGGGCTAAAGACAAGAGTTTTAATGCCAGGTTTGAAACGCATTTTGATCCTTCAATTGGAAAGATAGATATAGTCACACAGGATATAGGCAGGGTTATTTTAAATATTATTAATAATGCTTTTTATGCGGTGACAGAAAAGGCAAAATCAAAAGAGATTCCCGGATATGAGCCGGGGGTAATAGTAAGCACTAAAAAATCGGATAATAATATTTTAATAAGTATCAAAGATAATGGTTCAGGAATTCCTCCGAATATTTCTGATAAAATATTCCAACCATTTTTTACTACTAAACCGACCGGACAAGGAACCGGACTGGGCCTGAGCCTAAGTTATGATATCGTCAAGGCACATGGTGGAGAGATTAAGGTGAATACCCGGACTAATTCATCTTCCGGAGATGAAGGTACAGAGTTTATCATCGAGCTGCCTCTGACCTGACGATAGCCTGAGCCCAGACGGATTATAAGTTCTGTGCATAACAAGTCGCAATTACCCTCTGATCCTATTCATCACAAAATCTTTAATTTTTATCCTTACTGAGAATGGAAACTAAATGGATCAGGGGATGACCGCTCGATTTCCTATTCAGACCCATAGACCCCGGGGCTATAAAGTCAAATGGTCATTTATTAAGAGGATAGTATATTAGTAACTACAGACCTTACTCCGTAGGAGTATAAAATGATTAACCCGGTACAAGCGAAGCACAGTGCCGGGTAAGTTAATGTAAAATAAGGAACTCCGCAGGTGTTCAATTTTATAAAGAGGCTACGTACAATATTTATAGTGATGAGAACATAGATAATATTTGTAAACAAATAAAAACATTCTTCACATTGAACTCCTACGGAGTTCGGGCTAGTTTATATACCAGCCTCGGGCTGCACTCCGTTTGCACGAGGTTATTGATATTAAATACCTTCGGCATTTTATTATAGAGAGCGCTTCTGAACATTTCAAAGGTGAATAGTCCTAATAGCTTAAATCGTGTAAGATTATTGTACAGATTGCAAATTTCCTTACCCCATCTAAATCCCAAAGCCACCTGTCAATAATAACAAAGAAATAAATTTTCATTTTTTGATTCCCTTAATTTAGTGTCCCTTCCAGTCAAAAGGGATTTCTTGTGAGGCTATTTATTTTAGCATTATACGAATTTTGTAATACTCACGTTAAACCAGGAATTTTCGCTGATAATAATTATTTTGTATAACTTTATCGCATTGTGCTTATACCGTGAATATTTTCAGGAAAATGTATATTCTGTCCTATGGTGAACTCCGGATATCGAGATGGATTAAGTATTTTTAAAATTATTTTCATAAGCCTGATCTGTACATTGAGCGTGCGATCAGCAGGGCAGCAATTAATTAATCCACATTTTTCAAGATTTACGATCAATGATGGCCTTTCTCAGGGGCTGGTATATTCGATAACACAAGACAAGAAGGGATTTATGTGGTTTGGCACCAAAGATGGGCTCAATCGCTATGATGGGTATGAATTCAGGATATATAGCCATGATCCGTTTGACTCTACTTCTCTGTCAGACAATACGGTTACTTCATTATACACAGATTCCAAAGGCCGGTTATGGGTAGGTACTTATTACGGTGGACTAAACCTCTATAGACCTGAAAAGGATTGTTTTATACATTTTACATCAACTGATTTAGGTGGTGCAAATATCCATGCGATTACTGAAGATAAAGCTGGTAATTTATGGGTAGCCACCTATGGTAATGGTTTGTTTCAAATAATTTTTAATCAGGACAAGCATAAAGCACCTTACTCGATTAAACAATACTTGCATCAGGAAAACAAGCCAGAGAGTATAAATGGCAATCTGGTTATCGATGTGTATGGGGATTCACAGGATCGGATTTGGGTTTCTACTACTGCAGGAAATTTCCAATATGTGGACTTAAAACAAGCGAAAATTAAATTCCAGACACCGCGATATACTATTTATAATGTTGCGAAAACCATCCTGCCCGGTAGGATAAAATATGATTTACAAAGAGCAAAACTCTCTAAAAATTCATTTACTTTTTATGGTGGTTGGTTTTTTCAGGACAATCAGCGAAGATTATGGATAGGTATGCCCAGTGGTCTTTGTCTGTTGGACGAGGTAAACAGTAAATTGCTTCGGTTTGATCCTTTATTACCGGGACAAAACAGAAGCATGATCCGGTCCATCAGCAAGGTAACTACCGGTTATAGTGATACATACAAATCACTGTGGATCGGATTGTTTGGAGGTTTGGGCATATTTGATATGAATGATTATTCTTTACAACTGATCAATCATGATCCGGGAAATAGCGAAAGCCTGTTGCCGGGTGTTGTCCTGAGTATTTATCAGGACAAATCCGGTTGTGTGTGGCTGGGAAGTAACGGGTATGGATTGAGTAAGTACAATGCCCGCATTACTCAATTTGAGCAACCGGAATTTCAGACGAGTGACGGTAAGATAAAATCTTATAATCTGAGTACGCGCTCTTTTTGTGAAACGCCTCATTTTTTACTGATCGGATGCCAGGATGGGCTGTGGAAAGTAGATAAGCGGACCGGGTTAATGCTGCGTGTGCCACTTAAAAAGTTGCCGGAGAGCTCCAATTTTATTTTTCATATCAAAGCAGCTCAGGATGGAAAAATATGGCTTGCTACCGATACCGGCCTGATATTGTATTCACCCGAAAGTGATGAATCAAAAACATTTTCACCGGATATAATCCAGGATGGTCAGGCGGATAACCGGATTTTTAAACTGTATGATGATAGCACAGGGCATATTTGGTGTCTGACTGCATATACATTTAGTTCATTTGAAATCGCAAGTGGAAAATTCACCCATTTTTTTTATAACCATAAAAAGATAAACCGATTCAGCGAGCCGACCTATGGAGACATTTACAGGGACAAAAAAAGGGAATTTTGGCTTGCCACTGGTGATGGACTTTATACATTTTCTGCTTCCAGAAATACATTTCGCAATTATGTGAATATCCCTACTGATACTGCGAGCCTGAGCATCAATGTGGTTCGTAGTGTACTCCCTGACCCTAAGTATCCGGAAAAATTCTTGTGGCTGGGCACAGCTGGAGGCGGATTAAACCGATTTGATCTTCAGACACGAAAATTCAAAGCCTTCACTATAGCAGACGGTCTCCCAAATAATGTCGTATATGGTATCTTAGCTGATGAAAAGGGTTTTTTGTGGCTCAGTACCAATAAAGGCATATCCAGATTTGATCCATCTACAGGCAAATTTCAAAGCTTTACTGCGAAGTCCGGTTTGCAAAGCAATGAGTTTAACTCAGGTGCTTTTTATAAAAATGAATCCGGGAAATTATACTTCGGTGGAATCAATGGCTTTAATGCCTTTGATCCCGATAAAATAAAATTCAATACGTACATACCGGACATTGTATTTACTGGATTGCGTCTTGCTAATCGTATGGCAAGTATTCATGATAAAAATTCACTGTTGGAGATGCCTGTATTTGAATCCAGGCAGATTACCTTGCCCTATTATGAAAATAATATCGGTATTCAGGTTGCCGGAATGGATTTCACTAATCCGGGTCATATCCAGTATGAATATAAACTCGAAGGGATCAATGCGCACTGGGTAGCTATGGGAACTAACCGAATGATTACATTCAGTAATCTGAGTCCACGCAAATATGTGTTGCATGTACGAGCTGTCCGTGAGGGCAATCAGACAGATTATACCGGTGCTTCATTACTGCTCGATATTCTGCCACCCTGGTGGCGGACCTGGTGGGCTTACACTATCTATGTCTTACTTCTATTAACAATCTTATATATTTCGAGGAAATATGAGTTGAAGCGAATCCGGTTAAAGAATAGCCTGAAGTTAAAACAACTGGAAGCACAAAAGCTAAAAGAGCTGGATCAACTGAAGTCGAGATTTTTTGCAAACATATCGCATGAATTTCGTACCCCACTGACCTTACTTATAGGGCCTCTGGAAGATTTATTACAGGATGGAGATCCGGCAAAATTTACTGCGCTCGTCCCGGGAATGTACCGAAACTCAAAGCGACTGATGCAATTGATCAACCAATTACTCGATTTATCCCGGTTAGATACCCGGAAATATATTATCAATACTTCCCGGCAAGATATAATCCCCTTTTTACAACAATTAGTTAACTCTTTCTCATCGCTGGCTGACCGCAAGAATATTAGTCTGAACTTTGATGTGGAATCATCGCTGATGAAAAGACTCAGTTCCGGTAATCGTATTTTTTATTTCGATGCAGATATAATCGAAAAGATAGTTACCAACCTTTTGTCCAATGCATTCAAATTTACGTCAGATGGCGGGCGAATCACTGTTAGTGTAAGTCTGAGTAAGACAGAAACAGAAGGTATTAAAATTACGGTTCAGGACACAGGAAGAGGAATACCTGAGGATAAGATCCAGCATATATTTGACCGATTTTACCAGGCAAGTAACGCCCTGAATGAAAGAACTGAAGGAAGTGGAATTGGTCTGGCCCTGGTACAGGAGTTAATAGAACTGCACCAGGGACAGATTGATGTAAGCAGTAAGATACACGAGGGGAGCGTGTTTAATTGTTATTTCCCATTCAATAATAGAATTAGTTCAGATATCCCGGAGCAGGTTAATAATGAAGTGATTAACTATTCCCATGTCTTACCATCAGAAGCAGAAGACCCCTTACCTGCCCATTCGTCCCCACCAGAGGGCAAGTTGCATATTCTGGTAGTAGAGGATCATCCCGATGTCCGGAAGTATATAGTGGAAAAGCTATTACCGGATTATTATGTCACAGAAGCAAGTAATGGGAAAGATGGAAAGACCAAAGCTATTCAGTTTATTCCTGATCTGATCATCAGTGATGTGATGATGCCGGAGATGGACGGCTTCGAGCTCTGTGCATCGCTGAAGACCGATGATCGTACCTGCCATATTCCTGTGATTTTGATTACAGCGCGGGCCGAAGATGCGGATAGAATCACCGGTCTGGAGATGGGTGCAGACGCTTACCTGATCAAGCCATTTAATGCAAAAGAATTATTGGTCAGAGTGCGTAAGCTCATTGAACTAAGAATGACGCTCAGGACTAAATTCAGTGACCGCTTAATAGTACGACCCAGTGAAGTAACAGTTTCGTCGAGAGACAGATTATTCATAGAAAAAGTCATGTCAATAGTGGAGTCCCACCTCGGTGATGTTCAGTTTTCAGTAGATGATCTGGGTCAGGCCGTACACATGAGCCGCTCACAGATAAATCGGAAACTAAAAGCTATTGTCAACCAATCGCCGCAGCAGTTTATCGAGTCTGTCCGGCTGCAGCGGGCAATTGAATTGCTTAAGAAAGATACAGCAACTATCGCTGAGATCGCTTACCAGGTGGGCTACGAGGACCCGGGATATTTTACTAAGGTGTTTAAGAAGCATTTTGGCATATTACCCTCTGAGAAAGATAAATTCCCGGCATAAGTTCTTCCATTGCGCATGGAAATGCACCAATTTTCCCATTTTTTGCACTGATTCTCCTATCAATCCGGCAGCTCAGCCCTTTAATTTTGGACTATCAAAGGAATTATAACTATTTCCTTAACCAGTATTTAAAAATTAAATTCTTTACACACAAAAAACTAACAAATGAAAAAAGTATCCTTATTTATTACTTCCTGCCTGTTTATAATGGCATTATTTCAAACAAACCTTCAGGCACAAACAGACAAGCCCTATACTGATGGTCCGGTCTGGATGATCTCTTTTGTAAAAACCAAGACTGGAATGTCCGACACCTACCTGAAAGACCTGGCAATGCATTGGGCCAAGTATCTCAAAGTCGCGAAAGAAAGAGGCATCATTATGGATTTTAAGGCAATAGGCACCTCTGCCGCTAACCCTGCTGATTGGGAGCTGATGCTGATGATCGAAGTAAAAAATTTCGCAGCGATTGATGATATAGACAAAAAAATGGATGCATTAGCAGTCGAGATTTTAGGGCCTGATGACAAACAACAGGAAAACAGGGTCAATAGAAACAGCTATCGGGATATACTGGGTGAAAAGTTAGGAAGAGAGATAATCTTTAAATAATTTTTTTGTACGCACAATGTAGTTGGTGGTCGATTTAGGTTTTTTATTTAAATATTTTACTACTCCAATTCGATCATCAACTTTTTTCTTGTCTCAATAATATTTCGGAATAATACATTCTGTAATCAATACAAACCATTCCACAATTTCAAAAACTAAGATACGATGAACAAGACAGGTATTATCACTTCAGTTTTTATTACATTATGTTGCCTGTGCTGTATGGCAGGATTTGTACTACTGCTCAATCGGGCAATTAGCACATTATTAGATTCACTCATGTGATTTTGATCTGATCAACATGTCAAAAAGGATGATATAAGATGAAGGGAGCTATTTTAATATTATTTCAAATTTTATTGTTCAGTGGTAATAATTGTATCACAGCACAATCCAGGATTAGCACAAGTCATCCATCGGAAGTGGACAGTCAGGTAATTATAAGCAACACACCACAGCGGATAATTACTGAAGGCACTGTAACAATCGGTAGTAATAAGATTAACTATAAAGCAATCGCGGGCGACATGATGATAAAAGGCAAGCTGGATAAACCTGCATGCAGTATGTTTTATGTGGCTTATTTTAAAGAAGGAGTTAGTGATGAAAGCCAAAGACCACTGACGTTTATATACAATGGTGGTCCTGGCAGTAGTTCAATTTGGCTACACATGGGGGCCTGGGGGCCACAACGAATAAATCTGCAGGATACAATGCTTAGTCAGGCACCTTACCAGACAGTTAATAATAATTACTCGCTGCTGGATGCCAGCGATCTTGTATTTATTGATGCAGCTGGTACAGGTTTTAGCCGGGTAATTACTAAAGACAAAGGAGGTGTCGGAGAGCCAAAGGATTATTTTGGTACTGACCCTGATGCCAATGCATTTGCAACTTTTATTGTACAGTTTCTATCCGAATACACCCGCTGGAACTCTCCGAAATACTTATTTGGTGAGAGTTATGGTACTTTTCGGTCCGCAGCGCTGGCAGATATTCTGGAGACAGGGAGAGGAGTAAGGCTAAATGGTGTTATATTACTTTCTCAGATATTGGACATTGCTAATTCGCCGGACAATCCTGAAGCTGAACCGGGAAACGAGCTGCCCTATATGCTTGCATTGCCCTCTTATACTGCTGTAGCCTGGTATCATCATAAGCTTCCGAATCAACCGGAAAAATTAGAACCGCTACTGCATGAAGTGGAGCATTTCGCAATGAATGAATATGCGCTTGCATTAAACAAAGGTGCATTGCTTGATTCAGTTTCGTTTAACCAAATTGCACAGAAACTACATCAGTTTACCGGGCTAGCACCTGATTACATCAAAAGAGCCAATTTGCGGATTAGCGATATGCAATTCGAACATGAATTATTGAATTCTGAAGGTTTGCTCACCGGCCGCCTGGATGCCCGATTCAGCGGTTTTGCTATGAATCGCCTGGGAGAAAAGGCATTGTATGATCCGATGGGTTCACATATAGATGGGCCATTTACCGCAACATTTAATAATTATGTCCGCCAAACACTGAAATATGGCGAGCGTCAGACATTTTACCCGGGGTCTGGCGATGTATATAATCAATGGGATTACAGGCACAAGAATCCCGGGGCTACAGATCCACAAGCTAATATTTTCCCAAATGTATTACCAGCCCTGGCCCGGGCAATGATTTCCAATCCTAAACTTAAGGTGATGCTAAATAGTGGATATTTCGATCTGGGGACACCCTACTATGAAGGGATATATGAAATGCACCATCTACCAATACCGCCCCAATTGCAGAAAAATATCAGTTATGAATATTATTATTCAGGGCACATGGTATATCTGCACTTGCCGGCATTGAAAAAGCTACATGATAGAGTGGTCAGATTTATAAATGAAACACATTAAATAGGAAATCATGAAAAATAGTACTTATAAATATCATACAATAGTTCAGGTGTTATTCGCACTTTTCTTAATCTTTCTGTATAGTTCTTGTAGTCAACCAGACGGAAAATCTACTGATTCTGAGCTTAAGCATTATTTCTCTTATGGTGACTCCATAGAAAGCGCCGGTGTGCGTCTCATTCCCATAAAAACACCGGTCGGTGAGTTTAAGGTATGGACTAAACGCTTCGGCAACAACCCTAAAATCAAAATTTTACTCTTGCATGGTGGACCGGGAATGACGCATGAATACATGGAATGTTTCGAGACTTTCTTCGAGCGGGAAGGCTTTGAGTTTTATGAATATGATCAGTTGGGTTCTGATTATAGTGATCAGCCTTCGGATAGTAGCCTATGGACTACCGCCCGGTTTGTGGAAGAAGTAGAGCAGGTTCGTAAAGCCATTGGTGCAGACAGTACTAATTTTTATCTGCTTGGCCATTCCTGGGGTGGTATTTTGGGCATGGAATATGCACTGAAGTATCAACGACACCTGAAGGGGTTGATTATCGCAGATATGATGGCCAGTGCACCTGCATACGGCAAATATGCTGTGGAAGTATTGGCAAAACAGATGAACCCACAGGTACTTGAGGAAATCCGCAGTCTGGAGGCCAAACATGATTATGGCACTCCCCGCTATATGGAATTGTTGGTGCCTAATTTTTATAACGTACATATTTGTCGTCTGAATGAATGGCCTGATGGAGTTAATCGTGCATTGAAGCACACGAATAATACGATTTATACACTCATGCAAGGTCCCAGTGAGTTTGGTGTTGGTGGCAGGTTGACAAACTGGGATATCACAGCCAGATTAAAAGAGATTTCTGTGCCGACATTATTTACTGTTGGTAAGTATGATACGATGGATCCCAAGGCTATCGAAGCACAAAGTAAAGCAGTACAACATGGCCACTATCTCTTCTGTCCTAACGGGAGCCATTTATCGATGTGGGATGATCAGAAAATTTTCATGAATGGTGTGATTCAGTTTATTGATGAGGTGAATAAAGG
>Ga0138256_10004275_pt1 | contig 15188 bp, 13 predicted proteins | sample KNB2016incub_MG_FD_105486 | JGI IMG/M metagenome (GOLD analysis project Ga0138256, IMG submission 105486) | Active sludge microbial communities from wastewater in Klosterneuburg, Austria - KNB2014incub_MG | ecosystem: Engineered > WWTP > Activated sludge > Unclassified | place: Austria... | reverse complement strand
TGGAACCTATCTATGGAGCGATGGCTCCACGGTTCCAACCCTCGCTGTCGGAGCGCCTGGTACTTACTGGGTGCAGGTAACCTCCATTGGCTGCGGCCTACTTACGGACACCGTAACGATCGCCTACACCGCCCCTCCACTGCCCGACCTGGGTAACGACACGACGCTGTGCATAGGGGAGATATTGATCCTGTACGTTGCCACACCGAACGCCACCTATCTGTGGTACGATGGTTCCACATCGTCCACGGCCAACGTAGCCGATCCAGGGATCTATTGGGTGGAAGTGAACGTGGGGAATTGCAGTGCGGTAGACACCATCCAAGTGAACTACACTACACCCGGCCTGGTCGATCTGCCCAGCGATACCACGCTTTGCGATGGGGACTTGTTGACCTTCGATGTGACCGCTCCGAACGCGACCTATTTGTGGAGCGATAACTCGACAAGTCCCATTCTGGAGGTCGACGAGCCGGGGATCTATTGGATAGAGCTCACAGTGAGCGGTTGCAGCGCAAGCGATACGATCAATGTCGCTAGCGATCCCTTGGCTGCGCTCGATCTTGGGAACGACACCACGCTTTGCGAGGGTAACAGCGTGGTCCTGGAGGTGGCGATCCCCGGCGCGACCTACCTGTGGCAGGATGGGACCATAGGCCCCGTTGCGACCATCACCCAACCGGGAAGCTATTGGATCGAAGCCACCTTGGCGAATTGTGTTGCAGTGGATACGATCAATGTGGAATACCAGTCGTTCGCACCGTTCGTTTGGCCCGATGACACCACGCTCTGTCAAGGAGAGACGTCGCTACTTGACGCCTCGACCTTGAACGCGACCTACCTCTGGAGCGACAATTCAACGAACGCCACGTTAGAGGTCGCACAGCAGGGAACCTATTGGGTGCAGGTGACCGTGGATCATTGTAGCGCGAGCGACACCGTCCATATCCACATCGAACCAGCGCCTTCGATCGATCTGGGTAGCGACCAGACCCTTTGTGAGGGCGACACCTTGGTGTTGAACGCAATGACCCCCAATGCAACCTACCTCTGGAGCACGGCAGCCACCGAAGGCATGATCCTGGTGGATCAACCGGGGATCTATTGGGTGAACGCCCTTGTGAATGAATGCTGGGTATCGGACACCGTGGTGATCTCAGACGACGGGTGCATACCGATACTGGTGATACCGAATGTTTTCTCCCCGAATGGGGACGGGGCCAATGACCAGTTGGTTCCGATCACAAGCGAGGGGATCCAGATGTTCCATATGGTGATCTATAACCGATTGGGAGTTCCGGTGTTCGAGACCGATAATCCATTGATCGACTGGACTGGGGCGGATGCTTCGGACGGGACTTATTACTGGGTGGCCGAATACACTGACAACAAGGGATCCGGAAGCAGACAGAGCGGGCATTTGACGCTGCTGCGATAATTAGAGCCGGATCAAATCCGCGTTGCGAACGCCCTCGAACTGGTGCAAGACTTCCGCATGCGGTGGCCGGTGTTGGCCAGGCGGGCGTCTTGTGCCGCGTTCCTTGGATCCGTGTGCAAGGGCCAGGGCTCCGTGGAGGATCCCTGTTCGCTATGGGCACCGGGCCCCTACTTCTACACAGTACCGGATGGAAACACTTGCGCTATTTTAGGGGCGATGACCGCTGAACACCTGCTCCTTGATACGAACATACACGTGTAGCACAGGATATCTTGCCCATACCGTCAGCTATATGAGGTACATGCGCAGCCTAACGACGACCTGCCTGACCCTCACAGCGATCACCGCGCTGGCGCAAGCGCAAAGCCTGCCTTCCGGGATCTACTTGAACCTCGATCAATTGAAAGCACGCGCCCCGGCAGCAAAAGCAACGCTCAATGTGACGCGCCGGTCATCCGGGGATATCGTTATGATGGGAGGGAACGACTACCGCCTTGAGGGGATCGGTGATACGCTAGAGACGAAGTATCTGAAGCGGGACGTGTATGCGTATGCCAGCAACGATTCGCTCTTCTTGAATTGTTTCCATCAGAAGCTGGGGCCATGGTACGCGTTGGCCCTGTGCCAGGGCGAGTTCCTGGTCTACCGAGCAGCCATTACCACACCCTACGCTTGGATGGGGGGCGCCGTCGGTGGCGCGATCGCGGCCGGAAACCGCCAACTCTATGTCCTAAGCCTCCGCACCGGCAATACCCGGCCACTCAACAAGGAATACGTTATCGCTCGTTTGGAGGATCGGGGAATGACCGAGTTGCTTAGCGCTTACACTGCGGAAGGGCAGCAGGACTCCGTGGAGGTGCTGCTGCGGTACGTTGAGTTGCTGAACGCCGATCTTGCGGCTGGCGCAGGCGGGTCCGGCCCATAAACTGGCGCAAGACTTTCGCGTGCGAAGGCCGGTGTTAGGCGGGGCGCCTACGCCAAAGCGCTTCGGCGACGGCGCGCGGGCGTCTTGCATCGCCTTCGCGAAGCTTTCGGCCTAGCGAGGTGCCGCGTTCCTTATATCTGTGGGTAAGGGCCACATGCCGGCCACAAGCCACAGGCTTCAAGCCGCAAGCTTGATCAATGCTTCGCCAACGGGGAGCTTACACGGATCAAAAAGGTGGGCGGAGCCCATTGGTCAGTAGGCAGTAGGCAGGGGCAGTGGGCAGGCGTGGGATCTTGGTCTATGGTCGTTGGTCCTAGGTCGTAGGCGGAGGATGGCTGTCCGATGTCTTATGTCCTAAGCTTCGAACTTTTGATGCGGCCACAACCACCAAGCTCCCTCCGTTTATGAGGTACCTTCACTGGATCGGCCAGATCCGTGACCTCATGAAAGCACAACTACTCGCCTATTGCATGCTCACAGGTTTGCTGGTGAAAGCACAGTGGCAAGCCACCAACAACCCGAACACGCAGATCCAATGCATTGCTGCTGAAGGAAGCACTGTGCTGATCGGAACTGGGGGTGGTGGCGTGTATGTCTCTACCGACAATGCCGACACGTGGTCTTCGCCGAGCGATTGTTGTAGTGATTTCGTCTTCCCCTACATCTGGTGTACGGCGATCGAGGGGTCGGAATTCTACGCAGGTACAACGAGTGGCTTGTACCGATCCGTGGATGGTGGTGCGACATGGGATCCGATCAACAATGGCCTTACGGGAGCGGATACGATGGTATCGGCGATACTCCGTGATGATACGACGCTTTTCGCAGCGCTACAGAGCGGCGTGTTCCGCTCATTCGACAATGGAGCGAACTGGACGAACGCGAGCGTTGGGTTTACCGGCAATGCACGCGCGCTGGCCCGGCACGGGGCGTATCTCTTCGCCGGCAGCGCGGGTGCAGGTGTGTTCCGCTCACTGGACAATGGAGACAACTGGGCAGCTGCAAGCGTCGGGTTGACCAACGGGGTCGTGAACGACTTCCAGTCCGTGGGAGCGGACCTTTTTGTTGCCACCAACGAGGGTGTATTCCGCTCTACGGACAACGGAGATACCTGGACGGCTGTGAACAGCGGCATCCTCACCCTGACCATCTGGGACCTGCTCCTCGTGAACGGCCACCTCTACGCCGCCTCGATGGGCGGTGGCATCTATGTGTCCACCGACAATGGCGCAAGTTGGAGCACTGATAACGCTGGTTTGACCTACACCTCCATGAGTTCTTTGGCCGCGGGCGATACGTACATGTATACCGGGGTCGCGGCCATGGGTGATGTGTTCCGCCATGCCCTGCCAGCCGTCGGGTTGGACGAAGGTGTGAGTGGATCGCTCATACGGGTGTATCCTACCCTGACCACGGGAGAGGTGATCATCGAGGACAAAGCCACGCCGGCGATGGATCGCACGGTTTGCGTGATCGACGCGCTGGGGCGAACGTTGAAGACTATCCGTATCGGTTACGCACAGCGAGCGTCACTGTACTTAGATGGTACTGCCGGTCCATACAACCTGGAGATACGCTCGGCGGATGGACGTGTTGCGAGCTACCGTGTGGTGAAACAGTAGCCCCCGATCTGGCGCAAGACTTCCGCGCGCGAGGGCCGGTGTTGGGCAGGCCGCCTACGCCAAAGCGCTTCGGCGACGGCGCGCGGGCGTCTTGCATCGCCTTCGCGAAGCCTTCGGCGGAGCGAGGTGCCGCGATACTTGGGACTGTGTTCAAGGACCAGGGCTACGTGGAAGTCTCCTGTCTTCCGAGCCTAACTCGGGTTCTCGGAAGTACACGGAGCAAAAAGGTGGGCGGAGCCCATGGGTTGTTTGGTAGCGTGGTTGTGATGGCCAAAAGCTCCAAGCCTTAAGCTTTGAATGCGGGCTTAGAGGCACAAGCTGCCAGCTCTTGAATCGCCATAAGCCTCTTGCTGCAGGCCACAAGTTTGATAACCCGGGCTTGCCCCCCTCCGTAAAACACGGCCGATAACGCATGAGACGCCATGATCCGCTCCAACATGACCCCTGCGCAGGTGGCTTCGGCCGCCCGCAAGGACGTGGGGCAGGTGCTGCGGCATGCCACGGAGAAGCACAGTGACCTGGAGCGGCTCTGCACCAAACTGGGGAAGGACAAGCAGGAAGTAAGAAGCGGGTGCTTCACTTCACAGAAAGGATTGCAATGGGTGTACGTGGCGGCTGCGAACCAGGGCCGTGTGCGGATCTATCCGCTCGTTTGGTGGGCGACCAGGAAAGGCACCTGCGCGATGCAGATCGATGCCGAGGGCCCCGCGGCTTTCTTCCAGGAACATGTGATGCACCGCTACATCAAGCGCTACCTGCGCGGCGGAACGTTGTTCAACGCCCTACGTGAGTTCCACCGGTACAATTACGAGAAGGCGAGCCAGCCCTGCGATTACAAAGGCGACCGCGAAAGCTATACGGCGGTGATCGACGATGGCTACGTGGCCGGCGAGTATTTGAAGGATGATGCGATCGTGCATTACCGCACGTACTACGACATGCCCATGGGCGAGAGGCGTTTCGGTTACTTACGCCCTTCACTCGACTGGCGACAGTTGATGGCCACGATCGACTTTGAACGCGTGGCCCGTCGCGACACGCCGCATTTCGCCTGGGGGCGCGGGTATTTGATGCGGGCGGAAATGGGGATGGCGGCGTAGCCGGTCATCGTTAGCGGTGAAGTCACTTTAGTCCGCAGGGTCCTGCGGACGGTGAGCCTACGGGGACTTCGAGATCCCGACCAGGCTCTAAGACCGGGACAAATCCCATCTTCGGCGCAGCATCCAGTCCGACCTATGACACCGTTCCTGCGCTGTTCGATCGCCTCGCTCCTTTTCCCCATGGCCTCGATGCCGGGCGTGTTCGCACAGGATGAGGCGCGCGGGTTCAAGCCGATGTGGAAGGTTGGAGATAGCCGCACCACGACCACTACGCGTCAGGCGCAGGAAGTGAAGTACGGCCTGGTGGAAGAGGATACGACCTATATGACCAGTTCCACGATAGAAGTGGCTGGTATGGATCCGAACGCGTATGCCTTGGAGGTGCGCTACACCAACGTGGCCTTACAGGCGGTGGCTGCCTTCTATGACGGCCTCGGGGAGGAACTGAAGGCCTACCAGGACCTCGTGCTCGCGTACCATGCGGACAAGAAAACCGGAGCAGCGGAGCTACAGAACTGGAAGGAGGCGCAGGCTTTCATGGACCGCAGCTTCATAGCGATCAGCCGGGTGATGGAGAAGCAGGGGCCGGAGGCTTCGCGTACCGCGGAGCGGGCGTTCGCGCCTTTGAAGAGCGTGTTCGCGAGCAAGGAGAGCATCGAGGCGTACATGGAGAGCCAGGTCGGGTTCCTTTTCTTCCCTTTTGGCAAGACGTTCACACCGGGGGACACGCTGCGGATGGAGGAATGGGCCGGGAACCCGTTCAACCCGGAGGATAGCGTTGCGCGGACGACGCTGGCCTGGCTGGTGGACGCCGACGGCCCTGGAGGCCTGTGCGAGGTTCATTCGACGGTGCTCCTCGATCTGACCGCTTACAAGGAGGGTGTGAAGTCCACGATGCGGAAGGCGGGCGGTTCGGTCAAGGAGATCGATGGGATCGACTTCGATGCCACGAACAGCATGGTGATCACATTCGACGAGATCACGACCTGGCCGACCAAAGTGGTCCAGAAGGGGAACGTGGTGGCCAGCGATGCCAAAGGGCGAAAGGAGAAGTCGGTGGTGACGACGACGGTGTTGAACCAGCCCTGAGTTACGCGGGCAATACTCACTCTGGCCTGCTCTTCTTCCCCTCCAGTTCCTTGATCACCCTCGCCGCATTGCTGTTGTTGGGGTCCATGGCGAAGGACTTTTTGTAGTTGACCAAGGCGAGCTCTTCTTCGCCGTTCTTCAGGCAGGCCTCCGCATAGCTGTCGTACACGTTGGAACTCTTGGGATAGAGGTGCATGTTGACGTAGAAGATGTCCCGGGCCAGCACGGTCTTGCCTGTTGCCATGAGGCTGTAGCCGACGTCGTTGAGCCGACCCTCCTGTACCGCCTCATCCTCTGGGGCCGCTGCCTTGAGTGTGCGATAGGCCGCGACCGCTTCGTCCGGCTTGCCCGCCAGCACGAACTCGAAGGGGATGTGCTCCTCATCGGTCATGCGCGGATAACCGTTCTCCACGCTGCCATCGTTCTCGTTCAATCGCAGCATTCTCGCGGCGCTATCCCCTACCGCTTGCTTGAACTGGATGGGGCGGGCATCCTCGCGGCTGATGAAGGTGCTGTCCGAGATGCGGAAGATCTCGACCGCTTCAGCTTCCATGGTCTGCTTGAACAGGCGCGTGCCCTTGTGCGATACGGTCACGAACGCATCGCTGCCGGTGCGGTAGCGCCCGCTCACTTGTTGCAAGGAGGCGATATCGTTCTCCAATTTGGTGTAGGTGGGGATATAGCCCTCCCAGTCGTACGCCCGAGCCACGGAGCGGATCAACTCCCAGTAGAAGTCCGGTTGATTGGCGTTGATCAGAACCACGACGCCGTAGCCCTTATCACGGTGCGCCATGAACTGGGCGCAAAAGCCCTCGTCCCATCCGCCGTGCTCGAAGTAGGGCTCACCTTGGAATGTCCGGAGGAACATGCCCACGCCCGCGTCCGGGCCTTTGTATTCGTTGAGCATCATCGCGGCCGATGCTTTCGAAAGCACGGCACCCTTCTCCCCTTTGTAGGTGCGTTGCAGGTCGATGACGTACTTGGCGAGGTCTTCAGCCGTGGTCCACAAACCGGCGGCGGCCATTTCCGGATAGGTGTGGCGCTTTCCCTTCGTCATGGAACCATCGGGCACGTAACCGGTGGCGGCCATCTTCAAGCGTCCCCCAGTGAGCGGTTGTTCGTAGGTGCTGCGGGTCATGCCCAATGGGCGCAACACGAGTTCGTCCATGATATCCGGGAAAGCAGCGCCTTTCGCATCCATCATCAGCTGTTGCATGATGCAATAGCCTCCACCGGAATAGCGAAAGCCTTCACCGGGCAGCTTGTCCACTACGATGGGCGGTGAGTTGGCGGGCGCTTCGCCGCTCAGGACCTGCGTGATCGTGGGTACCGGAAGGTCGGGGCTGTAGCCCAGGAAGCCATGCACGGTGGTACCCGCCATGTGGCCCAGCAACAGTTTCGGGGTGACCTTCTGTTCTTGGGTGAATTCGTTCTCCGGCAGTTCCCACGAGCGCAATTGGGTGTTCACGTCCGTGTCCAAACCGATCAGGCCCAGCTCTGCCAGCTTCAGTGCGCCATACGTGGCTACAGGCTTGCTGATGGAGCCCGCCTGAAAAAGCGTGGTATCGGTCACGAGCTGCTTGGTCTCCTTGTCCATCACGCCGTAGCTCTTCACCCAGGCGATCTTGTTGTCCTTGATCACCGCGATGCTCACACCTGGCACACCGTAGTGCGCCATGCGCTCCTCGATGGTCCACAACGAGTCCCCTTCGAGATAGACCCTGTGGCCCAGTCCGGTCTCGACTTTTTGGATCAGGTCCTTGCCATCCTCCACCGGGGCCGGGTTGGCACATGAGAAGAGCAAGCCGAACGACAGAAAATGAAATAGTGCGTTCCTCATTGTGAGCTTTCGATGCAGGGTTGGACCAAGTAATACGCGCTGGTAAGGTCGTGTTTGCTTCCCCAGATACCATCGCTAGATGTGGGGCCTGGGGTGTACTGTTCGATCCCGGGCACTTACTTCGGGCCGTGGAACTCGTTCGCCGCACCATTGAACGCTACGTGCCGTTGCGTGACACAGAATGGCAGCGCATCGCGCCGCATTGGACGGAGCATGCCTTCAGCCGGGGCGCGTTCGTGAGCGCGGTAGGGCAAGTGGAACAGCGCTTCTACATCGTGAAGAGCGGCGTGCAGCGCCTGTCCTTTCCGCACGATGGGCAGGATATCTGCGTCGGCTTCGCCTACGATGGGAGTTGGAGCGGGGACTATGCCTCCTTCGTCACACGCAAGCCAGGCCAATTCGATGTAGTGGCCATCACCGACAGCGTGCTGCTGGGTATCCGCCATGAAGACCTTCAACGGCTCTACTCTGAACTGCCCATCATGGAGCGCTTCGGGCGCTTGATCATGGAGGAACTACTTGTGGGCCGTGGAACCCGGGAGATCGAACAATTGAGCCTGAGCGCGGAGGATCGCTATGATCGTCTGGTGGCCCGCAGCCCGCATCTCTTGCAGCTGGTCCCGCAGAAGGACATCGCCAGTTATTTGCGCATGACACCGGAGACCTTCAGCCGGTTGCGGCGGAAGCGTTGAGCCGTTCTTGATCCATATCAAGTGGACGTGGCCCTGCCATGTGATCCCTTTGCCGCATGAACACAACCCAATTGATCGATGACCTGAGCGCGGTGCTCCGCGCGCAGATCGCCCGGGCGAAGGAGATCCAGAAAATGCCCGCGGACGTCCTCCTGCGCCGCCCCGCTCCGGACCAATGGAACACAGTGGAGGTCTTCGAACACATGAACTTGAGCAGCGGGGTCTACCTCAAGGGATTGAAAGATGTGTTCGTACGGCGGGCCACCGCGGTAAAGCCGAACGCAGCGTTCCGTCCGGGCCTGTTGGGCAACTACTTCACCAAGGGCATGCTCCCGAAACCCGACGGGCGGATCGCCTTGCGCATGAAGACGATGAAGATGTTCGATCCGCCGAGGAACCAGGGCGCATCGTCGGAGAGCATCGCGCGGTTCATCACCCTGTGCGAAGCCTTCCTGCAACTGCTTGAAAAGGCCCGTACCACCGACCTGAACGCGATGAAGGTGCCGAGCTCCCTGGGGCCGATCATCCGGTTCAAAGCCGGTGATGCGTTCCGGTTCCCCATCGCGCACCAGCAGCGGCACTTCCTGCAGATCGAGCGCGCGTTAGGACGTGGGGTGCAAGCGCCTACGAGCGCAGGGTGAGCTCCGATCCGGATCGACGAATTGGATCTTCAAGATCTCCCCGCTCGCGGTGAGCCGTGTGTGGTGGCGGTCGCCGGTATGCCCGACGGAAGGAGATGACATGGCGGTGGTGCGCTATTTGAGAGCAACGAACGTGATACCCTGTGCATGGAACTTCTGGATATCCTCATCGCCCTGCTCACCCTGATCACGCTCGAGGTGGTGCTGGGCATCGACAATGTGATCTTCATCTCTATTCTGGCGGATCGCCTGCCGGAAGAGCAACGGGACCGCCTGAGGCGCCTGGGACTCGCGCTGGCCATGGTGATCCGGCTTGGGTTGCTGGCGCTGGTGGCCTGGATCATGAAGCTGGATACGGATCTCTTCACCCTCGTCGGCCGGGGCTTCAGCGGCAAGGACATCATCCTGTTCTTGGGCGGAGGATTCCTGTTGGTGAAGGCCACGCGGGAGATCTACCACATGACAGAGCAGGCGAAGCAGGGCGCGCCGGCCGCCTCCTTCAGAACCTTTGGGGCCGCGCTGGTGCAAGTGCTCGTGCTGGACGTGGTGTTCTCCGTCGATTCGATCATCACCGCGGTGGGGATGGTGGATGAGTTGTGGATGATGTACGTGGCGGTGGTGGTAACGGTGGTCATCATGCTCATCGCTTCGAAACCGATCGCGACGTTCATCACCGACCATCCGTCCTTCAAAGTGCTGGCTCTGGCGTTCCTTATGGTGATCGGTGTGGCACTGGTGGCCGAGGGCATGGGGCAACACCTCCCCAAAGGCTACATCTATGGACCGATGGCCTTCGCCTTTTTCGTGGATGTGTTGCAGATGCGGGTGTTGCGGGGAGACCCGAAGGATAAGACGGGCGGAAGAGCCGCCCGGCAGAGATCCAGCGGGACGGGCCCGTGATCGAAATTCCTTTTCAACTCCACCACACCGATCGGCACTGTCGACGGTCGTTCGGCGCTGGTGGCGCTCTACCCGAACCTTGCGAAGGAGCTGTTGCGCGTCCGCATAGCGGAAAGATGCTCTAAAATGCGAAGCCCCCTGGATCGGGGGCTTCGTGCGTAGCGAATGCGTACCTCTCTACTTCTCCCCTTCCGTCGCCGCCTTCATGCCATCCTCGATCATCTTGTAGAACTCGTCGATCTTGGGCAGGATCACGATGCGCGTGCGGCGGTTGGCGGACTTGTGTTCGGGTGTATCGTTCGGCACCAAGGGCACGAACTCACTACGGCCTCCTGCGGTGATCCGCGATGGGGCCACGCCGAGTTCGGTGGTGAATACGCGCGTGATCGCCGTGGCGCGCAGCACGCTAAGGTCCCAATTGTCCTTTACGCAATCCTTGGCGATGGGCACATCGTCCGTGTGGCCTTCGATCAGCACGTCCATTTCGGGTTTGTCGTTCACCACGGTGGCGACTTTGGCCAGCACATCCTTGGCCCTCGGGCTGATCTCCGTGCTGCCGCTTTTGAAGAGCATCTTGTCACTGAGCGAAATGAAGACCACGCTCTTCTCCACGTTCACGGTCACGTCCGTATCGTTCAAGTTGCCCAGCGAGCTCTTCAGGCTGATGACCAACGCCAACGTCACGGAGTCCTTCTTGGTCAGAGCGTCCTGCATCCTGCGGATCTGTAGATCTTTCTCACGGATGTTCTCCAGGGACTTCTCCAGGTTCTCGGCCTCCTTGGCGCTCAGCGTAGCCATATTCCCCACGTTGTTCAGCAAGGCCGCGTTGGTGGTGCTCATCTCGTTCACCCGCTCTTGCAAGTGTTGGTTGCTGGACTCCAGCCCGGCAATCCGGGTGTTCAATGCGTTCTTGTCGCTCTCGCAAGCGCTCAACGCCCGGTTCGCCTCATCCAGCTTGTTGTGCAGGGTCTGGTTCGAGGCCTGGATGGCGACGTATTTCTTCTTCGAGACGCATGATGCGAGAAGAACGATAAGGGCGAACGAGAAGAGTACGGTGCGTTTCATGGAAGTGATCGGTTGTGCTAGCCGCTTCGAAGATAGCCAGGTGAATAGTGTGCCATGTTCGTTCAGTGCGATCCACCTGCCCGTTCGGGCAAGTTCCTACCCATCGCTCAGTTTTTTTCCTCGATCTCCAGGCTCATCTCTTTCCCCGTGCTGTCCTGCATCTCCACCTTCACTTCCATTTTGTCGCCCACACGGTTCACGTTCACCGTGCCGCCGGGGATGCTGATGGTGGTGTCACCCTGGAAATCGGAGCCCTCCAACCCTTTCACGATGGCATGGACGCCGTGGTCCTTGCCGCCATGGCCGCCCTTGCAACAGGCGCCCATGCCTTCCCCTCCGTGCGCACATGCCGCAGCACCATGCCCGCCTTTGCAGCACGATCCCTTGCCTTCGCTGCCATGGGCGCACGCCGCAGCGCCTTGGCCACAGCTCATTTCGTTCCCACAGCCACCGCGATGGCAACTACCGCCCCCGCACATGCGGCAGCACAAGCAGCAAATGACAAAGCCCAGTGCGAAAGAGAGCAAGCTGAAGAGGAGGATCTTGGACCAGTTGGTGTTCATGGAGGTAAAGGTAGTCGCGCGGTCGGAAGGGGGTTCGCATGAACCGAACACGAGGCGCCGTGTACCGCTTGGGCAAAACCCTTCCCATGCCTTCGCCGACCTCTTTCCTTCCTCTCGCCGCATTGATCCTCCACCTGCCCGCGTCCGCCCAGGTCTCGGGGAATCTTTGGTACGACGAGAACACGCGCATCTTCTTCCAACAGGCGGAACAGCCCGTGAAAGCCACGGTGCAAGGCAATATGTTGGTACTCGAGGTGAACGCCATGATGAACGCACGCGCGGACAGCTATATGGCCATCTTCCACCTGAGCCAAGTGGGCCAGAGCGCCGAGGAAGCGGACAGCCTGATGACCACCCGTATCGATGGCCTGCTCGATCGCATGAAGCGCGAGAAGCTGAAGGTGGACGACGTGTTCGTGGACATGCTGAGCTTCGTTCCCGTGTTCGAGTATGAGACCTTGCGCAAGGGCTTCAGCAAGCACTACCAGGAGATCCCGGCGGGTTTTGAGATCCAGAAGAACATCCACATCCGTTTCAGCGACCCGCGCATTCTGGACCGGCTGGTGACCGCCGCCGCCAAGGAGGAGATCTACGACCTGGTGAAGATGGACTACTATGTGGGTGACCAGGCCGCGTGCTATGACACGCTGCGGACCGTGGCCATGCGCGCGATGCAGAAGAAACTGGACGCGTTCGGCAAGCTGGGCGTGGAGATCGAAGACAGCCATCGCACCGCGGCGGAGAAGAACGGTGCGTACTTCCCTCTGGAGCGATACACCGCCTACAAGGCGCATAGCAGCATGAGCTTGAACAGCCGCCGCAAAGGCCAGGTGGCGAACGATATCCGCAAGCCCAGCACGCTTTTCTACAACAAGGTGCCCTACAGCCAGTTCGACATCGTGCTGCGGCCGGAGATCACCGAACCGCCGGTGCAATACACCTACAACCTCACGCTGCAGTGCCAGCTACCGCCCGCCTTCCCGGCGAAGGAGGTGAAGGAACTGGTGAAGTATGTATGGATCACGGACAAGGGGGATATGCGGGAGTTGAACCTGCCTTGATCGATCCGTCAGAGACCGGTGATAGATCCATTTCAACAAAGGCATCTCACCGGTGGGTGATGCGATGGTCGGATCAAGGACTGACCTTCTCCTTCGGGCGATCGGAATTCAGGTCGAACAACGAATACTGAACCCCGAACCTGGCGCGGTCGAGCCTTCCACGCGTCGAATTCAATTGGCTGGTTCCTGTGAGGTCCATATCATAGGTTCCAACAATCGTCCAATGTTCACTCACCTTGTACGCGGCACCTAAGGTCACACGCATGGTTAGCAACACCCCGGGTGGTTCACCATGGAGGACCGTTTTTTCGGCCCGTACAACCTCCACGTACGTACCGTTCACTATTTCATGGTATGGCACGTACCGCTCCAGTTCGTAGCGATGCTCCAATGTGAACCCAAATCCCTGACCGAAAATAAGATCGAATTTGGGTACCAGTCTGACCAACATCGTAAGCGGAACGTCCAAGCGCTGCACAGCCATGCGAACCGTTCCATAGCTCCCTCCCCAATATGCATAGTCCGATGATGCAATGGATGTTCCTCGGTCGTATGCGAACAGAATACCGGAGCTGAAACGAAAACTGTTCGATCGATTCGTGCTGAACCACAACCCGCCTGAAACGCCCCAATCCGCCTGAGGTCGACTGGGCGGCTTCGTGCCCAAGTTCGACGTTGTTTGATAGCGCATGGTCAGGCGCTCGATCGAGCCGAACAGACACGGCCCCCAATCAACCTGCGCTTTCACAGCGATCATCATGCCTATCGCCAAGATCACCAACGGGATCCTCATGTGCTTTGTAGATGCGTTGTACGATCCATCCAGGTGCTCTTTGCCAAGGTAGATCAACCTAGCGAATTGACCAGGACCAAGGTCTTGCGGAACCACGGACCGGGGGGACAGCGGACAAGAAGATGGTGACCCTGCGCCGACAGTAGTTTCGCCGGATGGACGTCAACGCCGCCTTCGAAGCCAACCGTGTTCTCTGGAACGCACGGACGCCGCACCACCTCGCTTCACGCATGTACGACGTGGAGAGCTTTGTGGCCGGTCGGAACTCTTTGACGGCACTTGAACTCGAACTGCTCGGCGATGTAGCTGGCAAGCGGATCCTTCACCTGCAATGCCATTTCGGCCAGGATACGCTTTCCTTGGCGCGCATGGGCGCGCAGGTGACCGGCCTCGACATTTCCGATGTGGCCATTGCCGAAGCGAAGAAGATGACGGAACGCTGCGGGCTGCAAGCGGAATGGATCCTGAGCAATGTGATCGATCACCGGCCGGAGCTCGATGGGCTGTTCGACATCGTCTTCACCAGCTACGGTACCATCGGCTGGTTACCGGATCTTGGACCCTGGGCCGCGAACATCCAGCGCTACCTGAAACCCGGCGGACGACTCGTCTTCGTGGAGTTCCACCCGGTGATGTGGATGTTCGACAACGGATTCACGCGTATCGCGTACTCGTACTTCAATGATGAACTGATAAAGGAAGAAGAGGAAGGCACCTACGCGGAGCGCACGGCGGGGATCAAGCTACCCACCTACTCCTGGAACCACCCCCTCGGTGACGTGCTCGGCACCTTGCTGGGCAAGGGCCTTCAGTTGGAGCGCTTCGCGGAACTTGACGGCTCGCCCCATGATTGCTTCCTCAACTCGATCACCGGTGCCGACGGCATGCACCGGATAAAAGGCATGGAGGGCAAGCTGCCGATGGTGTATGGACTGAAAGCGGTACTGCCAGAGTAGCCGTCTTCCACACCCACCTGTTCGCGGAGCGCGATCGCGGGGATCGAAGGCGAGGGCGGCGCTGCCCTTCTTTGTCCTATCGTCCGCATCGGGCGATGAACCATGGCCCTTAGCCGCTTCTGGACGTTCATCCTCATCCTCAGCATCACCTACGTTCTGGTGATGTTGGGCTTGGGCCGCCAGTACAGCCTGGGCAGCTTGGTGAACGGCAAGCAGGGTGATCCGTTGGTGGTGGCCGAGAGCGATACGCTCGCGTTGGCAGGAACGGTGCTGCTTTCTGAAATACGAGCGGCTGGTGAAGCAGGTTTGCAACGCGGAGACACACTCTACACCATCAGCGGTACCGGGGTGGTGAAGACCAGCGTAGGCAAGCAAGGCGCCGATGGCCTCTTTCAGACCTGCCGCAACACCATCACCGACCTCTGGCTGCCGCTGATCGGCTACCTCACTTTCTTCTGTGGCCTGCTGAACCTGCTGATCGATTCGCGCGCCATGGAGAAAGT
>Ga0138256_10004273_pt1 | contig 15192 bp, 10 predicted proteins | sample KNB2016incub_MG_FD_105486 | JGI IMG/M metagenome (GOLD analysis project Ga0138256, IMG submission 105486) | Active sludge microbial communities from wastewater in Klosterneuburg, Austria - KNB2014incub_MG | ecosystem: Engineered > WWTP > Activated sludge > Unclassified | place: Austria... | reverse complement strand
TGGGACTCATCCGCATGACTCACGCCATGAGACCTGGACGGCACAACGGCCCTGCCAATTTCTTCGCTGTCAAGAGTTATTGACTCGTTGAAGATCATCGTCCGCCATTTAGCTCGCTCTTTCAAGCAGCTGTCAAAATTGCCTCGTTCGCCATTTTGCGAACTATAAACTTAGACACCATCGGTCAGCTTTTGTTCCCTGCAATCGCAAAATAAATTCTTTCAAAAACGTCTTGTTCCGTCATATTTCCTTTAGTTATTTGCTCTTGCGGCCAATTTACGATAAATTAACTCTTTTGGAAACGCCCGGCTACGGCAATTATATAACGAGCAAACGACCATAATTTGCAGTTTTTTTCACAATGGCACGAAAAAAGAGACGATTCGAACAACTCCAGGCGGCGGCAGCGGCGCCAACTGATAAGAGAATTTACACCAATCCGCTTCAGAAACAGGTTAGTGAACGCCTTGACGAAGTCGGAAAATCGTTTGAAGGCAAAGGCAGGACCATACTTTACGGCATTGCCGCCATTGTTGTTCTGGCGATCCTTGTTACTATATTTTTCAGCTATAGCAGAAGATCCGGTGGGGCCGCTCAGTTGGCACTTGGCAAGGCAATTGAGACGTCCCAAGCTCCTGTAACGGATACGCCGCCACCCGCGGGCTCGACGGCGCGGACCTTTAAGACTGAGAAAGAACGTGCAGAAGCCGCGATTAGCGAGTTTCAAGTTGTTGCCGATACATATGGCGGCGATATTGCAGAAAAGGCTAAATATTTCATTGCCGTTAATAAACTTAGTGTCGATCGTGAGGCCGGAATTAAGGACCTCGAAGGTTTAGCCGGAACGACGACGCCCGTCGGAAAACTTGCCAAATTCGCCTTGGCTCAGACTCGAGTTGCAGACAACAAGCCTGATGAAGCCCTCGCACTTTTTCAGGAGTTGGTAAAACTGGAGAATTCTCTGGTAGCCAAAGATACCCTAAATTTCGAGATCGCAAAAATATACGAATCTCAAGGCAAGAAGACCGAGGCAGCTGATATCTATTTTAATATCGCTAAAGCGGCCAGCGAAGCTAAAGACTTGGACGGCAAGCCGGTTACCGAGACACAGACAGCGACGGAGGCAAAAAAGAAACTAACAGAACTAGATCCTGAGCGGGCAAAGCAAATCGTTGCACCGGCGCCGGAATCACCATTTGGCGGAGTATCGGGCTCCAGCATTCCTGTCAACATTCCTTAGCTGCGAGAGCGGCCGCGGTAAGTGTTGCGGCACGATTGATAGCGACAAACTACAGCATTTAATTCGTGAATGACAACTTACCAACCTGCTCGACCGAAAATCGGACTTCCACAGTCATTGAGGGTGGTCCGATCGATATGCGGGTCGCATCACACAGTTATTTTGCTTGCCTTTTGCTTGGTTCGTTCATCTCAGCATACCTTTTCTATCTTGGGATCGATATAGCGGGAGCCATTCTGCTCGCCGTTTCGTGGTTTCTCGTTCCATTCCTCGCATTAAATGATCGAATATCCTTCAATGGCAAAAACCTCTCACGTACTGGCTGGGTTCCGCGGATATGGACTTGGTTGAATGCAGCTCGCGGCCGCCTAAGAATCAAGGACATCGAACAGGTCGAAACACAGGCAATCCGATCCCTAAAGCGTGGCGGAAATATTTTCTACCGATATCAAACAATTATCCGAGGCAAGAGTACTGTCTTCACGATCTCCTCCGGGGGTGAACGCTACCGAAAGCTGGTCAAATCCGTACTGTCGTGTTTGCCGGATAGTGTGCTGGACAACCGTTCGATTGAACTTCGCGACCATCTCGCGGATCCGCGCGAGATTCTTCGACGAGCTGATTTCGCACGTATTCCCTCAGTGGATGTTCTGGAAAGTTCAGATTCGGCTGCCGGCATACGAGGAAGACGGACAAACACCGCGAGCTACATCCAAAGCGATGAAGAAAAGGAATCCTTGCAAAGTCTGGCAAATGAGCTGCGGCTATCGGGATATTTGGTCCAGTCACTCGAAGCATTTCGCCGCGCACTGATTTTGAAGCCTGCCGATGCCCGTTTGCTTTTTGAATTTGCCCGATGCCTACATTCTTTTGCTCGTGTAAAGCACGACGACAGGCTCGAACGACGTGCAATCGCGGCCCTGCGCCTTTCCGAAAGACGGGCTGCCAACGACGGAGAATTGCTAGCCCGACTAGGCGAATGGTATTTCCAAATCGGTGAATGGAAACGAGCCGGCAGCACCTTTCAATACATATCTGAAAAAGTCGGCGAAAATTTTCGCTCCGCTCGCGGGATGGCTGAGATAGCTCTTCGAGAAGGCAAGATCGCCCATGTTATCCATCACTTCTCAAACGCCGTGCGTATCGCCGAAACACCCAGTCTGCGGCGGTGGTCAAAATGTGAGACCGACTATTTTACGCACCTCAACTCCGACGAAGAATATATGGAACTGGAGATCGGCAGGATAAACATGCTCGAAACGGTCGACAATTCAAGACGTACGTCACTTCGCATAGCACTTTTTGCCATGCCGCTCATCATTATTGGTGTCTCGTTTGACGACGCTCTCGTCGCAAACATTGGCTGGGCCATAGCGTCGCTGTCGCTTTTCGTCTGGACCGCTTTAATTTTCGGGGCACGGCTCCTCGGGCAACGCATCCCGTATGACCTCGTAGAATCTGACGACTGATGTGAGTGTGCCATTTGACTCAAATCAACGCATTGAACAGGAAATTTGTGAAGTTAAAAAGGCCGGACAGTCAGCGTAACTGTCTGGCCTTTTTCGACAGGATTTCTCAGGATCTAGTTTTTATGACTCTTGGACTTCATTAATTCACGATCAAGTCCTTCGATCCCGGGATGATCACATGACCATTTAACCAAAATATAATTCCCTTAAACGTCCGCGCGCAGACAAAACACTGAATTAGAGTATTTTTGATCCCAGTCTTCCAGGTTGGTTGTTAAACGTATGATCGAGATTTCTGCAAGACCCGGGATTTAAACGATATTTACCCACATAGTCGAAGTGCGAAACCATTTGAGGCACTATTTTATTCCTAAATTTCTCATCCTTCTGTACAGATGGCTGCGGTCAACGCCCATCTCCTCCGCGGCTTTGGCAACATTCCCGGCAAACTCAGCCAGTTTATGTTGGATGAATTCGCGTTGATAGGCATCCGTCGCATCCTTGAACGTTGGAAATCTAAAACTGAGAGCCGATGGTTCATTGGTGTTCGCCATTTGAGGCAAGTCGTCAACTCCGATCGCATCTTTAGCGATCATAATAACAATTCGCTCCACGGTGTTCTTTAGTTCCCTGACGTTTCCTACCCACTGATACGACGTTAGGGCGTCAATAGCGCCTTCTGTGAACTGCTTTGGTGATTTTGCGTATTCCCGCGAAAACCGTTGATTAAAATGCTCCACAAGCATAGGAACATCCTCGCTTCGTTCGCGAAGTGGCGGAATCTGAAACGGTATCACATTAAGACGATAAAAGAGGTCGGGTCGAAAATATCCGCTCTCAATCAGTCCATCCAATGGCTTGTTTGTTGCCGAGATGATGCGCACATCTACCGATATCGCGGTATTGCTGCCAACCGGCTCAAACCGTTGCTCCTCCAGAGCTCGCAGCATCTTGGCCTGTACCCGAGGAGACATGTCACCAATCTCATCGAGAAACAACGTCGCGCCATCGGCAATCTCAAATTTCCCTTTCTTGGCTTTTAATGCTCCTGAGAATGCTCCTTTGGCATGGCCAAACAGCTCGGATTCAACCAGTTCTTCCGGAATGGCAGCGGAGTTTATTTCAACGAACGGGGCAGCCCGCCGTTTTGACTGATTGTGGATTGCACGAGCAACCAGTTCCTTGCCAGTTCCACTCTCGCCCGAAATCAACACCCGCCCGTCAGTTGGGGCGACGATTGAAATTTGCTTCCGCAATGCTCGCATCGCTATGGAATCGCCAACCATAGAATATTGCTCGGCAAGCTCCGATCTAAGGTGAGCATTTGCAATCTCGAGCTGCCGCTGGCGCACCGCATTTTTTACGGTTACGATCGTACGTTCTAGACTCAGAGGCTTCTCGATAAAATCATACGCCCCAAGTTTGGTCGAGCGAACCGCCGATTCGATATTCCCATGGCCGGAGATCATAACAACCGCCGCGTCACTGCCATTTTCCTTGAGTAACTTTAGGGTCTCAAGCCCGTCGATTCCTTCGCCAAGCCAAATATCAAGTATAACGCAGGCGAAATCGCGGCCTTTGGCCATTTCGATACAGCTTTCTCCTGAATCAACTGTTTCGACCTCAAAGCCTTCGTCCTCGAGTACGCCGCGAAGTGTGTCGCGAATTCCCTTCTCATCATCTACTATCAATATTGAATTTTGCATTTATGCACTTACCGGCAACTCAATGATAAACTTGGCGCCGTTTTGCTGGCTTGCCGCAACCTTAATCTTACCGTGATGATCCGCAATAATACGGTTTACAATTGCCAGCCCAAGCCCTGTTCCCCTTCCCTTTGTTGAGAAATACGGCTGAAAGAGTTTTTGCAGGTCGCCGGGAACGATCCCCTTTCCATTGTCGGAAACTTCCGCAACGACAATTTCCCGTGCCAAGTCATGCCTAGTTGTGATTACAATTTTTGATTGTCGAATATCACTGTCGGAGGCCTCGATTGCGTTCTCAATCATATTTACAAAAATTCGTTTCATCTGCTCGGGATCCAGCATGATCAAAGGCAGATCGCCTGCGAGCCGTTGTTCGATGTTTGGTTGCGAAACTCTATCTTCGAATCCAGCAACGGCTCTAGCAATGGCATCGTTCACGTTGCCTGGCTCGAGCCGCGTATCCGGCAACCTTGCAAATCGGGAAAACTCGTCAACCAGTGTCTTTAGCGAAGCAACCTCCCTCAATATCGTAGCCGTACTCTCGTTCACTACCGCGGCGAGAGGCCCGCGGCCCGGTGTACGTTTCTCGTTTCCATTCTGCGCCTCACTAGGCGTGCTCTGTTCAAAACGCTTTGCAATACGCTCGGCCGAAAGTTGAATCGGCGTCAGCGGATTTTTTATCTCGTGGGCCATTCGCCTGGCAACTTCTTGCCAGGCCGACGCACGTTGTGCGGCGATCAACTCGGACAAATCCTCTAGTACAAGAACAACGCCGCCGTCTGTCGGCAACCGAGTCGCCGTCATAGCTACGGTCAATTCGTCTCCCCCATCATTCTGCTTATTCCCCGCATTTTTGAGGCTCGCCTGAATCGAAGCATTTCCGACGCGCCTTGCCCTTGAAAGAAGCCGCTCAAAAATTAGGCGATTCTCACCCGTGAACCCGTCGGCAATGGTGTGCTTTAGACCAGTTTCCGCCTTGATACCCAAAATGTCGGCGGCTGAGCCATTGATGGTGGTAATTTTATCGGATCGATCGAACGAAATTACACCGGTAGGAAGCGTCTCAAGTACGGTTTCGATATATTTTCGTCTTTCGCTCAGTTCCTTCGAGTTTGACTCCAGGGTTGCAGACATCTCGTTGAAAGCGGAAACAAGCATTGAAAGCTCATCTTCCGCGAAAACCTCGACCCGGTGCCCAAAGTTGCCTTGGGCTACTTCTTCCGCTCCTTCGGCAAGGGCTTTTATGGGGGCCGTCAAACCTCGCGCAACATAAAACGCAATCCATGACGACGCGAAGATAAGGAGGAATGTCAAAACGCCAAGCGTTAGCAAGCCAACCCGGCGAACGGTTATTTGCTTGTCCTTGAGTAGATCAAATTCGCGCAGGGAATTCTCGACTATCTGACTAACGGCCCTCGCTCCGATCGGATTTGGAATGATCGCGAGTTTGCGGCCACCTGTCATTTCCACGATTGCCGCATCGTACACTTTGCTATCCCTCAGCGATGGATCCGAAAAGCTGCCTGATCGGATCACATCTATTAACCGTCCAAGCTCAGGTTGATTTCTTGTTTCATCGCGACCATATTGAGCAACGGTCCCGCCGTTGGAAGACAATATTTCAATGTGGGCCAAATTGCCTGCCTCAGCAATTTTTCGCAAGTCACCGTTCGATGGTTCCGCATCACCGATAATTGCCGCCATCATACGAGCACTCTCATCAAGCGTAGCGGCCCTATCAGCGATTGATTGGTGTTGTACCTCGCGAGCTTCGCGAACGACGTTTTCAGGAATTTGTGTAAACCAGCGTTCCAACGCGCGATTCATAAACAGATAGGAAAATACCGCCATAGCGATGATCGGCATTAGCGTAACTGCAAAAAAGTAAGTCAGTAGCCGGGTTTTGATTTTCGCACCCAATTGAAAGGTTCGCCTTTCACGAACCAACTTGATTATGCTGCGCAAGAAAATAAATCCGAATATTACAAGTGCCGCAAAATTTATCGAAGAAAGCGCATAAAGCAGCAGAAGGTCGCTTGACGATTCAACCGTGAAATCTTTCCATAGGTTCGTGGATTGTAGAATGATTAGCACGATCAGCGAGACGACCATAATCGTGCCGACAACCCACGGCGTTTTGCGGCGTTTTGTTTTTGAAGACCCATTTTCCACGAGAGCCAGTTTAACACGCCGAATGCCTCTGGGATAAAATATTCAGAGCACCGCTTTACCATGATCCAATTATTCCTCGACAAAAATGGACGTTTGCGTAGCGGGTGGCGGGCGGCAATGTTTCTTATCATTTTCGCTTTTGCGGGGGCTTTTTTTAGTACGGTTACTACAACAGTTCTTGCGAGCATGGGCATTTCCGCTTCGTCACATTACAAGCTGGTCTTAGGTTTGAGCAACCTGAGCTTCGTGTTTCTAGCTCTCGCAACTGGCTGGTTATGCTCGAGGCTTTTTGAGCAACTCCCCTTTCGATCCCTTGGGGCATTTTTCACAAACGGATGGCTATTCCATTTGAGTATTGGCCTGCTTTTCGGAGCTGCCGCACTCATTTTTGCCGTAGCAATAGGAACCAGTTTCGGCGGCCTCAGGTTCGAATTCAACAACCAGGCCGGCTTCAGTGCGATTCTTAAATCTGGGGCGTCCTCTCTGATTGTCTTTGGGGTCGCAGCGGCTTTTGAGGAGGCCTTGTTTCGGGGCTACATTTTGCAAACGTTTTCAAGGTCGGGTTTGGCCTGGCTTGCGATCCTGTTAACGTCCGTGTTTTTTGGGTTCGCTCACTTAGACAACCCGAATGCGACCTGGATATCAACGGCAAATACCATACTTGCGGGCCTGTGGTTTAGTGTGGCCTATCTGAAAACTCGTGACTTGTGGTTTGTTTGGGGTGTTCACTGGATGTGGAATTGGGTACAGGGATCAATGTTTGGAATTGAAGTTAGCGGGTGGACCCAAATCAACGGTTTTCCATTACTGCTCGAGATCGATTCCGGCCCTACCTGGCTAACCGGTCAGACATACGGAATCGAAGGCGGCATAGCGTGCACCATTGGCATCCTCGCATCGCTTGCAGCCATATATTTTGCTCCACAACTTAAACCCGATGCGGAATTGCTTACCATGACATCTCCTATCATTAACACCAACCACACTGACTAGGTTACAAATCGCCTCCAGGTTCCCCGGAAAACAAATGGCCCGCAAACAACCGGAAAGCATACGTCCCAACCGGGTATTCCAAAGGCCACAGTCAAGCAGTTTGTATTTTGAAAGAAATATCGACGGCGCGGGCAGAATGCGTAAGCTGCCCGACGGAAATCAAATCGACGCCAGCCTCGGCAAATGACCTGACCCGGCCAAGGTCCATTCCGCCCGAGGCCTCAATCAAAACTGCAGGATTCATGCCGCGGGCCATTTGCACCAATTTTGCAGCTTCTTCCGGCGTCTGATTATCGAGCATTACGATTTCAGCACCGGCATTGATCGCCTCTCGAAGTTGCGCCCAATTCGAAATTTCGACCTCAATCTTATGCAAGTGGCCGACGCGATCTTTTGCGGCCTTAACAGCCGCACTAATGCCACCGGCGAGCGCAATATGGTTATCCTTGATCAATACACCGTCATCCAGGCCCAGCCGGTGGTTTTTCCCGCCACCAACTGTGACTGCGTACTTCTCAAGCATTCGCAACCCCGGCGTTGTCTTTCGAGTATCGACTATGAAAGCGCCGGTTCCCTCAACAGCGGCCACAAACTGCCGTGTCAGGGTCGCAATTCCGGACATACGCTGAATAAGATTCAATGCAGTCCGCTCACCAACGAGCAACACGTCGGCATAACCCTTTAACGTTGCAAATGCGCTGCCTGCAGTGATCTCGTCTCCGTCACCAAACGCACAATCGATCTCAGAACTATCAGGGTCAAGATGAAAAAAAACAGCCTCGGCAACCCCGATTCCACACAAGATCAAATCCTGCTTGGCCAAAAACCGGCCAACACCCCGTGTATCCGGCGGAACCGTCGCCGTTGTGGTTATGTCACCCCGCCCAATATCCTCGGCGAGAAATTCGCCAATACTTGCGAGCATTTCACCGTTTTCTAGCCAATTCATTTATTATTTATTCTCTCTGACCGGAAGGATCGGTTCTTCGATGCGAATGTCGTCATATGAATAGTTAGCTACCGACCGCATGAATCTTTTATCCGCGAACATCGTCTGTTCAGTTACCTTTCTGACAATAAACCCTTCGCCATTAAGCCATACGTGAATCGTCTCTTCACGGGTAATGCCATTCGGGGTCGAATCGGCAAGGACTTTGCTAACTTCGTAATGCGTTACCGACAGTCCATCGATCGTTTCGCGGCCGATCAACCTGGTCGCTCCCAATGGAAAGAACGCTCCTCCCTCAAATTCGCCAAATCTGGCGACGGTGGACGCATCCCCGGATCTCTTGAACGGCGAGACCGCAACCGATTCCCAGTCTCCGTCATTAACGCGACGGAATGTCTTACTTTCTACCGTTACTGTTTCGATTCGCTTATCTCCGTTTTCGGTAATATATTGATACCTGGCAGGCTGCTCGGCCGTAAAAGTTTCAATCGATTTGTTGAATGCATCGCCATCCCGTTCGGTGAACCACTCGGTTGTCAGCACGACACGAAAGGAAAGATTGTCCAGCTTACGTTCGGCCCTGCCCACTGTTCGTCCGGACTCGTCACTGACATTTCTGTTTTTCTGGCCCAACGCAGGCAGAACGGTTGCAGCCACTACTATGGCGAATGAAATCGAAAAAAAGATCTTCTTCATAAATTCCTCCAAAAGCTAATAGGGTTATGATCAAACTTAGAATAGCACGGCGGGACACGTCGGGGCCCACAAAATCTAGTCCAGCGATGAAAAGTTATTCCCCAAAATCGTGATCTGATCCGCTAATTCGATAGCACGTTCACGCAGAGCCTCAACCTTTTCGGCCGGAGCTCGCTCGATGAAATTCGAGTTCGAGAGTTGCCCGTCAAGCCTAACTTTTTCGTCAGTTAGCTTCCCGATCTGATTCGAGAGCCGTTCCCGTTCCTTTTCAAAATCAATAAGCCCTTCGAGCGGTACCGCAAGACGAGCGTCGTTCGTCACAGCTTTGGCGGATGCCCGTGGAACGTCGAGATCGCTGCCGATCACAATGGTTTCTGCTTTCGCGAGTTTACGAATCTGCGATTCATTGGCTTTGAACACGGCCTGCATCGCGGAATCAGTTGCGATATGCACCACAAATTTGATCGCCGGCGAAATATTCATTTCCGCCCGAATGTTCCTTACCTTCTTGATAAGCTCTATTACCGCTCCCATTTCACGGTCTGCGGCACGATCTATTGCCGCTTTATCACCCGACGGGAACGTCGTCAACATTATGGTTGAGTCTGCCCTTGAATAGGCAGGATGATGCATATAGTTTGAGGTGCCGGGCAATTTCTGCCATAACTCCTCCGTCAGATAAGGCATAAACGGATGCAGCATTCTGATCGCGGTCTCAAGTATTGCAATGATCCGTGTTGTGGCATCTGCGTCGCCGCTCGTTATCTCATCTTTTTTAAGTTCGATGTACCAATCGCAGAAATCGTCCCAGAAGAAATGGTAAAGCAAGGACACGGCAGTATGGAATTCATATTTTTCCAGGGCTTTATTTACATCGATTGCGGTTGCATTCAGACGAGAAATTATCCATCGATCTGACAAAGGCAAACTTGTTCGATTGCTCAAATCAGCGTGGTCAACCGATATGCCTTCGGCATTCAACAAACAAAACCGGGCAGCATTCCATATCTTGTTCGCAAAATTGCGATAGGTTTCGATTAGCAAGTCGTTCCATTTAATATCCGAGCCAGTCGCTATTGACGCCAAATAGATACGAGTTGCGTCCACGCCGAACTTGTCGAACATCTCAATCGGATCAACGCCGTTGTTGCGTGATTTCGACATCGGCTTGCCGTCTTTGCCAAGAACGGTCCCCGTAATAACACAATCGTTAAAAGCGGTCTTGCCCGTGAACTTCTTGGTAAGCATCATCATTCGCGAAACCCATAGGAAGATAATATCGCGTCCAGTTACCAGAACGTCGGTTGGAAGAAAAGCTTCGATATCGCTTACCTGCCCCACACCCTCCGGTGTTTCTTCGCCGGTCCAACCGAAGGTTGAAAATGCCCACAGACCGGATGAAAACCATGTATCGAGCACATCCTGATCTTGCCTTAGCTCATGCGTTCCGGCCTTTTCATAGGCTTCCTCGGCCGTTCTTGCAACAAAAATATTTCCGTCGGCGTCGTACCATGCCGGAATCTGATGGCCCCACCACAACTGTCGCGAGATGGTCCAATCCTTAAGGTCTTTAAGCCAAGCCGTATAAACCTTTTGGTGCGGAACCTCCGGAAAAAAATGTGGAATTCCCTGCTTCGCAAGGTCGAGGGCCAAATCCCGCATTTCCTCCATTTTTACAAACCACTGGTCGGAAAGGATCGGCTCCACAATGGTTTTGCAACGCTCGCAGACGGGCAGTGTAATCTCGTAATCATCGATCTTTTCAAGCAACCCGAGTTGCTCAAACTGCTCGATGACATTCTCCCTTGCGATAAACCGATCGAGGCCCTCAAAATCCGGCCCGGCGGCGGCATTCATCGAGGCATCCTCATTCATCACTAGCAACTGATCGAGGCCGTGTCTTTCGCCCAGCAGGTAGTCGTTTGGATCATGTGCCGGCGTGATTTTGACCGCACCGGTACCAAACTCAGCGTCAACGTACTCATCTGCGACAATCGGAATGGTACGATTTGCTAGCGGCAGTTTGATCATCTTGCCGATGAATTGACGGTATCGTTCATCTTCAGGGTTTACAGCCACGGCTGTATCTCCAAGCATCGTCTCGGGGCGAGTTGTAGCAACCACCACCGAGTCATCGCTGTCGATAATTGGATATCGCAGGTAATACAGCTTGCCGTCCTTTTTTGTTTCTTCTTTTACTTCCAGGTCCGACAAGACCGTTCTGTCTTTCGGACACCAGTTTACGATGCGCAGGCCTCGATAAATTGAACCTTCCTCGTACAAAGTACAAAACACATTCCGGACCGCAATCGAGAGGCTTTCGTCCATGGTAAAACGGTGGCGAGACCAATCGACCGATGCTCCCTCGCGTCGCATTTGTTCAGTTATCGTGTTTCCGTATTGTTCCTTCCATTTCCACGCCCGATTGACAAACTCGTCGCGGCCGATTTCCATTGGCGTTTTGTGCTCGTCCTTCTTTAGCTGCTCAACCACCTTTCGCTGAACAGAAATCCCCGCATGGTCCGTCCCTGGCAGCCACAATGTCCGATACCCTTGCATTCGTTTCCACCGCGTCAATACATCCATGATCGTATGCTGCAGCGCATGGCCCATATGCAGGCTGCCAGTAACGTTTGGCGGGGGAATGACAATTGAATACGTTTGCGAACCTGCGTCCTCGTTGACCTCGGGCGCAAAAAATCCGCTCTCTTCCCAACGTCTATAATGATTTTCTTCGGCAGTTTTTGGATCGTATGCCTTTGGAAGTTCCATGTTATTTTTTCCTAGCGTTGAAGCCCGCCGTTAGGGTATTTTGCTAACGCGCGGGCTTCCTCGTTAAATCAACTACTCTATGCCTTTGTCTTTTCTTCGAGAGCCTCACGGATTAGCTTTTCGGCTATTCGCGGTACCGCTTCTTGAGCGATTTCCCGGACAGCGCTATCCGATAGTCTATCGACAACACGCCGCACGATAGCGTCAATCAGTTCTGGCGCAGGCTCGATGGATTTGCTCGATGAGTCGCTTACTCTTGCAAAGATCTCAAAATCATTTTCGTGATTCTGAGTTTGCGTCGTCGTAGAATCAATCACCGTCGCATCGGCTCCATCATTCCGTGTCTGTGTATCGGCCAAACTTCCAACATCCTCCGAATCATCAAAAACAAACCTAGGTTCAAAGGCTGGTTTCATCGATTCCGCTGTTGATTCAGTCACCAGCGATTCCGGCGACCAATCAAATTCTTTGGCGCGTTCTCCCGACTGAACAGTTTCAGTCTCATCATAAAACACAGGTCCCGGATATGAGGCCTCAATCATCTCGTCATCCATTCCCGGACCACCAAGCAAATCGTCAATTGCATCGTATTCCTCGGGCTTCGAAGTTCCAGGCAAACTATTCCTATAAAGACTATCGATATCTTGCAGTTCAGGAACGGTTTCGTGTGACAAAGATAGTTCAACTATTCCGGCATCTGGTCGTTCGTTTCGACGGCCCAGCAAATCCCAAACCCGGGCAACTAAGTCGCGAATAGAATGAAAGGGCTTCGTCAAAAATCCATCGGCTTGGACCCGCTCTGCTTCGTCCTGGTCGAAGGGTTCAAATGAGCCAACCAGCAGCAAAACCGGAATATGGCGAGTCGCGTCATCTTGCTTGATCATCTCGCATATCTTGTAACCGCTAGTACTTGCAAGACTTACATCAACAAGAACCACGTCTGGCTGAATCTCGACAAACTTCGCCATCGCGGCATCTGCATCCGCCACCGCTGAAACGTCGATGCCTTCATCCGCAAATGTAAGTTCGACGACCTTGCGAATAGTCACCGAATCATCCGCCAACAGGAGTTTTGGTCTGCTCATGATGAATTTATTCCCCCTAAGGAACTTCATGAAAATATTATCAGAATCATGCTGGCTTTCGCGAACTTAGAGCAAGTTCGCCGGCAAGTTTGATCGCTGCAACCATGCTCGATGCGTCGGCTATCCCTTTTCCTGCAATATCGAACGCCGTCCCGTGATCAACAGATGTCCGGACCATCGGCAGGCCGAGGGTTACGTTAACACCGGAACCAAACGACAGTGACTTGACCGCGATTGTCGCCTGGTCATGATAAAGTGCAACAACGCAATCGAAATCGCCTTTGTAGCCGCGAAGGAATACTGTATCTGGCGAATAGGGGCCTGAAACGTCCATCCCCATAGATCGGGCCTCATTTACCGCCGGACCAATCTCTCTTGCTTCTTCGGATCCAAACATTCCGCCTTCCGACGCGTGTGGGTTGAGGCCTGCAACTGCGATCGATACCTTGCGCCCGAGCAAGGTTGAGAATTCGCGGTCAGCAAATTGAATTAGATGCAGGACGCTATTGCGATGAATCAACTTAATGGCCTCGGTCAACGACACGTGCGTGGAAAGCAGTACCACACGCAGTTTCTCCGCAAAAAAACTCATCGCAAAATCGCTTGTACCGGTCAGTGAGGCCAAAAATTCTGTGTGCCCCTGAAATGTGTAGCCCGCAAGTGCAATTGCCTTTTTGCTTATCGGAGCTGTACAAACGGCATCAATTTTCCCCTGCCTCCATAAATCGACTGCCGCCTCAATGCATTCGGCCGAGGCATTGCCCGTCGTCGCCGTATCCGCACCAATCTGAAAACTATCGGAAAGGTTTTTTAGATCAAATATCTCAACTGCTCCGCTTAAATCACCAAACTCGCACAAACTGATATCAAGTTCAAACGAACGCGCAATCCTGTGCAGCACCGCCGCATCGCCAATGATCACATGGCGACCCGGCAAATTCATTTTGTTTTTCGCTAGAGCCTTTAAGACAATTTCGGGTCCGATGCCGGCGGCATCGCCGATCGTAATGCCGACCACGGGAAATTCTGCTCTATTCATGATTCTTGATGCCGAAAATGGCGGAACCGCCCTGCAATAAAGGGCGGATTCCTGATGCGGTCGTAAAATATGAAAACGTAACCGGACCTGCGAACACTGCTAACTAATCCGCCTGCCGCCGCATGAAAGTTGGCACGTCAAGATCTTCCGCCTGGATATCTGGGGATGGAAATGCCCCGGTCACGGTTGCAGACGCGACCGCGTGAACTTCCGGCATCTTTGGCCGCGGTGGTGACTGAACGGCGACCTGACTGTCAAACCCGGTAGCAATAACTGTTATATGGATTTCATCACGAAGATCCTCTTTGATCACGCTGCCCCAGATAATATCTGCATTGTCGTCCGCCTCAGTCTCGATCATGCCAATGGCATCTTCAACCTCGCCCAAAACCATGTCAGGACCACCAGTTACATTAATCAGGGCCGCTTTCGCACCCTTGATTGAATTTTCTTCGAGCAGTTTGTAATCAAGCGCCGCTCGCATTGCTTTTGACGCGGCATCCTCACCTTCGCCCTTGCCAATGCCCATCAAAGCAACGCCCTTGCCGCGCATGACGGTGGTGACATCTGCAAAATCGAGATTTATGATCCCCGGTGTAAGGATGAGGTCCGTGATGCCCTGAACCGCCTGAAGCAAAACATCATCAGCACGCTTGAAGGCATCCATGATAGTGATTCTTTCCTGAACCTCTCGAAGCTTGGAATTTGGAATGGTTATAAGGGTATCAACACAGCCGCGAAGTTCGGCGAGTCCCTTATCTGCCTGCGCCATTCGCTTCTTGCCCTCGACCGTGAAAGGTTTGGTTACAATGGCGACCGTTAAAGCACCGAGTTCAATCGCCAGCGATGCAACAACCGGTGCAGCCCCCGTACCAGTTCCACCACCCAGGCCGGCAGTAACAAAGACCATATCCGAGCCATCGAGAATGTCGAGCAGCTTTTCAGTATCTTCAAGCGCCGCATGTCGCCCGATCTCCGGGTTTGATCCGGCGCCGAGACCGCGTGTCGATTTGCTGCCGAGTTGGATCTTCATCGGAGCCTTTGACGAGTCTAGCGCTTGCAGGTCAGTAT
>Ga0138256_10004271_pt1 | contig 15197 bp, 15 predicted proteins | sample KNB2016incub_MG_FD_105486 | JGI IMG/M metagenome (GOLD analysis project Ga0138256, IMG submission 105486) | Active sludge microbial communities from wastewater in Klosterneuburg, Austria - KNB2014incub_MG | ecosystem: Engineered > WWTP > Activated sludge > Unclassified | place: Austria... | reverse complement strand
TGATGCATGGCGAACTCCAGCGAATGAGCCATTTCCACCAGCGTGGTGGCGAACGAATGCGGCGATCTCATACGTGGCGCGCAGGCCTTCAACGAGCCATTGGTCATTCTTTCCGGGAAGTGAAGCGATCCGATCGCGATCGGATCATCGGCCTCATTCTCGGGATGGGAATATCATGGTCGTTCGGGCAGCACCAACAGCGGCATCGTGATATGCAGGGCCATGCGTGCGGCCTTGCTGCTATGGAACAAACTTTCCCAGAAACCCTTCTGCCGGTGTATCACGGCCACCAGTTGGATGCGTCCTTGTTTCGCCAAGTCGTTTATTTCCTTGGCCACTTCGTCCCCTTGCACCGTAACGAACGAATGTCGGATGCCAACGAGCAGTTCGGCGACCTGCTTCCGGTCTGCGCGCTTGTCGAAGGCCACGCTATTGTCTCGCACATGCGCTAAGACGACCTCCGCGTTGGTGCGTTTCGCCAGGTCGATCAATGGCTTGAGGGTGAAGCGATCCAGCTTGCCGCCATCGTAGGCGAGCATGATACGTGTGATCGGCGTAGGCACCCACTGCGAGGGCACCGTGATCACCGGTGCGCTCTCACCCATCACAACAGCCTTTGTATTGCTTCCTACCAAGCCGTAGTTGCCGGCGCCTTGCGTGCCCATCACGATCATGTCGGCACCCTTCTCGCGATCCAGATCATTCAGCAGGTCCACCAACAGAAAGTGCGATGCCTTCTTTGCGATCACCGCCTTGCCCACGTACTGGCGGCAACGACGCTCGAAGCGCCGCAAGCCGTTCACCGCTTCGCGCTGCGTGGAGTTGCCGATCCTGGGCAACAGCGCATTGTCGAACATGGGCTTGAGATAGGTATGCACCAAGGTGTACTTCGTATTCGCCGTGCCGAAGAGGTCGAAGGCGAAGGTGGCCGCTTTGAAAGAGGTCTCGCTGAAGTCGGTGGGGAGGAGGATCCTGGTCATGTGTCAGTGGTTCAGAGCTTGGTCCGAGTATGATAAAAGAAAACACCTCGGATCGGTTCGGGACTGATGAAAGTCAGTTCGGATAGGTGTCGGATCATGTGGTCTTGTGTTGCAGCACCAGCAACGGCAGATCCGCCTCCAGCGCCAACTCCTTGGCCACGCTAGAGTTGAATAGCCGCGCGAAGAAGCCGACGTGACGGTGCAGGATGGCGATCATGTCGGCCTTCCGTTTGCGTGCCGTGCGTTCCAACCCATCCACCACATCGTGGCCATAGCCCTCCACGAAGCTGTGATCCACACCCTTCAGCAACTGCTTGTACAAGACCTCGCTCCGGTCCGGTTTGGTGGTGGGCGTTTCCATGGCAATATGCGTCACCTGCACTTCGGCTTGATGTTGCAAGGCCATCGTTCGCAACAAGGCCAAGTCTTCTGGCAGCACCTCGTGGTGATCGGCCGCGAGCAGAATACGGTTCAGCGGGCGCAGGCGCGCCTGATCAGGTACGGCCACCACCGGTACTGGGCAGTCATGGATCACGGCGGTGGTATTGCTGCCGAATAGCGCGGAGCCCGTCTCTCCGCGCTTGCCCATCACCACCGCAGCGGCACCATCCTCTTTCACAAAATCGTTCACTACCGTTGACAGGAACCCGAACAACACCTCCTGTTCCACGTGGTCGGCGCCGGTGCTTTCCGCGAATCGTTTCGCCGCCAGCGCCAGTCCCTCCTGTGATGCCTTCAGCAGCTCAGGACCCATGCTGTAGCCCATGCCCCCCGCATAGCCCGCGTCGTAATGGGCGTGCATGAGGATGTAGGTGGCTTCGCGCTTCCCGAAGAGTTGCACCACATAGCTGGCGGCGCACAGGGCGTTGCTGCTGAAATCGGTGGGGATGAGGATGCGGAGCATGGCGAATGGTTGTAGGGGCAAGGTAGCTTCGGCAGTAGCGGCGAAATAGTGTCACGGATTGCAGTTGTTGCAGTGCGTAGGTTCCTCCGTCGCTTTGCCATCGGGTCTGACCGAGTCGGCGTAATGACCGCATGTGCGACACGTACGTCGGTACTCCCGCACACTATGTGTGGGCCAACCGCACAGGTCGCATGGCAGTCCGGTGATCGCGTCGGTGATGCGGAACCATACATCGCCGCATGTGGGACATAGTGTGGAGATCTCCCTTGCGAATCGTTCAGCGGTATCAGCGATCACCCGCATGCGCGTGGGATTCGCCATGGCGCGCAAATCCGTTTCCACCCAGCACGAACCGCGTTGTTCCAGCAGTCCCTCCACAGCATTGCGGAATGCGTCTTTGTCTTGGAGGCCCTTGAACAGTGCATCCCCTTGCTTCCACTTCTCTAGGGGTCGCACGACCAGGTGATGCGATGGGAACTTCATCCGCTGGGCGAACGCATTCGCCTGCGTCCAATCGGTGCATGCCTCACCATCGAAGACCGTCTCCAACGAGACATGCCGATGATGGAAGATACGGCCGTCCAGCGCGTCGAACAGTAAAAGGAACTCCTCATCGCAGGATATGAATGGTGCGGGTGGATAGGGTCCGAAGGAGCCTTCGCTGGCGACCACCAGATCCAAGCCGCTCACCTCCGCACCATGCCGGGCTTTGGCTTCGCACGCTGCCAGCGGGTCCAGGGTACGCTGTACTTCGCCGCTGAAGGCACCGAACCGATCCGTGTCCATGTCGGCGATGGCTGAATAACCGCTCAGGCCGAGTGCCTGCTTGAGCAACGGCCCAATGACCTGTTCCTTGGCGTGGATGGTCGCCACGCCGAGCTTGCGGCCCGCGAACCGCTCGAGGCCCGAACTGATCGCGTTCATTTCCGGTCCAGGTACCGATCGCTCAAGTCGATGAGGAATTCCGCCAGCTTCTTTCGGTCCTTCTTCACGCTCAGCTCGGTGAGCGCAGGCAGGTGATGCATGGCGAACTCGAGAGAATGGGCCATTTCCACCAGCGTCGTAGCGAACGACCGTGGGCTCTTCATGCGCGGTGAGCACGCTTTCAGTTCCTTGGCCACATGCGCGCACAGGTCCTTATAGGGCTTGAAGAGCTTGAGCTGGTTGTCCGAGTCCACGTTCTTGTGCAGGAAGGACTTCGAGCCTTCGCGGATCACCAACTGGCGCAACGTGGCCGGATCGAGCTGCGCGACCAAGGCGTCCCTTGGCCAGATCCCGCACAGGGCTTTGATGTCGCCATGCAATCGGGCACGTGGATCCTTCAGCGAACGCCCTTCCTGTTCACAATGCGTTTGCAACCACAACCAGTAGAGCTGGAAGTAGTACTGCAGCAACCTCTGCTTGTTCGCGAAGTAGTGGTAAACGGTGACCTCCGTTGACCCCAAGCTCTCTGCGAGCTTCTTGAAGGTGAAGGACTCCAGGCCCAGCTCGAGCATTAGGCCGAGGCCCTCGGTAAGGATGCGTGCGCCCATGGGGCTGCCGGTATCGCGCAGGCTGAGCGTGGGGTCCGGGATCAGGTGGTAGCGTGTCATTCGGGGTGCAATATAGTATTACTTTGTTTCGTTCGCGTATTACTACATTTGGCCCCAACATGATCCACATCACGTTCCAGACCCGCACCATCGCCGCCGCCGAAAAGCTCGCCGCGTACCTGATGGAACAGCACCTCCTGTTGTTCCCCACCATCGATACGGACCACGAGGAGCTGAAATGGGAGAACGGCCAACTGTACCGCGAAAGCCAGTTGCTGCTGCAAGGCATGACCAAAGGCCTGCTCTATCGCGAGGTGGAGCGCGCCGCCTACGAACTCCTCGGCACCGATCTAGTGCGGCTACATGCTGTGCCGGTAACGCATTTGGACCCGCACGCGCAGAAAACCCTATTGGAACAGACCGCTAAAGTGTGAACCCAAGGAACATGGGAACGTCGAACCTCCGCAACCTGCTCGCTGCCCTTCTGCTCCTCGCCATGCCTGCCGCGCATGCGCAAACGAACAACCGTCTCGACGCCGTGCAATTGATCCAACAAGGCGACGTGCAACTGCGCTTGGGCAACAGTGAACTGGCCCTGCTCCACTACACCAATGCGATCCAGAAGGACATAGCGTTCGCGGACGCCTACATGAAGCGTGCGATGTTGCTGAGCCGACTAGGTCAGAACACCCAAGCACTCGCTGATATGGACCGGGCGCTGGAACTGAACCCGTACAGCGAATACATCTTTGACCGGCGGGCCAAGGTGCGGTTCCTACTGAACGACATCAAGGGTGCGGAAGATGACCTGGCCCGGGCCGTGGCCCTGAAGCCATACGACGATCTTCTGCGCGAGAGCCGTGTGGACGCGCTACTCGCCATGGGGAAGATCGATGCGGCCGTTAGGGAACTGGATTCCCTGCTGTTGATGCACCCGGAGGATGTGCTCCTGATCCTGAAGAAAGGCACGGCACGCCTGCAAATGGATGACGGTCCCGGTGCCCTGGTGATCTTCGATAAGGCGGTTGAGGTCGCACCGCGTTTGGCGATCGTACACGACTTGCGCGGTATAGCGCTGATGCGCCTTCAGCGGTGGAACGATGCGCTTGCGGCCTTGGATAGGGCCGTAGCACTGGACCGCAACTTCGATCTGGCCCTGTACAACCGTGGCCTTGTGCATGCGCACTTGGGGCATCCGGCGCAAGCGCGTGCGGACATGGATGCGGCGCTCGAGCTCGCGCACGACAAGCCGCACATCTTCTTCCAACGCGCCCTTGTCCGCAAGCGCGACGGCGACCTTGCCGGTGCGCGGGACGACTACGACCGTGCGCTGGAACTTGCTCCGGACTACCTCGAAGCGCAATACAACCGGGCCTTCGTCCGCAAGCACTTGGGCGATCATGCCGGTGCCTTGGAAGATGCCGACAACACATTGCGCATGGCCCCGGAAGATCCGGACGCCTGGATCATGAAAGGAAACTTGCATTTGCTGTACGGGGAGTTCAACGATGCCATAGCCTGCTTCGATCGCGCGATCGGCCTCCACCACGACCATGCGAACGCACTCTACAACCGTGGCTTGGCCCACCACATGAACTACCAACCGTTGCAAGGCTGCGAAGACCTACGCCGAAGTGCGGACCTGGGCTCCACGCAAGCGCTGGATGCCATGAAATACTTCTGTGCGTTCTGAACCGACCAGCGCAAGTACACGTTCGATAACGACCAAGAACCACGATGAACACAGGAACCAACGAACGAGCAACCGACCTGACCTATGAGGACCGTTACCGAAGCCTCGGCTATCTGTTCTACAGCATCGCGGCATGCGACAGAAGCATCATCCAGGCGGAGATCGATGCCTTGAAAGAGATGACCGCACGCCACTGGTTGATGGAAGATCGCAGCTATGATGAGCTTGGTATCGAATCAGCCCGGTACATCGACATTGCCTTCGATCACGCGCTGGAACAACGCTTGTCATCAAAAGACGCCTATGCGCGCTTCGTGGAGGACCAGTTGCGTGAACCCCGGCGGTTCGATGGTTGGACCAAGAGCTTGATCCTGCGCACGGCCGTGGAGATCGCCAAGGCCTCCGGTTCGGTGAACCGCGCGGAAGCAATGCGGATCGGTGACCTCCAGAAATTGCTGGGCCTTCACCACGCTTGAGCGCCGCATGCCACCGGAGTTCCCCTTCACCCAGTCTCGACACTCAATGAGCGCCGCACGGACCTTCAGCATACTTGCAGCTATCTGCTGCACACTTGGTTCATTCGGCCAAGTAGCCGATACCACCGCTACACTTCCGGTCTATCGGTCGCTCAAAGAGGCACTTCGCGAGCCAGAGCGCGTTCGCAGCCTCGACCTGAGCGATCAACACATCAGGCTGCTGCCGAAGGAGATCTCCCTGCTCATCAATCTGGAGGAATTGCGCTTGCGCAACGATGACCTGATCGAATTGCCCGAAGAGATCGGCGACTTGAGAAAGCTCCGGATCCTCGACCTCAGCGGCAATCCCATTCGCCACCTACCGGTCCATTTCAAGGACCTGAACATGTTGGATGAACTCTACCTGAGCGGGGACAGCAATTTCGATCTGGAGCAGGACATGAAGACCCTTGCACTGTTGCCTCATTTGCGGATCCTTCACCTGGAGAACGACGGGCTCACGCTGCTGCCGGAGAGCATCGCATCCCTGCATCACTTGGAGGAGTTGTACCTGAACGACAACAAGCTCCGCAAATTCCCGAGCGCAGTGATCCGCATGGAGCACTTAAAGCTGCTGGACCTCCAGCACAATCCCTTGTCCCCGCTTGTTCCGCTGGAATTGCAGCAACGCGGGGTGCTGGTCAGGTTCTGATCGTTGGATCGCCCTCGCACTGGCCACCAGCGAACGAACGCACGATCCGTGATCCGCATGGAAGCATACCACACCCAACTCATCGAGACCCTGATCGGCCTGGCCGCGTTCTTCGTGATTCGGTATTCGAGTCGGTTGATCATCCGCAAGGCGGTGGAGCGTTCGTCCTTCAAGGCCAAGGAAGAGAAAGAGATCTTGCGGCTGTTGAACCTGCTGATCGTGCTGGTGTTGGCCGTGATCCTCACCGCCATCTGGGGTGTGAAGCAAAGCGAGGTCTTGATCTTCGCCACCTCGGTGATCACCGTGCTCGGCATCGCCTTCTTCGCGGAAGTGTCCATCCTATCGAACATCACGGCGTGCCTGGTCCTGTTCTTCCAGCACCCGATCAAGATCGGCGATACCATCAAGGTGCTCGATAACGGTCATGCTATCGAAGGCGAGCTGATCGACATCACCTACTTCTTCGTGTTCATCCGCACGGTGGACAGGGGTATCATCACCATGCCCAACACCGTGCTGCTGAGGAGTCCCTTCCATATCATGGAAAAGCGCGAGGTCTGGCAGCAATGAGCCATTCCATGGATTTCATACGGATCGTGCGCCCCGATGATTGGCACGTTCACCTGCGCGATGGGGCACACCTACGCACCACTGTTCCGCATACCGCCCGGTGCTTCGGTCGTGCCATCGTTATGCCCAACCTGGTTCCGGCGGTAACGACGGTGGAAATGGCATTGGCCTATAGGGAGCGTATCATGGACGCCCTGGGCAAGGGCGTGCATTTCGATCCCTTGATGACCATTTACCTCACGGACCGCACAGCACCCGATGCGATAGCGCGCGCAAGAACCTCACGACATGTGGTCGCAGCCAAGCTCTACCCTGCTGGTGCCACCACCAATTCTTCGGCCGGTGTCACGTCAATGGAAAATGCCTATCCAGCCTTGGAGATGATGCAAGAGGTAGGCATGCCCTTGCTGATACATGGTGAAGTAACCGATCATGGGATCGATATTTACGACCGCGAGAAGGTCTTCATCGAACGGAACCTCATACCCCTGATCGATCGCTTCCCTCGCCTTGGGATGGTGCTCGAGCACATCACCACCAGCGAGGCTGTCGACTTCGTGACCGACGCACCGGCGCACATCGGGGCTACGATAACTCCGCACCATCTTCTGCTGAACCGCAACGACATGTTCGTGGGTGGCATCCATCCGCATCACTACTGCCTACCCCTGCTAAAGCGTGAGGCCCACCGCCAAGCTCTTGTAGGCGCAGCTACCGGTGGGAACGTGAAGTTCTTTTTGGGTACCGACAGCGCCCCCCATGTGCGCGGCATGAAAGAGGCCGCATGCGGCTGTGCCGGTATCTACACCGCCCACGCTGCGATCGAACTCTACGCCGAGGTATTCGACAACGCTGGCGCATTGGACAAGTTGGAAGGTTTCGCCAGCTTTCACGGACCAGACCATTACGGCCTGCCCCGAAATACAACACATATTGCCTTACACCATGATCCATGGACCGTTCCCAACTCCTATGTCTTTGGACAGGATACAGTGATCCCCTTCCGAGCAGAAGGCCTGGTCCCATGGCGATCCGCGCTTGAGGCGTCCTGATGCTCTCCGTGTTTCGCCTTGTTGATAGAACTGACCTATGGATACACAACTAATCCTTAGTGTTCTCACCGATCCGACCTCGTGCTTATTCCGGTTGGGCGTTGTACAGCGGATCCCCATGGCGCTGGGCCTCACCTTTCCGTTCACCATCACTGTGGGGATGCCGGTGTACCTCGCGTTGATCATGCGTACATCTTAGTTCGGAACTTCGCACCTCTTGATCCGCTCATAGGACCTTATGAATCCCATACACCCCTGGCAACGCCTCACCCAGCTGTTGCGCGTGGACAAGCGCGAGATCGGGCACATCTACCTGTACGCATTGGTGGGCGGTGCCATCAGCTTGAGCGTTCCGTTGGGCGTTCAGGCCATCATCAACCTGATCAGCGGCGGGCAGATGGCCACGAGCTGGGGGGTGCTCATCGCCTTCGTCACGATCGGGGTGGGGTTCACCGGGGCCATGCAGATAATGCAACTGGCCCTGGCCGAGAACATCCAGCAGCGGCTCTTCGCACGCAGCGCCTTCGAGTTCGCGTACCGCATCCCGCGCATCAAGGCCGAGGCAGTGGCCGGGCGCTACCTACCCGAACTGGTGAACCGCTTCTTCGACACATTCACCATACAGAAAGGGTTGAGCAAGCTGTTGCTCGATGTGCCGCTCGCCTTGTTGCAGATCCTGCTCTGCTTGATCCTGCTCGGGCTCTATCACCCCTTCTTCATAGCCTTCGGTTTCTTGCTGGTGATCCTGCTGTATGCGATCTTCCGCTTCACAGGGAAACAGGGATTGGCCACCAGTCTTACCGAGAGCAACTACAAATACGCAGTAGCTCACTGGCTGGAGGAACTGGGCCGCAGTGCGAGCACCTTCAAGCTGATCGGTGAAACTACACTGCCCATGAGCCGCACCGATCAGCTCGTGGACGGCTACGTGACCGCGCGGCGATCGCACTTCCGCATCCTTTTGGGCCAGTACACCGCGATGGTGGTGTTCAAGGTGATCGTTACACTGAGCCTGCTGGCATTGGGCGGCATGCTGGTGATGCGCGAGCAAATGAACCTGGGGCAATTCGTGGCCGCCGAGATCGTGATCCTGCTGCTGATGAACGCTGTGGAGAAGATCATCCTCAGCATCGAAAGCGTGTACGATGTGCTGGGCGCGTTGGACAAGATCGGCTTCGTAACGGATCTTCCACTGGAGCGCAAAGAAGGGATCAGTGTGCTCTCGACCGATCCGAACAAAGGCTTGGACGTGCGCCTCACGAACGTGGGATTCCATTCCCACTGGAACAAGAAACATGTGCTCGAAGGCATCGATCTGCACTTGGCGGCGGGTGAGAAAGTATGCCTGAGCGGACAGAACGCTTCGGGCAAGACCACCTTGTTGCGCATCCTGGCGGGTGCTATGGAAGCGCATGAAGGCAACATACAGTTCGATGGGCATCCGCTGAACAGCCTTGACCTGGACCAGGCGCGATCGATCGTGGGCGATAGCCTGAACGAAGAGGATGTGTTCGCTGGGACCGTGATGGAGAACATCACGGTGGGCCGCGCATGGGTGAAGGAAGAGGATGTCATGGAAGCCTGCACCGTGACCGGTCTGTTCGACCAGATGGCGCAACTGCCTGAGGGGCTGCTCACCCCGCTCGATCCGCAGGGGTCGCGACTTCCCAAGAGCTTGGTGAAACGCATCATCCAAGCGCGTTGCATCGCGGGCAAACCGCGATTGATCCTCTTGGAAGACAGTTTGCAGAATTGGGACATGAAGGACCGCGAGCAATTGCTGGGCTGGATCAGCGCACCTGAACGGCCATGGACATTACTAGCGGTGAGCAACGACCCTTGGTTGCAGCAGCGATGCATGCGCACGTTGACACTGAAGAACGGACGCATCACCGCCTGATCCATGTTGAACCTTAGCCCGCATAACCGAGTGCCTGAGCCGCAGCGGACCAGCTTGCGCGCGTTCCGGACCATCGGCCAAGCCCGCGCGAACAAACTCTTCGCCAAGTGGGTCATCGCCATCTGCACGGTTGTGCTTCTCGGCCTTTTCCTCCCGTGGACGCAGAACATCCGTGCACGCGGCACCGTGACAAGTCTCTCACCCGACCTGCGACCGCAGACGATACATGCGATCATTCCCGGTCGGTTGGAGGAGTGGTTCGTGCGCGAAGGCCAGCGCGTGCAGAAAGGCGATACCATCCTGCGCTTGAGCGAAGTGAAGCCCGAGTACTTCGATCCGAAACTGCTGGAGCGCACGCAAAGCCAGATCACTTCCAAAGAGCTTACCGGTAGGAGCTACGAAGAGAAAGTGCACTCGCTGGATGCGCAGATCGATGCGTTGACCAGTGGCTTGGGCATCAAGCTGGAACAGGCGCGCAACAAGATCATCCAGGCGCGGCTGCAGGTGCAGAGCGACAGCATCCGCGTGATCGCCGCGACAACCGAGATCAAGGTGGCCGACGACCAATATGCGCGGGGCGAACAACAGTTCAAGGAAGGACTGATCAGCAAGGTGGAATTGGAAAGACGCCAAGTGGGCCAGCAGCGTGCCAACGCTACCTTGATCGATGCACAGAACGACCTGCTCGATGCGCGCAACGAACTGCTGAACGCCCAGCTCGACATCAACGGCATTCGCAACGACTACCGTGACAAACTGAGCAAGGCCGAGAGCGAGAAGTTCGCCAGCATGAGCGAGATGTACACCACCGAAGCCGAAGTGAGCAAGATGCAGGTGGACCTCGCCAACTACACGGTGCGCGCTGGCAACTACTACGTGACGGCACCGCAAGCGGGCTACATCACCAAAGCGATCGTGACCGGTGTGGGCGAAACCGTGAAAGAAGGGGATCCCTTGGTGAGCGTGATGCCCGCAGGCATGGACCTGGCCGTGGAGCTCTACGTGCGCCCCATGGACATGCCGTTGATCAACAAAGGCCAGAAGGTGCGCTTCATTTTCGACGGTTGGCCGAGCATCGTTTTCAGCGGCTGGCCGAACAGCAGTTATGGCACGTTCGGAGGCGAGGTGGTGGCGATCGACAACTTCATCAGCCCGAACGGGAAGTACCGCATCCTTGTAGCACCGGTGAAGGACGAGCAAGCATGGCCGACCGCCTTGCGCGTAGGCGGTGGATGCATCGGCTTCGCGTTGATGAGCGACGTGCCCATCTGGTACGAGCTGTGGCGGCAGGTGAACGGGTTCCCGCCGGACCTGTACATGGACGAGCAAGCGGACGCCAATACCGGGGAGATCAAATGAGAATGCACCTCCTCGCGTTCGGCATGCTTATCGTGCTGGCCGCAACCGCACAAGTACCCGCCGTGCTTTCGCGGGAAGCGTTCGTGCGCATGGTGCTGGAGAACCACCCGATGGCGCGGCAGGCGGCCCTGCGAACGGAACTCGGCGAAGCCACGGTGCGCAGTGCGCGCGGCGGTTTCGATCCGGTAGCGACGGCCAACTACGACGAGAAGCAGTTCGATGAGAAGAACTACTTCCAGCTCTTCGATGCCGGGTTGAAAGTGCCGACATGGTACGGTGTGGAACTCTTTGCGGGCTACCAGGAGAACAGCGGCGACCTGCTCGATCCACAAGCCAGCACACCGGGCGATGGCCTGATCAAAGTCGGCGGACAGGTGAGCGTGGGGCAAGGTCTTTTCATCGACCTGCGGCGCGCCACACTGCGGAAGTCGCAAGCCTACCTGCGCGCCACACAAGCCGAGCAGGAGCAGATGCTGAACGATCTGCTGCTGAAAGCCTTGAGCGACCACACCGATTGGGTGGCCGCGTACCTCGCGTTGGAAGTGAGCAACAGCGCCGTGGATCTGGCGAACGCACGCTTGGACAACGTGCGTGGCAGCTGGCGCGGCGGCGATCGTCCGGCCATCGACACACTGGAAGCGTACTTGCAATTGCAGGATCGCCAGATGCGCCAACAGCAGGCCAGCCTCCACTTCCGCAATGCGGGTCTGCGACTGAGCAACCACTTGTGGAACGCTGCGCAACAACCGCTGGAGCTCCAGTCGAGTGTGATCCCGGACCCAGCGGACCTCGGCTCACCCGAGAATTTCCAACTGCCCGATACCGCCATCACGAACGCGGTCGCGAACCATCCGCTGCTCGCGCAAGTCGGTGCGCGCGTCGATCAGCTGGAGATCGACCGCCGCCTGCGCAACGAATACCTGAAGCCAGAGCTCGACCTCAGATACCAATGGCTCGGCAATGGCGGTGCGTTGAACAATGAGCAGGGCACCACCCTCTTGGGCGATGGCTACCAGTTCGGCGTTGGCTTCCAGATGCCGCTCTTCCTGCGCCGTGAACGCGGTGAACTCACCATCGCAAAGCTGCGCCTTACCGACGCGAACCTTGGCCTGGATCGCGATCGCCTCCGTATCCGAAACAGGATCAACGAGCGTGTGAACGACATCGCCGTCTTCGGTGACCAGGTGCGACTGGGCGCCGACATGGTGGTGAACAACGAGCGCCTGCTCGCCGGTGAGAACCAGCGATTCGCCGCCGGGGAGAGCTCGCTCTTTCTGGTGAACGCCCGCGAAGTGCCGCTCATCGACGCGCGCATCCGACAGGTCGATCTGGAAGCACGCTTGCGCAAGGCCTTCTTTAGTTTGGACCATGAAGCCGGAACACTCTGGCGTGCTTGGCGTTGAATACGCTGACCAAGATCCGATCATGCGGAACCTCCCTCTCCTGCCCGCGTTCCTGTTCACACTGGGCAGCCTCGCCCAGAACAACGTGGTCACATACGCTGGAGGTGCTGGCAACGAGGTCTTCAACGATGTGGTGCAGATCAGCGACGGCCGCATCCTGGTGATCGGTGCGGCCGACGACCTTTCGTGGGTCGACGGCGGCGTTCCACAGTTCACGCTCACGGCAACGGGCATTGCCAATGGCCTCGGCACGAACAAGGTGCCCTTCATTCTTGTGCTGGACAGCACCGCGCAAACATTGCTGGCCGTGCATCACCTTCCGCCCAATGCGGCCGAGGACCTGCGCTTCATCAAGCTCACCACTGTGCCCGGTGAACCCACGGGCGACATCTACCTCAGCGGTACCACGGAGGACGCCACCAACGGCGGCTACTTCATCGGCAAACTCGACAACAACTTCGTGAACGGCGATCCCACCGGCTTCGCGTGGGTGATCAACGTGAAATGCGCGGCGGGCGAATACCCGAAGATCTACCAACCTTGGGATGTGGGCGGCGATGGCAAGGTGGTGTATGGCTACGGCGACAGTCATTCGTACAACTGGAGCGCGTTCTACCGCAACGATGCCGATGGCGAGCCCGATATGGTACCGCATTGGCGCATCCACTGGCCGATCGGTGGTGGTGCTGAACACCGGGGCGAGGCAGCCACCTTCGCTGGTGGGATCGGTGGCTTGGACTACAGTGGGATCGTGCTGAAGCGGGATCCCTCGCGCTGCGAGTTGCGATCACCCACGCAAGCCGAGTATGACCTATGGCAACCTGACGGCAACGGCGGCACGAAGAAGGGCACCTGGCCATTGGACATGCTGTACAGTGAACCCTGCCTGCCCGGCGGCACCGGCAACACCACGGATGGACCCGGTTACACCGGTTACAGTGGCAGTGCCACGTTCACGCATGGTCCGCAATCCGTTTGCATCGATCGGCGCACGAACGCGATGTACATCGGCTTCAACACCAAGAGCGTACTGCCCGGTGGCCTGCCGGATTTCGAGCCTGCGGTGATGGCCATGGATGCGGATGGTGCGCTCTTGTGGTGGAGCCGCCTCTACCATGAAGTAACGCCGCAGGGCGATACCGTGAACTCTTCACCGGATCAGTACATCGATGCGTTGGCGATCGACTATTCGCAGCCACCTGGTGCCGGAATGCTGGTAGTCAACGCGCGCTGCCACGGCAACAACGTGGAAAACCTTTGGGAGGGGAACACCATCGCTGCGAACCCCGGAGCCAGCGGTTTCCAGAACCAGTTCACCGGCACGAACGGCAACATCCACATCAGTTGGCTCGGCAAGTTGAAACTGAATGACGGCACCTTGATGCACAGCACCTACGTGGCCGAATACGCCGAAGGCACCGGTTCGCTCGGCGCACCACTGGCCGATCCCAACCTCGATGGCTGGCCCGACCCAAACGGCGGATGGCCGAACGTGAACACCACCTACCTCGGCAAGAACAACCTGAAGGTGACGGCGGACGGTAGCGTGCTTGCGTTGGGAAAAGGCCGACGCACCATCACCACCGCCAACGCGTACCAGAAAATGGTGAAGCCCGCGAACGGAGGCCTCAGCACCTGGAACGATTTCGTGCGCGTGTACACCCCTGACCTGTCGAACCTGAAGTACAGCTCCCTGCTCGTGGGCCAGTGGGATACGCTCACCCAAGCCGGTGGCGACAACGTGAAATTGCTCGGATCCTTTAAGACGAAAAGTGGTGTGATCGTGGTGGGCCGCCACACCGCGACCGGCGCCGAAATGCCCGTGAGCGCCGTGCCCGCGTGGGGCACATCCACCTTCAACAACGGCCACGCCGTGTTCGCCTACCTGCGCGCCACGAACCTCTTCGACCCGAACGATGATCCCGTGGATATGAGCACCGCGATCCACACACCGGACCGCGCCGCTCCGTTCACCATCGCGCCCAACCCCGCGCGCCACGAGGCGTGGGTGAACCTGCCCGATGGTGCGACCGGGACGCTTCTCTTGCGCGACGCGATGGGCCGCTTGTTGATGACGCAGGCCGTGAACGGGCGCTTCCGGATCGGTCTGTCCGCCTATGGGCCTGGGACCTATGTGGTCACTTGGCAGGGGGCGGATGGGGCGCAAGGGTCGGTGCCGTTGATGGTGCGATAGGGAGTGAGCGTCGATCGTTGGGGAACGGGATCCGCGTGAGGGACATGAGCGAAAAGCCCGGAAGCCGGTAACCCGGCTGAGGACTTGGAGCGGTTGGCCCGACCCCGGCGATTTGAGTCGGGGGCACGCCCCACCCTCTCCTATCTTCGTGCAGCACGTTTCATCCGTCTTGCCTATGAACACGCCCCAAGCCAAGCACGGCTCTTCCGCTCCTCCCGCCGCCCGCACCCAGTCCGCTCCCTCCACGAGCAATGCGGTCGCCACCGAGGTCGATGTCGCCTATATCGACGGCAAGGCGTATACCATCAACAAGAACGAAACGATGCTGGCCTTCATGCGCCGGCACATTGGACCGAACCCGGTTCCCACGTTGTGTGATGCGCCGAACCTGGAGCCCTTCGGTAGCTGCCGTGTATGTTCCGTGGAAGTCGCGCTGCAAGAGG
>Ga0138256_10004268_pt1 | contig 15203 bp, 15 predicted proteins | sample KNB2016incub_MG_FD_105486 | JGI IMG/M metagenome (GOLD analysis project Ga0138256, IMG submission 105486) | Active sludge microbial communities from wastewater in Klosterneuburg, Austria - KNB2014incub_MG | ecosystem: Engineered > WWTP > Activated sludge > Unclassified | place: Austria... | reverse complement strand
CGGTTTCTATTCCAACGTCAATCCGGCCGTGGACCATCCGCGCTGGAGCCAGGCCAGCGAACGCCGCATCGCCGGCACGGCCAGCAAGCTGTTCGCCGAGCGCATCGCCACCCTGCCCTTCAACGGCTACGCCGACCAGGTGGCGTCGATGTACTCGGGGATGGACCTTCGCCGGTGGTTCTGACGCGCGTTCGCCCGGACTGGCGCTGGATCGCGCTCAAGGCGCTGGCGCACGCACTGGCCCTGCTGCCGCTGGCGCTGCTGGTGCGCGGGGTGCTGCACGACACGCTGGGCGCCGACCCGGTGGCGGCCATCACCCACGGCACCGGCGACTGGGCCCTGCGCCTGGTCCTGTTGGGCCTGGCCATGACGCCGCTGCGGCGGCTGCTCGGCCAGCCCTGGCCCATCCGCTTCCGCCGGCTGCTGGGGCTGTATGCGTTTTTCTACGCCACGCTGCACCTGGCGACCTATGTGGTGCTCGACCTGGGCCAGTACTGGAGCCAGCTGCTGGACGACATCGTCAAGCGCCCCTACATCACCGTCGGCTTCGCGGCCTGGCTGCTGCTGGTGCCGCTGGCGCTGACGTCCACCCGGGGCTGGATGCGCCGGCTCGGGCGGCGGTGGGGGCAACTGCACGCGCTGGTGTACGCCGTGGGCGTGCTGGGCGTGCTGCACTTCCTGTGGCTGGTGAAATCGGACCTGCGCGAACCGCTGGTCTACGCGGGCATCCTGGCGCTGCTGCTGGGCCTGCGGCTGTGGTGGAAGCTGCGCCGGCCCGCCGCTCAGGCGCCCATGCGCGGCGCGTAAACCAGCAGCGCGGTCATGGCCGCGGCCAGCACCGTGGCCGCCGCGATCAACCACCACAGGGCGACAGGGTCGCGCTTGGCGGGCGCAGGCGACGGCTCGGCCAACGCCGGCGCCGGGTCGTTGGCCACCGGCACCCGCACGGCCTTCATGGTCTGGGTGTGGGTGGTGGGAACCGGCTTCTGGCCACCCAACTGGCCGCGCGCCGGCAGGCCCGGGGCCTCGAGCACGAACCGGTGCTGGTCGATCGAAACCTGGTCGCCCGGGGCAAGCACGGCGTCCCTCACCGGCACGCCGTTCACCTGGCTGACGTCGTTGCCCATCGCACGCAGCACCACGCGGTCGGCGTGCAGCTCGACCACGGCGTGGCGCTCGGCCACCGCCACGTCGTCCAGCCGGATGTCGGCCGAAGCGGCGCGGCCGATCAGGCGCGGCTCGGTAAGGGTGTAGGTGCGGCCGAAATGCTGGCCCGACAGGCCGCGCAGCACCACGCGCGAGGCCGACACCCGCTGCGCTTCGCTCATCGCGCCGGGCGCGGCCGGCGGGATGCGACGATCGATCTCGGGCTCGTCGTCGGCGCGCACCACCAGGCGCAGCTTGTCCAGGCACACCAGGTCGCCGGGCCGAAGCTGGGCAAGCCGGCGCACCGGACGCGCGTTCAGGTGGACGCCATGGGCGCCGGCGGGCACGCGCAGCCAGAGGCCGCGACGGTCCTGCTGGAAGCTGGCGTGATGCGGCGCCAGCCCCAGCCCGGCCAGGCACACCCGGCTGCCGGCCCGGCTGCCCACGGTCACCTCGCCCTGCAGGGGCACGCTGGCATGTTCACCGTTGGGAAACGTCAGTTGCATCCGGGATCCTCCGCCGGGGAATCTAGCATGGCCCGAGACCGGCACGCCCTTGGTGGTTACGGCGAATCAACGCAGAATAGGCCGCCGAGGAGGGCCCCATGTCGCACATTGATATCCGCCGCAAACATTCCCGACCGCTCAAGGAAGCCCGCGCCGCGATTGAACGCGTGGCCGAGCACATCGCCGAAAAGTTCGACGTCGAGTACGGCTGGAACGGCAACAGCATGGAGTTCTCGCGCGGCGGCGTGGACGGCCACATCGCCGTTTCGGGCAAGGAAATCCACGTCACCGCCACGCTGGGCTTCCTGCTGGGCGCCATCAAGGGCCCGATCGAGCGCGAGATCCTGCGCTACCTGGACGAGGAGTTCGGCTGACGCCATCGCCGAACGGGTCCGGGTGGCCTTCGAACAGGCGGCTTGAAGCCCGGCGCTCACGGTGGCCGATGGCCTCGAGGAATTCGCCGGCCCCGCCCAGCGCCTCGAACGCGGCAAAGCCGCGCTCCAGGAATCCCTGCAGCTCCGAAAGCCCCGCGGCGCGTGCGGGCAGTCGCGACGCCCGCAGCAGCTTGAACACGCCGTGCTTGCGCACCGAGGCGTCCAGGGTCCAGCCCACGCCCAGCACGAGCTCGATCTGGTGCCGCCGCAGCCTCGGGCTGCCGGTCTCCCGGTAGGCCTGCCCGTAGTCCTTCAGCGTGATGGGCGCCATGGGCTCGGGGCGCCCGGCCAGCGCGCGGGCCATGCGCAGGTCGAAGGCGTGGCTGAGCACGGCCAATTCGATGGCATCGGTGGCCGCGACGATCAGCGATTCGGGCAGCAGCCGCGACATGATCGGCATGATGCGGGCCACGTCGCGATCGCGGGCCGAGAAGTCCTTGTCGCCGTAAAGGTCGGTCAGGAAGAACTCCGCCGCCGGCCGCATCCGCGGATTGGCCAGGAAATCCTTGAACCCGTCGGCCAGGCGCCGGGTCTGCCACGCGCGCAGCAGCGGCAGCGTGGGCAGCCGGTTCATCGGCTGGCGCAGGGGGTCGTGGACGGCCTGCTGCCAGGCCAGCCGCTGGGCCAGGCGCTGCCGGCTCATGGCCAGGCCGCCGGGCGGGGGCGAAGGGTCGGTTCGTGATGGGCCACGCTTGTCCGGAGTCGTCCGCGGGCTACAATCGCCGCGCCTTTTTAGGAGTTCCCCCATAGCATGCTAGTTCTGCAGCCCGCCCGGAAGCGCCGCCAGCCCAGCCAGGGGCGCATCGGCCTGGCCATCGCCGGTGGCGGCCCCATCGGCGGCATGTACGAACTGGGCGCGCTGCGCGCCCTGGACGTGGCGATCGAAGGCCTGGACCTGACCCGGCTGGAGGTCTACGTCGGCGTCAGCTCGGGCGCTTTCCTGGCCGCGGGCCTCGCCAACCGGCTCGACACGGCCGAGATGTGCCGCATCTTCATCACCGGCGACAGCGACCAGGTCCGGTTCCGGCCCGAAGTCTTCCTGCGCCCCGCCTTCGTCGAATACTTCAAGCGCGCCGCCAGCCTGCCGCGCCTGGCCTTCGACTGGTGGAAGGGCGTCGTCACCGACCCCACCGGCTCGCACCTGAGCGAGCTGATCAGCCGCTTCGGCGGCGCCATCCCGACCGGCCTGTTCGACAACCGCGGCATCGAGCGCTTCCTGCGCCACGTGTTCACCATCCGCGGCCGCAGCAACGACTTCCGCGACCTCGCGGCCAAGCTCTACGTGGTGGCGGTGGACCTGGACAGCGGCCACGCCGTGCGCTTCGGCAGCCAGGGCTGGGACGACGTGCCCATCTCCCGCGCCGTGCAGGCCAGCTCCGCCCTGCCCGGCCTGTATTCACCGGTGGACATCCGCGGCCATCATTTCGTGGACGGCGCGCTGCGCCGGACCATGCACGCCTCGGTGGTGCTCGACCACGGCATTGACCTGATGCTGGGCATCAATCCCTTCGTGCCCTTCAACGCCAGTCTCGGCGGGCGCCCGCCCGAAGGCCTCGAGAAGCTGTCCCACGGCGGCCTGCCGATGGTGCTGTCGCAGACCTTCCGCACCATCCTGCAGTCGCGCATGCAGGTGGGCCTGGCCAAGTACGCCCAGCAGTACCCCGACACCGACCAGGTGGTGTTCGAACCCAACGAAGACGACGGCGAGATGTTCTTCACCAACGTCTTCAGCTACTCCTCGCGCCAGCGGGTGTGCGAACACGCGTTCAGCTCGACGCTCGCCGACCTGCGCCGCAAGCGCGACCAGCTGGGGCCCGTGCTGGCCAAGCACGGCCTGCGCCTGCGCGCCGAAGTGCTGGACGATCCGAACGCTTCGATCATGGACGGCCTGGGCCTGGCGCCCAAGCCCACCGACACCACGGCGCGCCTGCGCACCGCGCTTGACGACGTGGATGCGCTCATCAGGAAGCGTCGCGCCACGTCGCGCCGCGCCCCCTCGGGCAAGCGAAAATAAGCCGTCCGCGCGCTCCTGTCTGGTGTGAAAACTCTAGACAGGCGGCGCAGATTGGCGCCACTCGGGCACCCTGCCCAGCCCCTTCAGACCGGAGTATCGTTCCATGGCCAAACTCAAGAAGAACGTCCGCGCCAAGTCGGGTGCCAGCAAGGCTCGCACCGCGAAGGCCAACCCGGACCTGCAGGCCAAGGCCGAGCAGATGTCGCGTTCGCTGGTGGAATCGGCGCAGCAGATCTGGATGGCCGGCGTGGGTGCGTTCACCCGCGCGCAGGGCGAAGGCTCCAAGCTTTTCGAAGCGCTGGTGAAGGAAGGCATGACGATCGAGCAGACCACCCGCAAGCTCGCCACCGGCAAGGTGGACGCCGTGCGTGACGCCGTCGAGGACCGCGTGGGCGTGGTGCGCGAGCGCGCCGTCGACACCTGGGACCGCCTGGAAACGGTGTTCGAAACCCGCGTGCAGCGCGCCCTGAACCGCCTGGGCGTGCCGGCGCGCGAAGACCTTGCCGAACTCACCGGCCGCGTCAACGAACTCAACGCCGAACTGCGCAAGCTGACCAAGGCCGCGCCGGCCAAGGCCGCCCGCAAGCCGGTCGTCGCCAAGCCCGCCAAGAAGGCCAAGGCCGCCAAGACCGCCAAGGCCAGCAAGGCCGCCAAGGCCCCGGCCCGCAAGCCGGCGCCGGCCGGCAAGGCCAAGGCCGCGCGCAAGCCGGCCCTGCCCAAGACCCCCAAGCCGGTGGCGCCGCAGTCCGCCGAGTAACCGTTTATGTCCGCCAGCCAGTAACGAAGTCCGTTCGCTCCCTCCCCTTGCGGCTTCCGGCTGGCGGACATCTTCTCCAGGCAAGGCCCGGCTCCCGCAGCCGGGCCTTTTGCTTTCCCGGTCCGGGGCACCGGGCATTCCGCGTTATCCTGTTGCGGTAACCGACTGCCCCCGGAGTCCGCTGGATGTTTGGCTTTCCCCCCCTCCTGGCCGCCATCGTGGCCACCCTCGCCGCCTTCGCCACCAGCACCTGGTGGTTCGGCGTGCTGCGCCGCCGGATAGCGGAAACCACCGCCGGCATCCGGGCGCTGGCCGGCATGAAGTGGCGCGAGTGCGCCGGCCTGGTGCTGCAGGCACTGGGTGAGAAGGGCTACGTCGAAATGCCCTCCAGCCGCCAGCCTGGCGACGGCGGCACCGAGTTCCTGCTCACCAAGGGCGACGAGCGCTGCCTGCTGGGCTACAAGCACGGTACCGCCTACCGCCTGGGCGAAGCCAACGTCCGCGACTTCGCCAACGCCGTGCAGCTGCAGGGCGCGCAGAGCGGCATCCTGGTGACGCTGGGCACCGCCGAAGGCTTCGCCCGCGACCTGGCCCGGCGCTACGGCGTCGAGCTGATTGACGGCCGCTCGCTGTGGCCGCAGGTGGAACCCTTCGCTCCGCCCAACCTGGTGGAAGCCATCCGCAGCGAGGCCGCCGCCGAGATCCGCCGCGGCCAGCGGCTGGGCATTTTCGCCAGCCTCGGGCTGGGCCTGCTGGTGTATGCCGTTGGCCTGTTGGGACAGCCGTCCGAACCACTGCCGCCGGTCGCCACGGGCGCTCCCGCAGCCGCCACGCCAACGGCCAGCGACAGCGCCGCGCCCGCGTCCGCGACCGAATCCAGCGCCGCACCCGTGTTCCAGGACCCTGCGTCCGTGGAAGCCAACAAGGCCATGAAGGCGTTGGAGGAGATTGCCAAGCTCACCGACGAGCAGCGCGCCCAACGCCGCCTGATGGCCGCCGCGCGCGTGGCCGACCTGCCCCAGGCCACGCAGGCACTGTGGTCCACGCAGTCCACCCTGGTGATCAGCATGGTCAGTGGCGACGGCATCGACTCCGGCGTGGTGAACGACGCCTGCGCCGTGCTGGTGGAGTACGAGGAGCTTCGCTTCACGCGCCTGCAGCTGGAGCCGCCGCCGGGATCGAACGCCCCCGTCCGCTGGCGCCAGTGCCAGTAGCGCAATGAAAAGCCCGGGCCTTGGCCCGGGCTTTTTTACTTCCTGGCCCGCACGCGGCCCGCTGCACGCGGGCCCCGGCCGGGCGGCGCGTTCACCAGTGCACGCCGCGCATCAGGGCCGCGAAGGCCACCTGTTCGTTGGTCGGGGTCTCGTCCTTGAGCGCCTTGCGGTCGCCCTTGGCCGCGGCCGAGTCCGGGAACATCTCGAAGGCCGTGTTCATGATCACCTCGTAGGCCTTGGGCACCAGCGCATTGAGCGTGGCGGCGAAGATGCCCATGCGGGTGGCGACGCGGCTCGGGCGCTCGATGATCGCCTTGACCACCAGGTCGGCGGCTTCTTCCGGCGTCAGCGTGGGCACCGAGTCGTACATCTTGGTGGGCGCGATCATCGGGGTTTTCACCAGCGGCATGTTGACCGTGGTGAAGGCGATGTTCTTGCCGCTGAACTCGGCCTGGGCGCAGCGGCTGAACGCATCCAGTGCGGCCTTGGAAGCCACGTAGGCCGAGAACCGCGGCGAACTGGCCAGCACGCCGATGGAGCTGATGTTGATGATGTGGCCGCGCCGGCGCTGGGTCATGGCGGGCAGGAAGCCCATGATCAACCGCAGGCAGCCGAAGTAGTTCAGCTGCATCGTGCGCTCGTAGTCGTGGAAGCGGTCGTAGCTGGCTTCCACCGAGCGGCGGATCGAGCGGCCGGCGTTGTTCACCAGCACGTCCACGTGCTTGTGTTCGGCCAGCACGGTCTTGACCAGTTCGTCGCAGCTCGATAGTTCGGTCAGGTCGCAAGTGTAGGCCCAGCACTTGCCGCCGGCGGCGATGATTTCATCGCGCGTCTCGAACAATTCCTTCTCGCCGCGGGCGACGATGACGACCTTGGCGCCGGCTTCCGCGATCTTGATCGCCGAGGCCTTGCCGATGCCCGACGAACCGCCGGTGATGAGCACCACCTTGTTCTCGACCTTGCCGCGCAGCGAGCGGTCCACGAACAGGTCCGGGTCGAGGTGGCGCTCCCAGTAGTCCCAGATGCGCCAGGCGTAGCTGTCGAGGTCGGGCACGGCGATCTTGCTGCCCTTGAGCGCACGTTCGACCACGCGGGTGTCGAACCGCGTGGGATAGGTGATGAAGGCCAGCGTGGCGGGCGGAATCTTGAGGTCGCGCAGCACCATGTTGGTGAAGCGCTTGACCGGCGGCAGGTTCAGCACCGCGCCGCGCACCGCGCCCGGCACCACGGCCAGCATGCGCGCATCCAGGCGCATGGTCATTTCCGGCGCGTGGGCGGCGCGGCAGAAGGTGTTCATCAGTTCGCCAAAGCGCATCGGCTCGGGGTCGACCAGGTGGAAACACTGGCCGTCCAGGCCCTTCTTGTGGGCGATGTGGTCCATGGCGTCGGCCACGAAGTCAACCGGCACCACGTTCAGGCGGCCGCCCTCGACGCCCAGCGTGGGCACCCACTGCGGCAGCGTCTGGCGAATCTTCTTGATCAGGCCGAACAGGTAGTAGGGGCCGTCAATCTTGTCCATCTCGCCGGTCTTGGAGTGGCCGATGACCATGGACGGACGGTAGATGCGGAAGGGCACCTTGCACTCCTTGCGCACGAGGCCCTCGGATTCGTGCTTGGTGCGAAGGTAGGGGTCCTTGAGGCCCTCGGCCTCCTCGAACATGTCCTCGCGGAACACGCCCGGGTAAAGGCCCGCCGCGGCAATGGAGCTGGTGTGGTGGAAGCAGCCGGCCTTGATGGCGCCGGCCAGCTCGACCGCGTTGCGCGTGCCGTCGATGTTGGCGACCTGCTGCGAGGCGGCGTCCGCGGACATGTCGTAGATGGCCGCCAGGTGGAAGAAGTGCTGCACCTTGCCCGACAGCGCCTTCACCTGCGCGGCGCTCAGGCCCAGCTTGGGCCTGGACAGGTCGCCAGTGACCGGGATGATGCGCTTGCGGTCCCAGCCCATGCTGGCCGCGATGGCGTCGAGCTTTTTTTCCGACCCCTTGCGCACCAGCACGTGCACCGTGCCCTTGCGCTTGAGCAGGTTGCTGACCAGGTAACGGCCGATGAAACCGGTGGCACCGGTGACGAAATAGCTCATGAGCTCTCCCCTGCCCTAGGACCAGACCGGGCCGCGATGGCCGGTCGTACCCGCCTAACTTGCCAGAGCCACGGCGCGCCGGCAAACGCCGCGTTGACCGTCCCGGAGCCGCGTGATATCACCCACGCTTGACCCCGGGGGATCGATCGATGGCCGATTTGAAAGAACAGTTCCAGAAAGCAGCCCAGGACGTGATGAGCCTGGCCGACCGCCCCGACAACGACACCATGCTGAGGCTGTACGGCCTCTACAAGCAGGGCTCGGAGGGCGACGTGAGCGGCCCCAAGCCGGGCTTCTTCGACTTCGTCGGCACCGCCAAGTACGAGGCCTGGGAAAAGCTGGCCGGCACCAAGCCCGAAGACGCCATGAAGAAGTACGTGGACCTCGTGAAGAAGCTGCGCGGCTGAGGCCGCCCCATGGCCCGCCAGACCCGCCAACGGATCCTCGACACCGCCCTGAGCATGTTCAACCTGCAGGGCGAGCCGAACGTCACCACCAACCACATCGCCGACGAGCTGGAAATCAGCCCGGGCAACCTCTACTACCACTTCCGCAACAAGGACGACATCATCGAGCAGCTGTTCGCGCGCTATGAGGAGCGCATGGACACCGCCCTGGTCTCGCCCGAGGGCCGGCTGCGGGACCTGGAGGACATCTGGCTGCAGCTGCACCTGGTGTTCGAGTGCATCTGGGAGTACCGGTTCCTCTACCGGGACCTGGTGGACATCCTGAGCCGCAACCGGCGCCTGCGCCTGCGCTTCGCCCGCATCCTCAAGCGGGCCGCCGAGGGCGCCTCGGCCGGCATGAAGGGCCTGGTGCAGGCCGGCGTGATGCGCGCCTCGGCCGCCGAGGTGGAGGCCACGGCCACCAACATCCTGGTCATCGCCACCTTCTGGATGAACTACGCCAGCGTGCGCGGGGACAAGGACGAGAACGAGGCCATCCGCAGCGGCATCGTGCAGGTGATGATGCTGCTCTCGCCCCTGCTGCGCGACGCCGAGCGGGTGCACCTGAACAACCTCACCCAGGCCTACATTCCCTAGGGCTGGGGCCCGGCCCCGGGTGGCCGGACAAGGGCTTGTATTGCAAGCGGATTTTGGCTGGTCTATACTCCCGCTTCTTTATCGCCCCAATTACCAAGGAACTGCCATGAAAGTGCTCTCGTCCCTGAAGTCGGCGAAGACCCGCCATCGCGACTGCAAGGTCGTGCGCCGCCGCGGCAAGGTCTTCGTCATCTGCAAGTCCAACCCGCGTTTCAAGGCCCGCCAGCGCTGAGCGCAGGCCGCCAGGGTTGCAGTGGAGACGCCGGCGAAAGCCGGCGTTTTCCGTTGCGGGGCGCGGACATGGCCAAGCCCGGCCGGTTTTGCGATGATCCCGGGCTCAAACCGTCATCCCGACGACTCAAGCGGAGGTGCACCATGAAGGTCCTCACCCTTTCCCTGGCGCTGGCTGCCGGGCTGCTGCTGCAGGCGCCGGCACAGGCCGACACCCTGCTGGTCGAGCGCGTGCAGTCCGAAACCCAGTCCCTGCCCGCCCGCGGCAAGAGCATGACCCAGGTGGAGGCCCAGTTCGGCGCCCCGCAGGTCAAGCACCCCGCCATTGCCGGCCCCAACAACCGCCGCGCCAACCCGCCGATCACGCGCTGGGACTACGCCGGCTTCTCGGTCTACTTCGAGAACAGCCACGTGGTGGACGCCGTGGCCAACAAATCCAGCCCCAACGAGATCGGCCCCAAGCCCGTCCAGTAACCGATGCCCAACCAACTGCGCTTCCCGGCGGAATGGGAACCCCAATCCGCCGTCCTCCTCGCGTGGCCGCATGAAGGCACCGACTGGGCCGAGCGCCTGGCCGGCGTCGAGCGGACCTACGTCGCGCTGGTCGCGGCCATCACCCGGTTCCAGTCCGCCCTGGTCTGCGTGGCCGACGCCGGGCTGCGCGAACGCGCCCGTGGCCTGCTGGCCGATGCCGGCGCCGCGATGGACCGCGTGCGCTTCTTCGAGGTGGACTACGACGACACCTGGCTGCGCGATTCGGGCCCGATCAGCCTGCGCGAGGGCGCCGGGTTCCGACTGCTTGATTTCCACTTCACCGCCTGGGGCGGCAAGTTCGAGGCCGGGCTGGACGACCAGATCGTGGCCAAGCTGCACGCCTCGGGCCTGCTGGCCGGGGCGGCGCACCAGCGCATTGATTTCGCGCTCGAGGGCGGCGGCATCGAAACCGACGGTGCCGGCACCCTGCTCAGCACCTGGCGCTGCCTGCACGAACGCCACCCGGGCCTGAGCCGCGAACAGGTCACCGCCACGCTGGAAAGCGCGCTGGTGCAGTCGCGCACGCTGTGGCTCGACCACGGCTACCTGGAAGGCGACGACACCGACGCCCACATCGACACCCTGGCCCGCTTCGCCGCGCCCGACGCCATAGTGTTCCAGGCCTGCGACGACCCGGCCGATGGCCACTACGCCGAACTGCAGGCCATGGCCGCCGAGATCGCCGCGCTGCGCACCGCCGATGGCCAGCCCTACCGCCTCTTCCCGCTGCCCTGGGCGGCGCCGGTGCTGGACGAAGGCCGCCGCCTCGCCGCGTCCTACGCCAACTTCCTGATCGTCAACGGCGCCGTGCTGATGCCCGCCTACGGCGACGCCAGGGACGACGCGGCCGCGGCCGTGCTCGCGCAGGCGTTCCCCGGCCGGGAAATCGTGCAGATCGACTGCCGGCCGCTGATCTGGCAGAACGGCAGCCTGCACTGCGTCACCATGCAACTTCCCGAAGGCCTGCTGGCATGAGCAAGAAAACCCTTTCCGTCGCGCTCATCCAGGACAGCGACCACGGCAGCACCGAGGCCAACCTGGCCAACATCGAAACCCGCGTGGCCGAAGCCGCCGCGCGCGGTGCGAAGCTGGTGCTGCTGCAGGAGCTGCACAACGGCGCCTACTTCTGCCAGCACGAGAGCACCGCCGAGTTCGACCGCGCCGAGGCCATCCCCGGCCCCAGCACCGAGCGGCTGGGCGCCCTGGCGAAGAAACATGGCGTGGTGCTGGTGGGCTCGCTGTTCGAGCGACGCGCCGCGGGCCTGTACCACAACACCGCCGTGGTGTTCGAAACCGACGGCCGGCTGGTGGGCAAGTACCGCAAGATGCACATCCCCGACGACCCGGGCTTCTACGAGAAGTTCTACTTCACGCCGGGCGACCTGGGTTTCGAGCCCATTGATACCAGCGTCGGCCGCCTGGGCGTGCTGGTGTGCTGGGACCAGTGGTACCCCGAAGGTGCGCGCCTGATGGCCCTGGCCGGCGCCGAACTGCTGCTCTACCCCACGGCCATCGGCTGGGACCCGGACGACGCGCAGGACGAGAAGGACCGCCAGCGCGGCGCCTGGATCCTCAGCCACCGCGGCCACGCCGTGGCCAACGGCCTGCCGGTGCTGAGCTGCAACCGCGTGGGCCACGAGCCCTCGCCGCTGGGCGCGTCCGGCATCACGTTCTGGGGCAGCAGCCACGTGCTGGGTCCGCAGGGCGAGTTCCTGGCCGAAGCCAACACCGGACATCCCGAAATCCTGATGGCCAACGTGGACCTGGCGCGCAGCGAACAGGTGCGCCGCATCTGGCCCTTCCTGCGCGACCGCCGCATTGATGCCTACCAGGACCTGCTCAGGCGGTACCGCGATTGAACACCGACATCGAGGCCGGCTACGACGGCCTGCATGACCAGCCCCACGCCATCGTCGAGCGCGACGGCGTGCGCTACACGCTGCTGGGCACGGCCCACGTGTCCCAGGCCAGCGTGGATGCCGTCCACGCCGCGCTGGCCCACGGCGGCTACGACACCATCGCGGTGGAGCTGGACGAACAGCGCCACCGCGCGCTCACCGACCCCGACGCGCTGTCAAAGCTCGACCTGTTCCAGATCCTGCGCGAAGGCAAGACCGGCCTGGTGGCCGCCAACCTCGCCCTGGCCGCCTACCAGCGCCGCCTGGCTGAACAGCTGGGCGTGGAGCCCGGCGCCGAACTCAAGGCCGCCGCTACCGGCGCCACCGAGCGCGGCCTGCGGCTGTCGCTGATCGACCGCGACGTCGGCATCACGCTCAAGCGCGCCTTCCGCGGGCTGGGCTTCTGGGGCCGCTCGAAGCTGATGGCGGGCCTGGCGGCCAGCCTGTTCGCCGACGAGGAAGTGGAGTCCGGTGAAATCGAGAAGCTCAAGCAGGGCGACTTCCTGGAATCGAGCTTCGGAGAGTTCGCGGCCAGCAGCCCGCCGCTTTACCGCGCGGTGATCGCGGAGCGCGACCGCTTCATGGCCGCGCGCCTGCGCCAGGTGGGCGCCGACGGCGCGCGCAGCGTGCTGGCGGTGGTGGGTGCGGGCCACCTCAAGGGCCTGGCCGAGCACCTGCGCCAGGACCAGGACGCCCCGGCACCGGCGCTGGACGAGCTCAACGCCCTGCCGCCCGCCAGCAACATTCCGTGGTTCACGATCATCGTCACCGTGTTCCTGCTGGGCGGCTTCGCCTGGGGCTACCACCAGGGCGGCGTCGAACTGGGTGGCGACCTGCTGGTGAAGTGGGCGCTGGTGACCGGCGTCGGCGGCGCCCTGGGCTGCCTGGTGGCCGGCGGCCATCCGCTGAGCATCCTGGCCGCATTCATCGCCTCGCCGCTGACGCCGCTGCACCCGGCGCTGGCGTCGGGCAACGTCAGCGCGGTGGTGGAGGCCTGGGTCCGCAAGCCCACCTACGCCGACTTCCTGCGCCTGCGGGACGACACCGCCACGCTCAAGGGCTGGTGGCGCAACCGCGTGGCCCGCGTGCTGGTGAACTTCTTCCTCACCAGCCTGGGCACCGCGGTCGGCGTGTGGACCGCGGGCATCTACATCATCGGCAAGCTGGGCTGATCGGCCGGTCGGAGCGGGGACTTCTCCCGCGCTCGGCGGATCTTGGCCGCGAACGCTTCGCGCATGTCGTCCAGCATGGCGTAGATGGTGGGCAGGAACAGCAGGCTCACCAGGGTCGAGAACGCCAGGCCACCGGCAATGGCGCGCGCCATCGGGTAGTACGGCGGGCCGTCGCCGGCCATCTGCGTGGTGCTGAGGGCAATCGGCACCATGCCCAGGATCGCCGTGCCCATGGTCATCAGGATGGGCCGCAGGCGGTCGCGGCTGCCCTGCACCAGGGCCTGCGTGCGGTCCATGCCGGTGCGCCTGAGCGCATTGATGTGCTCGACCATCACGATACCGTTGTTCACCACCACGCCCATCAGCACCAATATGCCGATGGCCGCCATGATGGTGAACACCGTGCCGGTGATCCAGAACAGCCAGAACACGCCGAAGATGGAAAACACGATGCTGCTCATGATGGCCGCCGGGAACAGCAGCGATTCGAACACCGCCGCCATCACCACGTAGATCATCACCAGCGCCAGCAGGGTGTTGAAGCCCATCTGCGCGCCGGCCTCGTCCTCCTGGCGGAACGCGCCGTCGAAGCTCCACTGGTAGCCGGTGGGCAGGGTCATGGCGGACAGCTCTTCCTCCATCGCCTTGCGCGCCTCGTCCACGGTCACCTTCTTGGCCAGGTTGGCCTGGATGTTGAGCGTGGTGCGGCGGTCCTGGCGGAATACCTGGGTGGACGAGGCCTGCACGCCCACGTTCACCACCGACAGCAGCGGGATGGCGGTGCCGTCCGGGGCGCGCAGGCTCAGGCCTGACAGGTCCTCCAGGCCGAACTGCTCCGCGCCGTCGAAGCGCACCCACACCGGCACTTCGGTCTCGCCGCGGCGGAACTCGCGCAGCGGCGTACCGCGCAGCGCGATGCCGACGTACTGCGCCACCTGTTCGGCGCTGAAGCCGTAAGACAGCGCCCGCTCGCGGTCCACGCTGATGGCCAGCTCGGAGTTCTCGTCGCCGGTGTCCACGCGCACGTCGCGCAGCTCCTTGCGGGTGGCCAGCTGCGGGATGATGGTGGCCGCCAGCGCCTTGAGCTCTTCGGACGAGTCACCGATCAGAGACACCTGCACCTGGTCGCTGCCGCCCTGCCCGCCCTGCTGCCCGCCGCCCTGCTGGAAGCCGATGGTGGCGCGTGCGGACTTGGGCATGCCGGCGCGGATCTCCTCCATGATTTCCGCCGGCGGGCGCAGGCCGCCGCCGTCGCTGCGCAGCGTGATCATGGTGCCGGCCCAGCCCTGTTCGCTGAAGTAGGAGTAGATCTGCTCGATCTGCAGCTTCTCGCGGTTCTCGTCCAGGTACTTCTCGACCCGCGCCACCTCTTCCGACACCTGGGGCAGCGAATAGGCGCCCTTCCACTGGTAGAACATGTCCAGCTGGCGGCTGGGCTCCTGGTAGAAGAAGTCGGTCTTGGTCTTGACCATCGGCACGATGCTCACCGCCACGATCAGCACGATGCCCAGCACGCTGACGCCGCGGTGGCGCAGCGTCCACTCCAGGAACCGGGCGTAGCCGTCCTGCATGCGCGGGATCAGGCCGGTGCCGGCGGTGGCCGCCGGCGGCGTCTTCATGCGGGCCGACAGCATCGGGATCAGGCTGATGGCCACCAGCCACGAGGCCAGCAGCGACACGGTGATGGTGACGGCGATCTGCACCATGAAGATGCTGATCTGGTTGGTTTCGCCGAACAGGTTGGGCACGAACACGATGCAGTGGCACAGCGTGCCCGCCGACAGCGCGATGGCCACGTTGCGGGTACCCAGGATGGACGCCCAGATCGGGTTGCCCGGATGCTTCTCGCGCTCCTGGTAGATGCTCTCCACCACCACCACCGCGTTGTCCACCAGCATGCCCACGGCCAGCAGCAGGCCCATCATGGTCAGCACGTTGAGCGTGACGCCCAGGAAATACATGAAGCCCAGGGTCATCACGAAGCAGATCGGGATGGCCAGGCTCACCATCAGCGTGGACGGCCAGTGGCGCAGGAAGAAGAACAGCACCGCCACCGACAGCAGCAGGCCGACGATGCCGGCCTCGGTCAGCGACCACAGCGACCCGGTGACGTTGTCGCCCTGGTTGTCGATCAGGGTGACCTGGATGCCGCGGAAGTCGGGCAGCTTGCCGAT
>Ga0138256_10004267_pt1 | contig 15204 bp, 13 predicted proteins | sample KNB2016incub_MG_FD_105486 | JGI IMG/M metagenome (GOLD analysis project Ga0138256, IMG submission 105486) | Active sludge microbial communities from wastewater in Klosterneuburg, Austria - KNB2014incub_MG | ecosystem: Engineered > WWTP > Activated sludge > Unclassified | place: Austria... | reverse complement strand
TTTGTGATTCTGCCCTAATCGAAAATCACAAATTCCAAATTCCCAATTCCTCATCAATTTTTTCCCCATTCATCCCTTTTCTTACCCAATCGTTATGAAATACCGGCATCGCAACGTACCTTTGCAAATAATTTAAGCCGGAATTTGAAGCATTAACCATTCTTTTGCAACCTTTTCCAAACAAATTGTGTCTATAGAGTGTTATTAGTATACAGAATTTAATAATAAGAAGAAATGAGGCAACTAAAGATCGCAACACAGATTACCAACCGTGATTCACAGGCGGTTGAGAAGTATCTGCAGGAAATTTCGAAGATTTCGATGATTACTCCTGAAGAGGAGACCATTTTGGCACAAAAGATCAAAATGGGGGATCAGCGGGCATTGGACAAATTGGTGCAGGCCAACCTTCGTTTTGTGGTATCTGTAGCTAAGCAGTACCAGCACCAGGGCCTTTCTCTTAGTGATTTGATCAACGAGGGTAACCTCGGCTTAATTAAAGCGGCACAACGCTTCGACGAAACCAAGGGTTTCAAATTCATTTCATACGCTGTGTGGTGGATTCGCCAATCTATACTACAGGCGTTGGCAGAGCAGGGCAGATTAGTCCGCTTGCCACAAAACAAAATTGGCACTTATAACAAGGCTAACAAAGCCTATATGGCTTTTGAACAGGAACATGAGCGTGAGCCATCTACAGAAGAATTGGCCGAATTACTGGAGATGAGCGAAACGGAGATCAACAACATTTTCCAAAGCAATACCCGTCATACTTCTCTTGATGCCCCAGTGCATGAAGCTGAAGATGTAGCCATGGGCGATTTGCTGAAAGGTGGTGATGAAACTGATGAGGATGTTATGCATGATTCATTGAAAAATGAGATCCGCAGGGTTCTTAAATCTTTAAGCCCAAGAGAAGCAGAGATCGTAAATGCTTACTTTGGTTTGGATGGTGAAAATGGTGTTACTATTGAGCAAATTGGCCAGAAATACGATCTGACCAAAGAGCGCATCCGCCAGATCAAGGAAAGAGCCATCAAACGTTTGCAGAAAGCACGTTACAGCGGGGCTTTAAAAGCCTACCTGGGTTAATGATATTTTATTGGATAGTCTGAGATCCTCCTGCCGAAAGCGGGAGGATTTTTGTATCAGGGGCATGCTCAACTTTTATGCAGTAAAATTGTTTAATTAATTTAACATGTTGATGATAGAAAACAGGACCCCATCATTTAATTTTGATCTTGTGAAAAAAATAATTCTACTAACCGTTATAAGCTTCCTGTTTTTTTCCTGCGAAAAAGATATTGACTTCAAACTAAAAGATGCCGATGCCTTACCAGTAGTGGATGCACAGATCGAGAATGGGCAGGCTCCTACAGTAGCGCTTAGCAAAAGCCTTGATTATTTTGGAGCCATCAGTCCCCAGATATTAGCCAACTCCTTTATTCATAATGCTGAAGTAAGTATGTCGAATGGAACACTCACACATACTTTTAAAGAATATACCGTACCGCTGGGGAACGGCTACTTTCTTTATTATTACAGTATTGATTCTGCAAATCTTGCCACAGCATTCACAGGCGAATTAGGAAAGCAATATAATTTGACCATAAAAGCAGAAGGCAAAACATATACAGCTAAAACAACAATCCCACTGCTTACAAAAATTTTCGATTCCATCTGGACTAAATCAGCGCCTCCTAATGTTGATACTTCCAGAAGATTATTAATGGCCAGGGTAACAGACCCCCCGGGATTAGGTAATTATATAAGATATTTTACCAAGAAAAACAGCGAACGTTTTTTACCGGGATTCAATTCAGTATTTAATGATGAAGTAGTTGATGGCACAACCTACCAGGGGCAGGTAGATCCGGGCGTTGACAGGAATAATCCGCTCCCTACCGGTGATGACCGCTTTTTTGCCCGTGGAGATACCATATCATTCAAACTTTCAAACATTGATAAGGCCACATACACTTTCTGGAACACCTGGGAATTTAACCAGCAAAGCATCGGCAATCCCTTTTCGCAACCGGGTAAAGTGATCGGCAATATCAGTAATGGCGCCCTTGGTGCATTTTGTGGTTATGCATCAACAACCGGGACAGTTATTGCAAAGTAAAAATCACATCACTAAAAGAATATTCCTTTACATTCGTGACAGAATAAGATGAAAAAAATATGGACAGAGAGAAAGTACATTGTTTAATTATTGGATCGGGACCGGCAGGATATACAGCAGCTATTTATGCATCAAGGGCAGGGTTGACCCCTGTTTTATACCAGGGCATTCAACCCGGCGGACAATTGACCATTACAACAGAAGTTGAAAATTACCCTGGCTATCCAGATGGAATACAGGGACCAGATATGATGGTTCATTTTGAGAACCAGGCCCGGCGCATGGGTACAGACATACGGTATGGTTTGGCAACCAAAGTAGATTTTTCATCGAGGCCATTGAAGGTAGAGATTGATGAAGAAAAATGGATAGAAGCTGACTCAGTGATCATTTCAACGGGCGCATCGGCGAAATGGCTTGGCATAGAAAGTGAACAAAGGCTGAACGGGTATGGTGTAAGCGCCTGTGCAGTTTGTGATGGGTTTTTCTTCAAAGGAAAAGAAGTGGCTATTGTAGGCGCAGGAGACACAGCCGCAGAAGAAGCACTTTATCTTTCAAAGATATGTTCACAGGTGCACATGATCGTACGCAGGCATGAAATGAGGGCAAGTAAAGTGATGCAGGAAAGGGTTATCAACACACCCAATATAAAAATTTACTGGAACAGCGAAACAGATGAAGTAATGGGGGATAAAAAAGTAGATGCTGTTCGCATAAAAAATAATAAGACAGGGGAGAAGCAGGAAATTCCGGTAAGTGCATTCTTTGTTGCCATTGGCCATCAACCCAATTCAGATATTTTTAAAGGCTGGCTCGATATGGATGATGCCGGGTACATCAAAACCATTCCGGGTACATCAAAAACAAATGTGGAAGGTGTTTTTGCATCAGGTGATGTGCAGGATAAAATTTACAGGCAGGCAGTTACCGCTGCGGGCTCAGGTTGCATGGCGGCACTTGATGCTGAAAGGTATTTAAGTGAAAAAGGACTTCACTAAAAAAATTCAAAAATCAAAAGTCAAAAACTGCATTTTTACTTTTGGCTTTTGATTTTTTACTTTTGACTTTTGACACATGTTCACCATCAATCTTCATAACCTGAATTTCTTCTCTTTTCATGGAGTACATGAAGAAGAAAGAATATTGGGAAATGAATACGAAGTAAATGTTGAGGTGACTTTTGAAGAAAAAGGAGCCATTACTAAAATAGATGACACTATTAATTATGTAAAGGTTTTTGAACTGGTAAAGCAGCGGATGAACAGACCAACCGCTCTTTTGGAAACAGTGGCACAGGATATAGTGAACCAGGTTCATTCCGCTGATAACCGGGTAAGGTCTGTTACGGTTTCTGTGGAGAAAAAAAATCCCCCAATAGCTAATATTCAAGGGTCAGTCAGCGTTACTTATACCAAAGAATTTTGAATGAATATCCTTTTATCTGTACTCTTTGCTTTTGTTTTTCTGTTACCTGCCAGGGCACAGGATATAAATGCGATGTTAAAGGAAGGATATCGCCTGGAAGCAGTCCCCGATGAAAAAGCTTCATTCCATAAATTCAAAGAAGTTCTGAAACTTGATCCCACTAATATTTATGCACTAAATAAATGCAGTGAGTTGTGCAGCCGTATAGGCCAGCGTGAACTCACCAATATCCAACTTCGCAAAGATTATTATACAGCAGCAAAAATTTATGCAGAAACAGCTTTAAAAATCAATCCCAATAATTCAGAGGCCAATTGTGTAATGGCTATTGCACTGGGGAGGTCATCTATGAGTAAGAGTGGCAAGGAAAAGATCCTGAATGCCAGGGAAGTGAGGAAATATGTTGACGCATCAATAAAAAATGACCCGAACAATTTTAAAGCCTGGCATGTACTGGGGAGGTGGCATTACGAGATCAGCAACTTGAATGTACTTGAAAAATCGATTGTAAAACTGCTGTATGGAGGATTGCCACCAGCTTCGTTGAAACAGTCTATTTATGCTTTTGAAAAGTCTAAAGCTTTAACACCCGAGTTTATCCTCAACTACTACGAAATGGCAAAAGCCTATAAAGAAAATAATGACGAGGGTAAAGCCATCGCCACTATTCAACAAATGCTGACACTCCCTATTCAAACCGAAGACGACCCGGCAATCAAAGAAAAGGGGAGGCACTTGTTAAAAGAGTGGCAGGATTAAACTATTTGACGTAGTGTATCAGTTTGAAAAATTTTCATAATAAATAATGTCAGGTTGAGCTTGTCGAAACCGGTATTGTTGAAAAATCACCTTCGACAGGCTCAGGTTGACATACAGTTTTCAAACTGAGACACTAACAACCTGACCAACGGTATTCGCAGCACAGGATTTTAGTGTAACTTCAAACACTAAAATCATTGTATGACAAAAAATATATTCTCCGCTTTCATCCTTTCCATTTCAGTAATTACTCTTTTTGCGCAGGATGATGCAAACAGCCAGTCAAAGTATGACCCCCATGCATTGTTTTCCCCGAGATTTTATCCCGGCGGAGGAACTGTCACCAGGGCAGCAACGGGCGAACCCAATACAGGTTACTGGCAAAACAAAGCCGACTACCAGATCAATGCATCCTTAAATGATGTAACGAATGAAATAAAAGGAAGCGTCATCATCACTTATAAAAATAACAGTCCACATGCATTGCCATTTTTGTGGTTGCAACTCGATCAGAACTTATTCAATAAAGACAGCAGGGGACAGGCCCGTATGCCTGTTGGCAGCCGCAGCAGGTATGGCGACAGCAAAAGTAATTTTAGTGGTGGCTACAGCATCAGTTCGGTAAAACTGGTCAATGAAAATGCAAATGCAAACTATGTGATCACTGATACAAGAATGCAGATACGTTTGCCTAAGGCGATGAAGCCCGGTGGCGACGTGGCGAAAATAAAAATTGATTTTTCTTTTACACTACCTGAATACGGTGCAGACCGTTGCGGCATCTTAAAAACAAAGAACGGAGATATTTTTGCCGTGGCCCAATGGTACCCCCGTATGTGTGTGTTTGATGATGTGGAAGGATGGAACACATTACCCTACCTTGGCCCAAGCGAATTCTATCTGGAATATGGCGATTTTGATTTGAACATCACCGCACCGGCAAGCCATATTGTGGTTTGCAGCGGCGAGCTTGTAAATGAAAATGAAGTATTAACACCGGCGCAGGTGAGCCGTATGGCACAGGCAAAAAAAAGTGATAAGACAGTAATGATCCGTACAGAAGCAGAAGTGACTGACCCATCCTCACGGCCAAAAGGAAATACACTTACCTGGCATTATAAAATGACCAATGCAAGAGATGTGGCATGGGCCAGCAGCAAAAGTTTTATATGGGATGCGGCTAAAATAAATCTACCCAGTGGAAAAACTTCTTTGGCCATGAGTGTGTACCCGGCAGAAAGTAATGGTGCTAAAGCCTGGGGCAGGTCAACAGAATATACCAAGGGCAGTATTGAAAATTACAGCAAGCGCTGGTACGAATATCCTTACCCCTGTGCAATCAATGTGGCCAGTAATGTAGGTGGTATGGAATATCCGGGCATTGTTTTTTGTGGCAGCAAGGCAACTACCAGTGGGTTGTTTGGCGTAACCGATCATGAATTCGGGCATACCTGGTTCCCCATGATCGTTGGCAGCAACGAACGTGAATACGGATGGATGGATGAAGGCTTCAACACTTTTATCAATTCATTGGCCGATGATGATTTTAATAATGGAGAATACAATTCGAGCCCTGGTAATATGGAACAGGTTGCCGGTTTTCTTTTTGGAGATAAAACAGAACCCATCTTCTTAACTCCCGATGCCATGAAGGAAGGGAATATTGGTTTGGCCCTTTATTTTAAACCCGGCATTGGTTTAAGTTTATTAAGGAACGAGATACTTGGGCCCGACCGCTTTGACTATGCTTTCAGGGAATACATCAGGCGCTGGGCATTCAAACATCCAACACCATGGGATTTTTTCAGGAGCATGGATAATGCTTCGGGTGAAAGCTTAGCCTGGTTCTGGAAAGGATGGTTTGTAGAAAACTATAAACTTGATCAAACCATATTGTCTGTAAAATATGATAAGGACGATGCAGCAAACGGTGCCATTGTAACCATTGGCAACCAGGACCAACTGGCCATGCCTGTTTATATCAGTTACGAAACAAAGAGTGGCGCAAAGGGGAGTTTAAAATTACCCGTAGAAGTCTGGAACAATACCAAGACCTGGAAAGTGAAATTGCCTACTACTGAAGAATTAAAAAAAGTAGAAATAGATGCGGACAAGGTTTTCCCGGATGTGAATTTTGGAAACAATGTTTGGCAGGGGAATTAAATAGTTTTAAACAGTAGAATTGAATACCGCAGTTGATGGCTGCGGTATTTTTTTTGACTTTATATTCTAAATAAAATTTCGTTTCTTTAATAAAAATCATGACCTAAGCAGATAGTATCTTATTACTGTCTGACAACCTAAAGGATTCGCTGTAATTATTCAATGAGTTTGTCTAAATTATCACTTTCTTGATTCGAATGAGACGAAAAAAAGCAAGAATATTAAACAAATCAAACTCCTCTAGGAAAGCGGAGGGAATAAAAAAGAAACCAAGAAGATGGCTTAGGTATGTCTCTTTACCTATACTAGGTTTAACTATTTTATTTATCATTGTTTTATATGACATCTTTATTCCAAGAGATTATTTATATTTCAGTAAAATTGACTTACCTGATGAATATAAAAGGCACGGTATTAATGATGATTATATCAGAAACCAGATATTATTTCAAATAAAAAATATTAACGACTCTGCATCTGAAAAAATAAATCAGATGTTCACATCGGAAACAAGAATAAACGACATAAATGAAAATAGTATTGTTAATAAAGAAATCTTATCCCGAAAAGATGATTTATTAGAAGATTCCAAGTTCGAGATCGGAATAGGAGAAGTAAAATTTTCATATGCAAGTTTAGTAAGGTTTTTCAGGAAGAAAATCGGGAAAAAAGACACCTATATCGATATTTTCTTTTTGAGTAAAGATTCGATAGTTTCTGCAAATGTATCTTTAGAAAAGTACAGCTCTCCAATTAACTTACTTAAGAGAATTGATGTTAGAATGCGGGATACAATTAGTGCCATAGACATTTTTACTGAGCTATGTACAAAAGCATCAGTTTTTATTTGTGAAAAATATGACCCAATTGTATCAGTTTTATATGACTATAACTACACTTTAGATTATGAAAATAGTACTGCCTGGAATAATAATTTTTACAAGTCCTTTTCTGAAAGAGAAGAATTACTAAAAGGTAATTTAAACTCGAAGTCAAATTATTTATCAGTTTGGTCTTTAGTTATTTTAGGTAATATGTATGAAGAAAAAGCTTACACAATAAAAAACAAGAACTTACTTCTAAAATCATTAAATTTTTATCAACAAGCTGTAAAGAAAGAAAATAAACTGAATGAATTCATAAATAATAATGTAAGCAAGATAAATAAATTTACTAAGGAGTTTACCTATAAAGATGATGAATCGGATTTGATTGCAAGGGTAATTAATAAATATGAAGACCAGATAAATCAATCAAAACAATTAATTATCGCCTATAACGAAAATATCGAACAAAATGATGGTTTCTTAATGGCCTTTGAAAAAGGTAATTCTAGTTGGGAAGTTTTTATGTCTAAAATTGAAATAAATATCGGAACCAAAGGTTTTGCAAAAATAAATCTGAAAGTTGAAGGTGATTTAAAAGCCCCAACAGGAGTATTTACAATAACTTCTACATTTGGTTATATCAAAGATATAAATACAAAAATGCCTTTTATCGTGTTAAACAAATCCCATGTTTGGATAACTGACCCTAGGGATATTAACTATAATAAAATAATTACTCAATATCCAAAAACAACTCGTTTTGAACAAATGCTGCGGGCTGATAATTTGCACAAATATGGTGTAATAATAGACTACAATACTCATCCAGTAATAGCAAATAAGGGAAGTGCAATTACAATTCATGTTCAAAGGAGGAGAGGGTTTGGTACAGCTGGATGCATTTCAATACCTGAAAAAAAGTTAATTAAAATTATTGAATGGCTGGATCCATTGAAAAAACCCTTAATTATTATGGGTAATATAAATGAATTGTAGACAGAAAATACAACTCTTGGCTTTTCCGCCGTTGTTGGCTCCTCACTTTTCTCGTCTTTCCGCCGTGGTTGGTGTTCCCGTCTCCTCAAAAAAACTTTTCATTTTGCGAACGCCCCGGCGTGGTCTTTGACCAGCCCTCCTGCAAGTAACGTTGTGTCAACAAAATTTAAATACTTTAACTTTATGTAATGCCCTCTGCCAGCACACGAACAACTAAGAGACTTTACTGAGAAATAAAATCAATATGAAAAAGTATTTGATCATATGCTCATTCCTCGCTTTATTCATAAACCAGGTCACTGCCCAAAGTAAAAAGGATAAGCTGGATGAGATAATGAAAGCCTACCATAGCTATAATATGTTTGATGGGGCTGTGCTGGTAGCAGAGAATGGAAAAGAAATTTATAAGGGAGCTTTTGGGATGGCGAACCGGGAATGGAATATTCCCAATACGACAGATACCAAATTTATGATTGGTTCCGTATCAAAACCCGTTACCGCCATGCTCATGCTGATACAAGTACAAAAAGGGTTGATCAGTCTTGATAAGACCATTGCAGATTATCTTCCTGAATTTTCCGGTAAGCCAGCAGCCAAAATAACCATCAGGCAATTAATAAGCCATACGTCGGGCATGCCCAACTATGATATCATGAAAGACTTTTTCCCCCGGATCAGCCGCCAGAATTTTACCCGGGAAGAGTATGTAAAAATTTATATGGATTCGGCGCTGGCATTTGAGCCGGGTACAAGATTTTTTTACAGCAGCTGGGGTTTCTTCACATTGGGCTATATCATGGAACGGGTTACAGGAAAAACGTATTCGCAGTTGATGAAGGAAGATATATTTGATAAAACAGGAATGAGCAGTTCGGGTTCATATTTTCATACACAGATCGTTCCTAAAAGAGCTACGGGTTATGATTACAGTTTTGGCGGATATACCAGTTCCGATTTTCGTGACCAGTCAAATACTATGGGAACCGGCGACCTGTATTCCACTGTTGAAGACCTTTTTAAATTTCACCTGGCCATCAGCAATAACAGCCTCATCAATAAAAAACTTACTGAGGAGATGCTTGCGCCCGGCCTGCCGCCTGCCAATTATGGCTTTGGTTGGTTCAATAAGAATTTCAAATACACTACAACAGACAGCGTAGCTGCCAATTTTCATTTGGGAATGACCGAGGGCTTCATCTCCTTTATGCTGCGTATCCCTTCTACAAACAGTATGATAGTTATTCTTTGCAACAGTTCGCCAACCGATTTTTTTGGCATTACCAGCAACCTGGTAAAAGTTTTATATGATAAGCCTGTGCAGATGAAGGAGCCTGTTCACAAAGCCGTGGAAAAACTCATTACGGAAAAGGGAGCTGCAAAAGCAGTAGAGGAGTACAAACGGATGAAAGCTGATTCTGCCCATTATTATATTGACTGGATATCGATGAATTTCCTTGCTGAACAACTGCTCACATTAAAAAGATATGATGAAGCAAGGGTGATTGCAGAAAATAATATGGCTGAATTTCCTAACCGTGACCTGGTGATGGTAACAACCGGTAATATCTACCTGGCATTGAATAAAAAAACTGAAGCTATAGCCTGTTACAAAAAAGCGCTTGCCATTTACCCGGGCTATGAGGAAGCAAAGAACAGGTTAAAAGAACTGGAAGGCAATAAGTAATTACATGATGAACTTTAACCCGCTTATACAATTATAGCAGGCGACCGGTTCAATAGTTACTAATTAGCAGCTTTGTAGATCTTAACACTTATTCCCAACTTGTGATTAAATAAAAGGTACAATCCTGTAGCTTTTCCCGAAAGGTCAATGCTGCCGGTACGCCCGGTTATAAAATATTTTCCGGCCATTTGTCCCGTACTGCTCAGCAATATGAATTCTTCATTTGGCTTTATATCTTCTTCAAATAAAAGGGTTGCTATATCCCTTACAGGGTTAGGCCATACAATTATAGCACCCGGTTCGTGCTTATTGCTTAACAAAATGATATTGCTTAAAACATATCTTCCGGTATTATCAACCTGTTTCAGGCGGTAATAATTTTTAGCGCTGGTGAGTTTATCATCTGTAAACCGGTAATGCCTCAGATCAGTACTGTTTCCTGCACCGGGCACTTCACCTGCCTTTTGAAAATTAAGCCCATCAGTACTTTTCTCAATTTCAAATACACGGCTGTTATTTTCTGAAGCCGTACTCCAAAAAAGCGTATTTGCATTTTTATTGGCCTTGCCATAAAAATCTTTTAACCTGGCAGCAAGCACGGTTGAGTTAAACTCGTATGGCCCCATATCCACAACTCCATTAACAACCCTGTTAAAATTCCGGATATCAAAAACAGGCACACCGGTATTATCTCCTGCATTGATACCCGGTGAACCGGTTTGTAACTGCAAGCCGTCATCACTGTTGAGCCAGCAATCATCAGGTCCGGCAGCGCTGGTGATATTTAAGAAAGAAGGGGATACAAAAATATTACCTGTACCTGCGCCACTAATGATATGAGGCACATTCTGGTTGCTGATATCTACTGCAGAAAAAGTGGCGATAAAACCTGCTCCACCAATAAGAAAAAACTGGGGGCCTGTTCCCGATGCTGTATTACCCCAAAAGATACTGTTGCGTATCGCAGGGTTGCTGTTGCCGGAATTACCAGATACAAAATTCGACCTGTCTGAAACAATACCCCCGCCATCAATTGCCGAATTATTGATAAATGCACAATTTAAAATAACAGGATTGGTATTCCCATTTCCACCACCCCAACAATACATGCCTCCGGCCCTGTTTACAGCTGTGTTGGCATAAAAGATCGTATTGGTAATTACAGGGCTTGCATTCCCATTGTATCCAAAATTATCAATACCCCCACCGCCGCTTGTAGCCGTATTAAAAGCAAATATGCAATTGGTAATAACAGGATTTGCATTGCCGGCATTTTGTCCATGATCAAAAATACCGCCACCAAAAAGCGCCGTGTTATTGGTAAATAAACAGTTCCTGATGGTAGGGCTGCAGGTGCCTCCGTTTGCAGCATTGTTGAGCATTCCTCCACCAAGGCTGCGGCTATCATTACCCAGCAGGTCAAAATCTGCATTGGCATCCCTGATGGTAAAGCCATCCAGTATAGCCGTATTATTTAAACTGCTGTTGCTTATTACATGATAACTATTGTCGGCAATTCCGGCAGCACCAATTTCTGCACTTAGTACTGAAGTAAAGCCGCAGGAAAAAATCCGTTGCGATACATCAGTTTCTGTTCCATTAAAGCTGCCATAGATGGCAACTCCGTTTAGCATACTGAAATAAATATTTCTGTTGTTGGTGGTAGTGGTGAGGTAGGTGCCTGTCATAACCCATACTTCATCCCCGGCCACAGATGCATTGATGGTAGCCTGCAGGGCAGTACCCGGAAAAGCATTGGCCCAATTGGTTCCATCCATCAGTCCGGCACCCGTGGGGGATACATACCTGATAATTGCTTTTGATTGCTGCAGTGAGGCTAAAAAAAATAAAATGCAGATAAAGGCTGATCTTTTCATACGGTGATTTTTTTCTGGATATTAATAAGATTTATTATCCTTTTGACTGCTTTCTTATGACCGCAGTAAATAAGAATGAGGCTAAAAGTACAATTGTCAGTCCAATAAAGCAATACCCCTTTGTGGCCATGCTTAAAGGATGGGATAAATTATCATTTATTAAAATGACAAAAAGTCCATTTTACTTTGCCTTCCACTTTCCGCTCCTTAAATAAATAAATGACATAATGAAGATGGTTGACCAGTAAACCAGTTCATTACTCCAGGCCATTGCCAGAGAGATATACTTTACTTTGATGAAATACCATGTATAGATGAGATAAACTGTAATGGCAACTATCTCAATCACCAGGTTGATCCTTGTTTTGCCTGTACCTGTAACACCATTGAGCCATACATTGGCAATACTCATCAGCATCAACCCAAGGCTTACTATCCTTAATACAGGAATACCCTGCTGCACAAATTCATCTCCCTGGCCAAACAACCCGAAAAACAGGGCAGGAAAAATATTCACCAGCAGGCACATGAAAAGGCAAAAGCCAATACTCAGCCACATGATCTTAGTAATAGCATCTAAAACTTTTTCTTCTTTTCCCTGCCCCATTAAATTACTTACCATCACATTGGTTGTGCTTGCAAAGGCCCAGACAAAGACTCCGGTTAATCCAAACACATTACGCATGGTATTGCTGATGGCTTTGGCTGTTTCATCATGCAGGCCTTCTATTAAAATAAAAAATACAAGCCAGGTGGTAACACTAATCACATATTGCAACATCAGTGGAGCCGATATATTCAGGATCTGTTTGGTTATAACTTTATGATAGGTGAACTTCTTTAATAACCCGTACTGTTTCTTTAACCCTGTCCGGTATAAAACTATGAGCACAACGATCATCCCGATCACTTCTGAAATAACGGAAGCCACTGCTGCGCCATTAAAACCCATTGCCGGAAAACCAAAGCGTCCCTTAATGAGTAAAAAGTCAAGCAGGATATTGATACCTGCTTCAAAAATAAAACCGATCATCAGGTAACGGCTGTTGAGTGAGCCCACCAGAAAAGCATTACCCATTTGAAACAGATACAGGAAAGGCAGGCCCATGATCCTGATCTTTAAAAATTCTATTTCCTGTGGATAGGCTTTGGGGTCGGCTACCTGTTTCAAAATAATCGGTGCAATAAACCAGGTGATAAGGATACCTGCTAAAGCAAACTGCAAACAGATCCTTATACCCTGTGCTAAAATGGTTTTGAATGCTTCGGGCTTATCGCTTCCTGCGTATCTTGAAAATACTGTCTGCAATGCATTATTCAAACCATTGCCGGCAACCGCAAAGATGAGGTAGAAAACTCCTGTTATACCGGCATTGCCTAATGCTTCGGTACTTAAATTACCCAGGAAGATGCAGTTGGTAAGCATATTGATCTGGGGAATAAGTATTGCCAAAGTGATCGGGAATGCAATAGACAGTATTTGTTTATTGGTAACCTTAACTTTTAAATCAGGGGCTGCAGTTTTACTTTCCATAAAGTCAGCAAAATTATCTTATTTTGCCTCCCCAAAGTCAACAGGTGAATCCATCTTTTAATATACGGTCTACAGGAATTTATACTGAATCAGCTCAATTATTTATAGAAACTGGCCCAACGGGCATTTCGGTGGTCGTGCTGAATACCGGGGACTCTTTTCAAGCCGTGGTGACTTACTCTTTTTCCAGTCAGCTGAATGAATTGCAGGCAGCTGAGAAAATGAAAGAGATATTGCAGGATGATGAATTATTGCAAAAATCTTTTGCAAAAACACATATCATCTGGTCGTACCCCGAGAGTATTTTAGTGCCCCCAAACCTTGTTAATACAGAAAGCAATACCGAAATGCTTGACCTGGTTTATGGCAATGCACAAAAGGCTGTTATAAAAAGCGATTTTTTGTATAAACATAACCTGCATAATATATACAGGACACCTGAATCGGTTCGTGAAGCTTTGGAAGCCAAATTCCCTTATGCTATACAAACCCATCAATATTCTTTACTGGCGAACAGGGAAATGAACAGCGGGGAAGATGAACTATTTGTAGTGTTTTACAGCAACAGCTTAACATTGATGCTTTGTAAAGAAGGGCAACTGCAGGTGATACAGAATTTTGCATTCAGCAGCCCGGAAGATACAGCTTATCATTTGCTGAATGTTTGCAGGAGTTTTGATGTGGAGCCAAACAAGGTTAAACTGCATATCAACGGTATGATCGATGAAAGGTCGAATTTGTACGCAGCCATTTACAAATACTTTTTACATATTGAATTTGACAAACTGCCCGGCAATTATACCTATGCCGAAGAAATAAAAGCGCATCCGGCACATTTTTTCAGCCATTTATTTGCGTTAGCTTCATGCGTATAATCAGTGGCATACATGGGGGCAGGAGGATAAGCCCGCCGGCAAAAATGCCGCACACAAGACCCACAACAGATATTGCCAAAGAAGGCCTGTTTAACATTTTACAGAATAACCTGGAGATAGATGAATTAAAAGTGCTGGACCTTTTTGGAGGCACAGGCTGCATCAGCTATGAACTGGCCAGCAGGGGAGCCCCTGATATTACCATTGTGGAAAAGGATGATAAAATGTATGACTTTATTAAAAAGACTTCGGCAGAACTGGGGTTTGAAAATTTTAAAGTGATGAAGTCGGATGTTTTTCGTTTTATAGAAACTGCAACAGCCCGGTATGATTTTATTTTTGCCGGACCACCTTATGCATTAACCACAATTGATGAGCTCCCTGTGAAAGTGTTTGAAAGGAATATATTAAAACCCGGCGGCTGGTTCGTATTGGAACATACACCCAGGAATGATTATAAAAAGTTTGCCCATTACAAGACCGAACGGAATTATGGCACTACTATCTTTTCTATCTTTGTAAACAGTTAATGGTTCATGGTTAATAGTTAATTGTAATGCCAAATAAACTATATGCTATTAACTATTAACCACCAATAAACAAATAAACTTATCAACCAATAAACCATTTGCTCCGCAGTTTCAGATACCTTCTCTTTCCCTTTTCGCTTATTTACGGAGCGGCTGTCTGGTTGCGGAACAAACTTTTTGATACGGATATCCTCAAATCCTCTTCTTTCAATTTCCCCATCATATGTGTAGGTAATTTAGCAGCCGGGGGCACAGGTAAAACACCGATGACAGAATATTTAATAAGGCTATTAAAGAATAATTATAAAACCGCCACACTTAGCAGGGGATATAAAAGAAAGACAACCGGCTTTGCCATTGCAGCAGCAAATACCACAGCGCTGGAAATAGGAGATGAGCCCATGCAGTT
>Ga0138256_10004265_pt1 | contig 15209 bp, 16 predicted proteins | sample KNB2016incub_MG_FD_105486 | JGI IMG/M metagenome (GOLD analysis project Ga0138256, IMG submission 105486) | Active sludge microbial communities from wastewater in Klosterneuburg, Austria - KNB2014incub_MG | ecosystem: Engineered > WWTP > Activated sludge > Unclassified | place: Austria... | reverse complement strand
TGATTTCGTTCGCCTTGAAGCCAACCTCTCCCGGGGCGACTCTCTGGAGTTCATCAGTAACGACGCCTACCACAAAGCTTACGCGAAGCTCCAGGACGAGGACCTGGGGCCCACCTTGGCTCTGGTGCTCGCTGGCGGTTGGGTCGAGAGCATGCACTTGGTGATGCACCAGATCCGCAACTTCGATCCGCAAGATCCGCTGGTAGCCCGCGTGGCCGAGCAGAAGTTCAGCCTGGAACATCTGATCGAAATGATGGATGCGCTTGGCGAGGACAGCACCGCGACGGTGGTCAAGGCCCGTCTTGTGGAGATCCGTGACATCTACGACCAAGTGAACGTCCGCCGGTCGGCCCATCAAGGAACGTCCAGCAGCGGTCGTATGGTCCTTGGGGACGACGTCACCGTGTCCCTCACCAAGGAGAAGTACACTGAATTGGAGCGCGCGGTGGAAGCCTTGCGCGATGAACTGGTCCGTCCCGAAGGACAGGCCGTAGTACGCCCGAACGCATGAACGGCATGAAGCATAGGATCGGAGGTGCGACCTTACTGGCCGCCATGTTGAGCTTGGGCGCAGTGGCGCAGGACCGTTGCGCCGATTACCACACGTTCAATTGCGAACGCTCGACGGACGCCCGCTTTTCCATCAATGGACAAAGCAAGAGCGCGAGTGTGCAAGTGGGTACGCCTACGGAGCTCAACATCATCGTTTACCGCGGTCAGGACTACCGTGTCTCGTTCTGCTACGACGAGAAGGTGATCGGCGACCATGTGGTCGCACGGTTGGTGGAGAAGATCCGTGTGCCCGAAGAGGCCCAGCAAAGTGTGGTGACCAAGACCGAGCAGCAGGACGCCGAAGGCAATACGACCGGCGCGATACATGACAAGACACAGACCAAGGGGATATTCAAGGACGAACGCAAGGTGCTTTGGGACAATACCGAACATGACCTGGTGCAGAGCATCGAATTCTCATGCACGGCCACGAAACGACTGGTGATCGAAGTGATGGCTCCCGGCGTCGCCGAGCCGAAGGGCCGGTCCAAGGATCTGGACATCGGTTGTGTCGGTATTTTGATAGAACACATGCCCACACCGAACCTGGGGTTCTGATCCTTACCGGTGCGGATACCTTTGCGCACCTTCGATGTCATTCCTGCCAGCGGATAGCTCCGCGCTGCTCCAATTGCGCGATCTGCTCAGTTCCCCGCGGAGCTGTGCCATTGTCACGCATTACAATCCGGATGGTGATGCCATGGGGTCGTCACTCGGGTTGATGAAAGCTTTGCAGGCCCTCGGGCATACGGCACAGGTGGTCCTCCCGAACACACCAGCCTCCTTCTTGCATTGGATGCCGGGGTATGGGAGCGCGGTCGCAGCGGATGCACATCCGGAGCAAGCCAAGGCCATCGTGCGGTCCGCCGAGGTCCTCTTTTGCCTGGACTTCAACCGGCCGGACCGGGTGGGTGTGTTGGAAGAGAGTTTGCGGGCCGCACCGTTCAAGGTGCTGATCGATCACCACCAACGGCCCGACGCCCTCGCCCAGATCATGTTCTCGGATACGGCTTCCTGCGCGACCTGCCAGATGGTGTACGATATCCTCGTCGCATTGAAAGCTGGGGACCACATCGATCAGGGTGTCGCCACCTGCCTCTACACCGGTATCATGACGGATTCCGGATCTTTCCGCTATACCTCCACCACCCCCCACACCTTGCGCGTCGCTGCAGCGCTGATGGAGAAAGGCGCTGTGCCCGACCACGTGTTCAGCGCTGTGTTCGACGGGAACAGCGAACAACGGTTGAAGCTGCTCGGCTTCACCCTTGCGCAGCGAATGACCATCTACCCACAGTTCGGCACGGCGGTGATCGTGCTGAGCGAGCAGGACCTGGGTCGCTACCGGTTCGAGCCGGGGGATACGGAAGGGTTCGTGAACTACGGGCTTTCGGTCAAAGGGGTGCGCCTCGCGGCTTTTTTCATGGAACGACCGGACCGCGTGAAGATCAGCATGCGATCCAAAGGCTTGCTACCTGTGGATCGATTCTTGTCGGCCCATTTCGACGGCGGCGGCCATGCCAACGCGGCTGGGGGCCAAAGCACGGCACCACTTCCCGAGGTGGTGGCCCGATTCATGGAACTGCTTCCGTCCTTCATCGCCGCGCACCCGGAATGAACGTGCCTTGGTGGACCTGTTTATGGATCATTTTGCTCGGGGCCTGCCAAAGCGAAGGGCCACCCGCCGTGATCACCAGCACCAGCCCTGAGCAGGGCCCCGCGTACATCGAAGAGAACAAACAGGCCAGCCACATCGAGTCGGGTGATATCGACAACTACATCCGCAGGCACCGGTTACGTCCACGATCCACGGGGTCGGGGGTATACCATCAATTGGTCCGTGATCTTCCGGGCGATACGGCAAGGCCAGGACAATGGGCCGTTGTGAATTTCCGCATGGAACTGTTGAACGGAAAGGTCTGCGCCACCTCGGCCAAGGACGCTCCGGAGCGCTTCCTCATCGAAATGGACGATGTGGAGAGCGGCCTTCATGAGGGCATCCAGCATCTGTCGCCGGGCGACAGCGCCCTGCTCATCCTCGCTTCACACCGGGCCTATGGTCTGATCGGCGATCTGGACCAGGTACCGATGCGGAGCACGATCGTGTACCACATCGGCCTGGTCGCGCTGGAAGTTCCGGACCGATGAACCGGCAGGCGGCCGTCCTGATCCTCCTGTCCACGCTGGTCGCGTGCGATCGGTCTGCATACCCAGGCTACAAGAGCATCTCCAACGATGTGTATGTGAAGCTCCTCAAGGTCGGCGATGAAGAGACCACGCCAACTTCGGGGGATAGCGTTCTGCTCCGCTGGCGTGCGAGCCGATGGGAGGAGGAGACGGGGTCATTGATGAGCAGTGAACGGTGGTACGCTGTCGATGATCTGGGAATGGCGATGTTCCAAGCGGTGCTGCCACGATCGCATGTGGGGGATAGCATGAGCGTGATCACGCGATCGGCCTTGATCCCTTGGTCCATACTGGTCCCCGAGGCGGACCCAGCGGACAATGATACGGTCATGGTCCGGATCGAGTTGACCGCTCGCTCGTTGCTCACCGTCCAGGCACAAGCCGAGCGAAGAGAGGCACGCCGCAAAGCCGATCCGGAGAGGTACGAAGCGCGTCTTGTGCAGGCCTTCCTCGATACCGCGACCGCGCCATGGCAACGCTGGGGCACGAGCGCTCTCTATTATTGGATCGACAGCGGTCCGGTCGGGGGTGACAGCATACGACAGGGTGACTTGATCACGATCCACTACGAGGGACGCTCTTTGGAGGACGGCCGCATATTCGACGACACGGAGCGCAGCGGGCAGCCGCTCACTTACCGCGTGGGGGACCCCGACCAAGTGATCGAGGGCCTGGCGGTGGCCGTCAGCTTATTGAAGGCCGGATGCTCCGGCGCGTTCGTGATCCCTTCGTCCCTGGCTTTCGGCGCGCGCGGCGTTGGGGGATCATTGCCGCCCTATTCCCCGGTCCATTACCGTGTAGCGGTGGAGAAATTGCACCGCGACCTCAACAGGCGATCGGAGGCCTCGTAGAACTTGGCGGGCATGTTGCCGTAAGAGCCTCCTTATGCGTTCCATGGGTGCTGCGTTGTGCGTTCTGGCGTGCGTGTTCTCCGCGCACGGGCAGGAGCAGTTCGGCATGGCCCATGGCAACTATGCAGGGGTTGACGCGGCCGCCCTGAACCCTGCACGCCTCGCTGGTCAGTGGCCGTATGCAAGCATCCGCCTGATCGGGGCGGATCTTTTTGTGTGGAACAACCTCGTCGCTTTGTCGGGGAAGGACCACACGCTTGTGGGAGAGGTGCGCGATGGAATGAGCGGCACATCCGGGGATATTGTATTGCGTGGTTCGTTGCGTTCGGATGTGAAGCGAGGTTCCGTTCTGGCCCAGCTAGCGGGTCCGGCGTTCAGTCTTTCACTGGGGAAAGGCACCGTGAGTGCTGGCGTACGCGCGCGTAGCCTTACCTCACTGAGCGGTATCTCGCCTGAGTTGGGCCGTTTCATTTTCCACGGGCTCGGATACGATCCGCAACATGGCGTCCGCTATCGGGACGAAGGCACGCGTGCATTGACAGCGGCCTGGTCGGAAGTGAATGTGTCGTACGCGCGGATCCTTTGGAGCGAGGGGTTCGCCTTGATCAGCGCCGGGGCTTCATTGCGGTACCAACAGGCGCATTTCGGCGGTGCTCTCGCGTTGGACGTGTTGGACTATACAGTGCATGATACCGCACGCGCCACGATCCATGAGTTGGGCGGCAGTTTCGGCTACTCTTCTCCAGCTTCCAATGCCGGCCGCGGCTGGGGTGCGGATCTCGGCGTTCAGTACGAGCGCACCATGGAGGAAGTGGACCGCTACCTGCCGCATCATGCCTCCACCGGTTGCAGGCCCATGCCCTACCGGTACCGGATCGGTCTGTCGCTCCTTGATCTGGGTGGCAACTACTTCAAGGGAGCCATCGGCGGCCATGTGGAAATGGGCTCCACGATCATCGCTGACCACGACGCCGTCGATTTGGATGGTGCGGAGGGTTTGGACAGCCTTCTCGGTACCGTGGTGAACTGGGAACGTGCGGACAGGTTCAACATAGGCAATCCGACCGCCGTCGCGATGCAGTACGATCAGCGCGTGATCGATCGCGTCTATGTGGCCTGCGATCTCGTGCAGCAGATCAGCTCACGACATGGTACGCGTCTTCGCCGACCGAACAGCATCGCCATCACGCCGCGCTTCGACACCCGATGGTTCGAGGCTTCGGTTCCGATCGTCGTCCACGAGTACGGCTTTTCGCGTCCTTCCGTGGGGCTCATGTTGCGTTTCAGCGATGTGCTCATCGGTTCCGATCATATCCTTCCGTTCCTCACGCGCCCCAATGTGAGCGGAGCGGATCTCTATTTCCGAGTGCGCATCACGCTCGCGCGAAGTCCGTTCTGTAAGGGCAAGCGAAAGTCCGGGGCACGGCACGAGAGCGGAAGCACAGAGGCGCTCCCTTGCATCATTCCGGGAGAGTGATCAGCGCGATCCGGCGCTCAGGATGAAGACCGCCGGCCGTTTGCCAAGCTCGGGCTTCTCCTTTTTCCACCGCACGATCTCCAGGGTGCGGACACTAGCTCTGGGCTGTGTTAGGTCGATCGCGATGGTCAACGAAGTGCTCGGAGCGCAGGTGGTGAGGAGATCTCCGAGCAGCGTGTCGTTGCGGTAAGGTGTTTCAATGAAGATCTGCGCGGCCCCTGTGCGGATCGCGTCCTGCTCGATCCGCTTGATGGCTTGTTTCCGTTCGGGCGGCTTTACAGGCAAGTAACCATGGAACGTGAAATGCTGCCCGTTCGATCCGGAGGCAGCGAGCGCGAGGAACAGGGAGCTCGGCCCGATCAATGGAACGACCCGCACGCCCGCAACATGCGCAGCCGCCACCAACTGCGCACCTGGGTCGGCAATGCCCGGCATGCCTGCTTCGCTGACGATGGCGGCGTCGCGGCCGTTCTTCATCATGCCGAGCAGGCCGCTCACTTCTGTCGCGCTGCTGTCCTTGTCCAACCGGTGCATCTCCATCCGCGGGAGTTCGATCAGCGGAACCATGCGGCGGAGCATGTGGCGTGCGGTCCGCTCATGCTCGCAGAACCAGAGATCGATGCGGGTCGCCAGCACGATGTTCTCCGAGGGTATCTGCTCCGTACCGCCGTGGTCACCCAACCACACGGGCATCAGGTATAATGTACCATACCCCTCAGCCACGGACATCGTTGATCAGGTTTTCGCACGCCTCATGGATCATGTCGTACACCTTACGGAAGCCTTCGTCGTCCCCATAGTACGGGTCGGGTACCTCGCGCATGGGGTGGGCCGGAGCATAGTCCATGATAAGCCTGGCCTTCCCTGCGAGCGCGACGTCTGGCGCGAGCCTTTGCATGTCGCGCAGGTTATGGGCATCCATGGCCAGCAAGAGGTCGAAGCGATGGAAGTCGGCCGCCTCGAACTGACGTGCCCGCAGGTCGCTGATGTCGATGTGCTGGCGGAGCATCGCGGTTTGTGCGCGTTGATCCGGGGCTTCGCCCACATGATAGCCACCTGTACCCGCCGAGTCCGTCCGAACGTCCAAGCCTTGCTTCCTGGCAAGTTCGCGAAGCACGCCTTCCGCCATGGGCGATCGGCAGATGTTACCAAGGCACACCATCAGGATCTTCATCAGTGCGAAGGTGCGGAAAGAGAAAGGACCCTCGCGGGTCCTTTCCATGTCCAACAGGTCGGGGTCAATGTATGCTGAGCTTCTTCTCCAGATCCTCCAGATAACCACGGAACTGCTTGTCCGTTTCTTGCAGGTTGTTCACGGTGCGGCAGGCATGCAACACGGTCGCATGGTCCTTCCCGCCGCAGTGTGCGCCGATGCTCGCGAGTGAGCTCTTGGTCATTTTCTTGGCGAAGTACATCGCGATCTGGCGGGCCTGCACCACCTCGCGTTTGCGTGTCTTGCTCTTCAACAGTTCGATCGGCAGATCGAAGTAGTCGCACACCACCTTCTGGATGTAGTCGATGCTCACCTCGCGCGCCGTGTTCTTCACGAACTTGTCGATCATCTGCTTCGCGAGATCGAGCGTCACGGCTTTCTTGTTCAGCGAGCTCTGCGCGATGAGACTGATCATGGCACCTTCCAGTTCGCGGATGTTCGTAGTGATGCTGTAGGCCAGGTATTCGACCACTTCGTTCGGCAGGTCGATGCCTTCCGCGTACATCTTCTTCTGCAGTATGGCGATGCGCGTCTCCAGGGCCGGTGTCTGCAGATCGGCGCTCAGGCCCCATTTGAAACGGGAGAGGAGGCGCTGCTCCATGCCCTGCATCTCCACGGGCGCCTTGTCGCTGGTGATCACCAACTGCTTGCCACTTTGGTGCAAGTGGTTGAACACATGGAAGAACACGTCTTGCGTCTTCTCCTTGCCGGCGAGGAATTGCACGTCGTCGATGATCAGCACGTCCATCATCTGATAGAACTGGCTGAAGTCGTTCACGGTGTTGTTCTTCACCGCCTCGATGAACTGCTGCGTGAACTTCTCGGCAGGGACATAGAGGATCGTCTTGTCCGGATGGTTCTTCTTGATCTCGATGCCTATGGCGTGGATCAGGTGCGTCTTGCCAAGACCGACCCCACCGTAGACGAGCAAAGGATTGAACGCGGTACCCCCGGGTTTTTGCGCCACCGCATAGCCAGCACTACGCGCGAGCCGGTTGCAATCCCCTTCGATGAAATTGTCGAAGGAGTAGTTCGCGTTCAAGTGGCTCTCGACCTTGATCTTGCGCAGGCCGGGAATGATGAAGGGGTTCTTGATCGGACTGCTGGCCAGATCGATCGGAAGTGCCACGGCGGGGTTCTTCACCTCGCGCGCATTGCTCGTTGGCACTTTCACTGTGTAGGGATGGGCGCTCTGGAAACCGTTCTCCATGATGATGGAGTATTCCAGGCGACCTTCCGTACCCAGTTCCTTGCGGATGATCTTCTTCAACAAACCGATGTAGTGCTCCTCCAACCATTCGTAAAAGAACTGCGAGGGCACTTGGATGGTGAGGACATGATCCTGCAATCTCAAGGCCTTGATCGGTTCGAACCAGGTCTTGAAGCTCTGCGGGCTCACGTTGTCCCTGATCACCTCCAGGCACCGTTCCCAGATCTTCTCGTGGTCTTTCTTCATGGAAGGGTGGTGGGGTCTGAAAACTTTTTTGTCCGAGTATCGATCTCGCTGGAACCATTGATGACAAAGGATTCTGCGTGACCGGGCGACAAATATGGACCGAAGAAAGTGAAAAAAAAACTCGGCGCGAACTTGTCGGCAAGGAAATATTTCACATGCGCATCGTTCCGCAGTGACGCTTCTGAAATCGTTGTTTGGCGCGGGTTGTAGAAGGTACTGCGCAGGGTGGTCATGACAGCGGGGCGGTTCGCCGCACGCGGGAATGATCGTGACATGGACGACTTCGGAACGGGTCGGGACATTTGGTGCGAACGTGTGGGGGTCGTTGTTCCCGCGTGGTGTGATCGCATGAAAGGTACGATGACCGAACCGCACGGAGCAAGGTGATGGTGGCGCCGTACTTTGCCACCGATGTTCGAGCATGAGACGCGGATACGTGTGCGCTACGGAGAGACCGATCGCATGGGCTTCGTGTACTATGGGGATTATGCCGAGTACTTCGAGGTAGGCCGCGTGGAAGCCTTGCGAGCGCTGGGATTTTCGTATCGTGCGCTGGAGGACGAGGGCGTGTTTTTGCCCGTTCGTGAGATGCATGTGCGCTACCATGCACCCGCACATTATGATGATCTGCTCAACGTGCGCACTACGATCCCGGCGAAGCCCGGAGCACGCATCACGTTCCGCAACGAGGTGTTCTCCGAAAAGGGTGAACTGCTCACCGAAGCGACGATCACCCTGGTGTTCGTTGATCGTGCAACGGGGCGGCCATGTCGCCCGCCGGAGCACCTGGTGCGTGCGTTCGCGCCTTACTTCGGTCCCTGATCATCCACCACAAGGGCGTAGCGTTCGCAGTGTGCCAGGAAGTGCGCGCGCGATCGCTTCGGAACAGCGACGTTCAGCACGCACGTCTCCTCATAGCGGGCTTCGATCACGTTCGCTTCCAAGGACATGAGGAACGACCTTAGCGGCTCCACTTGGTGATGCGCGCACCGCACGCTGAAGGGATCGAACAGAACCTCTTCTATGGGATCGTTGTCCTGCAGCGCCAGGCGTGCCGCTTCGCCATACGCATGCAGGAGCCCTGCTTTCCCCAGGAGCGTTCCGCCGAAGTAGCGCACCACCACCACGGCGGCGTACGTGAGGGAATGTGTCCGCAGCTGACGAAGGATGGGCTTGCCGGCCGTGCCCGCTGGTTCGCCGGCGTCCGAGGAACGGAACCGCTCGCCAACCGTACCGAGTACCCAGGCGTAGCATAAATGTCGCGCGCTGTGATGCTCGCGCCCGATCGTTCCGAGGATCGCCTTGAACTCTTCCTCGTGCGCGATCGGGAAGGCGATACCTATGAACTTGCTCGCCTTCTCACGAAGGACACCTTCGCTCCTTCGCGCGAGCGTGATGTAGCGATCGTCGCTCATGCCTGACCGGCGAGGATGCACACAAGAGCGATCACCGCGGCTGCGATGCCGAGAAGGTTCAGCTTGCTCAGGCGCTCCCGGAACAACGCCGCAGAGAACCCCGCGCCGAGAAGGATCACACCGATGTTGATCAGCGGGAAGACACTGCTCGCGGGCAAGCCGCTCTGCGCGAGAGAACGTACCACGAAGTAGACGGAAGTGAAGTTCGCCACCCCGAGCACCGTGCCTCCGATCAAGACCCCTGGATCCGTGAACGACGTACGCTGCTTCGAGGCAAGGACGCGTACCGCACCGATCGTACCGGCCACAGCGAAGGTGAGCGTGGGGAAGACAGCCTCTGTGGCGGGGGTGACCACATTCTGTTGTGTCCATGCCAGCAACAGATCCACCGCTGCGTTCCCTGCGAACAGCACAAGCGGCAGCACCCATGCACCGCGCACCCGGGCCACACCTTCGCTCCAGGTGGTACATATCACCCCCGCGATGGCGAGCGCGATCCCCATGGACACGAGCGCCCCGGGCAGCTCCCCTTCCACGATAACCAGCACCAGCACCGTGAGCACCAAGCTCATCTTGCTCGCCACGGAAGTAGCCGCAACGCCTACGCGTTGTGTACTCACCGCCATGAGGTAGAACAGCACGATGAAGAGCACACCCAACAAGGCGCTCGGCAACAGCAGGGGAGAAAGGTCGTCGGCCCGCCAGGGTGGCGCGATCACTGAACCGCAAACCGTTGCCACGACATAGTTCACTATAATGGCGGGCAGCAACGGGATCCGCCGCCGATCGAAGACCTTGAAGAGCAGAAAGAGGAGCGAAAGGAAGACCGCCGCGATGATCACCAGGGCCATGTGGGATCGGGGATCATGCCCAACTTCGAGATGGGACGGTGGTTGATATGGAGATCGATGCGGTCGTTACCTGACAGCCATGATCGATGCGGAGAACCAGGAAGAACAGGAGCTGCGGTACCCTGCGCACAGAGCATCTCCCCGGTGATCACACGTGCCTCGTCCCAAAGTCCGGAGCGGACGAAATGGCCGAGCAATTCAGCGCCCCCTTCCACCAGTACGGAGCGGATCCCTCGCCGATGCAATTCGTCCATCATCCCGGGCAAAGGGTCTGAAGCCATGGGCAATGTCACCTGCTCCACCAGAAAATCGGCCCGCACTTCATGTGTGAACAACAGGCTGGGCGCAGCGTTGCTATACACCATGGACCCCGGCGGTGTGATGCCCTTCCGATCGAGCACTACACGCAGCGGTTGGCGCCCCGAACAAAGCCGCGCCGTGAGTTGCGGGTCATCGTTCAGCACCGTGCGGCTTCCGACCAGGATGGCCTGTTCTTCCGTTCGCCATCTATGCACGAGCACATCGGTGTCCGGTGAAGAGATGCGTTGCACGACACGTGAGGATCGGGGATGGCGGTCCAGGAAACCATCCTGGGAGCGCGCCCACTTCAGCACGATATACGGTCGGCCGGCCCCCACCGATCCTAGGAACCGGCGGTTCAACCAGCGCGCTTGCGCCTCCTCGATCCCCAACGAAACCGTGACCCCGGCCTGCCGCAACCGTTCGATACCGCGCCCGTTCACTTCAGGGAAGGGATCGAGTTGGGCGATCACCACATGCTTGACGCCGCGTTCCAAGAGAAGATCGACACAAGGCGGAGTTCGCCCATGATGCGTACAAGGCTCCAGGTTGACGAAGAGCACGGCATCGTCCGGAACGGATCCATCACCAAAAGCGCGCAGGCACTCCACTTCCGCATGTGGTCCTCCTGAGGCGCGGTGCCAGCCTTCGGCGAGGATCCGATCCTGTTGCACGAGCACGGCTCCCACCATTGGGTTCGGCGCTGCGGATCCGGACCCCAACGCGGCAAGTCGCAGGCAACGATGCATCCAAGTGGCGCCGTCCATAGGGACGGCAAAGATGGTGGCAGGAACGATGGCCCAAGGCCCGTTTACCTTCGTGGCCGCATGAAACTGGCCGACAACCGTGTACTGAGCGTAGTGGATGAGTACCGTACACAATTGGCCGCACGCTACCCGGAAGAAGAGGTGCGGGCCATCCTGCGCAGTGTGTTCCAAGAGCGTATGGGATGGGATGCGGCGCAACTGGTAGTGAAGCGCTTCGAGTCGATGAGCGAAAGTGAACTGCTCAAAGTCTATCTCCCTTTGAAGCGCCTGGTCGCCGGCGAACCGCTTCAGTACGTCCTGGGCGAAGTACACTTCCACGGGCTGAGATTACAAGTGGACAAACGTGTGCTGATCCCGCGCCCCGAGACCGAAGAAATGGTGGATCGCATCGTGCGGTCCGGCATCGTGCCTTCGCGTATCGCGGACATCGGCACCGGGAGCGGTTGCATCGCCCTCGCGCTGAAGAACAGCTTTCCACGGGCCGATGTGGTCGCCACCGACAGCGACCAAGGAGCGCTCGTGGTCGCCATGACCAATGGCAAGAGAACCGGGATCCAAGTGCAATGGGAACTTGGTGATGCATTGAACGACGGCTTCCCGCAAGGATCTTTTGACCTGATCGTGAGCAATCCTCCCTATGTGCCGGTGGGGCTTACCGATTCGCTGGCGGCCGAGGTGCTGGATCATGAACCGCACCTGGCGCTCTTCGTGCCGGATGACGAGCCGCTGTGCTTCTTCCGTGCGATCGGAACGTGGGCGTTCGGGTCACTGCGGTCCGGAGGAGCGCTTTGGTTCGAGACCCACCACGACCAGGCACTACCGGTGTTGGAGGTCCTTATCAGCTTTGGGTTCGCGAAGGCTGAAGTGCTGTTGGACCTGAGCGGAAAGGAGCGGTTCGTTCATGCGGTGCGTTGAAACGGAACGCATCGCGGAGCGCTGCCGATGCTGTTGTTTTGCGATGTAGAAGTGAAGGAAGGGTCATTGTCCATGGAGCACGCTGAAGCCGAACGCCGGATCCGCGCATTGAGCGCGGAGATCGATCGCCACAACCACCTTTACTATGTGGCGGCCCGGCCGGAGATCACCGATCAAGCTTACGATGCGCTGCTGAGGGAACTCACCGAACTGGAGACCCGGTTTCCGGATCTGGCGGACCCCAACAGTCCCACACAACGGGTAGGCGGGGATATCGCGAAGAATTTCCCGGTAGTGGCGCACCGGTACCCCATGCTGTCGCTTTCCAATTCTTACAGCCGGGAGGATGTGGCCGAGTTCGTGGCCCGCGTGGAGAAAGCCATCGGCCAGGTCACTTTCGTTATGGAGCTGAAGTACGATGGGGTGGCTATCAGTCTTTCTTACATCAATGGGCGCTTGCATCAGGCCGTAACGCGTGGCGATGGGGAGAAGGGGGAGGTGATCACGGCGAACGTGCGTACCGTACGTTCCATTCCATTGGTATTGAAGGGCGATGATCTCCCAGCCGAGTTGGAGGTCCGCGGCGAGATCATTTTCACCCGCCGCCGCTTCGAGAAGTTGAACGCCATGCGCGCAGAGGCTGGGGAGGAACTCTACGCCAATCCGAGGAACACGGCGGCTGGAACATTAAAGCTCCAGGACCCCAAGGAGGTGGCCCGCCGTGGCTTGGACAACTTCATCTATGGTGTGCAGAGCGAGCAACTCGCAACGCGCAGCCACTTCGCGATGATCGAACAAGCGCATCGCTGGGGGTTCAAGACCCCGGATCCGGGGAAGCGTTTCATCGAGAAGGCCGAAAGCGTGGAGGGGATCATGGCCTTCATCGATCATTGGGACACCCATCGGCATGCCTTGGAGATGGCCACGGATGGTGTGGTGATCAAAGTGGACGACCGCCATATCCAAGAGGAGCTCGGTATGACGGCCAAGAGCCCGCGCTGGGCCATCGCCTACAAGTTCCAGGCGGAACAGGCGCTCACGCGGTTGAACGCCGTGAGCTACCAAGTGGGCAGGACAGGTGCCATCACCCCGGTCGCCGAGCTGACGCCCGTGCAACTGAGCGGCACCACGGTGAAACGCGCCTCGCTCTTCAATGCCGACCAGGTCGCGCGCTTGGGTCTCCACATCGGGGATACAGTGCGAGTGGAAAAAGCCGGTGAGATCATTCCCCAAGTGGTAGGGGTGGAGGTGGCTTCCAGGCCCCCCGACGCGGACCCGGTGATCTTCCCGGAGCGTTGCCCCGATTGCGGCACATCACTGGTCCGCTTGGAAGGCGAAGCGCAGCACTACTGCCCGAACGAGAACGGCTGCCCACCGCAGATCGCCCGACGCATTGAGCATTTCGTGGGTCGCAAGGCGATGGACATCGAGGGTCTTGGTGGCGAAACGATCGAGGTTTTGCTGAAAGCCGGACTGATACAAGGCATCGCGGATCTGTATGACCTGCACAAGGAGCAGTTGCTGGGCTTGGGCAAGGGTTGGGGCGAGAAAAGCGCACAGAGCGTGATCGATGGAATAGCCGCAAGTCGAGCTGTCCCTTTCGACCGGGTGCTGTTCGCATTGGGCATCCGACATGTGGGCGAGACCATCGCCAGGAAGATCGCCCGTTCAGCAGGGAGCATGGACCGGCTCCTGAACATGTCCAAAGAAGAGATGACCGCGATCGAAGAAGTGGGAGAAGTGGTGGCCGAAAGCATGCATGCCTTCCTCGCCGCACCACAGAACCGGGCCACGGTTGAACGGCTCCGCGCCGCCGGCTTGCGGTTCGAGGTGGAAGCGGCCGCCGTTGCGGCCGGGGATCAATTGAAAGAGCTCACCTTCGTGGTCTCAGGCGTTTTTGAGAACTTCAGCCGCGACGGCATCAAGCAGGCCATTGAGAGCCATGGCGGAAAAGTGTCGGGTTCCATCTCCAAGAAGACCAACTTTGTGCTGGCCGGGGCGGACATGGGACCTGCGAAGCGCGCCAAGGCCGATGACCTGGGTGTAGCGGTGATCGATGAGAAGGAGTTCATGCGCATGATCGGAAAGAAATGAAACTGCTGGATCGTATCAAGGATTGGATGGGCCGCCGACGGCTGGTGCGCGAAGCTGCGCAAGAACGCCGCCCGGTGGCGCGCAATCTGGCGTCCGCCGCCAAAGTGGGGATCATATTCCACGCCAAGGACGAAGCCTCCTATCAACAGGTGCGCAACTACGTGAAGAAGATCAAGGAGGACCTCGGGATCCACAAGATCATGGCGCTGGGTTTCGTGGATGAGAAGAGCACTCCTCACTATATGGCCCCGAAGCTGCACTTCGACGCCTTCTGCCAGAAGGACCTCAATTGGTATAGGATCCCGGGTGGGAACACGGTGAACAACTTCATCACCGAGGAGCACGAGGTGCTGATCGATCTTACGATGGAGGATGTCCTGCCGGTACAATACATACTGGCGAAGAGCCGGGCCCGTTTCAAGGTCGGCCGCTTCGGAGAGTCCAACAGGCACTTCCTCGACATGATGATCGACATGGCCGGTTCGCAAAGCCTGCCGCAGCTCATCACCCAGGTGGACCATTATCTATTGATGATCAACCGGGCGCATCAACCTTCGCTCAATTAGCGCTAAAAAAATGGACGAACGATTCCGTGGCCTGGGTGTGGCCCTGGTCACCCCCTTCCTGGAGAAGGGCAACATCGACTACGCGGGCCTCGAGCGCCTGCTGGAACACCAGATCGCGGGTGAAGTGGACTACGTGGTGCTGATGGGCACCACCGGCGAGAGCGTCACCCTCTCCGCCGAAGAGAAGAAGCAACTGCTCGCCGCGGTGATCGAACTGCTGCGTCATCGCCTGCCCTTGGTCCTGGGAGTGGGTGGCAACCATACGGCGGAGGTCGTGCGCCAACTGGAGGAGTACGATCTGAGCGACGTGGACGGGATCCTGAGCGTTAGCCCTTACTACAACAAGCCCACGCAGGAAGGGATCTACCAGCACTACAAAGCATTGGCGCAAGCCAGTCTGCGACCCATCATCCTGTACAATGTGCCCGGCCGCACCAGCAGTAATATGCTGGCGGAGACCACCCTGCGCCTTGCCCGCGACTTCAAGAACATCGTCGGCGTGAAAGAGGCCAGTGGCAATTTGGACCAGATCGCGACCATCCTGAAGCATCGACCGAAGGACTTC
>Ga0138256_10004264_pt1 | contig 15213 bp, 10 predicted proteins | sample KNB2016incub_MG_FD_105486 | JGI IMG/M metagenome (GOLD analysis project Ga0138256, IMG submission 105486) | Active sludge microbial communities from wastewater in Klosterneuburg, Austria - KNB2014incub_MG | ecosystem: Engineered > WWTP > Activated sludge > Unclassified | place: Austria... | reverse complement strand
TATTTGTTTCATACACACTTGTTGTATAAACTATTTTCCCTGTAATATCAGCGATGGCTACTTCAACATTTTTGCTGTTGCTACCCAAAGCGATGGAGAGATGATTGCCGGCAGGAATTGGAAAAATATTTATTGATGCAGCAAAAGAATTTTCAAATATTCCTGTCGGTACTGTTCCAGTATCTCCGGCAAGTATGGGTTGGTTGGGAATGGAATTGTAAGCGTAATCTTTAATCGTGCAAGATGGGATTCCGGTTACTACATCTATTTGCATTCGCGCCCATCCATAATAGGTATTTCCTCCGACAATTAATTTTAGCCCCAGGTAACGGTCAATTGAGTATGCCCAAACTCCGAATGTACCAGTGCAAGGTCCTCCACTTGTGTTACGACGTAAATATCCGAAGGAGGAAAAACTAAGCCCTGATGAAATGCTATCATTTAAATTCATTGCAAGCGGATAAGTTATACTTGTACCCGTAACTACAGCATTTGAGTTGAGAGCAGAATCCGAAATAAAATTTATGTATAAACGACTACTCGGAGCCAAAGGACAGATACCACCACTACGACTGCACGAAATTTTATAGTCGTTGATACCATCATTGTTCAGATCAATGTTATAATCTTCCGTACTTGGAATAGTAGTAGCCGAAATTACCTGATCGGGAGTTACGTCCGTATAAACAATTTGTGCATTTGCGCTTGCAGAAAATAGCATTGCTGTAAAAATGAAAGCAGAAAGCTTTTTTAGTAGTTGTTTTTTCATTTGACAAGTTTTGTAATGGATTAAAGTGTATTGCTCAATTACACATGGCTTTATTTTTTAATGATAAGTTTTTTCGTTGATATTAATTCTCCAGATTGGATTTGAACAAAATAAACTCCCTCTGCAAATTCATTAGTATTCACCTCTATCTTATTTGTTTCATACGCAGTTGTCGTATAAACTATTTTTCCGGCAATATCAGCGATGGTTACATCAACTTTTTTGTTGTTGCTACCCAAATTGATGGTGAGATGATCGTCGGCAGGATTTGGAAAAAGATTTATTGATGCAGCAAAAGAATTTTCAATTATTCCTGTGGTAGTTGTTTGTCCGGCAAGGACGGGTTGGTTGGGGGTAGAATTGTAGGCATATTCCATAATCGTAATGGAAACTGAATAACTGGCTATAGATACCCCAAGTTTAATCCAGCCATAATAAAAATCAGGCCCCACTTTTATTTTTAGACCCATGAATTTTCCGGAAACATTTTGCCAGTTTCCGGTTATGCCTTGTGTGACCTTATGACTTCCATTGCCATTTGTACAGGCCATGCAACGCTCACCATTTTGAGCCAAATTATACACTGCATTTGTCCACGCCAAGGATGAATCCATTGACTTATTTAAACCAAATCCGCCAACCGTGTCCGCAATCCAACTTTGCGCAGTTGAAATAACTAATGCTGAATCTCGGGTACCAAGGATTGCAACCGGGTTTGGGGAACAATTTCCGCAAGAAAAGCCATGCGCTCTTGGTGCGAAGGTAAAATCATTAATCCCATCATTATTCAAGTCAATTAAAAAATCGGCTCCGCAAGGACTGGGATAGTTGCAACCACGCACAACATCCGGAATCACATCCGTGTAAACTATCTGTGCATTTGCACTTGCGGAAATCAGCATTGCTGTTACGATGAAAGCTGAAATATTTATTAGTAGTTGTTTTTTCATTTGATAAGTTATTTAATGGTTTAAAATGTGTTGCTCAATTGCACACAGTTTTATTTTTTAATGATAATTTTTTTCGTTGATATAAATTCTCCAGATTGAATTTGAACAATATAAATCCCCTCTGCAAATTCACTGGTATTAACTCCTATCATATTGGTTTCATATACACTTGTTGTGTAAACTATTTTCCCTGTAATATCAGCAATGGCTACTTCAACTTTTTTGTTGTTGCTACCCAAAGCGATGGAGAGATGATTGTTTGCAGGATTTGGAAACAGATTTATTGATGCAGCAAAAGAATTTTCAAATATTCCTGTCGGTACTGTTCCATTATCTCCGGCAAGGATAGATTGGTTGGGAATACTGTTGTAAGCATAATCTTTTACAGTAAAACTCGCTGCAATTGTTGCTACATCTAATCGCGCCCATCCGTAAAATTTTTGCGAACTCAGATCTAATTGCAAGGGGATATATTTATCTGATGCTCCATTCCAATTACCTCTGTTTTGCCAAAGTGGTGAGCCACCTCTCGGCCATGGTATAAACCATATTCTTGAAATCAGGGATTGATTCGCATTACCTAACCATGAAGAAGAACTGCTGTCAATGAGAGTGTTTATCGAAAGAGCGCTTGGATAAGGATAGCTAAGGTCATTTCCAACTTTATTGGCTCCAAGCGGAGTAATCCTGATATATTTATTTGTTCCTTGAGGAATTGTCGTTGTATTATAAGTAATATTAAAGTCGGTGATTCCATCATTGTTCAGATCCAATGCATAAACTCCTCCATTGGTGTTGATAGTCGTATCCGGATTTACATCCGTGTAAACAATCTGTGCATTTGTACTTGCAGAAAACAGCATTGCTGTTACGATGAAAGCTGAAAGCTTTTTTAGTAGTTGTTTTTTCATTTGGTAAGTTATTTAATGGTTTAAAATGTGTTGCTCAATTACACATAGTTTTATTTTTTAATGATAAGTTTTTTCGTTGCTATAAATTCTCCCGATTGAATTTTAACAATATATATTCCCTCTGCAAATTCGCCTGTATTCACTTCTATCTTGTTTGTTTCATTTGCAGTTGTTGTATTCCCGATCCCGATAGCTATCGGGACTATCGGGATTATTTTTCCTGTGATGTCAGCGATGGCAACTTCAACATTTTTTTTACTGCTACCTAAAGCGATGGTGAAATAGTCGTTGGCAGGATTTGGAAAGAGATTTATCGATGAAGCAAAAGAATTCTCATTTATTCCTGTGGCAATTGTTTCTCCGGCAAGGATAGCTTGGTTTGGAATGGAGTTGTAAGCATAATCCATTAGTGTAAGAGTTGCAGCAATTGATCCGCTAACAAAAGCTGCAGCGTTCATTTGAATCCAGCAATAGTGGGTTTGCCCTCCTGCAATAACTCTAAGACCTAAAAATCCACCTGTGGCAGTATTCCAGTTTCCCGTGTTAGTAGTAGTACCATTAGATAATAATTTTTTAAAAATTATTTGGTTGGCTATTGTATCCCAATTTGCATTAGCACTTATAATGTCATTAAGATTCATCTTAGCTGGATATCCTGAACTATCCATTAGGATAGCACTGCCATTTAGAGGGGTTGCCAAAATTGTTCCGGCTGTATAACCATACCATTGTGGGGGAAATCCTGTGATAATACTTGAAATCAAAGTAAACTTCAAATCGGGTATGCCATCATTGTTTAAATCCATATTTTGTGCAATGCTAACGATACCTCTTTGATTAAGTCTAGTCCGGATAATTGTAGTATCAGGATTGATATCCGTATAAACGATTTGTGCATTTGCACTTGCTGAAAATAGCATAGCGATAAAGATGAAAGCAGAAATCTTTTTTAGTAGTTGTTTTTTCATTTGGTTATTTTTTTAGTGTGTGTCTATTGAATTTACTTTCGATTTAATTGCTTATTCAAAAGTAGAACTAACCGAAATTTATCTCGCTACCTGAAATGGGTAGTTTTACTTCGACAGGCTCAGCACGAGTGATGGTGGGTGCACGAAAATTTTCCGAAAAAACGGGACATGTGATTTTCTCCTTCGTGGATGAGTGCCAAAAGTTTCTTCAACTCTTTGAGGTCGATTTTGACGAACGATATATTTTAAATAACCGAGTTCCCACAGTCCTACGGACCATTTTTGATGACAAGTTTTTTGGAAGGTGATTGCAGTTTACTTTCGTTGTGAAAAAAAGCTGTGTGTTTAAAGAGTTCGCCCCTAAAGGGGCTTTGCGATCTTGTAGGGTCCCGAAGATACCAAGAGTATGGCCCTAACGGGCCTAGTAATCTCCAAGTTGATAACGAATACATCATTCGCCTTGACTAAATGACATTACCTTTTGGGGTCGAACCCTTAACCGAATGCTAGGGTCGTATTTTTGACAATCCTAGACTACATGGGCAAGTGACAGGCCCGTTAGGGCCATCCTTTTGGTAACACGAGACAACACAGGAAAGCCAAGCCCCGTTAGGGGCGTACTCTTTAAACACTAAGTAAATGCAATGAGTAATGACAGGCCCGTTAGGGCCGTACTCTTGGTAACACGAGACAACACAGGAAAGCCAAGCCCCGTTAGGGGCGTACTCTTTAAACACAATGCGTGTGTCCATTAATTAAACCGCATAAAAGCTCCAGCATACATTGGTTGCATCCCATTCTAGAGCCGAGAAATTTAACCCGCCTCCTAAAAACTCAAAAAAGATTTCCCCTTAACTTTTGAAATCAATTCATCACGTGAATGAACATGAAGGATTTCATAAATGTTTTTGACATGGTAGCGTACAGTCTCAACGGAGATGAAAAGTTTTTCGGCAATCAACTTATAGCTCATGCCATTGAAAATACACTCGAGAATTTCTTTCTGCCTGTCGTTGAGCTGCGATTGCTCGTTAACCGGCATTGCAGTTTTTTTGCTGCGGAACACCTCAAGTATTTTATGTGCAATGCTGGGAGTCATGGGCGCTCCGCCTGTAGCTGCTTCGCGAATGGATTCAAGGATGCGCACAGGCGAAGTGTTTTTTAAAATGTAACCCGATGCACCGGCAGTAATAGATTGAAATATTCTTTCATTGTCATTGAAAACCGTTTGCATGATGACCATTATTCCGGGATGCGCTTGGTTAATTTTTCCTACTGCCTCAATGCCGTTCATTCCACCGGGAAGGTCAATATCCATGAGGATTACATCGGGGTCAGCAGATTCAACTTTTCGCATTAGGTCGGTGCAATCAGGAAAAGCACCAGTGCATACAAAGCCCTCGCTACCGTTTATCAGCTGGAACAGGCTGTCACGCAACAGCGGATTATCTTCAAAAATTGCGACTTTAATATTCATAGTATGTAAGGACTGTGTAAAGGTAAACTACTTTATGGGGAAGCTACTACCTGTTTTGGGTAGTCCTCATTTTTTTACTTAAGATTTACTGTGAGGCTAACCGTTGTTCCGTGCCCGGGCTCTGATGTAATTGAGAAGTTACCGTTCAGTTCTGCGGCTCTTGTGTTCATGTTTTTCAATCCGTTGCCTCCTGTTTTTAAACGGTCTTCATTCATGTTGAATCCTACACCATCATCTTCAACAACTAATTTTAATGTGTGATTGGTTTTAGTGATTTCAACTTTCACATTTTTTGCACCGGAATATTTGAAGGCATTATTCAATGCTTCTTTATAGACGAGGAAAAATGATTTCCGCTTTTCCATAGAAAGAATGATGCTGTTTAATTCACTATCCGATTTAAAATGCAGCGCAATATCTTTTCCGGCCAACAGCTCGCCGCCAAAGGCGCGCATGTGAAGGATGATGTTTTCGAAATTATCGTTCTGCGGACTCACTGCCCATACGATATCAGTCATTTTATCTATCATATCACGCGAAGCGCTTCCGATTTTTTCGAGAAACGGAAGTGATTCTTGATTGCTGCCTGAAGTTGATTTCATACGTGCAATCTCGCTCATTACTGAAATGCTCTGCAGTGTGCTACCCATATCATCATGCAAATCACGGCTGATCCGTGCTCTTACGGCTTCCATCTGCTTCTTTCTGTTTCGCTGCATCCTGTCAATAAAGAATATGATTACAGCACCTGCAAGCAGCAGAAATATAATAGTGCCACCAATAAATCCGTTGCGAATGAGTTTTTGTTTACTCAATTCTTTTTGCGCAACAAGATCCTTTTTTACCTGAACCAAATTGAGCGAATCCTGCTTCTTGCTGAAATCGTAATTCATTTGCAGCGCAACTGTTTTCTTAGTATTTTCAATATTCCCAAGACTGTCGCGGCACGCGATATATAATTTATGATTCTCATAAGCGCCTTTGAAATTTCCAAGAGCGCTGTCGGCTTTTGACAAAAATGAATAAAGATCTTTCATATGCGGTACCGCCTCAATCTCTTTGGCAATCGCCAATCCTTTGAGCAGCCAGTCCTTCGCTTCCTTTGCCGCATGCATTTTTAATTTGACCATTCCAATATTTCTACAGCAAGTAGCAATGCCTTCTTTATTTCCAATTTCTTCCCTTATTTTTAGAGAGGCTAAATGATTTTTTAGTGCTTCGGGATAATTGCCTTGTTGAGTATAAACAAGGCCGATGTTGCCATACGTATTTGCAAGGTTACTTTTATCCCCAAGTTCTTCGCTTAATTTTATAGAGGCAAAAAAATTATCCAGCGCTTTGTCAAAGTAAGTGCCTTCATCAAAATAAGCCATTCCAATGTTGTTATGGGCAACTGTAATTCCATTTTTATTCCCGGTTTCTTCAAATATTTTTAAAGCGGCAAAATGATTTTCCAGCGCTGCAGTGTAATTGCGTTGTTTAGTATAAACGAGTCCGATATTAGTATAAGCACTTCCAATGCCCTTTTTATTCCCGATTTCTTCAAATATTTTTAAAGCGGTAAAATAATTTTTCAGTGCCTCGGTGTAGTTGCCCATGTATTGATAAACAACTCCCATGTTATTAAGATTCCTTGCAATAGTTTTTGTATCCCCGGATTCTTCTCCATACTCCATTGATTTTTTATAAAAATCTAAAGCAGATAAATAATCTGATTTATTAAAATGAATCACCCCCATACTGTTATAAGCTTTGCCTATTCCTTTTTTATAACCTATTTGCTCCGATAAAGTAAGACACTGATTGGAGTAATACGTGGCTGAATCGGGGTTACTGTTCCAATATGCAGCTGAGAGGTCATTTAAAATGTTTGCCGCTGTCGTATCGTACAGCGATGGGGAATTTATTTTTGACTCCGTTTTACTTTTGTTATGGTTTTTAAGTTCGGTTACTAAAGAGTCAATAAGATATCGGTCTTGCGAAAATGTATAGTTATGAATGAAGAACAATATTGTAAGCAGAGAAAGTATTTTTTTCATATCCTGTTTATTTCTTGGAGTCAGTTTGGTGTTATAAACAATCGATCAACTTAGATTTTATAATTTGGAGTCCGCCCGTATTCAACAAAATAACTTTTAGAAATTAAAATGAACCAATACATACTTTTACTAAAACTCCGAAATCAACATATTCATTACAAGTATAATTAAAATTCCCAATTTCTCAGCTCTATTGCCATTTATTTTATAGAGTAGTATGTGCCTCCGCTCGGCTCGGTGTTAAGCGGATTTCCCGACACTCTTTCAATTCCGTAACCCATCAAGCGTCATTCCGTCTGCACTAACATTCACCGCAGAAGTCGTTACTAATTCCCGGACGGAATGACGCTTGATGGCGCGACTAATTTCAGAGTGTAATGCTGATTTCTAGTTGTCTTTTATTTTATTTGAAAATCTTTATGCCCACATTGCCATACTAAAAAGAACAAATGTTTCAGGTAGGATCTATACATGTCTATCATAGAGGTAGCATTGGCATCTCCGTTATGGCCGCCTTCAAAATTGGTATAGAGCAAAACGGGTTTGCCTGATGTGCTGTTGGCTTGCAATGTGGCCGCCAGTTTACCCGGCATCCATGGTGGTACTCTTGGGTCGTTAATGCCAGTGGTAAGATAGACTGCAGGATATTTTATATTTGACTTTACATTAAGTACAGCATCCGCTTCTATCAGCCCTTTCATTTCGCTTTCTATTTCAGGATTGCCAAATTCGGGGTAGTTGCTAACTAGATTTCGCCAGGCTTTGCTTCTGATCAGATTTACTGTCCCAGATTGAATAGCAGCTGCAGCAAATAGTTCAGGCCGTTCGGTAATGGTTCTGCCAATTAATGTGCCACCGGCACTTCCGCCAAAGCAGGCAAGGGCAGAAGGTTGTGTGTACTTATTTTTAATAAGATATTCGGCACAGGCAATAAAATCTTTCCAGCTATTGGGTTTGGTTTCCTTCATACCGGCCAGGTGCCATGCTTCTCCTTTTTCGCCACCGCCACGTACATATGCATGAACCAACACAACACCACGCTGAACCAGCAGATTATTAGAAGGCTCGTATTCATTGAAATAATTTTCTCTAACTAAAGTTCCGTAGGCACCATATCCATATAATATACAAACATTGTTACCATCCAGCTTCGTATTTTTATTTCTCATGATACTCATTGGTACCAATGTGCCATCGTACGATGGCACTTCAATCAATTCGCTTACAATATCATCGCTACCTTTTATAAATGTTTGCCCATGCGGTGCCCAAAAATCGTCATTGCTTAATTTGTTGTTTGCAATGTTGAACAAAAATCCCCGTCGTGGTTTATTTACAGATAGTTTATAAAAAATACATTCATCGGTTTGTGTACCCATTGTTGTAATACTATACCTGTCAAAATCTTTAATAGCCGATACATTAATTTCTTTACCCGTGTTTTTATCAATAAAAACTGTTTTATAAATGAAACCATATTTGGAATAATTTACCAGTAGGTATGATTTTGTTTCATCCATATTTTCCAATTGCCAGATACTGTCTTCAGTAAAAATGATTTTGGCATGCGCAAAATCCGGATTGTTGTAAGAAGTATATCGAAGGCTTTTAAAGCCGCTACCTTTGGCAGAAATAAAATAATAACCGTTGGAAGTTTCTTTAATATCCACTACAGAGTCTTGACCCGTGTAAAGCATACTCCATTTTTTGGAGGCAGAGAGTAATTCGCTATTGTTGATGTAATACAGATTGCCATAAAAATTAAATCCCATGTTAGGCTGACAGTAAATTCTTTTTAAACTATTATTTGTATAGATCCATGCTTGATAAGTGTTGCTTATTTTTTTCTCTACTAAGTTTCTTGATTTATCATCCATAATGGTCTTATCGGTGCTGAAGCTTGTAAAAAGTGCATGGTAATTAATCACATCGTTTTCTGATGCATTGGGTGCATTTCGGTCGCCGATCGTGTATTTATAAAAAAAACCTTTGCTGTTGCTTGTCCAATTTATGCTACCGGCCTCGCAGTGCGGGATGCTGTCATTCAACCATATTTTATTGGCAATATCATATACTTTTATAAAAGGATATTCTTCCCCATTTTTATCAAAGGCTGCAAAAAAATATTTTCCATCTGGCGAAATTTGAAAGGCAGAGCAACTGTACCGCATTCCTGGATGAATATTCCAGGTATCAAAAATGAAATGCTCTGTAGTATCGTTTGCTGCTTTGTAATATAAATTGTCCGATAGTTTTCCGGGGTCCCATTTACTGTAGTAATAACAGTTGGCAGATTTGTAAACAGGGTCACGGCGCCATGTTTTTGCCTCCATATATGTTTGCAGTTGACTAAGCAGGCTATCAACCCCTTCCATATTTTTCATTGAGTTATCTGCAAAATCTTTTTGCCGCTGGAACCAGGTTACCACATTGCTGTCCTTTAAATTTTCTAACCAACGATATGGGTCTTTGTAAGTTACTCCAAAATAAGTGTCGCTGCTGTCAACGGCTTCTGTAGAGGGGTAATTATATTGAGCTGTTGCAATATGCCCACAAATAAGTAGTATAAAAAGGAATGAATTTCTTTTTGTCATATCTTTTAATTTTTGAGTGTGCCTATTAGCATAACAGTTAACGTTTGACGCTTGGCGATGTAGCGGATTAAGGAAGCCTAAACTTTCGGTTAATGACTAATTTTCACTTACAAAATCAACTTGAAATTAAGCCTATTCCCGCCATATTTCCAAATGTCAATTGTACGCCGTTTTTATGTGCCTTTTAAAAAGTCACCAAGAATTTTATTGAAAATTTCCGGTTGATCCATTAACGGTAAATGTCCGGCATCTTGAATTAACCGAAGCTTTGCATTTGGAATAATTTTCGCTGCTGCTTCACCATATTCAACTGAAAATAATTTATCATCTTTCCCCCAAATGATAAGCGTTTCATTTTCTATTTGCTTTAATAATTCTTCCGGTATTTTAGATACTGCTGTTCCACGTCCTTGCTTAAATGCTTTTTTCCCTCCTTTAGATTTGAGAACATCTATTGAGTAGCCAATATGGTTCGGGTCTCTGTTTGTGGGTTTATGGAGTATATAAGGTGAATTAAAACGACTTGCCATTGATGATGGAAAACTATTCATCCATATCATTCCAAGTAAAGGCCAAAAAGAAACTTTTGCACCTAAACCAGCAGCATCAACTAAAACAAGTTTATCAACCATTTCGGGATTGTCTATGGCAAACTGTAAAGCAATGGCGCCACCTTGAGATAATCCGACAATATGAGCCTTTGATATTTTCAATTCTTTTAGGAAATCTTTGAGCCACTTTGAAAAATAGGGTCTATTATAAGGCGCATCAGGTTTATCAGATTCTCCATATCCAACTATATCCGGTGCTAATACTTGAAAATTTTTAGAGATAGTATGAATTGATGGATACCAGGTAACAGCACCTGCACCTGCCCCGTGAAGGAAAATTACAGGTTCACCATTGCCACATAACAAATAAGTCGTTTTAATTGTTCCAATAGTTGCTTCTCTTTGTTCAACTAATCCTTCTATTTTGTTGATTAGATTTCGCCTATGGGTTTTTTTATTTTCTCTTTTCAAGTTTTTCTTTCGTGCGCTGTTTGATATTCTGTTCTCACTAATTCCCGCTCGCCGGAATCTTTAGCGTCAATACTTTCGCACTCTCCTGCATGGCGGATGTGCTATTCTCAAATTCTCCCCTCCACAAAATACATATCAATCTCCCCCTTATTCTTCGCCTGAATTTTACCGCGGTGAGTGCAATTAAATTTATCTTTTACCAATTCATAAGTGCTTCCGCTGATGTTTACTTTTCCTGTTTCGCCACTTGATTCCAGCCGTGAAGCGATGTTCACTGTATCGCCCCATATATCATAAGCGAATTTTTTAACGCCAACAATTCCTGCAACAACGGGTCCGGTATTTATGCCAATTCTTATTTCAAAGATCTCTTTGCCTTCGTTTTTTCTTTGCTGCAAATGCTGCTGCATAAATTGTTGTATTTCCATTGCAGCATTTACTACATCGGTTGCATTGGTTGTGTTGACAACAGGCAAACCGCCCGCACACATGTAGCTGTCGCCGATGATTTTTATTTTTTCAATATTGTGTTTGGCGATAATGTTATCAAATGCTTTAAAGCAAGTGTGTATTTCAGCGACCAATTCTGTTGCAGAAAGTTTTTCCGAAATTTGAGTAAATCCTTTGAAGTCGGTAAACATTACAGTTACTGACTCAAACTGCTTTGCTTCAGCGCTGCCTTTCACTTTTAACTCTTCTGCAACTTCTGATGGAAGAATATTTAAAAGTAATTCATCACTTAGCTTTTTACCTTTCTTGATTTTATTTCGCTGAGCAAAAAATATCCCTGCAAACAAAACCATTGCCGCAAAGCCGCCAATAAATCCATTGCGAACTAATTTTTGTTTTTGCAATTCTGCTTTTGCAATAGCATCCTTTTTTTCCTGTTCCGCTTTTAGTTTGTCAGATTCATTTTGAAATTTTTCTTTTTGCGCTGCTTTATTTATTTCATCACCTTTCAATTTATTGCTGAGCAAAACATATTGTTTGTAATGTTCATAGGCACCCGTACCATTACCGCTTGCCGAATCAATTTGAGAAGCCAGTAATTCCGCTTCACTTAATTGTTTTATATCAATTTGTTTTTTCAGAACAGTAATGGCGCGGCTGCTATAATCTTTAGCCGACTTGTAATTTTTCTGTCCAAAATAATCCTGAGCGAGTAAATGATGAGACCATGCTATTCCGTTCTCCGAATTTAATTCCTCCGCAATTTTTAATGATTTCAAATGACATTCAATCGCTTTTACAAAATCACCTTGCCTATTATATACTATACCCATTTCATCAAGAACATCTTTAGGTTGCCATTGGTTTTTTGTTGAGTCAAACACTGCCAAACTCTTTTCAAAATATAAAAGGGAGTTTCTGAAATCATTATTATCTCTATAAACTAAGCCGATCCATTTATATACAGAGCCAACATTGTGGTCTATGTCTTGTTTTGAATTGCATATTGCAATGAGTTTGTTGTAATATTCAAGCGCCTTGTCAGTATTATGAAGTGTATAGTAAAATCCGCCTACAGCAGCAAGTACGTTAAATAAATCATTCGTGTCTTTTGTTTCATTTAAAATTGAAAGTGAATTCTGATAGTTTTCCAATGCCTGTACATTTTCGCCATTATCCCTGTACATGTCTCCTAATTGCGCTAAAGAGAGCGCTTCTCCTTTTTTGTAATTCATCTCTTTTGAAACTTCAATAGCCGACTGAATAGATCTTAACGCTTGCTGAAAATTTCCTATTGACAAATAATAAATATTCAATCTCCTGTAGCCATTGACAATGAAAACGGTGTCTTTTATTTCAAAATAAATAGCGAGACTTTTATTCATGTACTCATGAAATGCGGCGGTATCATTTTTATATAAATAAATATTGGCAATATCAGAAAGCGCTTCGCCAATCCTTTTTTTATTTCCTTCTTTTTCATAGCCGGCTAATCGTTCCTGTATGAACTCAATTACTTTATTCCAATCCGTGTTATTGGTTTCTGTATAATAAACAATTATTAAATTATAGGCGGCTGATTTTTGTTCAAGGAGTTTTTCTCTCTGCTTCTTATCAATATTCTTTGAAAGAAGTTTATCAGCAAGTTTCACTGCGGGTTCTGCATAAAGCATATTATCTTTTCTTTCGCATGAGTCACCAAGAGCAAGGTATAATAGTAAACGTGTTGTATCGTGCTTAGCGTTTTGTAATTCCGTTTTAAGGGAATCCATAAATTTGTTTTGAGAAAAACAAAATTTCTGAGTAAACACCAATAAGAAAAATAAAATAATCTTTTTCATAAATCAAATTAAATTTTCTACAAAGTACATATTTATCTCTACTGCTCGGCGGAATGTTAAGCGGATTTCCCAACACTCTTTCAATTCCGTACCCCCTCAAGCGTCATTCCGTCCGCACTAACATTCACCTCAGAAGACGTAACTAATTCCCGGACGGAATGACGCTTGAGGGCGCAACTAATTTCAGATTGTAAAGCTAATTTCCGCTTAACATTCCGCCGAGCAGGGTTAATTATTCATGATATTCGGTTGCCTTTTTTTGTAAGCAATATCTTGATATCTAAAAATAGATAAACACTTGCTAGCGACATTACTCCTAATGCGGCAATTATTGTTATAATTGATAGTGGATTCATAATCATATAAACACCAAACACAATTAAAAAAATACAAAATGGATAAAGGAAAAGCCGAATTGCAATTTTCTTTATGCTCCATTCATCTGTAGGAACCTCAATTTTTAGTTCAGCAGGTTTATTGTTTAAAACGTCGGTCAAGTTTTTCGTAAATGTCTTAATGTTTGTTCTGTTCCAGCCATATGAAGCTATAGAGCTCGCTTTATTGGGGTCGCAAATACTGTTAATAAATAGGCGATCTTTTTCCTTTATAATCGTTATCATTTCTCCCCAACTTCCTGTCCAATTCGAAGATCTGTATGCTCTAAAAAAAGTTTCAGATTTACTATCAATACTCCATTCCAACTCATTAGTTGTCCGCTTTACTGCTTCCTGGAATTGGTGTTCTGTATATCTCAAATGAAATTCTCTAAACTTCAATCGCCTGTACTGGACAAAGAAAAAGAAAATTGAAAGCAATAAAAAAAACAATGGTACTTTAGTTAGTTCATCAACCGTCTCACCTTGTATCATAATCCATCCCATCATCAAAGCAATGAATAATGAAAATAGGACTACTCCAAAATGAGTTAATGTCTGAATGGTTGTCAACTTCAGCCTTTTGGACTCTTTCATAATTTGTAGCCAGTCATTGTCCATGGTGGAATTTGTAATTATTGTCTAGATGCCCAGCTAAGCGGAGTTTTCAAATGTAACAAATTTCCCTGCTCGGCGATTTCTATGCGAAAGTCAAGTCTTTTTTGAAATATTTTCTTTGATCCCTGACACAAGCAAATACTCGGTGGATTAGCTTATTTCTTATCGCATTTATCACAAGCATTTTGTTTTTTCCTTCTTTAACTTTTCGAACAAAATAATCTCTGAGTTCTCCGGGCCTACTTATTGCGCTCAGTGTCGCCAGGTGCAAAACAGTTTTTAACTCTTTGTCTGCCAAATGGGAGATCCTTGTTTTTCCTCTGACACTACTTCCGGAAGTGTATTCGAATGGAGCAACGCCGGCATGACATGCAAACTTTCTTGCAGTATCTATTTTTTGAAATTCATTCGTCGATACAATGATAGCAGTAGCCGTAATTAAACCAACATTTGGAACTGATGCAACGTATTTGAACAACTCTTTCAATGTTTCGTCTGAATCAATTATTTCTTTGATCTGAGCAGTAACCAACTCTAAGTCTTTTTTAATTCCTGTTAAAGTTGATTTGCAATTTTGTTTTAATAATTTGTACTGTTCCTTTCCAATAAATTCTTTTGATTCAACAACAGGAATCTCAATCAGTTTTTTGGCTTTGTTTAGTCTGGAACGTTGTCCCATCAGAAGCTTTAAATTCTGAATAACAAGACGTGTTGGCTGCCAAAGCTTAGCTTTTTCTTGATGTAAGTAAGCATATTTTGAAATACGTATCGCATCAATTTTATCATTCTTGCCACGTGTCATTCCCATTGATCTTTTAATTTGAATTGGATTCTCCAACCAAATATTTGCACCATGACGTTGGAGTACACTTAACAAATGATAATTGTAAATCCCGGTGTGCTCCATACAAAACAACGTTTCCTTGACGTCAATTTTTAAGCCGTTATAAAATAATTCTAGTTTTTTGACAGAATTTTCAACTTGACTGATTAATTTCTTTTCACCATTTTCTAAGAACGAAAAGTCAATTGAATTTTTTCCAGTGTCAATGCCGATGATGTTTTTAAATTTCATAGCTTTATGTTTAGAAGTAAATAACTAGTTAACTAAATTGAATACTCTCAAGTCCTTTATATTGGGTCACTAGCCCGAATTTCTATTTGAGGCTTATTCAATTAAACTGACAGAGGTCCTACATC
>Ga0138256_10004263_pt1 | contig 15214 bp, 11 predicted proteins | sample KNB2016incub_MG_FD_105486 | JGI IMG/M metagenome (GOLD analysis project Ga0138256, IMG submission 105486) | Active sludge microbial communities from wastewater in Klosterneuburg, Austria - KNB2014incub_MG | ecosystem: Engineered > WWTP > Activated sludge > Unclassified | place: Austria... | reverse complement strand
GACGTCATCGAAGCCGGCGGCGGACCTGACGACGGCGGCGCACGCGACTGGCTCTACTACACACGACGCACCGCCGCCCTCAGGCTAACTCTCGACGGTATCGCCAACGATGGCGCGCCCAGTGAAACGGGAAACTTCAGCGGCATCGAGATGCTCTTTGGCGGTTCGGGTAACGACTTCATTGATGTGGGCGACATCGCGATCGAATCAGTTGATGGAGGCGCTGGCGACGACGTCATTGTCGGCAGCCCTGGTGAGGATGAGCTCGCCGGCGGTGAGGGAAATGACACCCTCGTTGGCCACGCTGGATTTGACACCCTTCACGGAGGCAACGGCAACGACCGCATCTGTGGCGGCGCCGGTGACGACCGTATTGACGGGAATCAAGGTAAAAATCATCTCTACGGCAAAGGCGGCGACGATTCCATCCATACGTCCGGTACGTCGAGCGATGAAGAAGCCAATTACGTTGTCGGCGGATCAGGCAACGATCGGCTCGTAACTTCGGATCCACACACGACGCTAAAGGGTCAATCCGGCAACGATGGTCTCGTCTTCGTGTTTTCCTCTGCGTCCAATCCCACAGCCGCAGTGTTGGATGGCGGTTCAGGGTACGATCATTTCCACTTCTACTCTGACTATTCCGAGGACGATAGCTTTCGGATTTCGACCGACGATCAAGCCAACGACGGGCGACGCGGTACCAACGACATGGCCAACGTTCGTTTCGTCGAATTTTTCCTTGGATTTAACGGCGATGATCTCATCGACGCGTCGATGAGCAATTCACCTGTTGAAATTCGAAGCTATGGAGGAAATGACACGCTCATCGGCGGATCGGGCGCAGACAAACTCGACGGCGGAGCCGGTGCCGATTCAATCGACGGCGGAGCCAACGACGACCGCATCGACGGAAACAGAGGGCGCGACACCCTGATCGGTGGAAGTGGACGCGACCGTCTGAACGGCGGCCCAGGTGCCGATGTGCTGCGCGCTGCCGATGGATTCGTTGATAGAGTCATCGGGGCTCAAAGCCTTGATGATCAAGCCGAGGTCGATGATGAAGACGTGGTCGAACGCGTTGAAATATTGATCTGAACTGCATTCAAGCATCGCGTAACGATACGCACCAAACACAATCACACGAGCCTGCTTGTGTTTTCGATGACGCTTCCCACTGCGCGTTCCGCGGGCAATGTTCCGTCGGGTCCTTCGCTTTCGCGTTCACCGGACATCCACACCCCTCGGTCGCTTCCTCGCGCTCGATCTGCTGCAGAAACGGTCGCCCGCAGTACGTCTTTCCGCATTTCACATGCAGCAACGGACACCGCTGGCAAATCTCCGCCCGGGCCTCCCATTGCGGATGGTTCGCGCCGACGCCGACTGATCGAAAAACGCTCGACGCTTTCTTGGTTCCACCAAGAAGCACCTTGAGCACCAATCGAGTTGGACTGAGCGCGATCGACATCAAGAGTTTTATCGGACGAGATTCGACTTGAGCTTGAGAATAAGTTTGCTCCATTCCCGTTGAAGGATTGGAATACGAGTTCATGCCCAAGCTGCCGAGCGAACTTCAGCCTTTTGAATCGACTTCGGACAATCCGTTCGATGCGGTGAAAGCGGCGCATTTGCTCAATCGGGCGGGTTTTGGTGGGACGCTGGATGAAATCGCTCGCATGGTTGAGTTGGGCGTCGAGAAGTCGGTCGACCAGTTGCTCGATTTTCCGGATGCGGGTGTTGAAGAGATTTCCCCCGCCGACGGCCCGAACCTCGCCGCCATCGACAACAATCCACGAAACTTTGAAGAGCGCCGCCGAATGCTCGAGGGCCTGACGCCGGCAGAGCGGATGGAACTGAATCAAAAGTTCATGCAGGCCAATCGTGAAGCGATGTTTACCACCATCGAGTGGTGGCTGAAACGCATGGCCCGCGCGAGTTTCGGCAACGCCAACACACCGTCGCCGCTTCAGGAAAAACTCACCCTGCTCTGGCATGGTCACTTCACCACCAGCGCGCGCGATGAACGCAGCGCGTGGTTGATGTGGCAGCAGAATGAAACGCTTCGCCGAAACGCTGCGGGGAATTTTGGGACGTTCGTCAAAGCGATCGCGCGCGATCCCGCGATGATCGATTACCTCAACAACCAGCAGAATCGAAAAGACGCGCCGAACGAAAACTTCGCGCGCGAGTTGATGGAACTCTTCACGCTCGGCATCGGCAACTACACCGAGAAAGACATCAAAGAGGCCGCCCGCGCCTTCACCGGCTGGCATCACGATGGCGATTCGTATTTTTATCGCGCGCGATTGCACGATGAGGAAATCAAAACTTTCTTCGGCAAAACCGGCAATCTGAATGGGGATGATGTGATCGATCTGATCCTCGCGCAGCGCGCGTGCGCGGAACACATCGTCCGACGTATCTGGAGTTTTTTTGCAAGCGATCAACTCGAAGAAAAATTCTTCGCGGCGTTTGCTGCGTTGTTGCGCGAGAAAAAATACGCGCTTCGTCCCCTGCTGCGCGCGATGTTTGTGAGCAAACGCTTTTATCAAAGCGACATCATCGGCACGCAGATCAAGAGCCCGGTGCAACTACTCACAAGCGGAACCAGACAGCTCGATGTCGATCATCCGCGTCGCCAGCAGATCAGCAACGCGCTCGAAGCGATGGGCCAGACCCCATTCATGCCGCCGAACGTCAAAGGCTGGCCCGGCGGCCGAAGCTGGATCAACACCAGCACGCTCTTCGTTCGCGTGAACCTTGCGATCCAACTCGTCGGCGCGATGAATCGAGATCAATTGTTGCCGAAGGAACTTGAAAACAGCTCGGAAAAGGCGGTGGATTACTGGATCGATCGGTTGATTCAGCGCGGGGTCGATCTAGAAAAAAAGTCGACGCTTGTTAGAGCAGCGGGTCAAAGCCCGTCAAGAGAATCGATGCGGAAGGTTATCGAACTGATCGTTTCGATGCCGGAGTATCAGTTATGTTAGAAGGAGTAGTGAGTGGCCAGTAGTGAGTAGTGAGCGGATAATTGCATCTGCTCACTACTCACTACTCGCTACTCACAACTGAAACAATGAAAGATTTCCACACCAGACGCCTCTTCATGCAGCGATCGATGGCGATGCTCGCCGCCGTTCCGACGGTTCCGCTGTTTCTTGATTCGACTGCGCACGCGATGACCGCGCTGCTCGATGACGGGTTCAAGCTCGATCAGAATTCGGGAAGCGATGGGAAGATCCTCGTCATCGTCCAGTTGTCGGGTGGGAACGATGGGCTGAACATGGTCATCCCATTTGGAGATGATGCGTACTACAAGGCTCGTCCGAGTCTCGGCAAAAATCCAAACGAAGTTTTGAAGCTCGATAACTATCTCGGCCTGCATCCGAATCTCTCTCCATTGAAGAGCCTTTTCGATGACGGCAGCATGACGATTCTTCAGGGTGTGGGTTATCCGAATGCGAATCGGTCGCACTTCCGATCGATGGACATCTGGCACAGCGCGCAGCCCGACAAGGAGTACGCAACGAGCGGCTGGCTCGGGCGTTATTTTGATGCGTGCTGTTCCGGTACTGATCCCAAAGCCGAGCCAACGCCGGTCGGCAAAGACGGCATGATGGGCGTCTCAATCGGCGAAGTTCAACCGCTCAGCATGCGCGGCGAACGCGTGATGCCGGTGAACTTCGAAAGCGCCGGGGCATTTCGATATCGGGGGTCGGATCGGGATGGGTTTGCACGATTGAACGACACTTCGCTTGGCGTGCCAGTTTCCCCGGAGGATGCGCCAACAGGCTGGCGCGACGTGAGACGGAATCGACTCGGCAATCCCACAGAAGGCGAACAGATCGACTTCATTTCTCGCACCGCACTCGACGCGCTGGCCAACAGCGATCGCATCGCCGAAGTCACAAGAAATTTTCAACCCACGATGGAATACCCGCGCGGCGAGTTCGGTGAAGGATTGCGCACGGTCGCCGCAATGATCGCCGGCGAATTGCCCACGCGCGTTTACTACGTCAGCCTCGGCGGATTTGATACCCATGCGAATCAGGCGGGTCGCCACGATCAGTTGATGGCGGTGCTCGCGCAGGGCATCAACGCGTTCTGGCAGGACATGATGGCGCAGAAAAACGATCAACGCGTGATGCTGATGACCTTCAGCGAATTCGGTCGGCGAGTCTCACAAAACGGCAGCGGCGGAACCGATCACGGCGCGGCGGCCCCGGTCATGCTCTTCGGCTCGCGAGTGAAACAAGGCGTACTCGGCAAACATCCCAGCCTGACCGACCTCGACGCGGGCGATCTGAAATTCAGCATCGACTTCCGCAACATCTACGCATCGCTTCTGGAAAACTGGCTGGACGTGCCGAGCAAGCCGATCCTTGGAAGGCAGTTTGAGACGGCGCGGCTTGTGAAGGGATGATTGTTTCTACAATGACTGCTAAAGCAGTCATCGCCGATTCATGCGCGAATCCAAAACTGCTTTCCCTGTAGCCCATCCGCCTAACGTCCGCTAATCTATTATTTGTCGTAATTCGCTCACCGGATTTTTCACGCAACTCTTCCGCAAGCGACGACGTACATATGATGAGGAAGGAACCTCATCCGACAGCCGTTAGGGAGCATAGGCTGCGGATCTCTGGTCAACCTGATGGGGCGTTCGCCCCGCTCATTCGGCTCTTTGAAAAGGTGATGCCGAGACGTGGTTTTGTTTGAGCGTTTCTCGAAAACGACTCAACTGATTTTGCGTTTAATGTTCGTTGTTCGACTCGTTCATCGTCTCACATCGCCAGCTCCCGTTGTTACGGAGAAGCAAACATGCCAGCCAAACCCACGTCGCTGCTCTCGATCCTTGATCGCAAGCTCGACACCGAAAACTACCGCCAGCAACACTGGGAAGGCTCGTTCATCGACTACATCGGCGTGGTCGAGGAAAATCCGCGTGTGCTGCGCAACGCGTTTCAACGCACGTACGACATGATCACGTCGTTCGGCACGGAGACGGCGGTGGTCTTCAAGGAGGAGATCACTCGTTACAAATTCTTCACCGATCCGATCGACAAAGGTGCCGACGGCATCTTCGGGCTTGATCGCACGCTGATGCAGTTTGTCGATTTCTTCAAGAGCGCTGCCCAGGGTTACGGGACTGAGCGGCGCATCCTGCTCTTGCACGGCCCGGTCGGTTCGAGCAAATCGACGATCGCGCGGCTGTTGAAGAAAGGTCTCGAACAATATTCACGCAGCGACGAAGGCAAGCTGTACACGTATTCGTGGAAGCTGCCGAAACACATCATCGGCGGCGAAGAGGAAGAGACGATCGTGCCCTGCCCGATGCACGAAGAGCCGCTGTTGTTGGTACCACAACCGGCGCGCGGCGAGTTGCTGGCAGCGGTGAATGAGCGGCTGCCGGATGATCGCAAGGTTCGACTCTACGGCGAAGTGAATCCGTTCTGCCGCAAGGTGATGTCTGACCTGATGGATCACTACGATGGCGATTGGAAGAAGGCGATGAATCACGTCATCGTGCGCCGATTGATCCTGAGCGAGAAGGATCGACGTGGCATCGGCACGTTCCAGCCGAAGGACGAGAAGAATCAGGACAGCACCGAGCTGACCGGCGACATCAACTACCGAAAGATCGCAGAGTACGGAAGCGATTCTGATCCGCGCGCGTTCAATTTTGATGGCGAACTGTGCGTGGCGAATCGCGGCATTGTCGAATTCATCGAAGTGTTGAAGCTCGATGTCGCGTTCTTGTACGACCTGCTCGGCGCATCGCAGGAGCGCGTGATCAAGCCGAAGAAATTCGCTCACACCTACATCGACGAAGTCATTCTCGGCCACACCAACGAGCCGGAATACAAGAAGCTTCAATCCAACGAAATGATGGAAGCGTTCCGCGATCGCACGATCAAGATCGACGTTCCGTACAACACGCGGCTCGATGATGAGATCAAGATCTATTTCAAGAGCTTCGGGCCGGACATCGTGAAAGGCGTCCACATCGCCCCGCACACGATCGAAGTCGCGGCCATGTGGGCGGTGCTAACGCGCCTGCAGGAGCCGAAAAAAGCCGGCATCACGCGGATGCAGAAGCTGAAACTCTACAACGGCAAGAACATCCCCGGCTTCACCGAGGACAGCATCAAAGAGCTGAAGGAAGAGAGTCAGCGCGAAGGCATGCAGGGCATTTCGCCTCGGTATATCCAGGATAAAATCAGCAACACGCTGGTGAGCAGCCAGGCGCAGCTCGAAAAGACCATCAACCCGTTCATGCTGATGAACGAGCTTGAAGGCGGGCTGAGCCATCACTCGCTCATCACGGATGAAGAGTTGAAGAAGGATTACAAGGAACTTCTCGCGACCGTTCGAGAAGAGTACGAAGACATCATCAAGTACGAAGTTCAGCGAGCGATCAGCGCGGATGAAGATGCGATCAAGCGACTCGCAGCCAACTACATCGAGAACGTTCGCGCGTACACGCAACATGAACGCGTGAAGAATCGTTACACGGGTCGAGACGAAGAACCGGATGATCGCCTGATGCGTTCGATCGAAGAAAAGATCGACATCCCGGAAAGCCGCAAGGACGATTTCCGGCAGGAGATCATGAACTACATCGGCGCGCTCTCGCTCGATGGCAAACGCTTCGAATACAACACGAACGCACGACTGCTTCGCGCGCTCGAACTGAAACTATTCGAAGATCAGCGAGACACGATCAAGCTGAAGAATCTCGTCAGCGCGGTCGTCGATGATGAGACGCAACAGAAGATCGATGTGGTGAAGCAACGCCTCATCAAATACTTCGGCTACAACGAACACAGCGCGACGGATGTGCTGAACTACGTCGCCAGTATTTTCGCGCGAGGTGACAGCAAGCAGGATGATTGATCGATTGTGGAATGTGGACAGTGGTTTGTTGAAGCGTCCAGCCGAATTTGTCGGCTGTGACGTGTGTGGCGCGATTCTGTTTATCGGACAAAGAGAAATGGATTTGCGACACCTGTTTGGTGCTTTGCGATTTGTTTTCGTGCCGAGCGTTTCCGATGCCTAAGCATGCGGAAAATTATCCGGTGGTCGGTCGTTGAGAACCCGCCGACGCGCAGCACAAGCTGTCGCGGGATGATCAACGTCTACATGTTCGGGGTGGCCACGGTGCTGTTCGCCGTGGCGGCGCTGACGGTCGATGCCGGTCGGCTGATGGTGGCGAAAGCGCAGTTGCAGACGACGGCCGACTCGGCCGCTCGCTACGCGGCTGCGGGGATGGTCAACAGTTCGACCAAATCTCTGACCGCATACAACCAGGCTCTTGTCGCCTGCAACGATCAACGTGTCGACGGACGCGCGCCGAGCGTCACGTCCGCGAATGTCGTGCTGGGCATCTGGGATGCCAACGCGAATACTTTCACGCCGTCTGCTGACAACGTGGCGAATGGCGTTCGAGTCACCGTTACGCAAACTCTGGGCGGGACCGGATCACCCACACTTTTCAGCAGGGCACTCGGCTCGGGCACCAAGACCATCACCGCCACTTCCATCTCAACCGCATCGGTGATTTCGACAACTGTCGTCGCGCCGTCGAAGGGAAATCTCTGGCTCGCCGGCGCGGCGGACAACACGACTGTCACCAACCTCCAGGGCAACTCGAGCCGCTATGACAATTCCGGCACATCGTCCAACACCAAGCAGCGCCCGCAGGAGGTTCTGCTGTCGACTCTCGGGTTGAGTCCGGGTGATACGGTCAGCTTCGAAGGCCTAAGCGGGCAGGCCAACAATGGTACGGGCAATGCGAACGTCGGCCCTGACGGAAACACCGGGTGGAACGTCGCGCTGGGCAACTCGGCACCTTCGTCCGCGCCCAACAATTCCGTCAACGGCATCAGCAACACCCGGGCGCCGATCTCCGGTTGCATGGCGGTTTTTCTCGGCAGTTCTGCTCCCAACCCTGCCCAAACCCCGCCGTCGCTCGACTTCGGAACAGCCGCATCACGCGACTACTTGCAGCTTGAGCCGCTGACTCAGCAGACGTTTTTTGTGGGCGATGGAAAGACCAGCACCGGCCAGGTTCAACGCATCAAAATCCCAGCCGGTGCAACGCGCCTCTACCTCGGAATGATGGACGCCTGGCAGTGGAACGACAACAACGGATCGTTCAGCCTCAAGCTCTATCGCAGCACAACCGTGACCACCGTCGAGTGATTGCTGCCACGTCCTCAAAACTGATTTGATGCCAGCATCACGAGCGTGCACGCCTCGATTGGATCGATGCCCACCTGCCTCGCGCGTTCCGCAAACGCTGCGTTCTCCGTTCCCGGATTGAAAATAACTCGCCTCGGCTCAAGCGAAAGAAGATACTCAATCATCGCTGCCTGACGCGTGGGATTGACGTACAATGTGATGGTGTCGATGTCAGCGAGTTTCGGCTCGCCGGTCACCACTTGAACGCCGTCGGTCTCGCCCTCGCGCAGGCCAAGCCCGATGGTTTCGTGGCCACGTTCAACCAGCGACCGGCATGCCATGTTCGCGTACCGATCGGCTCCGAGGCTGACCCCGACAACGAGCGTTTTCATGCAGAATCATAGGCCGTGTCGAAATAGATGAGGTGAAGTGATGCGTCTTGGAGCGTTCAGTCTGATTGCGTTCGGCCTGCTTGGCGTTGCGTTCTTTTATCTGACCGATCCGAAATACGGGTATGGATTTCGGATCGACGGGACCGCGAGTTCGAACGTGCTTGATGCGGTACGGATTGCATGGCCCGGGACGATCATCGGATGGGGCGTGTGTGGGATTGTTGTGTTCGTGGGGTTGGTGTTGTTGATGCGCCGCAGCGTATGAAACGAGAAACGCATGGTTCTCAAAATCGAAAACGACCACCAGCGCTTTAGAAAAATCGTCAAAGGCAAAATCCGCGGCGACCTGCGGAAGTTTTTGTCCAAGGGCGAACTGATCGGCAAAGAGGGAAAGCACCTCATCAGCATCCCCGTTCGCTCGATCGATCTGCCGCACTTTCGTTACGGCGATAACTCTTCCGGCGTTGGCTCGGGCGAGGGTGATGAAGGCGACGCTGTAGGCCAACCCGGCAACGGCAAAGGCCAGGGCGGGACTGATAGCGGCAAGCACATTATGGAGGTCGATCTCACGCTCGATGAGCTCGCCGATCTGCTCGGCGAAGAATTGAAACTGCCTCGCATCGAGCCGAAGGGTAAACACACGATCACGACGATCAAGGATCGTTACTCATCACTCCGCCGAGTCGGCCCACAAAGCCTTCGTCACTTCAAGCGCTCGTATCGTGAAGCGCTCAAACGACAGATCATGCTCGGCAGCTACAATCCCGATCGCCCGATCATCATTCCCGAAAAGCGCGACATCCGTTATCGAAGCTGGAAGGAAGTAAAATCTCCGCAATCCAACGCGCTGATCATCTTGATGATGGACGTTTCCGGCTCGATGGGTGAGGAGCAAAAAGAACTCGTCAGGCTCGAGAGTTTCTGGATCGACACGTGGCTCAGAAAAAATTACGACGGCATCGAGACCAGGTACATCGTCCACGACGTCAACGCCAAGGAAGTCGATAAGCAGACGTTCTATCACCTGAGAGAAGACGGCGGCACGAAGATCAGCAGCGCCTACAAGACCGCCCAGCAACTGATCCACGCCCACTACGACCCAAGCGAGTGGAACATCTACCTCTTCCACTTCTCCGACGGCGACAACTCCAGCGAATCCGACAGCCGCGAATGCGTGCGGCTGCTCAAGGAAAACCTGCTCCCCAACTGCAACATGTTCGGCTACTGCCAGGTCGCCAGCGCGTACGGCTCGGGCAACTTCATCAACGTGCTGCATGAACATCTAAAGAAGGATCTGAAAGTCATCACTTCACGAGTGAATTCGAAGGATGATATTTATGATTCGATCAAGACGTTTTTTGGGAAGGGACATTGAGCAGAACTCTCGCGATCACGCTCCTTTGTCGGCTTTTCCTTCCCCTACTTGGCATTCTTGCACCCGTCGCCCTAATTGCGTATTTCGTGACTCCTCTGTGGCTGGCCGCAATTGCTCTGTTCCTTTATTTCGGGATGTTAGCAATTCAGCATCATCTCTATCGTCGCAGATGCCTTCGCAGAGTTAAGCGATGGGCCGAGTCAAAGAGCCTGAGAATCATCGATAACGGTTTTCACTTTCCTTTTATTGACAACTACGGCGACATAGGTGACCCGTTGACCTACACAGCAATTGATCTGGCTGGGAGCAAGCGGTTCGTCTCTGTCACCATCTATTCGTATGCATTTGGTTGGTATATGAAAACAGTTTTCGCGGATGATTTGGTGATAGGTGAATCAGAGTCGTAGGGTGCCGACCCGCACTTGTCACTGCGTGTCGGGTGGCACGGTCGGTATGTCCGCCCGTGGCTCTGAGGCGTGAATCGCGCACCCGCGCCACGGGCGGCGTACCGTCCGTGCCACTCGGAAATGATGGTCGCTCGCGATTTGCCTTTCCTCCGCTCGCCGGTTTTCCTTTCTTCACTGGAGAAAACCTTGAGCGATCAACCCGTTCGATTCGCGTATGTCGGTTGTGGATTCGTTGCCCAGCGGATTCATATTCCGAATTTCTCTTCACTACCCGAATGCAAATTCGTCGCGCTGGCGGAGGTTCGGTCTGAACTTGGTGAACGTGTCGCGCGTCGATACGCCATCACAAAGCTCTACAAGTCGCACGAGGAGATCGCGCGCGATCCGGAGATCGAAGCGGTGGGCGTTTCCGCGCCGCCAAGGGGTTTGAGTTGTGAGTTCAATATCGGTTCTATCGACGCTTGCGGCTTAGCATCGCAAAACCTAGTCCACTCAAAGCCAGGCATGAGGTCGGTTCAGGAACCGAAGTGTGTGTGAACGTCCCGCTCGCGGTCATCAATCCGCCCGCATAGAAATGGATGGCTACAAATGGTGCGGCTTCGGGGCCGTGATAAATGCCGGTGGCGAAGAAGTCGGTCATGCCGCCGGGGACGGTGTTCACATTGTCGGGGCTGGACGACCATGGCCCGGTGGCGGTTGGGCCCCATTCAAAGGTTATGACAACCGTATGTGATGTCGGATCCGGATACATCGGTGAGAACGCGCCTGTGAAGCTGAAATCGGTCGCAAAATCGCCGGGATCTATCGTGTGAGGGTAGACGAACTGATTATCCATTCCAATCGGATTGAAGAGGGCTTCGGTCTGAGCCGAAGCCGGTGCTGCACAAATCAACGCCAAGGCAACTAGGCAAACAATTCGATTCGCAGTCATTTGCATTCTCCAGAAATCTCCCTCAGATAGAGTATCGTACCGCGGGAACCGCACAACACGATTTTGCGAAAAATGCAGCGGCTCGACCTCGCGGGATTTTTGAGTCGTAAGCTGTGGCGGATCGAGATGTTGTGGTCGTCCCAACAACGGACACCAAGAAATCCATCCGAAAAAATCGGATCGATTTGATAAAAAATGAATCAGATCAGTCGACCAGCGGCTGAACGCGATACCGATGCGGCCGCCGATTTCGGATTCGTTTCCGTTGTCGTTTGCAGCCTCGACGCTGTCAACGAGCATCTGGTGGGTGGCACGGTCGGTATGTCCGTGGCACTGACGCTTGAATCGCGCACCCGCGTCAGGCGCGGCGTACCGGCCGTGCCACCCGGGAATGATTGTCGCTCGCGATTTGCCTTTCCCCCGCTCACCGGTATTCCTTCCCTAATCGGAGAAAACTTTGAGCGATCAACCCGTTCGATTCGCGTATGTCGGTTGTGGATTCGTTGCCCAGCGGATTCATATTCCGAACTTCTCTTCACTACCCGAATGCAAATTCATCGCGCTGGCGGAGGTTCGGTCTGAACTTGGTGAGCGTGTCGCGAATCGATACGCCATCACAAAGCTCTACAAGTCGCACGAGGAGATCGCGCGCGATCCGGAGATCGAAGCGGTGGGCGTTTCCGCGCCGTACGCGCTGCAGGGAAAAATTGCCGAAGACCTTTTGCGTGCGGGCAAGAATGTCTTCATGGAGAAGCCGATGGCGGTTTCTCTTTCGCGGGCGGATTCGATTGTGGATGCGGTTCGAAAATCAAACGCGCGGTTGATGGTTGGTTACATGAAGCGTTACGACGCGGGCAACGTGATGCTCAAGGCGCATCTGGATGCCTGGAAACAGTCCGGTGAATGCGGGCGAATCATGCTCGCGCGGGCGCACGGGTTCGGCGGGAACTGGGTGTATGCGATGGATCCGAATGTGGCGTTCGAAAAATCTGTCGACACCGCCCCACCTGCTCCTGATGAATGTCCCGCGTGGCTTCCTGAAAAGTGGAAAACGCCGTATCTGAACTATCTCCAGCAGTGGACGCACAACGTCAATCTGCTGCGATATTTTCTGGGCGATGAATCGGGATCAACCAAAGTGAAGTCGGTTCAGTTGGATGATGACGGGTTGACGGGCATCGTTGTCCTCGACATCAACGGAACTCGCGCGGTGATCGAAAGCGGGTACACGAATTTTCATGGGTGGGAGGAACACACGCAGATCTATTTCCAGAAGGGTTGGCTACGAACGCAGGCACCAGCGTTGATGGCGAAGGAAACTCCGGCAAGCGTCGAAATCTATCGAAGCGCTTTGGATGGAAAATCGCCGGCGCTCACACAGGAATTCGCCCCGCCGAGTTGGGCGTTTCGAGAAGAGGCGAAGCATTTTCTGCAATGTGTTCGATCGGGTGAAAATTTTCGATCGAGCGCAGAAGACACGCGCACCGATGTCAGAATCTTCGAAGAGATTTATCGCGAGTTCGTTTCGTCGCGCGATTGAAGCAAAGAGCCGCGCACGAAGTAAGCGGGTGAAGCGCGATTCAGGCACACTTCGCTTACTTCGTGCGCGGCTCTTTTTGATTGTTCCATCGAATCACGCGCGCTTGCGATTGAAGAACTCACCAATCAACGGATGAATCTGTTCGAACAATTCACGATTCGCAAAACCCGCCCAAGTGATGTCGGTTGTGCAATCGAATGGCCCGTCGAGCGGCAATCCGAGTCCGTCCGTCAGAATCACGCCCGCCTCTTCAGCAACTAAAAATCCAGGACAGTCGTACGGATGGCAACACAATCCCCCGCCAACACCGAGCAGTTTGTAGAACAACGGGCGAAGGTCGCAGTTGAAGCGATCATGCCCCACCATTAACTCGTAAAACTGCCCGCCGGTGCTGATGTATTGATCGTCAAAAACCGTCGCGCGCGTCACATCCGCTTTGCCCACCAAACGCTCGACGATGAACTCCATCAACTCACTCGCCAGCACCTTCGTCCCCGGGAAAAAATTGCTGACACTTGCAAAGCCGTGATCGATCGATGCTGCGCGGGATGGACGTGGGTCGAACAGCTCGTGTGAATCATCACGCAGATCAACGCCCCGACAGATCGCCCCCTGCCCGCGAATCGCGCTGAGCACATCCGCGCGGCCGGCCTTGCTCGTGGGCAGCTCGGTCATCACGCTCACTTCGATCTCACGCAGGCGAGTCGCTGCGCCTCGATTGGGTGCAACGCCGGCAAGACTCCACGCGCTGCGTTTGTCGTACATGATTCCACGAGTGCCGTCGATCGGATCGACGATCACTTGGATCGCGGCGTTTTCGAGCTTCGACCCTTCCGGAAACGCGCGTGGCCCCTCAATACCATTCGAATCCATCATGCCTTCCGCCACGAGCACAAGCGGCGTGGATTTGCTCCACTCGTTGCAGAAGTCGATCAGGATCGGATCGACATCGGAATCGATTTTGTAAATGGTGTCGGCGGAGGAGACGTGGGCCACTTCTGCCAGATCACTTCGTTGATGCGCCTTCACGATCACATCGCGCACGCACTTTTGGAACTCGATGAGACGATCGACGATTGAACTCGGGTTGGCGAGCATCAATTGATCGTACGGAAAAAAGTGGCCGGTGGTCAGTGACCAGTGGCCAGCGAGAATTTCTGCTGGCCACTCATCACTTGCTACTAAATCATTTCACCAGCTGCACATTGCCATCCATCAGCGTGGTTTCGATCGTGCCGGTGTTATCCCACCACCAGGCCTTTTCATCCATGAACCCGAGGTAGAATCGCGTGGCACCAGCGGGCACGACGAATTCCTGCAGATCGCCCGCGTTGTCCATGCCGTCGCCGATGAAAAACACCTGCTTCAGCCCCGGACTGAGCGATGAGAAATTGCGGCTGCCATTCGAACTGAAATCCAGTGACGACGCAGCAGACGTTGAATTGGGCGCGTTGCCGTTAAGGAAGATTCCCACGAGGCTGTTCAGCGGCGCCTTGGTTGAGTTGATGCCGTTGGACGATTGCTGCTCAACGATCCAGCCGGTGTTGCCTTCAGCGGTGTAATCGCCTGCGCCCTCGTAGCTGGTCGTGCCTTCGGTTTTTCGGAAGTAGAGCTTTTGCCCCGGAACGACCGGCAATTCCGTCACCTGGTATGGCGACTGGTTCGGCGCTGTGCTGTTCGTCGGATTGCCACCGTACTTCGGAAGAACAGTTCCATTGGGCATACCGGCCAGCCACGGAGCCGAGTCGGCATCGATGACGGGCTGAACAATTTTTCCACGCGTAGCGATTGCCTGGCGCGTGATGTCGACGGTCGGTCGCCCGAGATATTTCAGGAGCGTGGTAGCAACACCCTGGCTGCGTGCTGCTGTTTTGCGAATGCTGACTCGGACCGCGGTCGCGCTGCGGCGATCGTTGCCGGTGAGGACTGTGAACGTGCGTGTGGTCGGTTCCCAGGCACCAAATTCGAGATCGGTGGTAGTGTTGAAATTGAACGTGGCGCGATCGATTTTGTTATCGGCTGCCGCTGCGGTCGCACGATCGATGGTTTCCTGGACTGATTCAGACAATCCGCGAGCAGCGTGAATCGCGATCGCGTCGGCGGCGACCTGGGCCTGCGACTTGATCAACTGCAATCGCCCCAAATCCACCGAGAACGCCGCGAACGCGAACAGGACGCTCATTCCAATGAGCGAATAAGCGATCACCGAGCCGCGGCGAGCGCGAAATTGGATGCGAACCGACTTCATGTGACTACACTACGATTCGGAACGCTCGCATGACGACTGAAGAATTTTCATTACGCTCCTGACTGCTTGACAGGCTTTTTAACGCCCGATAACGACAACACATGAATCACCCGCGCATCATTTTCGACGCTATAACCTTT
>Ga0138256_10004262_pt1 | contig 15218 bp, 12 predicted proteins | sample KNB2016incub_MG_FD_105486 | JGI IMG/M metagenome (GOLD analysis project Ga0138256, IMG submission 105486) | Active sludge microbial communities from wastewater in Klosterneuburg, Austria - KNB2014incub_MG | ecosystem: Engineered > WWTP > Activated sludge > Unclassified | place: Austria... | reverse complement strand
GTTCGAGCTCAGGCGGGCAGGTGATTTTCTCGCCACGCTCGATCTCTCAAAGCCTAACGCATAAAAAATTCCAGCGCAAACCAGAATGTATCCATCGCGCCTGGGCTCGTGACGGTCGAGAAGAACAGTCTTCTCGGTATGCCGAATTTCAGATTGAGATCTTTCAGCTAGTGCATCTGTTCTGAGTCGAGTACTGTTTTGCGAAAGGCGGATTGAGACTGCGCAGAGAAATTTTCGCGTAACAGGGTCTGCACCGCGGTTTCAGCGGACAGGTAACCCATCATGAAAGACGAACGAATGCCCGAACCCCCGCGGGCTTCGACCTGGCCAACTGCGTCACCAGCGACAATCAGGTTCGGCAGCGGCAGAATTTCGCTGCCGATATTGCCCATTGGTATCAGTGTATTGGTTTCATAGTAACGCTCGGCACCGCGCAATTTTTCGCCAAAGACCGGGTGCAGATTTTCGAAATTGTCGATGGTGTTTGCGATACGCTGGAAATCCACCTCTTTGGGAGGTTTCGAGGCTGAATCGGTGAGAAACATGTAGAGGACCTCGGCCTCTCGGTTGCCGCGCGGGAAGATCGCGCAGATCGCAGGGTAGGTCTCATCGACGTGGAAGAAATATTCGAGGTGAGTATCACGGCCCGCGTAGTCCTTCACGAGATACTTGCGTATCGGAATATCCATGCGGCTCTGTGCGCGCTTTGCTGTGTCGAGTGTCAGGTCTTTGTGGCCGGCAGTCGAAAAGAAAATGTCAGCCTCGAATTCTTTGCCGCCGGCAATCACCGATCGGACCCGGCCACCCTCCTTATTAAAACGCTCCAGCGGCGTTGATTTGAGAAATTCGACGCCAGCGTCGGTGGCCACTTTGGCCAGCGTTTGCACAAAGCGTGGGTATTCAATAATCAGGTTCCACGTCGAAATCTGGCGGTCGGCCTTCTTCTTACCAGTATGCGAATAGTATGTGCGCTGGTTGATGCGGTGGATTGTCTGTTCTTCAAAAAAACCCTTGTACAGTTTGTCTTCCATGCCCTGGTGAAAGCGGATCGTTTCGCCGCGGCGGTTGATGCCGATCTCAGCTTCTTTTTCGAGGACCGTGACTTTGAGCCCCTGGCGCGCCAGGGAGAGTGCAGCGCCAATACCTGCCGGTCCGGCGCCGATGACGATGGCTGTGGATGATGACATTACTGTCAGTTGTTCCGCAAGTCACGGTGGCAAGTATTCATTCATTCTTTCGGGATGAGAACGGCACAATCCTAAGAGCGTCGCGGAGCCGTCCGCCTGCAGCGGGGTATGGGTCAAAACCGATAAGCCAGAATCAACTGCACCCTCGGATAAAGCTTGGGTTGGTTGATGGCTGCATCGGCTTCGCCATATCGGTAATTCTTGCGGGGGTTGTCATCCTGGTTGTCGGCATTGTAAAAAAAACCGTGGCCTTTCAGTTGCGTGTTGAAAAAATATTCTACAGTCGTCTCGAGGCCGATCACAAAATGGTCAGAAATTGCCAGTAGAGATTTAAATCCCACACCGAGCCCCCAGGCGTTGGAGTAAACCTTGAAAGCTTCATTGCCGCCCTGGTAGTCAAAAAAGGCAGCGTAGGTCGAGTAGCGCGGCCCCGCGGCGACATTGAGCTCAAAAACCGACTGCCGTACAATCGGATAGAGCGCATCGACGCCGAAGAAAAAAGTTGAACCGGATTCGATGATGTTGTCGTTGCCGCCGGTCGCGTCGTTGATGAATATCTTGCGCGCCTCGACCGCGTTGCCGGGGTCTGACTGAAAGACGTAGCCGAACGAAAAATCAAAACCGATCGGAAACTTCGGCGCAATTCTGTGCAGGCCAAAACCGGCATTCACGCCGAAGCCGTTCATGGTACCTGCTTCGGCGTAGAGAATTTTTTCGGGGGCGGCGGTGGCGGGCAGGGCCATTAACGCAGAGAAAAGTAGAGTTAACGGCAGGTGTCGTGCGCGCATAGTTCAGACCGGTAGTGCGGGTGGTGGTGTCAATAAAGTGCTCAGCCAGCGGATTCATCTGGTCCAGTCATTCCGGGAGTGAAAATTTCTTTCGACTGAAACATCGAGCTCATCGAGTGGATTTCTTTTCGCCGTCAGTTGTTTTACCCTGCGCACCAGAGTCACAGGAAGGGCTTGCAGACGATTGTCAGAGACGTTGAGATACTCCAGAATCTTCATCTGTCCGATTTCAGGCGGTAATTTGGTGATTGCATTGTTGCTCAAATCAAGGGAGACTAGTTTTGGCAGCTTTAGTATAGCGGGCGGCACTTCTGTTAGGCCATTTGAAGCCAGGCTCAAATGTTCAAGATTAGTAAACTCTCCGACTAGCTCCATTTCATCCAAATCAGAATTCTTGAGATCAAGCGATGTCAGGTCTGTGGAGGCACTTTCGATGCGGAGGGCGGTTTTCAAAACTGCAGGATTCGAAGTACCTGTTTCCAGGGCGATGAGCACAAAGACTAAAGTCTGCCTGAGAAGAAATGATCCGAATTTTTTCTTCTCAGCTTTTTGCGGCAATCCACCCAGAAATTCGTAGAGCCTCGAGGGTATATAGATCAAAAGCAGCAGTGCCAGAAAGGCTATGGCTTCACCCAGATCAGAGAAAAACTGCCGGTCAGATACGCTGCCAATCTTATGAATAATCGTGTACCCGACGGTTGTCATGGCGCACATATGCAAAAACAAGAATGCTCGGGTGGCGATTAGTCTTCGCGGACTCATCTGCAGCGGCGGCAGCTCGTCCTCTAGTTGCCCCAAAAAAAGTCCCATGAAAAACCAGTTTGCAAAAAACCATGGTAAGATAAGGGGTAGCGATATCCAGTGCGGAATAAATGGCACGGACATGGCGCCGGCAATCCAGAAGGGGGCTCTGATGAAGGCGAGAACCGCAAGCAGACGGCTGCGAGTGGCGGCTCCGTTTGCGCATCTGTGCCTGTAGAAAGCCACCAGCAATGGTATTTCAAGCAGCGCAAGCATGTAACAGCATGCCGCAAAACACAAAATAAATACCGGCAATACTTCCCTCAGTATGAGAAATGCCTGCAGAAAGGGTAATAAGAACCACATGAATGCAATAAACAGCACATCTTCGCCGTATGCATCGGCATAACGGCTCAATGAACGCAGAAACATCAGTGGAGAAATCATAGCTATTTGTGGCCTGGGTCACTGAAAGACAAAATATCTCAGATGTAAACCTGTTTCAACAGCGACAACTCCGACGGCCTAAACCCTATGATCAACGACAGCGTTGGACTCGCGTGGCTCGGAAACTGCGTCACTGGCCGCACCATGGTAGCCCAGTTTATGCTCGTCAGGTATGCTGACAGTGCGTCGATCGAATGGTACCTTGCTGGCCGGGTCGGCCCGCTGTGTCGCTGAATTCTTATGCCCCCTACAAGGCTTACGATCAAAGTAAAGAAAACAGGGACTTCAACCGCTACAAAAATTGCCTCCACAGTGGACAACACGGTTGTTAGCCAGTATTGAGTCAAACTTAACTGAAATTAGAAGATCAGAGTTAAACTGACGAGGTGTGCATAACGCCAGGCCCGCCCATCCGAACCGTCAAATTGCACTTCGGGGTACGCTGTGCCCGGCTTGAAGAGCCCGAAACCGTAGAAAAACTGAACATCCGGTTTGAAGTTATAAACCAGTGCTATATCGGCCGCATGGCCGACCTCCGCGTTGGTTTCGCTCGCGCCAGGGTCGGATATACCACCTGCGGCCACGGTCTTGCGGTAGTACGAATACTTGAATTGCGCCGACAGATTGCGCAGGGTGTAGTTCGCCTTGAAAGGACGCACATAAGTGCCGATGCGATATACCTGCATATTGGCAAGGCGAGGCTTCAGTGCCAGACCACCCGAGAAGCTGCCGAAATTCTGAAACGCATTGTAGGTGCCGGCGGTATTCGATTGCGACCCGTTCGTGACGCGGGTGCTGTCGCCGTCGCCCGAACCCATAGCTACGTCGGCGAGCAGTTGCGGATCGATGTTCTTCAAGATCGGCACTGACCAGGTGAAATTGACGATAGCAGCAAACGCGGAGATGCTTGTGGCTTCAGACACTCCGTTCAGCACCTGGTTGTATGTTCCGCCGCCCTGATAGATAAATTCGCCGCGGTAGCGGTAAGCAGAATTGACGATGTAACCACGCGCGCCGATACCCGCGTACCACGGATTGTATGCATATTTTGCCGTTGAAGCGGTTTCTGAAATCAGGTCGCGCGACAGCATTGCGTATGAAAAAAGCTGGCCCCCGAGGTACTCGGGCGAAAAATATTCGGCCGCGAAAAAAAGCCGTTTGCCGGAATTTTGAATTCCTGAATCAGGCAAGAGGTTCGGCGTATTCACAAATGGTCCCGGGTCACCGTTGCAGCCGATTACATTGAGCGCGCAGAGAGAAGAGCCGTAGTCGCCGGAGTAGACAGCGAAGCCCCGAATCTGCCCGTAACGGTACTTGCCGTTATACGAAACGCCGTCGGCGAAATTGGCAAACAGCAGACCCTGCTCGATCGCGTAGAAACTGCGACCTGCCATGAGGTGGTGTTTCCCGATTCTGGTTTCGCCCGACAATAGTTCGAGACTGCCCACGACATTCGTCTGCTTAGGAGTGTTGGGTCCGCTGAGCCTCGCATCGAATGGCTGCAGATAATGCTTTACAATGATATTTCCCCGCGCGGTGAACTCCCATTTTTCGTCATAGGTGTATTTGCCAAACGGGCGAAAAAAACCGGAATAAAGTCCTGGGTTGATCGTTGGATCCATATAAAATGTGTTCGTCGCGATCATCCCTCCGCGCAGGTAATGTTTTTTGGCCGGCGCTTCTGTGTCGGCAACGGGTTCAGGGATCGCAGGCAAAGGGGGAGGCGTGGGAGGTTTTTTCTCCGATTCTTCATTCTCACTTTCGTCTACGGTCTTTTCCGGCTGTGGCTTGGCCGGTTCTGGTTTTTTTTCGGCAGCGGGTTGGCCGCTGGCGGTTTCTTTCTTTTCTGCGGCGGCATTTGCCGCTGAAAGTGGAAATGCAGCAGACGTAAGACTGATGAGCAACAAGGGCAAGGATAAAGTTTTCATTGTGTTACGATCCTATTTCGCCGGTGTGCCGGCCGGTTCTTGCGGTTTAGGTTCCGCAGCGGGCTGTTCCGGCTGAATCTGCGGCTCCGGGTGGGTCTTCTTATCCATATCCTGGTAAGAATCAAAACCGAACTCTTTGTAAGGATTCTTTTCTTTCATCCAGCCGTCTTTCTCTATCGCTTTCGCGAGCGCAAGATCCATGATGATGATGAGTTCTTCACCCGAGAGTTCATCCCAGGTATTTGAGCCTTTTTCCATTAGGCCGAGTGCTTCAGCATTCTGGATTGCATACCATTCCCATTTCAAAAGTTGAAAGAGCAGCGTCTTCTCAAGGCCGTGCAGGTTGATGGCCGCCTTGGCGACCGCACCTTTTTTCAGCGGGGCAAGATGAATATAGTCGACCGACTTGGTGTCATAAATGCCCAGCTCAGCCAGCCGCGCGCAGCGCTCTTCGTCGGTCGGATATTTTTCAAGTTCGCCCTTGTGGATGAGCACGATCTTGCAGAGATCGGAGAAGGTGGCTTTTTTCGTTACGGTGATGGCGCGAATGGCAGAAAGTTCTTCGTCGAGAATGAGGTTCTCGGTGAGGGTTTGGGCGTAAATAAGGCTACCTAAAGCCAGAAAGCACAGCAGAAGTCGGAATGTTATTTTTTTCATACCCCTAGTAAGGTGCTCCCGTTGCAGAGTTAATGCTCGTAAGATAACCGCGCGGCTGCCCGTTTACTGTCGTAAAATTTCCTCCGGCGTAAATAATCGTTCCGGAAACGATCAATGAATTTATGGCTGCATCGGCATTTGGATTCCATGCGGGAGCGCTGCCATTTGCCCCGTCGACTGCGGCAATGTTATTACGAACCTGTGCCCCTGCCGTGGTGAAATCACCCCCAATATAGACAGTGGAGCCCGAAGCTGCAATTGCATAGATCGAAGCGAAGCTACCAAGGGTAGCCGGCCACCAAGAAGTGACTTCGCCGGTGTCCATGTCGAAGGCTACACCGCCGACGCGGCTATTTCCCGCAACGTTTGTAAATCCGCCACCGACATAAAGCGTTGTTCCAGAGACTGCCAAACACCTGACTGGGTTGTTAGCATTCTTGTTCCACGTAGTAGCCACACCGGTGGTGTCGTTAACACTACCGAGGTACCAGCGTGTCTGGCCTCCGAGGGCGCTGAACGAACCGCCAGCGTAGATCGTAGAACCCGAAACTGCCAATGCTGCCACATTGTTATCGGCACCCGGGTTCCAAGCCGTGGCGGCTCCCGTTGTCGCATCGAGTGCCGCAATGCGGTTGCGGGATTGTCCGCCGATCGTCGTGAAAGTTCCGCCGGCATAGACTATTGATCCTGATGTTGCCAGTGCATTTACAGCCGAATTCGCGTTAGCATTCCACGCATTTACAGCTCCCGTCGTCGCATCTAATGCGACGATGTTGTTACGCGCCTGTCCCCCTACTGTAGTAAACGTACCACTGGCATAGACCGTCGTTCCGGAAAAGGCCATGGCATTAACAACTGCGCCCCCACTGCTGATGTTGGGGTTCCAGGAAGTGACGTTTCCGGTTGCGGTATCGATCGCGGCAATGCGGTTGCGAATTTGCCCGCTCATATGTGTATAGAAGCCACCAACGAACATAACTGAACCGGAAATGGATATGACATTCACGGCGCTACCCGCGGGATTCGGATCCCAGGTTGTAGCACTGCCCGATGACGTATCAAGGGCTGCGATGCGGTTGCGCGTCTGTCCGCCTATTGATGTGAAGCTGCCGCCCGCATATACGTTTGACCCGGAAACAGCCAACGTGCTAACCGCATTGTTGGCATTCGGGTTCCAGGCCAGTGCCGTGTTTGAAGCCGCATCGAGCGCTGCAATACGATTGCGTGCAAGGCCTCCTGCAAAAATAAATCCACCGCCGACGTAGATCGTTGTGCCTGATACAGCAATGGCACTTACGCCACCCCCTACCGCGCCGGGGCTCCATGAAGTCGCAGTGCCGTCGGAAGCCAGAAGTGCAGCAATGGCGTTACGCGACTGCCCACCGATTGTACTGAAGCTGCCACCGACGTAAACAGTTGAGCCAGAAACCGCGATGGCGCTTACAACGTTGTTCGCATTAGGATTCCACGCGGTCGCCAGAGCATCAGAAATATTAATTTCAGCTATTCGGTTTCGTGCCTGTCCGCCAATCGTTGTAAATTGGCCACCTGCATAAAGCGTGGTACCTGATCCCGATAACACCAACGTGCTGATTGGCAAGTTGGCGTTCGCATTCCATGCTGTTGCTGATCCGGTCGTGCCATCGAGCGCGGCGATGCGGTTGCGCGTTTGACCGCCAATCGTGGTGAAATCACCGCCTGCATACACAATCCCCCCGGAAACGACGAGCGTTGTTACCTGAGCGCTGGCGTTCGGGTTCCATGCATTGAGTGTGCCGTCGGCGTTGATGCGGGCGATGCGGTTGCGAGCTACTCCGCCTATGGTTGTGAAGGTACCGCCGATATACCATCCTCCTGATCCATCAGGTGCAGCAGCTAAGATCTGGCTAGCCATGTTGAGAATGGTTGTCACAGTCGAAGAAATCGCACCGTTGCTCGTGTTGATTGTTGCGCCTGAGCCCGTCGCCGCGCCGACATAGGTAAAATTTCCACCGACATAGAGCGTACTGCCATTTAACACCATAGCGTTGACTGTGCCGTTGGTCTCCATAAGCCGTGGCGGCCCAGTCGGCGCATTGTGCGTCACGTTTGTGCTCGTGACCGTCGTGGCCGCATTGCCAGCAGCATCAGTGCAATTGAAGGCAATCGAATAGATTGTTCCGCTTACCAGAGTCGGAATATTGGTTAACGTAATATTATTGTGAGCGCCCGACGTGAGCTCTGTTCCGGTCAGTGCCTTTGCATGTGGCGAAGATCCGTCGGCAGGCCCGCCCGTACGCGTCCACGTGACACTGCCTGAAGCGCAGGCTTCTGAGAATGTGAAGCTGACCTGCGTGCTCACCGGTGAATCATTGGATGCCGGTGCAGCCGCTGAAATCACCGGCGCAACGGTATCGATGGTATAAGTGCCACTTGTGATCGACGAACTCGTGTAACCGCTGCGGCAGCCAATTGCCCTGAGCTGTTGGGTTGCAGCGATTGCAACGGTGCCACTATACGCTGCCCCAGTTGTGCAGGCTGGGGTAGCGTCGCAGGCGGGCGTGTTGCCATCGGTTGTATAACAGATTGTAGAAGAAGGAGTGGTGCTGCTGATCGTTACGTTCTGTGTAGCGTTGTAAAGGCCGGCAACCGGACTAAAGGTCGGTGCGTTAACGGTTGGTGCGGCGGCCGTCGTAGCGCTGAATTGAGTGATGACGCCGCTGAAGTTTCCCGCCTCGTCGCGCGTACGCATCGTAAAGTAGTAGGTCGTGGCGGGCGTAAGTCCTGTCGCATTGTGTGCGGTGGCACCAGCGGCTGTCGTATACGTCGCGCTGAAAGTGGCAAAATTGCACTGCCCAGAAGTGGTCGTTCGGCAAATTTCATAGACGAGATTCGGTACAGTAGTGAGATTATCACTGCCCGCAGTCCATGACAGATCTATCTGAGCCGATCCGTTAGGTGTCGCGCTTGGCCCGGTTGGTGCGCCGGGCTGTATATTGTCTGAAACATAAGCGGCCGAGACGATCGAAGAATTCGTCAGGCCCGCTTTACAGGCTATCGCCTTAGCGGTGCCGGTAAAATAACCGAGACCAACCGGAGCCGTGTATTGGGTGCCCGTGGTACATGCGGGTGTTGCGTTGCATACCGGATCAACACCGTTGGAAGTATAACAAATTATTGCAGAGGTTGTCGTCGATGTGATTGTGAGACTTAAAGGGGTGCCATACGTTCCCGCGACAGGAGAAAATGCCGGGTTCGCGGTCGTCGTTTCCACCGGTGTCGGTGTGCCGGCGGGCGCCTCAGGCGGTTTCGGACTTAATGCCTGCCACATCTGCCATACGGTCAGACCATCGACAACATAGAGATCTTGCGTCGTGCCACCCGATTCAATGCCCGAAATGAACATGAGGCCGCCATTGAAGCCGCCGCCGCGCATGACACTCATGAAGCGGGTGCTCAGGCGCGCCTTCGCAATTGCTGTGTTCACTTTTTCTACGTTGCCGCCCATGCCATAGAGAGACATGCCGGCGATGGTACCATCGATGAGCGAGAAGAAACCGTCATAGCGCGACGTGAATGCCCCGTCGACGCTCGCGAGCGACGTCGCGGTTTGCCCCGTTGCCATCGCGACCAGTGGGTCGGCCGCCGAAGCATGGTTAAAGGAATAAACTGTGCCATTTTGCCGCGTATAAAGTTTTGTGCCGGTAAATTCGATACCGACGACGGTCGAGTTTTGCCCCGCGGTGTTGGCGATGGTCGTCAGTGTTGTATCGTAAGAACCGCCGGGTGTCATGACACCGGTTTGCTGAACCGTGCCACCCGCATTGGTCAAAAAGACACGGACGTTATTACCCGAAAGTGTGGGGGCAAAGGCGATGGGGGATGTATAGTTGAGCGGGGTGCCAGCGATCGTCATCACAGCCGGATTGTCAAAGGCGGGAAAGACGGCGTCGTTGTTGTAAGCATTCGCCGAGCGTGCTATAAAGAGGTTATGGCCCGAACAGTTGCCGCACGAACGATTCGAGGCGAAGACGAGTACGAGATAATTGTCGCCGGTTTGCAAAACATAAGGGTTGTACTCGTCGCTGTCGGCACGTGAAATCGCGGCGCCGCCATGCAGTTGAAACTTAGCCATGCCCTTGATCTTGCTTTCAGGCACATTTTTTTTCGCGCAAGCAGCCAGCGCCGCGAGAGCGAGAACGACGGTAATTCTACGCATAGTATCCCCTTTAGAATTTCTGCAAGGTCGGTTCGCCGGTGTCTGAAGGTTGGGTTACAGAATTAATCGAATTATAGAGTCCCTGTACGTCGTTGCCAAAGCCGGCCTGCGAGTCGGTGTTCACGCGCAGAAACTGTTGTTCGGTAGCTGAAACACCCGAGCCGAAATTACGCTCGGCGCGCGAATCAAAGGTGCGCCGAAAAAGAGGCCCGCGAATCTCGTCTGCAGCAGAGGCCGAATCACCCTGCGGTATCATGGTGAGCCCCAGCGTGTTCAGAAACTCGTCTTCGCTTTCGTCTCTTTCTTCTTTCTTTTTCTGTTGCAGCTTTTGTGCGATGAGGTGCGCTTCGAGTTCGGCCTTATACGCGGCTTCAGCCCAGGCAAGCTGCATCATGGTCAGCGCGCGCACCGAAAGCAATGTGCGTATGGTCTCTTGCCGGCCACTTGCGGCATAAACTTTTTTCTGCCGCACGATGAGTTCGCGCACGAGTGTCTTGTGGTCGCTGATGTCTTTAATGCCCTCTTTGATTTCGGGGGTCTCAAAAGTCGGATTAACAATGGCCTGGAAAGCTTCTGCGTCTTCTGGAGCTTTCGCTTCGCGCGCCCGGCGCAGGGCGCGCAACTTTTCGTCGCGATCCATAAGAAACGCGCGCTCTAAAACTGCAAAAGCTTTCTGCAACCGTTCGCGCGTCGTCGCCGCTGTCGCGTCGTTCTTGATAAATGCCGGAGACTGAACCGCTGTCACCTGATGCACTTCGCCGTTTTTTGAAAGCTCCATGAACGAGCCGCGTACGCCCACAATCATCGTCGGGGTACGCACATGAAAGACATGCTTGGCGTTGCCCTCGGGCTTCTTCACGTAGGCACTTAAGCCCCCCTGCACGACCAAAAGCTCTGTTCGCGGTTTTTTGATATCGTCGCCGAGATAGTTAAAAGATACAACACTGTTCGGTTTCAGCGAAATCTGGCTGCCGTCTTTAAGGCCGACGACCGCGCCGCTGCGGTAGCCGACTTGTACGCTGCTCTGCTCGTTGAGTTTGCTGGTGAGTTCTGCTTTGGCCCAGCGTCCGTTTTCAAAAACCTGTACCTTGCCATTGATGGAAATGAAACGCCCGTCAGCAAAAACGCCCTGAGTAATGAGCATTACACACCAGACCAACAACCAAGCGGTTTTGCCGAAGGCAGAAAACAGCATACCATGAACCCCGCGTTTCATATGAATGGTCCAATGCTGCATGCTCTCACACGGCATGTAAAGGTATTTTCGCGTATTCGAGCGCGCGGGCGTAGAGTTCCCGTGCATAATTTGCACACTCTGGTTCGCCTTCTTTCGGAGCCCACGGCGCAAAATCTTTGTCGCTCGCTGGTGCATACGGACCGGGTTTGACTTCGAAGCAGATTGCGGTCCCGCTTTCGACGATGATGCTGTGCCAGATGCCGGGGGCAATGTCGATGCCATAATTATCTTCGGCCCCAATGCGACACGATGTCGCTTGGTGCGCGCTATCAGGAGGATATCCCTGCGCGCCCAGCCGCGTCACCGTCTGTAATCCCCCCTGATCATCAAACGTCAAGAAGAGCAGCTGACCGCGCAGCACGACAAAACTTTCGCTCTTCGGCGGTGTGGTGTGTCGGTGCGGAGTGACGTAGGTACCTTTGACCATGACGTTGAGAAAGCGGTTCGGATTTTCTTCGTATGTCTGGTGGAAGTTGTGGTTGGTTCTCTTGCGCGCCGATTGCATGGCTTTTTGCGTCAGCTCGTCGAGCAGTGCAGGCGTGATGGTTTGGATCATATACTCCATTATTGATTCAAGGTCTTTTGTAGCTTTTCTACTTCGGCGATTCGTGCAGAACTCCCCGCGAGTTTAAATGCCCGGTTGGCCTTATCGTAAAGATCGGAAACATAGGCTTTTCGGTCTTTGTCGAGTTTTTCCGGTACACTGGCGGCGGCGGCGAGGTACGCCTCGCCCCCTTCAGCGGCTTTGTTTTGAGTCATCAGGTGGTCCCCCCGAATGACGTGGCGCCTGGAGATAATCCAGGGGTGGCAAAGTTTGCACGGGGCGCTTTCGCTCACGAGGGTCTGATAACTTTTTTCCATGTCTGCGCCTTCCATCGACGAATTCATGAGGCACGAAGGCGGATGATCGTAAACATCGGGGATCAGGAAAAAAGCGTGTGAAAATTCATGGGCAAAAAGTATCGAACCCAAAAGTTTGTTGCTGAGTCCGGGGGGTAACTGTTTAGCATGGCTGAGCCCGGGTATGCCTCCCGTGGTCTCAATGGTATTGACGAGCAGCGAATTTCCCGCCATCGGTTTACGCTTTGGACTTTCGAACGATGACCCGCCGACCTTCGCGTGTTTGGTAATCGAATGCGGGTAGGGCGTCGTGGCATAGTCCATGACAATCAGCGTATTCGTTATCACCACGTCATACTTGTCTTGTACGTACATGAGGTTTTTCCATTCGACATACGATTGATAGGCTTGCGGGGGCTGTATCAGTATATCGGCTCCCGTTTGGGTTTTCAGCGATTTAAGCCATGCAACTTTGGCATGGTACGCTTTCATAGCTGCAGCGTATGCGGCTTCATATGAGTGCAGCGTATCCTTCGGAAAGAACTGTTGCAGCGATTTTAGATCCCAGTTTCTGAGAAAATCGACGACCTCTTTTTTGTAAGCTGCATCGGAAAATAATGGAGCCTTTTTCTGAAGGGATGTGTCGTATTTTATCTTCGCCATTTTGGCGTAGAATGATTCATTTTGGTACGGGAATTCGTTAAAGAATTCTTGTGGCCTTTTGCGGCCTTTATCGCGGAACTCAATCTCGAGGTTGTCGTCGAGCTTCATCGCAATGGTGCGTTTGGCTTCAGCGAGAATTTCTGCGACATCAGAGGCGGTAGGCCCGGGAAGGCGTTCGTCCATAACGGAGATAACATCGAGCACTACCTTGGTTTTTGGAGGGCCGCAGTATGCCGTGACAATGACCAGAAGGCAAAGGCCGAATCTAAGCATTGGCTTTCATAACCTGCTTTGCATCCGCGTCAATTCAATTGTGTATTCGGGAATTGCGCTCCTTCACTGCCATGCTCAGCAAGCGGATGGATAGGCTTTACGGGCGCTCATGGTGGATCAATCCGTCATCCGATGCCATCGCCATGGAATCGCGTCCATCCGCGCTTTGCTTTATCGCTCTCAGCCGGCAAGCCACTGCGCCTGTTCGGAATTATTCTGAGTCTGGTCATCTTTTTAGGGTTCGTTGCCATTGCTGTCTTTGGCGGCCTCATCGGCCTCGGCCACTATGGCTTTGGTCCCTGCGTTGAGCTCGCGGCGCGCGAACGCGACTTAAGTTCGTTCGTGATCAGTGCCGTCGTGTGTCTGGTTTTTGCCTGGTTTATGGGGCGCTCGCTTACAAAGCAATTTCGCAATATTGCCGGCGATTTACCCGGAATTGAAGGGCGCCTTGAGGCAGTTGTAGAAATTGATGAACATTACGAAGATGGCCGGGGACATTGCCTGAGCGTAAAAATTTCGGGAAAAGAATACCTCTTACCGCCCCGGCTGAAAAGCATGCTCAAGACAGGTCGGCGTGTTAAGATATTGCTTTGGGCGGGTACAGAAAAGGTGCGTGCCGTGTGGGTAGGATGGTGAGCGAGCATACCCGACTCATCAGCACCTGCCCACCTGCTGCAGCGCCATGTAACCGGCAACCGTATGGCCTTGAGCTGGCGCTCAGGCGAGCAATTGGCGCGAACTTTTCCATGACGACGAGGGCACGTGTTTTCTGGGCACCGCCTGGGGTAAAAAAATTGCCGCGCGTGCAGGGTATAACAAAAACTGGCTGATGCGGCAGTCGATCGGCGGCAACAAATGGGGCGGTCTGCGTTCGGCCTACTGGTTGCAGCCCGTGAGCTTTGCCGAGTCTTCACGTATTGCACCCGCGCGGAAAATACTTGCAGTCCTCGCTTTTTCTTGCATGCTGCTATATGGCCGCGGATCATACAGCGACGCTCAAAAAAGTTTTTAAATGGGCGACGGTCGATGACTACGCCCGCATCGTTACATTGCTGAAAAAAGGTGCGAACCCGAATGTGCGCAACGCGAACAAAGAAAGCCTGCTTGCTTATGCATGCTGGTATGGCATACCCTCGATCGCCGAGGCCGCGCTTAAGGCGGGAGCAAAAATCCAAATCGATCAGGGTAAGCCGCTTCTCATGGCAGTCGAAAGTACGGTTGAAACCATCATGTGGTCGAGCCTTGAGTGTCTGAAACTCTTGCTCGCGCACGGAGTAAACGTAAACCAAATCTACCGCAGCGATGAATACGGCAATGACGCCGGTGCCAATGCACTCATGCTCGCGATACAGCATAGCCAGAAGAAGAAGGCCGAGCTCTTGATCGAAGCCGGCACTGACCTCAGGCACAAAGACAAGCTAGGCTACACCGCACTTAAATGGGCCAAAGAAATGGGAATGAAATCCCTTTGCGAAAAAATTGCAGCCAAGACGGGTAAGAAGCTCCCGGAGAAACAAATGCCCGCCAACGATCCGTTTATCGAGACAAGTTATATTGCCGCATTCACGGCAAAACCGGGCAAACATTCCAGCGGTAATCCAGAGACAAATAAGGTCTACGCAGCGAAAAAATTTCCGGGTTGCAACAATCCGCCGATTCATCTGGCAACGATTGATCTCAGCGAGATCAAAGAATTCCCTGAAAAGCTGCGCAAGATCGGTGCGATGCCCATCGTCTTTCACAACTGCCAGTGCGACGAGCAGGATTTCTACGATTTCAAAATCGGCCCCGATCACCGGCTGAAGCCGCTCGACAAATTAGGAAAAAACGACTGCGCCCCGGATGACTTCAGGAATTCCAAAAAAATCTCGGGAATCAAACTCACGAATGCGGGCAGAGGCAAAGCCGGTGGTCACATCATCGTCGGGGGCGAGCCGCACTGGGCCCAGGCGCGCAACGACTGGCCTTCATGCTCAAAATGTGGCAAGCGCAGCTTCTTCGTTGCGTTCATTAACCAGTTCAAGGTTCCGCCCGGCGCCGGTGGCCGTGGAAACTTTCTCAATGTGTTCGTTTGTCCCGATTGTAAAACGCAGAGCGTGGTGCGGCAGAGCACATGATTTTCGCAGAATTAAAACTCCACCTGCCTGTTGGCAAGCTACCGCAGATTGCCCCCAAAGCAGAGATACACAAGCCGCAAAAGAAAGACTATTGGCCTGAACAATGGCAGACCATGAAGCACCACACCGGCGCGCATATCCG